>ENA-UOVV01000069-UOVV01000069.1-compost-metagenome-genome-assembly--contig:-NODE-69-length-162551-cov-74.147419_pt1 | contig 162551 bp, 150 predicted proteins | sample MGYA00238155_ERZ761577 | MGnify/ENA primary metagenome ERZ761577 (study PRJEB28898, sample SAMN06268775) | compost metagenome | isolation source: Emeryville, CA | place: USA:Emeryville, CA | collected...
GCACGGCATCGGGCGAGCTCACCAGCCGTTCCACGACATCCGGGGCCAGGAGCGTTATGCGTGTATCTGTACGGCGGCAACGACGCCTTCAACATGCTCGTTCCTGTGAGCGGAACCGCACGCACCGCATACGCCGCGGCGCGCGGCGCACTGGCACTGCCGGCCGGCGATCTGCTTGCGCTCCATCCGCTCGCGGCGCCGAGTGATGGATCGCAGTACGGGTTCAACCCGGCGATGCCGCAACTGGCGGCGCTGTTCAACCAGTCCGGCAGTTCGCCGCTGGCGATCGTCGCGAACGTGGGACCTCTGCTTCATCCGATCACCAAGGCCGAGTACGAGGCCGGAACGGTACCGGTGCCTGCGCAGCTTTTCTCCCACAGCGACCAGACCGTGACCTGGCAACGCACGCACGCCAACGCGATCGACCGGCGCGGCTGGGGCGGGCGTCTCGCGGACATGTTCCACGAGACCAACCCGAATCAACAGCTCTCGATGAACATCTCCGTGGACGGCGAGAACGTGTTCCAGGCCGGGGACGAGGTGGTGCCGTACTTCGTCGGCCAGGGAGGTGCGACCGGCATCCAGTTCGTCCAGGACTGGCTGCCGAGCCGGCGCGATGCGTTCCTCGCCCTGCGCGATGCGTCCTACCCGAACGCGCTGCAGCGAGAATACGCACGCGTGATGCGCCGATCGATGGACAACGAGGTGATGATCAACGCGGCACTGGAGAGCGAACCGCCCCTCGCCACCACGTTCCCGGACACGCACCTCGGCCGGCAATTGCGGATGGTCGCCCGGCTGATCCACGTGCGCGGGGCGCTGGAGATGCAGCGGCAGATCTTCTTCGTCGCGCTCGGCGGATTCGACACGCACGACAACCAGCTCGAGGACCAGGCGACGCAGCTTGCCGAACTCGACGGCGCGCTCGCGGCGTTCCACTCGGCGATGGTCGAGATCGGAACGGCCGATGCGGTCACCGCATTCACCGCATCGGAGTTCGGGCGCACCACCAGCATCAACGGCGATGGCACCGATCACGGCTCGGGCAGCCATCACCTGATCCTCGGTGGCGCGGTGAACGGCCGGCACATCTACGGGACGATGCCGGACCTCACGGTGGAAGGTCCGGACGATGCAGGCTGGGGTCAGATCATCCCGAAGATCGCGGTCGATCAGTACGCCGCGACGCTTGCGCGCTGGTACGGTGTGGCGCCGGGCGACATGGCGACCGTGTTCCCGAACATCGGCCGCTTCGGGCCGTCGGATCTCGGATTCCTTTCCTGACCTTTCGCGCACGCGCGACAGTCGGTCACTGCGACCGGCTGCACGCGGTACCTACGATCGCGCCTCCCCCGTCATGACAGGAGCGATCGCATGCGCGCCGTATCCACCCTCGTTCCGGACTTCGCCCTTGCCGCCGCGCTGACCGCCGCGGCATCCGCCCTGCCCACCCCCGCCGCCGCGCAGGACGTGCAGGCGCTGCTGCAGAAAAATCTCTGCATCACCTGTCACGCAGTGGACAGGAAAATCGTCGGACCGGCGTTCAAGGACGTGGCGGCGAAGTACGCGAACGAAGCGGACGCAAAGAAGACGCTCGCCCGCCACATCCGTGCCGGAAGCAGCGGCCGCTGGGGTGCGGTGCCGATGCCGCCGAACGTCAACGTGAACGAAACCGATGCCGAGGCGCTGGCGACCTGGGTACTCGCGCAGAAGCAGGAGTAGGTCCGACGGGCGGACTCAGCCGTCGAACCCGTCGACGAAGATCACGTCGTTCGGGGTGCCGCTGCCGAGCTCGCCGTCGAGCGTGATCGCCTGGCCGAGGATGTCGCCCTCCCCGACGCCCTGCGTGCCGTCCTGCCAGACGAACGCGGCGAACGAGCCGTCGCCGCCGATCGCGCCTGCCAGCCTCGCGCTGTCGGTCGGGCCGGTCTTGATCGCGACCGTCTGCGTCGGCCATGCATGCGCGCCTGCGGCATCGACGCGCGCCACGTCGATCGGCATCGCCGATGGCCAGGCGCCCGTCGCCCAGGCGAACAGGCCGGAACCGGCGGCGGCGAGCGCGACCGGCGCGGAAACATCGGTCGATCCCGGCGCGACGAGCACCTTGCCCGTGTCGCCCCACTGACGTGCGCCGGTCGCGTCGATGCGCTGCGCGTTGAGGCCGATGATGCTCTGCGTCGAAGCGTCCGCCACGCGCCAGGCCGCGTAGATATCGCCGTTCGCCGCGTCCCATGCGCCAGCCGGTGCAGTGTGCGTCTGCGTTGCGTCCGTCGACAGCACCACGCCGTTCTGCGCGAACGCGAGGCTGCCGTCGGCCAGCACGTGCTGCGCGCGCGCGGTGCCGGCCACGGACACCGTGTACCAGACGAATACCGCGCCACCGCTGCCATCCGGCTCGAACCCGGGGAAGTCGCCGAACTGGATCGCGCCGTCCGTGCCATCGAATACCGCGACCGGCGTTCCGCCGTTCCATTGCGGTGCCCCGTCGGCATCGAACTTCTGCACCCACAGTTGCCGATCCATGACGGAATGGAACGCGACCCACGAAACGATCGCGCCGCCGTCGCCGCTGCCGTGAATGTCGCTCAGGTAGTAGCCGCCGCTGGCGGGCGTCAACACCACGGGCGAAACCCACACGGGCGCACCATCGGCATCGAGCCGCTGCAGCTTGAGGGTGCCGTCGCCTGCCGACCAGCCGACCACGACGTCGCCATCTCCGGTCGCGCCGATGCGCGGCGAGTTCGCATCCTCTGCGTCATTGCTGACGATCACGCCCGGCGTTCCCCATGACGGCGTACCGCCCGCATCCACGCGGCTCGCCGCGATCTGCGCGATACCGGCCACCTCCTGCCGGTACGCGAGCACGGCATCGCCGTTCGCGTCCACGTCCAGTCCGTAGTCCTGCGTGGACGAGAACGCGCGATCCGCCAACTGCACGCCGTTGTGCGGCCACTGCTCCACGCCGTCGGCGGAAAGGCGCTGCAGATGGACGTCGTAGCCACTGCCGACGTCGAACCAGCTCACGTAGAAGCCGCCGTCGGGCAACGACATGATCTTGGGTTGCACCTGCCCGTCCGCGCGATCGGCGATCGGCAGGTTCGCGGACGGATCCGGCGACCATTGCGCGAGCGCCGGCATCGGAACGAGGAGGCCCGCGAGCAGCAGGCAGGAGACACGGCGGATCATGGCGCACCATGGGGAAATGTGAACGGATGCACAGTATGCGCCATCCACGCCCTGCCCGCGCAGGGCAGCCGGCGGGAGATGCACCGAATCGCTCGCGGCCATCGGCAACGCCCGTTTCGATGCCGGTCGTCGCGCCCCGGCTTGGCCGGCGTCACCAGTCGGCGCGGTCCGGCAGTTGACGATGTCGCCGTTGCTGGTCGGCAGGATCAGGCTTTCCGATTCCTTGTCGAGGCGCCCGATCGGGAAGATCCGCTGTGCATGATCGACGAAATCGGCGATGTTCCCGCCGACTTCGTGCTCGGTGGTGCAGGTGATGCCGACCGGCTTGTTCAACGCGATGTAGACGTGCCGACGCCCGCACGCGCCCGGTTTGCGCATGCGCAGCGCGGCGGCCGTCGACGAGTGCCTCGTCGCCCTCCTCGACCCGCGTGCCGATCCCGGCCGGCTCGCCGTTGACCGTGACACGCCGCGCGTCAATCAGGCGATCGGCCTCGCGACGGGAGCAGTGGCCGCTCTCCGCGATGTGTTTGTTCAGACACATGCGCGCATCGTAGATCCCTCCCCTGTCCATGACGGAATCCAGCCATGAAAAAGTCCGCATCCGCCGCCTGGAGCGGCAGCTTCAAGGAAGGTCGCGGCACGATCTCGACCGAAACCGGCGTGTTGCACGAAGCGCCGTACGGGTTCCGGTCGCGTTTCGAGAGCGGCCCCGGGACCAATCCCGAGGAACTGATCGGTGCGGCGCACGCGGCGTGCTTTTCGATGGCCTTCGCGGCGAAGCTCGGGGCCGCGGGCTTCACCCCGGAGCGGATCGAGACACGCGCCGAGATCACCTTCGACAAGGTCGGCGACGGCTTCGCCATCACCCGCAGCCAATTGACGATGCGCGCCGCGGTCCCCGGCATCGACGAAGGGACGTTCCGTCGCATCGCACTGGATGCGAAGGAGCATTGTCCCGTCTCGCGCGTCCTTGCCGCGGAAATCTCCATGGACGCGCAACTCGCCTGATCCGGCGCGATCGCCACGTCGCGTGCGTGGCGCCGCCGGCTAGCCGCAGATGGCGGCGCGCAAGGGCCAGCGGCCGAGGATGCGATACGGCAATGGCGGATCGAGCGGACTGTCGATCAGCACGAAGTCGCGTACCGGCCACGGGATCGGCCGCGGAAGGATGGCCTCGATCGGTGCCGCCGCGTCGTGCAGGATCGTCACGTGCGGCACCGGCAACGCACTCGGAAGCACCCATCCACTCTCGCGCAGCCCTTCGTCGAGTGCGCGGCACAGCTGCCCGAGCGGAGCGGGTACCGCGGAGCATCCCAGCCATGCCGGGATGCGACGGTTGCCGAAGCTTCCGATGCGATCCAGTTCCAGATCGAATGCATCCGATCGCACGGCTCCGGCGACCGCCGATGCGCGCTCGACGACCTCCGGCGGAACCGCGTCGAATGCGCCGAGGTAGCGCAGCGTGAGGTGATAGCGCGCCGGCCGGATCCAGCGCCCCGACGGCGAAGTCCGCGTCTCGCGCAACCAGTCCGCGGCTTCGGCCATGCGCAGGCGAGAGGCGTCATCCGGCCACAACGCGAAGAACAGGTTGTGGACCTGAACACGTGCGGTGCGCGTACCGGACCGATCGCCTTGCTCCATCGCTCGCACCGTCCGCGAGACCGCGCGCCGTGGCGGCGCGCGGCCAATCCCTTGCCTACTTGCGCTCGCTCGCGCTCCGCTCGCGGATCGCGCGGAATTCCGAATCGGAACCCCAGTCCGGCCAGCGCGTGGAATCGGCGAGATCGCGCCCGAGTTCGTACAGCATCGGCAGATCCTGCACGAGACCGGCGAAGCTCCAGTCCGCCTGCCACTCGTCCGCGGGCTGGTGGTAGCGGTTTTTCGTGTACTCGACACCGGCAAGGCCACCGGCGTCCTTGCCGCCATCGACGAGATCGTCGCCGGAGCCGAACGAAAGTGCCGGCACGCCGCGCTTGGCGAACGGGAAGTGGTCGGAGCGGAAGAAATAGCCGGCCTCGGGATGCGAATCGGGCGTGAAGGTGCGGCCGTGCCGCTTGCCGATCGCGACGAGCTCGTCCAGCAGATCCGACTTCGCGCTGCCGGACACGGTGAAGTTGCGCGCCGCCGCTCCCGGACTCAGCGCGTCCATGTTGATCACCGCGACGGTCCTGCCGAGCGGATACAGCGGTTTGGATGCGTAATAGTCCGACCCGAGCAGTCCCTTCTCTTCCGCCGTGACGGCGAGGAACACGACCGAGCGTTCCGGCCTGGGTCCCTTGGCGAACGCGCGCCCCATCTCGATCAGCGCGGCCGTGCCGGTCGCGTTGTCGACTGCGCCGTTGTAGATCGTGTCGCCCTTCGCGTCCGGCCGGCCGATGCCGAGATGGTCCCAGTGCGCGCTGTAGATCACCGTTTCATCGGGCCGCTTCGCGCCCTCCACGCGGCCGACGATGTTGTGCGACGTGATGACCTTGGCCTCCACGTCGTACTTCGCCGAAAGCGTCACGTCCTTCAGCGCGACCGCCTTGAAGCCGCGCTGCTGGGCCTGCTTCTTCAGGGCGGCGTAGTCGAGACCGGCGCGCCTGAACAGGTCCACCGCGAAATCGTGCTGGATCCAGCCCTCGATCTGCGGATGCACCGACTTCGCGTCATCGCGCACGACGTCGAACATCGTGTTGGTATTGGAGTTCTTGACGGTCGCCCAGCCATACGAGGCCGGCTCGGTCTCGTGAACGACCAGCATGCCGATCGCGCCCTGCCGTGCGGCTTCCTCGTACTTGTACGACCAGCGGCCGTAGTACGTCATCGCCTTGCCGCCGAAGTCGCCCTGCCCCGGCTCGAAATCCGGATCGTTGACGAGGCAGACCGCGATCTTGCCCTTTAGGTCCACACCCGCGTAGTCGTTCCAGTTCCGCTCCGGCGCATTGACGCCGTAGCCCACGAACACCAGCGGAACGTCCTTGACGTCGACGGACGTGGAACCGTCCGTGGCGGCGCGCACGGCGATTTCCTCGCCTTGCACGAGCGTCTGCTTCCTTCCGCCTGCACTGACGGAAAGAGCCGGCGTACCGACGATGTCCGCCTGCAGCAGCGGCACCGCCTGCGTCCATTCGCGCTTGCCGTCCTTGAGGTCGCCGCCGGGCTGCAAGCCTGCCTCCTTCATCTTCGCGACGACGTACTCGACGGTCTTTGCCTCGGCCGGCGTGGCGGGACCGCGGCCTTCGAACGCGTCGGACGAGAGCGTCTTCACCTCGTCGGAAAGGCGCGCCGCGTCGAACGCGGGCTTGTATGCATCGGCCAGCGCGATGGCCGGAAGGGAAAGCGCGATCGCGGTCGCGAGCAAGGTCTTCATGCGGCATCTCCTCGGATGGGATCGTTCGATCGTACATCGCACGCGCTGCGCGTGCGGTGAAGAATCGCGGCAACGATGCTCACTTGACAGCATCGGGGTGGCGCGATTTCCAGCGCGCGAGGGCTTCCCGATATGCCGCGAGCTGTTCGGCGTAGACGTCGAAAACGCACGGATCGCAGCCGCCTTCGCAACATTCGCCCGGCAGCGGCTCATCCGGCGCGACGGGCATCGGGTCCGGATCCGGCACGGACGGAATCGGATCGTGCGCCATCCGGTCAGCCCCGCAGCAGCCAGATCGGCAACCCGATCAGCGCCAGTGCGATCGCGATCCCGACGGCGGCAAGCAGCAGGCGGGCCGGCTCCTCGCGCAGGCTCCGCCACACGGTCGGCGCCTCTCCCGCAGCCACGGCGGCGTCGTGCTCGGCGCGCACGCGCGCGCGACGCTCGTGCTGGAACTCGCCAAGCGCACGAAACGCGCGCTCGGCATCGGCGGCGTCGCGCAGCCAGATCGCGCCGGCGGAAATTCCCCAGCGATTCGGCGGCGTCTCGAAGAACTCGATGTGCCGCGCATCGAGCAGCGCGCGCACGCCGTCCGCCTCGTCGTCGGGCACGTGGCGAAGATCGAGCAGGCGGATGGACATCGCGGATGCTGCGCGTCGAAAGCGGCGGCGGCGCCGGTCAGGCGTCTTCCGGCTCCGCGGCGCCGTCCTGGAAGTACGGTTCGACGGCGCCGACGAGCTTCAGCGTGATCGGGTTTCCGCGTCGATCGCGCGCACGGCCCGCCGCGACGCGAATCCATCCTTCGCTGACGCAGTACTCCTCCACGTTGGTCTTTTCCTCGCCGCGGAAGCGGATGCCGACGCCGCGCGAAAGGATCGCCTCGTCGTAATACGGGCTGCGGGGATTGACGGAGAGCCGGTCGGGAGGAGATTCGCTCATTGCATCGCTTTCGGTCTGCGCGGTCGGCCGCAAGGACTGCCAAGCATAGCGACGCGCGACGGCGCCTGCAGCCGGGCTCAGCGCAACTGGCTGTCCTTGCTGCCGCGCCGGTTGTAGCCGGCCGTCGCCTTCTGCTCCGCATCGAGGGCGCTCTGGCATGCCACGCACAAGCGCACGCCGGGCACGGCCCTCCTGCGCGCTTCGGGAATCGGCGCATCGCATTCCTCGCAACGACGCAGGCTCGGACCCTTGTTCAGGCGGCTGCGCGCGCGGCGCACCGCGTCCTCGACCGTCGCGTCGATCTGGTCCTGCACCGCGCCGTCGCCGGCCCATCCGGTCGCCATGTCGCCTCCTGTCACCGCCTCCGGAAAAGCATACGCATCCGTGCGCATGCCTGCATGAATCGGCGATGCGCGGCACGGACACGCTGGCGCGCGCGTTGCGCAGGCCGCAAGATCACGGCGCCATCCTCGCGGGAATGCAACATGGGCACCGAACACCACGGCATCGACCTGCTGCCGATCCTCACCTTGCTGATCGTCGCGGTCGTCGCCGCGCCGCTGTTCAAGCGACTCGGCCTCGGCGCCGTGCTCGGCTACCTGGCCGGCGGCGTCGCGATCGGACCGTTCGGCCTCGCGGTGTTCCGGGAACCCGCGTCGATCCTGCAGGTTTCCGAACTCGGCGTCGTGATGTTCCTGTTCGTGATCGGGCTGGAGATGCGGCCGTCGCGGCTGTGGGCGATGCGCGGCCAGATCTTCGGGCTCGGTTTCGCGCAGGTGCTGGCCGCCGCCGTCGCGCTCACGACGGTCGGCGTGGTCACCGGGTTTCCGGTTTCGCCCTCGTTCGTCGCCGCGGCCGGCTTCGTGCTGACCTCGACGGCGATCGTGATGCAGCTTCTGGAGGAGCGCGGCGAGCTCGCATCCGGCGCGGGGCAGCGCATCGTCGCGATCCTGTTGCTGGAAGACCTGATGATCGTCCCGTTGCTGGCGCTGGTCGCGTTCCTCGCACCGATCGCGCCGGGCAGCCAGCATGCCGACCGAGGCATCGACTGGAGCGCGGTGGCCACCGGCGCCGCCGCACTGGCGGCGCTGGTCGTGGCGGGCCGCTACCTGCTCGATCCGCTGTTCCGTTTCCTCTCCAGGACCCATGCGCGCGAGGTGATGACGGCCGCGGCGTTGCTCGTGGTGATCGGCGCGTCGTGGATCATGGAGCTCGGCGGCCTGTCGATGGCGATGGGCGCGTTCATCGCCGGCGTGCTGCTGTCGGAGTCCACCTATCGCCACCAGCTCGAAGCCGACGTGGAACCGTTCCGCGGCGTGCTGCTCGGCCTGTTCTTCATTGCCGTCGGCATGTCGCTGCGACTTGATGTCGTGGCCGCCAACTGGGCGATGATCCTCGGCTACATGGTCGCGTACATGGTTCTGAAGGGGCTGGTGATCTACGCCGTGGCGCGCGTGTTCCGCGCGGGCAACCACGAAGCCGTCGAGCGCGCGGTGCTGATGGCGCAAGGCGGCGAGTTCGCGTTCGTGCTGTACGGCGCGGCCACTGCGGCCGGCATCATCGACGCGCGGGAGAACGCGATCCTCACCGCGATCGTGATCCTGTCGATGGCGATGACGCCGCTGTGCACGATGACGCTCGGATGGTTCCGGAAACGCCGCGGGCCGGTCGCCGAGACGCGCGAGGCACCCGAATCGCTCGCCGGAACCGCGCTCATCGTCGGTTTCGGCCGCATCGGACAGATCGCCAGCCAGTTCCTGTTCGAACGCGGCTACGAGGTTTCGATCATCGACGTCGATGTCGACATGATCGACACCGCGCGCGGCCTCGGCTACGAGGTGTACTACGGCGACGGCACGCGGCTGGACATCCTGTACGCCGCCGGCGCCGCCGAGGCGCGCGTGATCCTCGTCTGCGTGGACCGCAAGGAAGACGCGACGCTCATCACCGAACGCGCAAAGGCCGCCTTCCCCGATGTGCCGCTGCTGGTGCGCGCCAGCGACCGCCGCCATGCGGTGGAGCTCGTGCATGCGGGAGCGGACCTGCAGGTCAAGGAGACATTCGAGTCCGCGCTGGTGCTGGGCGCCTCGGCGCTGGACCGGCTCGGCGCGACGCAGGCGGAAATCGCCGACATCACTGCCCGCGTGCGCGACAACGATGCCGCGCGCATGGCCGTCGAGCTGGAGCGCGGCCTCGATGCCGGCATGACGATGTTCAGCCGACGCCGTGCCGACGGCGACGCGCACTGACGCGATTCGCTCCGCACACGGCTCCGATCGCGCATCCGCGCACGATGCGCCGTGCCGTTCGGCCGACGTGCGCAGCCATCGCGCCGCACGAACCGGACGATCCGCATTTCCGTCGCCCGCACCGGCATGCGGCGGCATCCCCGCTGGGCAGCCACGCACGGCATCGACGACGCGACGATCATGCGGCGATTTCGTGTACGATTGCCGACCGGGTGTTCGCCGCCATCCTGCGGCAACAGGTCGAGCGCAGGTCGGGCCGCCGCGCGGAGTCGCGTGCCCATGAACCAGCCCCGCCCGTGCCGGGAAATTCCCCGCGCCCAGCGCATCGCGCAGAAGACCTTCTCCGCGATCGAACGCTTTCTCCACATCGAAGCCGTCAGCGGCATCGCGCTGCTGGTCGCTGCCCTCGTCGCACTGATCTGGGCGAACTCGCCCGCCGCGGACACCTACGACGCGCTGTGGCACACGCCGCTCTCCTTCGGCATCGGCCAGTGGTCCTGGTCGCGCCCGCTGCACTTCTGGATCAACGACGTCCTGATGACGGTGTTCTTCCTCGTCGTCGGCATGGAGATCCGCCGCGAAATGCACGACGGCGCGCTGAGCGACCTGCGCCAGGCGGCGCTGCCGATGGTCGCGGCGCTCGGCGGCGTCGCCGCTCCCGCGCTGATCTACCTCGCGGTGGCCGGCACGCCGGAACTGCACCACGGCTGGGCGATCCCGACCGCCACCGACATCGCATTCGCGGTCGGCGTGCTGGCGCTGCTCGGTCGCTCGATACCGTCCAACGTGCGCATCCTGCTGCTGGCGCTGGCGATCATCGACGACATCGTCGCGGTACTCATCATCGCGATTTTCTACACGGAAGGATTGAATTACGCCGGGTTCCTCGTCGCCGGCATCGGCATCGTGCTGACGGTGTTCCTGCAGCGCATCGGCGTCGGTTCCGCGCTTCCCTACGTCGTCCCCGGCGCGATCGTATGGATCGGCCTGCTGACGTCCGGCGCCCATCCCACTCTGGCGGGTGTCGTGCTCGGCCTGATGACGCCTGTCGTGTCGATTCCGAGCCGCGAGAGCCCGCTGGACGTGCTCGCGCGCGCGGTCCGGGAACTGTTCGACGGCGACGATGCCGGCAAGCCCGAGCCGTCCCGCGTCGGCGCGCGGCTGCGCGACATCCGGTTCGCGCAGCGCGAACTGCTGCCGCCGGTCGTGCGCGTGCAGGGCACGCTGCACCCGTGGGTGGCCTACGGCGTGATGCCGCTGTTCGCACTGGCCAATGCCGGCGTGCACCTGCGTGGGGGAACGGCTGCCGACGGCACGACCTCGCTCGCGATTCTGGGGGTGACGCTCGGCTTGGTCCTCGGCAAGCCGCTAGGCGTCATGCTCGCCAGCACGGCGGCGGTGCGGCTCGGCTGGTGCCGGTTGCCGCCCGGCGTAGGCTGGGACGGCATGCTGCTGGTCGGCCTGCTCGCCGGCATCGGCTTCACGATGGCGATCTTCATCGCGATGCTCGCGTTCGCCGACCCGGCGCATCTCGATGCCGCAAAGGCCGGCGTGCTGCTCGGATCGACGGTCGCCGCGCTGCTCGGCGTGGTCTGGGGCTTGCTGCGTTTCGTGGCCAGGAAGCCGCGCTCGGCTCCCTGCTGAACACCCGCGCCCGACGGCGCGCGCGCGCCGCCGGCAGGGCGGCCCGGGCGCGCTTCAGTCGATGGCGCGGAAATGCATGGACGCGAGTTCGGCGTCCGAGAGGCCGGACGGCTGGCGATGGCCGGAGGCGCGATCCGCCGTGCCGGACAGGCGCCGCCACAACCGATCACTCCATCCGTGCGAGCCGTGTCCGTCGCGGACTTCGGCATCGGGATCGTTCGCGGCACGACGCAATGCGCGACGTTCTTCGGTGAAGTCGTCGACCCATTCCTCGACGCGTCGCTGCGCCGCCTCGATCGAATCGAATACTTCGGCCTCGCGGTCCGGAACCTTGCGGCCCCACCAGATCAGCGCGTACTGACCACCCGGCCATGGGCCGGACAGGCCCGCGAGCGGAACGCCGCCAAGACACGCCACGCGCAACACGCCGCGATAGTGGACCTTCCATTCCAGCGAAGATGATTCCCAATCCCCCTTGGACGGGAGCAGATCGGCCACGAGGCCGTTTGTCGTCACGCCGGCAGCTTCCACTCAGTCGCCATGCACCGCATGAAGCAACAAGCATGCCATCGCCTGCCGGCAACCGCCGCTTCGTCCCGGGGCCGGACGGCAGCGGGCATTTTCACAAAAGTGGACATTCCGGACGCATGGCGTCATGCCACCGTTGCCGATTGTCCGCACATGACGCTTCGTACACCGCGCCATGCCATGCTGCGGCGCGATGCCGGCTTTCGCTCGCACCCCGCGGTGACCGATAATTCCGCGCTTCGAGCCGCGATCCAGCGGTTCCGCCGCGGATGGCGCAAGACCGCATGAAAATCGACAAGAACACGCTCGCCCTGTACACCCCCAAGCTGGTGACGGTGCTGCGCAACGGATACGGCCTGCCCGATTTCCGCCGCGACGCGATGGCCGGGCTCACGGTCTCCATCGTCGCGCTGCCGCTGTCGATGGCACTGGCCATTGCGTCCGGCGCGAGCCCCGACAAGGGTCTGCACACGGCGATCATCGCCGGATTCCTGATCTCCGCACTCGGCGGATCGCGGGTGCAGATCGGCGGTCCGACCGCGGCCTTCATCCCCGTCATCTTCAACGTGATCGAGAAGTTCGGCTACGGTGGCCTGATCCTCTGCACGCTGCTCGCCGGCATCATGCTGATCGCCGCGGGACTGCTCCGCGTCGGCACGCTGCTCAAGTACATCCCCAAGCCGGTCGTCACCGGCTTCACCGCCGGCATTGCCGTCAGCATCTTCTCCAGTCAGGTGAAGGACCTCCTGGGCCTGCGCATCGACAAGGTGCCCGGCGAGTTCCTCGAACGCTGGGAAACCTACTTCCACGGCCTGCCGAGCTGGACACCCGCCGCGGCGGTACTGTCCATCGGCACGATCGCGCTGATCGTGGCGCTGCGGCACTGGAAGCCGGCCGTGCCGGGATTCCTGATCAGCGTCGTGGCCGGTGCGCTGCTCGTGTATCTGCTCGGCGTACCGGTCGAGACCATCGGCTCGCGCTTCGGCGAGATTCCCAGCGCACTGCCGGTGCTGTCGATTCCGCACATTCCGTTCGAACGGACCGCCGAACTCCTGCCGGCATCGTTCACGATCGCGTTCCTCGCCGGCGTGGAGTCCTTGCTGTCCGCCGTCGTCGCCGACGGCATGACCGGCGGGCGTCATCGCTCGAACTGCGAGCTCGTCGCGCAGGGCGTGGCGAATGTCGGCTCGGCACTGTTCGGCGGCCTCCCCGCGACGGGCGCCCTCGCCCGCACCGCGACGAACGTGCGTGCCGGCGCGCGCTCGCCGGTCGCCGGCATGCTGCACGCGCTGTTCCTGCTGCTGTTCATGCTGGTGCTGGCGCCGGTCATGCGCTACGTGCCGCTGGCGACGCTGGCCGCAATCCTCGTCGTCGTCGCATGGAACATGGCGGAGATCGAGAGCTTCCGGCACCTGATGACCGGCCCGTTCGGAGACCGCGTGGTGCTGCTGCTGACGTTCGGCCTCACCGTCGCATTCGATCTCACCATCGCGATCGAGGTCGGCATAGTGCTGGCGGCGTTCCTTTTCATGCACCGCATGAGCGAGGTGGTCGCGGTCGAATCCAACGTCTCGCTGATCGAGGAAGACCGTGCCGATTCGGATCGTCCGCCGCAGGACCAGCGCGCGATGCTGCCACCCGGAGTCGAGGCATTCCAGATCTCCGGACCGCTGTTCTTCGCGGTCGCCAATCGCCTGGACGACGTACTGAACCAGTTCATGCAGCCGCCGCACACGTTCATCCTGCGCATGCGCCTGGTACCGCTGATCGATGCATCCGGCGTCACCGCGCTGACCCAGATGATCGAACGCTGCCGCCGGCAGGGCATCGCGGTGATCCTGTCGGGCCTGCGCGAGCAACCACGACAGATCCTCGCGCAGATGGGGGTGGCCGAGGATGGCCGCTCGCTGCGTTTCGCGCCGGATTTCGAGGAAGCGACGCGGATGGCTGCCACGCCGGTGGACAAGGGCTGACGCGCCTCGCGTCAGCGGGCCGCGAATGCCCGCCCGCCCGACTCTCCCGCCGCGCACGGCTCCAGCGTACCGGCCGAATGCCCCTGCCCCGCCAGGTATTCCAGCCAGCGATTGAGGAACGAACTCATCCGTGCGCGCTGGCGGAACACGCCGCGCGCCGGCACGAAGGTACCGAGCTCCCGCACCAGCGTCGTCCCGGAACGGCAGGCCAGCACCTCGGCCATGCGCGCGTCGTGGTACATGCGCAAGTCCGCGGACGGCGCGCGCGCGCCCGTCTCGCTGTCGACGAAGCAGTACGTGAGGTGCAGGTCCAGCGTGTAGCGGTGGCGCTCCCGCACGTCCAGACGCAGGTCCAGGCCATCGTCGAGCGTCGACACGTACGAACCGATCGCGAGTTCCTGCGGCGCGAACAGCCGGGCAAGCCGATGGTAGTTCTCCGCATGCAGGCCCATCAGCCATGCGAAGCGGCCGGGCAACAGGGACGCGGGCGTATCGATCACGTGCGACATGCCGCCATCATAGGCAGCACGCGGCGGTGCCGAACAGACTTACCTGTCCGAAGCGCACGCGCTACGATGCGCGTCCCGCGTGCGGGAATCGTCCGCAGCAGCCGCACCGCATTGCGTCCGGGCGAGGCTCTTCACCTGCACCGCGCCGACCGGCATCCACGTGACCATGGCCGGAAATCCGCACCGCGGAGCGACCTCAGAACATGTGCCGGTCGATGCCGAGATGCGACAGGATCTTGCTCGCGATCTCCTCGATCGAGGTCGCCGTGGTGTTCTGAACCGCGATGTTCTCGCGCCGGAACAGCTTGTCCGCCTGCGCAAGCTCGTGACGACACTGCTCGATCCGTGCGTAGCGGCTTCCGGGTCGACGGGCCTCGCGCACCTGGGCAAGCCGCTCGGCGTCGATGGTCAGCCCGTACAGCCGGCTGCGAAACGGCACCAGCCGGCGCGGCAGTTCGAGCTTCTCCAGATCGTCGTCCGTGAGCGGGTAGTTCGCCGCCTTCACGCCGTAATGCAGCGCCATGTAGAGACAGGTCGGTGTCTTGCCGACGCGGGACACGCCGACGAGGATCACGTCGGCATCCGCATAGTTCACGTCGATGCCGTCATCGTGGGTGAGCGCGTAGTTGGTCGCGTTGATCCGCGCCTCGTACTCGGTGAAATCGGTGAGGCCGTGCGCCTTGCCGACACGCGGCGATCGCGTGGTGCCGAGCTCGGCCTCCAGCGGCCCGACGAAAGGCGCGAACACGTCGAGCATCAGCGCGCCGCTCCCGGCCACGATGTCGCTGAGCGACTGGCTCATGATCGTGTTGACCACGATCGGCTTGTGGCCGGTCTGCTCGAAATGCCGGCGTATGCGCGCGGCGGCCGCGTGTGCCGCCGCCTCGTCAGCGACGAACGGGATGCGGTAGCTGTCGAAGTCGACGGAATCGAACTGCGTCAGAACGCTGTGGCCGATGGTCTCCGCGGTGATCCCGGTGCCGTCGGACACGTAGAAGATGGTGCGGCGCATGACGACTCCGGAGCGGGAAAGGAACAGTCTACGCACGCACCCGCGGCGATGCAGCCGCGACGTGGCGTCGCATTCCCGCAGAGCCGCCCGCAGGAGTCCGCCCACGATGCGCTTGCGCGTGGCGCAACCGGGGCGGCATGCTAATGGGGTACGGCGCTCGCAAGGGCCGCACGCGCCAGAAGTGTTGGCCCCCAAGGAGTTCCCGGTCGCGCATGATCGAGTTCGGACACAGCACACACGTAGGCCTGCGCCGCGAGCACAACGAGGACACCTACCATGCCGATGCCGATCTCGGCCTCTGGCTGGTGGCGGACGGCATGGGAGGCCACGAGCACGGGGAAGTCGCCAGTGCGCTTGCACGCGACACCCTGGTTCGCGAAACCCGGGCCGGCACCGAACTGGTCCGCGCGATCCAGCTCGCAGACGAGGAAATCATCCGGCATTCGACGCGACGATCCGAAGCCCTGCCGATGGGAACGACGATCGCCGCGCTGCGCCTCCGCGGAAGCGAGTTCGAGGTCGCGTGGGTCGGCGACAGCCGCATCTACCTGTGGAACGGCGCCCTCAAGCAGGTGTCGCAGGACCATTCCTACGTGCAGGAACTGATCGCTCAGGGTGCGATCACCAGCGAGCAGGCACGCCATCATCCGCATCGCAACGTGGTGACGCAGGCGCTCGGCGTGACCGACCCGCAGGCGCTGCGCGTGGAGAGCGTGCGCGGCGAGTTCAGGCCCGGGATGCGCTTCCTGCTCTGCAGCGACGGCCTGACCGAGGAGGTCAAGGACACGGCGATCGCCGCGATCGTCGGCCGCGACGACCTGACTGCGCAGGAATGCGTCGATCACCTGATCCTTGCCGCGCTCGAGGGCGGCGGATCGGACAATGTCACGGTGATCCTCGTCCGCTCGCGGTGAGCGCGGCACGCGAAGCCGGTCAGTTCTCCGCCTGCGCCGCGACGGCGTCGCCGCCTTCCATCCGCAACCAGACGCAGGCACCGCGGCTGGCCTCGTCGATCCTCGCGAGCCGCTTCTCGTGCAGCGCGACTTCCGCTGCCGTCGCACGGAATACGCGCGGTCGCACGCGAACCTGGAACTCGCGCACGACGACCGCATCGCGCGCCTCGGTCTCGTCGCCGAATCCGAGCGCGGCCTGCCCCGCCGTCAGTGCAAGGTAGACTTCGGCCAGAAGATTCGCGTCCAGCAGCGCCCCGTGCAACTCGCGATGGCTGTTGTCGACGCCGAGCCGCTTGCACAGCGCATCGAGGCCGTTGCGCTGTCCGGGGAACTTCTCGCGCGCCAGCGCGAGCGTGTCGAGTACCGGAACCCGCCCGCCGAGCCGGTCGGCCGCGCGGCCGGCACGCTCCAGTTCCGCATCGAGAAAGCCGATGTCGAAGCTCGCGTTGTGCGCGACGATTTCCGCATCGCCGACGAACGCCAGGAATTCATCGGCGACGTCGGCGAACTTCGGCTTGTCCCGCAGGAACTCCTCGCTGATGCCGGTGACGGCACGTGCGCCCTCGTCGATCGCGCGCTCGGGATTCAGATAGCGATGGAAGCGGCGCCCCGTGACGCGCCGCTGCACGAGCTCCACGCAACCGATCTCGATCACGCGATGCCCGCGCTGTACTTCGAGGCCGGTCGTTTCGGTGTCGAGGATGATCTGACGCATCGTGCCGGCCCGCGGAAACCGCAGGCACCTTACCGGAGGATCAGGTCGCGCGAAACCTGCACCGGACCGGACGCGGCACGATGCGCGATCATGCCCTGCCCGCCTGCGCCAGCGCCGCATCGCGCGCGAGTGCGTCCACGCGCTCGTTCTCGGCGTGTCCGGCATGCCCCTTGACCCAATGCCAGCGTATCCCGTGCGGCGCGCACGCGCGCACGAGCCGCTCCCACAGATCCTGATTCTTCACCGGCTTGCGGTCGCTGGTGCGCCAGCCGTTCGCCTGCCAGCGCGCGATCCACTGCTCGACACCGAGCTTGACGTACTGCGAATCCGTGGTCAGCACGACCTCGCACGGGCGCGTCAGCGCCTCCAGCCCGGCGATCGCGGCCATCAGCTCCATCCGGTTGTTCGTCGTCATCGGCTCGCCGCCGCTGAGCTCGCGCTCGCGCGATCCCGCGCGCAACAGTGCGCCCCAGCCACCGGGGCCCGGATTGCCGAGGCAGGCACCGTCGGTGAACAGTTCGACGACCGGTCGCGTCACGCCCGCTCCGCTCATGCGACCGACCGCCGGCTCGGCGCCGCGAGCGGCGCCTGCATCGCAACGGCCGCGCGCCGCACCGGAAGGCGCAGCGGCGTCGCGGCAACATGCCGCTTCGCCAGGCACAGCAACCATGCGGGATTAGCCTGCGGCAGCGGCATGCGCCATGCAGCAGCCCCCTTGCGCGGCCAAAGCCCGCCGATTCGCTCGATGCGTTCGACGACCAGCCCGTCTCGGCACAGCTCGCGCGCCGCGCGTTGCGGTGCACGCAGACGCAGCGGCATGCCGCGATGGCGCATGCGTTGCCGCAGGCACCACGGATGGCATGCGCTCAGGCCGCTCCAGGCGAGCAGGCCGCCCGCCGCCAGCACGCGCGCGCATTCGGCCGCAAGCGGCGCGATGTCGTCGATCACGTTCTCCACGTGCTGTACGAACACGAGACGGAACGCATCCGCCTCGAACGGCAGCATGTCGATGCCGCAGCGGACGTCACCATCGAGACGACCGTCGCGGACGTGCAGGGTGGTCACTGCATGCTCGATGGCGATCGCGGCATCGCCATGCTCCCGGCGGGACGCCTGCACCACCAGCGCACGGCCTTGCGGCAGCGTCGCCGCGCGCACGGCGACATACTCCGCTTCGAACCGCAGCACGGATTCGAAGTCGTCGAGCGCGAACGGGTTGTCGGCAACGGCGATCACGGGTCGGACACGCCCCTCGAGTCGGCGCGGGAGTGTAGCGCGTACGATCGATCCTAATGCGGACTTAACCCGGCGCGACCGGTCGCGCCGCTATAGTCGCGCGATGCCAGTCGCCCGACTCGTCGCCGTTCCCGCATTCGAGGACAACTACATCTGGATCGCCGCGGATGGCGGCGGCGATGCCATCGCCGTCGATCCGGGCGACGCGACGCCGGTCCGCGATGCACTCGCACGCCATCGATGGCGACTGCGGGCGATCCTGCTCACGCACCATCATGGCGACCACATCGGCGGCGCGGCGGAGCTGGCTGCGGAAACCGGCGCCGAGGTGCACGCACCCGTCGACGACCGCATCGACCTGCCCTGCCGCCGTGCAGCCGACGACGACCGCATCGCGATCGGCGCGTTCGCGTTCGAGGTGCTCGCGGTTCCCGGCCACACGCGCAGTCACATCGCGTTCCACGGCGAAGGCCTGCTGTTCTGCGGCGACACGCTGTTCAGTCTCGGCTGCGGCCGACTGTTCGAGGGGACGCCGGAACAGATGCTCGCCTCGCTCGACCGACTCGCCGCGCTCCCGGGCGACACGCGCGTGTGCTGCGGACACGAGTACACGCTTTCCAACGCGGCATTCGCGCTCTCGGTCGATCCGGACAACGCGGCATTGCGCGAGCATGTGCAATGGGCACAGGTACGGCGCACGCAGGGCGAACCGACACTGCCTTCCACGATCGACATCGAACGCGCCGCCAATCCCTTCCTGCGCGTCGACTCGCCGGCACTGGTCGCGGCGCTCGGGGATCGCCCGCGCGTGGATCGCTTCGCCGAGCTCCGGCGCCGCAAGGACACGTTCCGGGCGCCCCCCGCATGAGGATCGCGCGGGTTCATGTCGCGGCACTGTTGTGCTTGCTCGCCGCGTGCTCGACGCCGCCGCGGCATCGCCCGGACACGCCGGCGACACTGGCTTCCGAGACGGCTCCGGTAACGCGGTCGGAGCCTGCACCACCGCAGGCGGAACCCGGCATCTTCGAACCGCCGCCACGCACGCCGTGGGAACGCCTGCGCGAGCGCTTCCGGTTCGCCGGATGCGACGACCGCGCCGATGTCCGTCGCGAGGTGCGCGACTACGTCCGCTCGCCGGGCGCGTTCGCCGCGAGCTGGAGGCGCGCCCTGCCGTTCCTGCTGCCGGTGATCGACGAGATCGAGCGCCGCGACCTGCCCGGCGAGTTCGCGCTGCTGCCGTTCGTCGAGAGCGGCTACCGCCCGCTTCCCGGCAAGGGCGAGCGTGCCGCCGGGATATGGCAGTTGATGCCGGCGACCGCGCGCGGCCGCGGCCTCGTCGTCCGCAGCGACTACGACCAGCGCCTCGACCTGCAGGCGTCGACGCGCGCGGCCCTGGACATGATCGAGCACCACGAGCGCGTGTTCGCCGACTGGAGGCTCGCGACGATGGCGTACAACGCCGGCGAGTTCCGCGTGCGCCGGGTGCTGGCGGGCAACACGCAGCCGCGGTCGGCGACGGAACTCGCGGCCCTGCCGCTGAGCCGCACGACGCACCAGCACCTCGACCGCGTGGCCGCGCTCGCCTGCATCCTTTCCATGCCCGCGCGGTTCGAGGTGGAGCTGCCCGAGCCGGACGACGACGATCGACTCGCGCGGATCGAACTGCCGGCACCGATGGACCTGCGTCTCGCGGCGACGCTGGCCGGCGTGCCGCTGGCGTCGCTGCGCGAGTGGAACGCGGCGTATCGACGCAACCGCATGCCGGCCGACGGCACCCATGCGCTGTTCGTCCCGGCGGCCGCGGAAGCGCGCCTGCGCGAACGCGCCGCACGCATCCCCGAACCACTCTGGATGGACTGGCGCGAGTACCGCGTCGCCTCCGGCGACACCATGCCTGCGCTGGCGAACCGGCTCGGCAGCGATCCCGGCTTGCTCGCGCTCGCCAACGGCATCGCGGCCGACGCCGGGACACCGCTCCCGGAAATGCTGCTCGTGCCGGGTCGCGAGCCCGAGACCGAACGGAACACCGGCACGCGCGCCATCCACGTCGTGCGCGCGGGCGACACGCTGTGGACCATCGCCCGACGCTACCGGGTTCCGCTGCGCGAACTGGTTCGACTCAATCCGCAGGCGAACGGAACGCTGCGCATCGGTGCGCGACTGCGGCTCGTCGACGAAAGCTGACCGGCCGCCTGCTCGGTTACACTGCGCGACTTTCCCACTTCATCCCGGAGTCGACCCATGGGTTTCCTTCACGGCAAGCGCGCGCTCGTCACCGGCATCCTCAGCCAGCGTTCGATCGCGTGGGGCATCGCCAATGCCATGCATCGCGAGGGGGCGGAGCTTGCCTTCACGTACGTCGAGGAAAAGCTCAAGGATCGCGTCGATGAGGCGGCCGCGGCGTTCGGCTCGAACATCGTCCTGAAGTGCGACGTGACGAAGGACGAGGAAATCGACGCGCTGTTCACCGACCTCGGCCGACACTGGGACGGCTTCGACATCCTGATCCACTCGATCGGCTTCGCGCCGCGCGAGGCGCTCACCGGCGAATTCCTCGACGGCCTGACACGCGAGAACTTCGCGATCGCGCACGACATCTCCAGCTACAGCCTGTCCGCGATGGCCAAGGCCGCGCGGCCGATGATGAAGGGACGTGGCGGCGCGATCCTGACACTGACCTACCTCGGCGCCGAGCGCGCGCTCGCGAACTACAACGTGATGGGGCTGGCCAAGGCGAGCCTGGAAGCGAACGTGCGCTACCTCGCCTACAACCTCGGCCCGGAGGGGACGCGCGTCAACGCGATCTCGGCCGGACCGATCAAGACGCTCGCGGCTTCCGGCATCGCGAACTTCCGCAAGATGCTCGACCACGTCGAGCAGAACGCGCCGCTGCGGCGCAGCGTGACCATCGAGGAAGTCGGCAACACGGCGGCGTTCCTCTGCTCGGACCTCGCCTCCGGCATCACCGGCGAGGTCACCTTCGTCGACGCCGGCTACAACACGCTGGGCATGACGGGCATCTGACGCCGGCCTCGCAACCGCCGCGTTCCCTACAGGCGCGCCGGGCGCGCAAACGCGCCTTCGGCGAGCAGTTCGCACGCGGCGCGCACGTCGCCATCCATCGCGCGGTCGCGCGCCATGAAGGCAATCCGTTCGCGAAGCAGCGCATGCGCCTCGGCCACCGCCCGCCCGGCATGGAAGTCGGCGGCGGTCGCCAGCGACTCGGACAGTTCCTGCACCTCGGCCTCGAACACCTCGCGTGACGGATCGTCCGCTGCCGGAGCGTTGGCGATCTTCGCCGCCAGCGCGCGCCAGCCGCCGCGCTGCGCGAGGCGCCGCGCCGCGTTCAGCATGTCCTGCCGATAGTCGAGTGCCTGCGCGGCGGTATGCAGCTCCAGCGCGATCACCCGCGACAGATCCTCGGTCATTTCCAGCACGTGGCGCGCTTCGTTCGCGCCCATCGAGACGTGATCCTCGGCATTCGCGCTGGTCGGCACCGAATAGACGCTGGCCGGATGCGCGCGCGTCGCAAGATCGTTCACCAACGCCGCCGCCGTGTACTGCACGATCATGAAGCCGGAGTCGGTCGCGTCCTCGTTGCCGGTCAAAAACGCCGGCAGCCCGTCGTTGGTGGCCGGGTCCACCAGCTTGGCCAGCCGCCGCTCCGAGATCGACGCCAGCACCGGGATCGCCGCCTTCACGTAGCTCATGGCGAGCGCGAGCGGCATGCCGTGGAAATGGCCGGCCGAAATCACCTGTTCCTCGATCGCCGCTGCATCCTGCGCATGCGGGAAGATCAGCGGGTTGTCGGTGACGGCGTTGAGCTCGATGTCGACCACGCGGCGAGCCTGCTCCAGCGCGTCGCGCACCGCGCCATGCACCTGCGGCATGCAGCGCAGGCAGTAGGCGTCCTGCGGCTGGTGCTTCTTGCCGCCCTTGAACGGCAGGAAACGCGAATAGAACGCCTCGCGGCCATGCCGCTGCGACGGCGGCACCCAGTCCCACGCGATGTCGAAACCGAGCTCCTGATCGTCCGGCTGCTGCCACGCATCGGCCGACCAGGTACGAAAGCGCGGCACGAGATGGTAGGCGATGTCGACCAGCGTGGAGCCACCCAGCAGCTCGCGCATGTGCGCGGCGGTCGCCACCTGCCCCGGATGCGGGCGCAGCGCATGCACCTCCTCGCGCAGCGCGCTGCTTCTTCCGGCGAAGGCGTCCAGCGTCATCGCGGCAGCGAGGTCCGCGGCATCGACCAGCGCGTCGAGCCGGTCCAGCGCCAGCACCGCCGTCGCCAGCATCTGCGTGGTGCCGTTGTTGAGTGCCAGTCCCTCCTTGAACGACAGCCGCACCGGCTCGAGGCCCGCGCGCTGCAGCGCCTCGCCTCCGGGCAGCCGCTCGTCCTCGAAGAACGCCTCGCCGCCGCCGAGCAGGACGATCGCCAGATGCGACAGCGGCGCGAGATCGCCGCTGGCGCCTACCGAGCCCTTCTGCGGAATCACCGGAACCACGCCGCGATTGAGCAGCTCCACGAGCGCCTGGAGCGTGGACACGCGGATTCCGGAATGCCCGCGCATCAGCGTGTTGATGCGGATCACCAGCATCGCCCGCACCACGTCCTCGCCGAACGGTTCGCCGACGCAGACCGCGTGCGTGATCACGAGGTTGTGCTGCAGCTCCTCCAGCAGGCTTTCCGAGCGCGGAGCGGGATTCCCGCCCGGCAGTTCGTCGCGCGCGCGGTGTGCGCCGAGCAACTTGTCGGCATTGCTGCCGAAGCCGGTCGTCACGCCGTAGATCGGCTCTCCGCACTGCACCTTGGCGGCGAGGAAATCGGCGGCCTCGCGCACGCGTTCGAGCTGCGCCGCATCCAGCTCCACGCGCAGGCCGCCACGGGCTACCGCGACGACCTGCTCGCGGCGAAGGCTTCGGCCATCCAGAATCAGGGGCATTCTCGACGTCATCGGCGAATCCGGATCGTTGCGGGCGGACGGTGCTCAGCGCACGGGCAGCGGCATCGCGGCGCCTTGCTCGATCTCCACGCGCAGGGCATCGGCGAGTTCGGCACGCGCCACCTCGTACTGGTCCTCGCGGACCATGTCCTTGACCGCCACGGTGCCGCGGGCGATCTCGTCCGGCCCGAGCAACACCACGAAGCGGATCCCGGCCCGGTCGGCGTACTTGAACTGGCGACCGAGCTTGCCGGGCTCCATCACGACCTCCGTGTTGATGCCGGCTCGACGCAGGTCGGTCGCCAGTTCGAGGTAGCGCGGCAGCTCCGCCTCGTCCATCTGCGCGACCAGCACCTGCACGGTGCTGCGTGCGCCGCGAAGCAGACCGGCCTCGCGCAACTGCCAGTACAGGCGCGTCGCACCGATGGAAATGCCCACACCGGGCAGCTTCGACTTCGTGTAGTGGCTGGCGAGGTTCTCGTAGCGGCCACCGGAACAGATCGACCCGATCTGCGGGTGTTCGTCGAGCGTGGTTTCGTACACCGTGCCGGTGTAGTAATCGAGCCCGCGCGCAATGGACAGGTTCAACGCATAGCGCGACTCCGGGACGCCGAACGAACGCACCAGCGTGAGCACCTCGCGCAGTTCCCCGCGGCCCTGCTCCAGCGCGTCGCTGCCGCTGCCGAGCGACTCCAGCTTCGCCAGCGCCTCGGCCAGCGACGCCGAGCGGAAGCCGACGAACGCCAGCAGCGCATCAACCTGCGAACCGACCAGGCCGAAGCCGTCGCCGGCCAGCGTCGCGCGCACCGCGTCCGCACCGCGCTTGTCGATCTTGTCCACTTCCCGCAGCACCGCGGCCTGCCGGTGCGGCTCGGCGAGGCCAAGCCCTTCCAGAAAGCCGCGCATCAGCTTGCGGTTGTTGATCTGGATCGTGAAAGGGCCGATGTCCAGCGCCTGGAACACCTCGTGGATGGCCGCCGGCAGTTCGGCGTCGTAACGTACCGACAGCGAATCCTTGCCGATCACGTCGATGTCGCACTGGTAGAACTCGCGGAAGCGACCACGCTGCGCGCGCTCGCCGCGGTACACGCGCTGGATCTGGTAGCGCCGGAACGGGAACGCGAGATCGTGTTCGTGCTCGGCGACATAGCGGGCAAGCGGCACGGTCAGGTCGAAGCGCAGGGCGAGTTCCGGCCGGCCGCCCTGCTCCAGCGCACCGGTGGACTGGACGAAATACACCTGCCGCTCGGTTTCGCCGCCTTCCTTGGTCAGCAGCACATCGGACAGTTCGATCGCCGGCGTCTCGATCGGCAGGAAACCATATCGCTCGAAGCCGACCCGGATCGTGTCGAGCATGGACTGGAACGCGACCTGGTCCAGCGGCAGCAGTTCGAGCACGCCGGGCATGGTGCGGGCGGTTGTGACGGCCATCGGAATCCTTCGCGCAGCAGGCGACGGCACGGATGCGCGTCGCATCGAATGGAGCCGGCTAGCCTAGCAGAAGCGCCGCGATTCCCGATGCATCCGTCCCCGCGGCTCGGCGTCCGTATTGCGCCCCTGTGACGTGGCCGCTAATATGCGCGGCTCGCCGCCCAGCGGCGGTTCGATCGGGGTGTAGCTCAGCCTGGTAGAGCGCTACGTTCGGGACGTAGAAGTCGCATGTTCGAATCATGTCACCCCGACCAGTCTGCACACGAAAAACCCGGCCTCAGGCCGGGTTTTTCGTTCCCGCCGGGGAAGCGGCGCTCAGCGCGCCCGGCCGCCCCGCGATTTCGCCTGCGGACCGGGCGACGGCTGCGGATCGAGGTCGTTGAGCAGCGCACGCAGGTCCACCGACATCGTTTCGCCATCGCCGGCCAGATCGAGCGTGGCAACGGCACGCTTGCTGATCGCGGCACGGTCGAGGAACACCTCGCTGTCGGGGCGCGGCGGGCGGACCGTGCTGCACAGGCTGCGCTTGAGCCGCAGCAGGCTGGTGCCGGACCTCTGCCAGGGCTGCCCCGGCGAGAGGCGCTGGACCATCACGCTGTCCAGCCGTACCAACACGGTGTCATCACCCAATTCGGCGCAACGGCCGATGCCGATGTCATACGTCATTTCGATTGCACCTCCACTGCCGCGCCCGGCCGGATGGTCCCGGGCGGATAAAGACACGGGAGTATGCTCGCCGCCTTGTAAGATTCCGTTAGATGCGCTGCGCCACAATCAGAATCGACATCATGAAATGGCATACGTGTCTGATTTCATTCAGCTAAATCAGCCGAATCCCTGACGCAACTCGGCGCCTCGCCCGGCCCGGACGCACGCCTGCCATCCGGCCCGGTCGAACACGAAAAGCCGTGGATCGCGGCGATGGAGCTTGGCCCATACCTCGACCGGTCCATCCACTTCCCCCGTGTCGGCGACACGAATCCGATTGCCTTCGCGCACCACTTCGACCCCGCCCGTCTCGCCCGGGCCGATGCACCGTCGCTTTCCCGCGGGCGGTACCGCACCCCGCCAGCGCCACACGGCGTGCCCGACCGCCCGCACGAGCAGCAGCTCTTCGGCCCGGCGACCCATGCGCAATTCGATTCCGGCCCTCGCGACGGGATCGACTGCCGCGGCGAGCGCGACCAGGAGTTCGGGCCTCTGCGCCATGCCGAGCAGCCGCCCACGGCTCAGTGCGAGCTGGCTCCGGTACGCGGCAAGCGCGTCGAGCTTGCGCCGTGCCATCGGTCCGGCGTCGGTGGCATCCGGCAGGGAACGCCCGCGATGCACCGCGTAGCCGAGCAGCCGGGAGGAATCCGGACCACGCCGCAATGCCAGCCGCAGCAGGACATGCAGCGCGCTGTGATCGGGATGGCGATCTTCGGGCAACGGCAGCGCGATCACGGTCGGCGCGAACGAGCCGATCTGCGCGGCCAGATCCCCGACCGGCCCGTCGTCGGTCATCAGCATCGCGGTCAGGCCCTGATCGGGCCAGCCGAGGAATCGAGCCTCGATGGCGCCGCCGCCGAGCCGCGCCAAGGCCTCTCGCGCCTCGTCGCGACGCCGAATGCCCCAGCGCGCACGTTCGGCGGGACCGATGCGCCAGCGCCGTTCCAGCCAGCGCTGCGGCCAAGGGTTGTTGTCGCCATCGGTGGCGAACACGACGCGAACCGCGGCACCGCTTGCAAGCGCGCGCTGCATCAGGCAGCCGGTGGCCAGCGTCTCGTCGTCCGGGTGCGGGGCGAACACCAGCAGCCGGTCGTGCGGCGCGAAGGCGGGGCGATCCATGTCCGGCGATGTCGACACGCGGCTCTCCTGCGGCGAACGCGCAGCATGGCCGATCCGGCGTGCTTCATCCACCCGGCGGATGGCGGACCTGGCCCTCGCCGCGCACCACGAAGCGCTCGATGGTCAGGGCTTCCGCCCCCATCGGCCCGTAGGCATGCAGGCGCGTGGTCGAAATGCCGATCTCCGCGCCCAGCCCCAGCTCGCCGCCGTCGCTGAAGCGCGAGGACGCGTTGACCATGACCACGGCCGAGGGCAGCGCGTCGACGAAGCGCTGTGCCGCAAGCGGATCGCGGGTCGCTATGACCTCGGTGTGGTTCGAGCCGTAGTTGCGGATATGGGCGATCGCGTCGTCCAGATCGTCGATCACGCGCAGCGCGATCAGCCGATCGAGGAACTCGGCCGCGTAATCGGCTTCGGTCGCCGGCACGAGACCTTCGACCAGTGCGCGCGATCGTTCGCAGGCGCGCACCTCGACGCCCCGCGCATGCAGCGCGGCGACCGCGAGCGGAACGAATTCCGAAGCGCAGTGCGCATGCACCAGCAGCGTCTCCAGCGCGTTGCACACGCCGGGTCGCGTGGTCTTGCCGTCGATCAGCAGGCGCAGCGCCAGGTCGGGATCGGCCGAGGCATCGACGTAGAGATGGCAGACGCCCTTGTAATGCGCGACGACCGGCACACGCGCGTGCTCGGCGACGAACCGGATCAACCCTTCGCCACCGCGCGGGATCGCGAGATCCACGAGTTCACGCAGGGAAAGAAGCTCGAGCACGTGCTCCCGGGCGGGGTCCTCGATCACCGTCACGGCCGCGCCCGGCAGACCGGCATCGGACAGTGCGGCGCGCAGGCTCGCGGCGATCGCGGAATTGCTGCGCCGCGCCTCGTGCCCGCCGCGCAGCAGCGCCGCGTTGCCGGCGCGCAGGCACAGCGCCGCGGCGTCGGCGGTCACATTCGGCCGCGCCTCGTAGATCATCGCGATCAGGCCGAGCGGAAGTCGCTGGCGCTCGACGACCAGACCGTTCGGGCGCGTCTCGCGCCGCGTGACGACGCCGACCGGATCGGGCAGCGCGGCGACCTGCCGCACGCCGTCGGCGACGGCACGCAAGCGCTCCGGATCGAGTCGCAGGCGGTCGCGCAGCGCCGCGGTGACGCCGGTCGAGTCGGCCTCGGCGAGGTCGTCCGCGTTCGCGGCGAGAATCGCCTCGGTGTCGGCTTCGATCCGGTCGGCCATCGCCTCGAGCGCGGCGCTGCGCCGCGCGGCACCCGCTGCCGCGATCGCCTGCTGCGCTTCCCGAGCCGCCAGCGCGAGCTCGCGCACGTATCCGCTCATGTCGTGGCTTCCTCTTCTTCCATCAGCACCAGATCGTCGCGGTGCACGACACTCTCGCCGAAACGGTAGCCGAGCACCGCGTCGATCTCGCGACTGTGCCGCCCGCGGATGCGACGCACTTCGGACGCCGGATACTGCGCCACGCCGCGGGCGACGACACGGCCGGCCGCGTCGCGCACGTCGATCACGTCGCCGCGCCCGAATTCGCCTTCGACCGCGATCACGCCACCCGGCAGCAGCGAGGCGCCCCCCTTGCGCAGCGCCGCGGCGGCACCGGCGTCGACGACAACCATGCCCGAACCCGGCGGTGCATGCCGGATCCAGTGCTTGCGCGCGGCGATGCGCGGATGCGATGCGAACAGCGTGCCGTGCAGCCGGCCCTCGGCCAGCGCATGCACCGCCTCGGCATCGCCGCCCGGAAACAGTGCCGTCGCGATCCCGGCTTCGCCCGCCTTCCGTGCCGCCTGGAGCTTGGTGCGCATGCCGCCGGTACCGTGTTCCGTGCCGCTGCCGCCGGCCATGCGCAGGATCGCGGGCGTGACCGCGGCGACATCCGGAAGCGGCCGTGCAGCCGGATTCACGCGCGGGTCGGCGTCGTACAGGCCCGGCACGTCGCTGGCGATCAGCAAGAGGTCGGCATCCACCAGAGTCGCGACCATCGCCGCCAGGTTGTCGTTGTCGCCGAGGCGCAGCTCGCGCACGCTCACCGTATCGTTCTCGTTGACCACCGGGATCGCGCCGACCCGCAGAAGTTCGCGCAACGTGCCGCGCGCATTGAGAAAGCGTCGCCGATGCTTGAAGTCATCGTGGGTCAGCAGGACCTGCGCGACCGGCACATCGAACAGCCCCTGCCAGAGCGCCATCACGCGCGTCTGGCCGAGTGCGGCCAGCGCCTGCTTGCCGGCGAGCGAATCGCCCGCCTCGCCGCGACTGGCCAGCAGCGCACGTCCGGCGGCGACCGCGCCCGACGAGACCAGCACCACGTCGCGGCCTTGCGCGCGGCTTGCGCGCACGAAACCGGCGAGCGTCGCGGAATGCGTGGCCGTCACGCCGCAGGTGCCGCCCGCGAGCAGGCTGCTGCCGACCTTCAGCACCGCGCGGCGCCAAGGCGGCAACGGCCGGGCGGGAAAGCGCTGCAGCGCGGTCGGCGTCATCGCAATCCGGCCAGCCGTTCGCGCAACCGGTCCAGTCCGAGATCCGCCGCCGCACCGGGCGAAGTGCGCGCCGCGAGGCTGGCTTCGGGCGTGCGGCCTGCGCCAGCTTCACCGGCCGTCTCGGCCGCGCGCCGGTACGCGTCGCGAAACGGCACGCCCGCCGCCGCCTGCTCGATCGCGACGTCGGTGGCGTACATCGCCGGCTCGATCGCCATGCGCATCGCATCCGCGTTCCATTCCATCCGGCACAGCAGGTCCGGCAGCAGCTCGAGTGCGGCCATGCCGCGCCCGAAGCCGTGCACCAGCGCACCCTTGCTGAACTGCACGTCGCGCTGGTAGCCGGACGGAAGCGAGAGCAATTGCTCGATCTCGGTGCGTGCAGCCGCGACGCTCGCGTAGCTGGCACGCATCAGCTCGACGACATCGGGATTGCGCTTGTTCGGCATGATCGAGCTGCCGGTCGTATACGTGTCCGGCAGCCGGACGAAACCGAACTCGGCGGTGGTGAACAGCGAAAGATCCCAGGCCAGCCTGCGCAGGTCGAGCAGCGCCGAGCCAAGAACTTCGAGCGCGGCCATCTCGAACTTGCCGCGCGAAAGCTGCGCGGCCACCGGGTTGACCTGCATCCGCGCGAAACCAAGTGCCCGCGTCGTGTACGCGCGGTCCAGCGGCAGGTTCACGCCATACCCTGCGGCCGTGCCGAGCGGATTCGCGTCGATCCACGCGCGCGTGTCGCGTGCGCGCGCGGCGTCGTCGAGGAACGATTCGGCAAAGCCCGCGAACCACATCGCGGTGGAGGACACCACGGCGCGCTGGATGTGCGTGTAGCCGGGCATCGGCAGCGCCTCGGCCTGCGCGCGGTCGAGGCAGACCTCGGCGGTGCGGATGCACAGTGTGGCCAGCCGCGCGAGGCGCTCGCGGAGCCAGAGCCGCGTCGCGACCAGGACCTGATCGTTGCGGCTGCGTCCGGTGTGGACCTTGCGGCCGGTGTCCCCTAGCCGCTCCGTGAGACGCGCCTCGATCGCCGAATGGCCGTCCTCGAAGTGCCCGTCGAGGATGAATCGGCCTTCGCGGAAATCGCCGGCCAGCACGTCGAGCTCGCGGCCGATCGCGGCGGCCTCGTCGCCACCCAGCACGCCGATGTTCGCGAGGCCCTGGACATGCGCCTTGCTCGCCTCGATGTCATGCAGGAAGAACTCGCGGTCGAGAACGACGTCGTCGCCGGCGGTGAAGCGCAGGATGTCCGCGTCGATGCGCGTGCCGGTCTTCTGCCAGAGCACGTTGCTCATGCGGTTTCCTCCAGCGGGATGGATGTGCATTCGTCGAAGCCGAACGCGAGATTGAGATTCTGCATCGCCTGCGTCGCCGCCCCCTTGAGCAGGTTGTCGAGCGTGGCGACGACCACCGTGCGGCGTCCGCCCGGCGCGACCGCGAACGCGCCGATCTCGACATGGTGCCGGCCCGCGATGCGGCTGACCCACGGCGCCTCGTCCACCACGCGCACCAGTCGCTCGCCGCCATAGAAGCCGGCATAGTGCCGCCGCAGCGTGTCGCGCGTGACGGGTTCGGCGAACCAGAGGTTCACCGTCATGGTGATGCCGCGGAAGTGCGGCGCGACATGCGGCATGAACTCGACCGGCAGCCCGAGCTGTCGCGTGACCTCGCGCTCGTGCACGTGATCGACCAGCGCGTACGGCATCAGGTTGTCGCGCAGCTTGTCCGGATCGTTGCGATCGGACGGCATGGTGCCGGCACCCGAATGGCCGGAGACGCCGAAGCAAACCGGCGGACCGGCCAGCCGCCCCTTGACCGGCGCGATCGCGAGCTGCATCGCCGTCGCGTAGCAGCCCGGGTTGGCGATGCGCGTCCGTCCCGCCGCGCGGTCGCGGGTCAGTTCCGGCAGCCCGTAGTGCCAGCCGTCGTCGAAGCGGTGGTCCGCGGACAGATCGACGATCACGGTATCCGGGCGCGCCGCGTCGAGGGCTGCGACGAAGTCGGCGGACTTGCCGTTCGGCAGCGCGAGCACGACCGCATCCGCATGCCTTGCCGCAACCGCGTCCGGCGTCAGGCTTTCGTAGACGAGCTCGCCGGCGAAGCCGTCCACGTGATCGGCCACGCGCTGACCGGCCAGCTCGCGCGAGGACACGAACACGAGCTCGAACGAAGGATGCCGCGCGGCCAGGCGCAGCAGCTCCGCGCCGGCATGGCCGCGCGCGCCGATGATGCCGAGTGTCTTGCGTGCCATCCTTCAATCCACCAGCGTGGGCGCGCGTTCGCGGCCGAGCGCGACGCAACGCTCGATGTCCGCGAACGAGGCAAGGCCGCACCAGAACACCTTCCATTGCGGCAGCTTGAAGCAACCGTCGCTCTCGGCGTAATAGAAGTGGTTGACCGGGTTGCCGTGACGCGAGCGCCAGAACACGCTCGGCGTTTCCTCCCGCATGACCTGCCATACGGCGCGACCAAGCCCTTCGCCCTGCGCGTCGTCGAGAACCGCGAACTTGTCGAGATATGTGTAGCCGCCGTCCTCGATCAGGATCACCGCCGCGCGGTAGTTCTCGCTGACGTAGGCGCGCAGGAGGCGCGTTCGCGCGAAGTAGTCGGGCGCGAGGCGGCGCCCGAACGCCGACTCGATCAGCTCGCGCAAACGAGCGGGATCGAGTTCGTCCCACGACGTGACGCGGAGCACGCGCTCGCCACGCCGCACCAGCGTGCCCGACCCCTTGTGCGTGAACAGTTCCTTGGCCAGTTCGGCCGGTCGCGTGATCGACACCGACGACGACGGCGGCAGGCCGTCGAGCAGGTCCTTGATCTGCTCCAGCTTCACGCGCATGCCGCCGCTGATCCAGGGCTGCGCGATGAGGTGATCGTATTCGGTGGACAGGTTGATCGAGTTGATGACCCTGCCTTGCTCGTCGAGCAGGCCGCCGGTTCCGGTCAGGAACACGATCTTGTACGGCTGGAGCACCTGCACCAGTTCGTTGGCGGCGAAATCCGCATTCACGTTGACGATCTGCCCGTCGGTGGTCTCCGCCAGCGAGGCGATCACCGGGATCGACCCGACCTTGATCGCCGAGCGGATGCCGTCCGTGTCGACGCGCACGACCTTGCCGACGAGTCCGTACACGTCGCGATCGAGGAACTCGGCCTCGAACACGCCGGACTGGATCGAGGTCGCGCGCACGCCCTGCTCCTGCAAGGCCTCCACGAGGCGCAGGTTCTCCTCGCGCATCACGCGGCGCACGATCGCGAGGACCGGCGCATCCGTCACGCGCAAATCGTTGACGGTGCGCTTCTCGATGCCCGCTTCGCGCATGCGCGCGTCGAGCTGCGGACCGGCGCCATGCAGCACGATCGGCGTCAGTCCGACCTGTTGCAGGAACGCAAGCGACGAAACGAGTGCGTCGAGTTCGTCGCGCAGTATCGCGCCACCGACCTTGACCACGGCGAAGCGGTCCGCATCGAGCTGCGAGAACCGCTTGAGGTATTGCTGGATTTCCTTGGTGCTGGCCATGTTGGACAGCAGTCGCAGGATGGTGGTGCGCGTCTCGATCATGCGCGAGGTTCCTTCTGGAACGGATGGCGACGGATGCTGGAAGGGAATGACCCCCGGAAACACGTGCTTCATCGACCATCCCCGAACAGACGTCGATATGTCGCCGCGGCCATTGCGAGCTGATCGAGGGCAACCCACTCGTCGGCCGTGTGCGCCTGCGCGATGTCGCCGGGCCCGAACACCAGCGCGGTCAGGCCGGCGGCGGAGAACAACGATGCCTCGGTCCAGAAATCGACGGCATTGCCGATCGGCAGGCCGAGCGCGTCGGCCAGATCGCGTGATTCGAGGCGGCGGTTCTCGGCATCGGCGATGTCGCCTGCGGGCAGCGGCGGGCCGCGGAAGGTTTCCTCGTAGCGCTCGATCGAGCCGGCGTCGATCATCGCGTGGAAGCGTTCGTGCAGCGCGTCGATCGACATCGATGGCAGCGGCCGGAAGCCGAAGCGCAGCTCCGCGGACGGCGCGATCATGTTCGCCTTGATGCCGCCCTCGATGCGACCGATGTTGAAGCGCAGCCCGGTCAGGCCGCCGAAACGCGCATGGGCGAGCGATTCGACATGATCGAGCGCCGCCGCGCCCCAGCGGATCGCCTGGTGCAGGGCGCTCGCGGCGCGGTCCTGCGCGCCGGACGCATGCCCGGCGACGCCGCGCAGGCACATGCGCACCGAACTGATGCCGCGGTGCGCGAGCACCGCCTCGCAACGCGTCGGCTCGGCAACGATCGCTTCCTCGAAGACATGGTCCGATGCAAGGAACGCGGCGATGCAGCGCGCGTCATTGGCCTCCTCGTCGGTCGTGAACAGAAGCGCGGCGTCGCCCTCCGTGCCATCCGCAGCCGCGAGCAAGCAAGCCGCCGCGCCCTTGATGTCGCAGGCGCCGAGGCCGATCGCACGATCACCTTCGACCCGCAGCGCGAACGGATCGGCACTCCAGTGAAGTGAATCCGGCACCGTGTCCAGATGCACGTTGAACACGCGCCGCGGCGTGCCGCGCACGGCCAGCAGCGAAACGGCGCCCGCGCCGTGGTCGGTCAGCGTGCAGGAGAAGCCCGGCAGTTTCGCGCGCAGGTAGTCGAAGATGCCGCCGGTGCCGATGCTGCGCGGCGGATTGCGCGTGTCGAACGCGACCAGCGCGCGCAGGTGTTCTAGCGTGGCTTCGAGCAGGTTCGTCATCGGATTCGACCGTCAGCGGTTGACCCTGGCCCAGAGTGTGGAACTCATGCCGAACAGTTTGATGAAGCCCTCGGCCTCGGCCACGCCCCAATCGGCCGACTGCGCGTAGGTTGCGCCGGCATCGTTCAGGACGTGCGTGGAGTTCACCGCGATCGCGTGCACGCTGCCACCCTGCGTCTCCAGCGTCACGGTGCCGGTGACCATGCGTTGCGAAGTGCGCAGGAACGCCTCGAGATCGGTCTTGAGCGGATCATGGAAGAAGCCCTCGTACACCAGCTCCACCCACTTCCGCGCGACGGTCGGCTTGAAACGATTCTGCTGCTTCGTCAGCACCGCCTCCTCCAGCGCCCGGTGTGCGACGAGCAGCGCGGTCAGCCCCGGCGCCTCGTACACGATTCGCCCCTTGAGCCCGATGGTGGTGTCGCCGGTGTAGAGGCCGCGACCGACACCGTAGTGCGCGAACGCGCGGTTGAGTTCGGCGAGGATCTGCGGCCCGGGAAGCGTCCGGTCGTCCAGCAGGACGGCCTCTCCGTTCTCGAATCCGATCGTGACCCGAAGCGGCTGCTGCGGCCATTCGGCACGCGGCTTGCACCAACCGCGCGCACCCTCGCCCGGTTCCTCCCAGCGATCGATCTCGCCGCCGGACAGCGTCACGCCGAGCAGGTTCTCGTTGATCGTGTACTGCTTCTGCTTGCTCCGAACGGAGAAGCCGCGCTCTTCGAGCCAGGCCTGCTCGTAGGCGCGCGTATGCGTGTGCTCCTTCTGGATCTCGCGAATCGGCGCGACGATCTCGTAGTCGCCCTGCGCCTTGATCGCGAGATCGAAGCGGACCTGATCGTTGCCCATGCCGGTGCATCCGTGCGCGATCGCGCGGGTGCCGAGCTCCGCGCAGCGCGCGAGCGCGGCATCGACGATGAGGTAGCGATCGGAAACGAGCAGCGGGTACTGCCCCTGGTAGCTCTCGCCTGCCCAGACGAACGGCTTGACGAAGCCTTCCCAGATCGCTGGACCGCCGTCGACGCTCACGTGCGAAGCCACTCCGAGTTCCCTGGCGCGCTGCTCGATGTAGACGCGCTCGTCGGCATCGACGCCACCCGTGTCCGCGAAGATGGTGTGCACGTTCCAGCCACGCTCCCTGAGCCACGGCACGCAGAAGCTGGTGTCGAGGCCGCCCGAGAACGCGAGGACGATGTCTTTGCTCATGGCCGAATGCTCCGATGGAATGCGGGAAGGTCAGGGTTGCGCGAGAGTGGCCATCACCGCCTTCTGCACGTGCAGGCGATTCTCGGCCTCGTCGATGGCAATGCACGACGCAGCATCCATCACCGCATCGGTGGCCTTGACGTTGCGGCGCAGCGGCAGGCAGTGGCTGAACACGCCGCCGTTGGTCAGCGCCATCTTCCCCTCGTCGACGATGAAATGCCGATGCGCATCGCGGATCGGCCTTTCCTCGTCCCAGCGTCCGAAATACGGCAGCGCACCCCAGCTCTTGGCGTACACGACGTCCGCGCCGCGATACGCGCTCTCGATGTCGTGGCTGATGGTCAGCGAACCGCCGCTCTCGGCGACATTGCGGCGCGCGAACTCCATGTAGCGCGAATCGAGCAGGTAGTCCGGCGTCGGGCACAGGAGCGTCACGTCCATGCCGTAGCGCGTCGCGATCTGCAGGGCGGAGTTCGCGACCGCGGTGTTCAGCGGCTTCGGATGCCAGGTCCAGGTGAGCACGTACTTCTTCCCGCGCAGGTCGCTGGTGCCGAAGTGCTCCTGGAGCGCGAGGATGTGCGCGAGTTCCTGCATCGGATGGGTGATCGTCTCCATGTTGATCACCGGCACCGTCGAATGCTTCGCGAAGGCCCGGATCACCCGGTCCTCGCGGTCGATGGCCCAGTCGCGGAACTTCGGGAACGCACGCACGCCGATCAGATCGACATAGCGCGCCAGCACGCGCGCGACCTCGGCGACGTGCTCCTCGGCCTCGCCGTCCATCACCGTGCCGACATCGAACTCGATCGGCCATGCGTCCTTGCCCGGCTGCAGCACGATCGCATGCCCGCCGAGCTGGAACGCCCCCAGCTCGAAACTGGTGCGCGTGCGCATCGACGGGTTGAAGAACAGCAGCGCAATCGACTTGCCGGCGAGTTGCGTGCCGGTCTTCTCGCGCTTGAAGCGGCTCGCCTGCGCGAGCAGCGCGTCGAGGTCGCCGCGGGACCAGTCCTGGGTGCTCAGCAAGTGCCGGATCGTCATCGGTATGCCTGTCGTGATCGTTGGAGGTTTCGCCGGAGCGCAACACGAAAAAACCCGGCACGGGGGCCGGGTTCTTCTGGATTCGCGCAGCCTTGATGCCGACGCGCGGACCTACCCGACCGATGTGCCGAGGCCCGGTCGCGGCGCGCGCGAGGTCATGCCGGCGGCCATGCGGGCGCTGGTCAGGACCATCGGCTGGGTGGCGGAATCGAAGTTCATGAGGCGCGCGAAACTACCTGCAATTTCGCAGCAGCGCAACAGCACCGGGCCACGACCTGCGGAAACGGCGGCTATTCCGTCGGCGTGATGCTCACGCGGACCCGCAAGCGGTTCCCCGGATCGTAGTCGAGACGCGACATGTACACGTCGCCGCGGTAGCGGTATTCGACGTCGTAACCGACGATCCGCCGCTCCTCGCCCACGTCCTCGACCAGGCGGCAGCGGTGGTCGACGTCCTCGTAGTAACGGTCGTTCGCGGACGCGACGCTGTGACCGATCGCGCCACCGGCAACCGCACCCGCGACCGTGGCCGCCTTCCGGCCATCGCCCTTGCCCACGGTGCTGCCGAGCACGCCGCCGACGATCGCGCCGACCACCGCGCCGGCCGCGCGATTGCCGTCATCGGCGCGCCGCTCGACCGGAACATCCTCGCAGACTTCGCGCGCCGTGCGTGTCGGCACGGTGTCATACACCGGATCGACGCGAAGCACGTCCGCCCATGCGACCTTCACGTTGCCTGCCGGTTCGCCGCCGTAATACCCATCCTGTGCCCAGACCCGGGTTCCCGCCAGGAAGAGCATGACACCCACCACGACCATCGATTTCATACGTCTCCAATCCTGCCGCCCGGCCGTTGGATTCCGGCTTCTCTGCATGCGGCGCTCGGGGTTCGCGTGCGATTACAGCAGCCCGTGACTGAACCCGTGCTAAGCCCTTGCCGCCAACCGGAAAAGCACCCGGAGCGGCAGCGATCGGCAGCGCCAGGCTGCTATCATCAGCGGTTCCCCGGGGGACGCCATGCCGATACGACTCCACAACAGCCTCACCCGCCGCACGGAAGTCTTCGTCCCGGCCGATCCGCAGCGGGTCACGATGTACGTCTGCGGACCGACCGTATACAACTACGTCCACATCGGCAACGCGCGCCCTCCGGTCGTTTTCGGCCTGCTGGCGCGGCTGCTGCGGCGGCATTATCCCGATGTGATCTATGCCCGCAACATCACCGACGTCGACGACAAGATCAATGCAGCGGCACGGCAGGCCGGTGTTCCGATCGACGCCATCACGTCGCGCTACGCCGCCGCGTACTTCGAGGACATGGAGAAGCTCGGCGCCGATCCCGCCGATCTCACGCCGCGCGCCACGGCGCACATCGGCCCGATCATCGCGATGTGCGAGAAGCTGATCGATCGCGGCCACGCCTACGCCGCGGAAGGCCACGTGCTGTTCGATGTCGCGAGCTTCCCGGCGTACGGCCGTCTTTCCGGGCGCTCGACCGAGGACATGATCGCCGGCGCCCGCGTGGAAGTCGCGCCATACAAGAAGAACCCGGCCGACTTCGTGCTGTGGAAGCCGTCCGGCGACGACCTGCCCGGCTGGGACAGCCCGTGGGGTCGTGGCCGCCCCGGCTGGCACATCGAGTGTTCGGCGATGGCCGAGGCGCATCTGGGCGAAACGATCGACATCCATGCCGGCGGCAACGACCTGATGTTCCCGCACCACGAGAACGAGATCGCGCAGAGCACCTGTGCACACGGCGGCAAGACGTTCGCGCGCTACTGGCTGCACAACGGCATGCTGACGTTCGACGGGCGCAAGATGTCCAAGTCGCTCGGCAACGTGCTGGTACTGCATGATCTGCTCAAGCAGCATCCGGGCGAGGTGCTGCGCTTCCTGCTCCTCAAGGCGCACTATCGCCAGCCGCTGGACTGGTCGGATGCCGCGCTCGCGCAGGCACGCGCGACGCTGGACGGCTGGTACACGGTGCTGCGCGACCTGGCCGACATCGAAGTCGATCCCGATGCCGCGCGCGAAGTGCCTGCCGACGTCGAGGAAGCGCTGTGCGACGACCTCAACACGCCGGAAGCGTTCGCCGCGATCGCGCGCCATGCGGCGGCGGCGCGCGCCGCCGCGACGGATGACGAGAAGCGGGCGGCCAAGGCGCGACTGCTCGGCGGCGCCGGCATGCTCGGCCTGCTGCGGGAGGACCCGGAGCACTGGTTCCAGCAGGCGGGAACCGACGACGCGGTGGACGCGCATACCGTGCAGCAGCTCGTCGATGCGCGAACCGCCGCGAAAGCGGCACGCAACTTCCCCGAAGCCGACCGCATCCGCGGCGAGTTGGCCGCGATGGGCATCGCCGTCGAAGACACGCCGCAAGGCCCGCGCTGGAAACGGATCACCGATGAACGAACGGGCTGACCCCATGGAATCCAGCGCCGACGCCGCGCAGGACGCGATCGTGTCCGAGTTCGGGTTCTTCGGCGACTGGACCGAGCGCTACCAGTACCTGATCGATCTCGGTCGCAAGCTGCCGCCGTTCCCGGACGAGCTGCGCGACGAAGCGCATCGCGTGCAGGGCTGCCAGTCCCAGGTCTGGCTGGTATCGGAAGGCGATGCGCGACGGCTCGATTTCCGCGCGATCAGCGACTCGGCGATCGTGTCCGGCTTGATCGCGCTGCTTCTGCGCGTGTATTCCGGGCGCAGCGCGGCGGAAATCGCGGCCACCGAGCCGCGCTTCGTCGAGGCGATCGGACTCGCGAAGCACCTGTCGCCGACGCGCTCCAACGGATTCGCCGCAATGCTCGCGCGCATCCGCCGCGATGCCGCGGACGCACTGGCGGCCGATCAGGCGCGACCGGCTTCGTAGATGCGCAGGCTCGCGAGCGCCGCGGAAAGGAGCGGCGTGTCCAGCCCGCACGCCTGCGCGCGTTCACGAAGATCGCCGAGAACGTGTTCGCATTCGGTGCGCGCGCCGCGCTCGACGTCGCGCAACATCGACGCCTTCAGCGGCGATCCGGCTGCACACAGGATCGCAATGGCCTGATCCCGCTCCGCATCCGGCACCACGTGACCCGCCGCAGCGGCCGCATCGCAGGCCTCGCGGTACAGGCCCCGGATCAGCGCATCCCCTTCGGGCGTCGCCATGATCTCACCGACCGCGCCCCGCAGCAGGCAGGTGATTCCGGCCAACGTCGCGATGAACGCGAACTTGTTCCACATCGCCGCAAGAACGTCGTCGGCTTCCGCGACCTGCGGGCCGATCGAGCGCAAGGCGTCCGCCACGGCTGCCGGCACCTGCTCGCCGTCGCGCGAACCGAACGTCAGTCGCTCCAGCGAGCCGAACTGGCGGATCGAGCCGTCCGCTTCCATCGTCACCGAGATGTGGCATACGCCTCCGAATACCCGCCGGCGACCGAACGCGGCGTCCAGCGCATCGAGATGGCGCAGCCCGTTGAGCAGCGGCAGCACGAGGGTTTGCGGCCCGACCGCCGGGGCGATCGCCGCGATCGCCGAATCGAGATCCCATGCCTTGCACGAAACGACGACGAGATCGAATGTCCCGTCCGCCACGGTGCACGCCTGCACCGATCCCGCGAACTCGCCCCGTGCCGAATGCACGCGCAAGCCATCGCGACGCAGGCGTGCAGCGCGCGCCTCGCGGACGAGGAACGAGACATCGACTCCTGCCTCGATCAGCCGCGCACCGAAGTATCCGCCGATCGCGCCCGCGCCGAGGATCAGGATACGCATCGGCGTCACATCGTGTGCGTCGGGCGTTCCTGCGTCAGGATGCCGGCGAGGATCGACTCGATCTTGGTGCGTGCGGCCTCACCGTCGCTGGAATCGTTGAACTGCACGCCGATGCCGGCGAGACGGTTGCCCTGCGCACCCGCAGGCGTGATCCACACGACCTTGCCCGGAACCGGCAGACGATCGCTCTCCTCCATGACGGTGAGCAGGATGAACACCTCGTCGCCGAGGTTGTAGCGCTTGCTCGTGGGCACGAACAGGCCACCGCCGCGGATGAACGGCATGTAGGCGTTGAACAACGCGCCCTTGTCCTTGATCGAAAGCGGGAGGATGCCCTGCCGCGGTGCCCCGCCAAATGCCGGCGTCGCCATGTTCCTCACCTCTGCACTGTTTGGGCGTCAGGCCGCGCGACGCGATGGCCACGCGCACAGCAGATCCAGAAGCAGCAGATCGCCGCGCAACGCGGTCGAGAGCATGCCGCGCATCCGGTTGGCCTGACCGAACCACGCGACTAGCTTGGGTATTTGCGCTGGTGCGGTCAAGCCGATCGGGCCGCTTCCGGCGCCGGAAAGCGCGATCGCCTCGTCTCGCGCCAGCGTGGCAGCGAACCACAGGCGCAGTTCCGGGCGATCCTCGGCCCAGCGCTGCGCGATGTCGACGGCCGATCGACCACCACCCGCCAGCTTCGCCAGATCCTCGATGCAGGCCGCGCGCAGCGTCAGCGCGTCCCCGCGGACCCACTCCAGCGCGAGACCCGGGTTGCCGAGACTGGCGGCGAGCGCCGCATCCGCGTCGCCACCGCCGACGCCTTCGGCAACCAGCCACGCGCGCGCATCGGCCGGATCCGGCGCGGGCACATCGACGCGCTGGCAACGGCTGCGGATGGTGGCGGGAAGGCGCGATGCATCGTCCGCGACGAGCACGATCACCGTATCGCTCGCCGGTTCCTCCAGCGTCTTGAGCAGCGCATTGGCCGCCGCTGCATTCATGCGATCGGCCGGATCGACGATCGCGACCTGCCAGCCGCCGAACTGGCTCGAAAGGGCCAGCCGCTCGGCCAGCCGTCGCAACTGGTCGATCAGGATTTCGGTGCGAGGGCGGCCATCGTCGCGCAGTTCCAGCCCGACACGAACGAGGTCGGGATGCGTGCCGGCCGCGAGCAGCGTGCACGACCTGCAATGCCCGCAGGCCTGTCCAGTGGCGTCGCGCGCCGAACACAGCAGGGACGCGGCGAATGCGTCGGCAAGTTCGCGTTTGCGCAGGCCGGCCGGCGCGGCAAGCAGCAGTCCGTGATGCACGCGACCGACCGCGATCGCGCGCGCCAGGGTATCGAAGGATGCGCTCAACCACGGTGCCAGCGTCATGGTGCATTCTCCGCGAGGAAGGCGTCGAGTTCGGCCAGCGCCGCCGCACGAACGGCCTCGATCGAGCGCGATGCGTCGATGCGGCGGAACCGGCTCGGCTCCCGCGCGGCGCGCTCGCGGTACACGGCGCGCACGCGCTCGAAGAACCCGAGGTTCTCGCGCTCGATGCGATCCGCCTCGCCACGAGAGCCGGCGCGGGCCAAGCCCTGTTCCACCGGAAGATCGAGCAGCAACGTGAGGTCCGGCATCACCGGCGCCGCCCATTCGGCAATGGCATCGATTCGCGCGCCGGGCTGCCCGCGCCCACCGCCCTGATACGCGTGGCTCGCATCGGTGAAGCGATCCGAGAGCACCCATTGTCCGCTGTCGAGCGCCGGCAGGATGCGCTCGCGCACAAGCTGCGCGCGTGCCGCGAACATCAGCAGCAGTTCGCTCTCCGGACACAGGTCCGCGTAAGCAGGATCGAGTACCAGGGCCCGGATCGCCTCGCCGAGCCCGGTGCCACCCGGTTCGCGCGTGACGAGCACGTCGATCCCGCGCTCGCGCAGGCGCGCATGCAGCGCATCGAGCACCGTGCTCTTGCCGGCCCCCTCGCCGCCCTCCAGCGTGATGAGACGGCCGCGCGTCATCGCCGCCGCAACTGGTAGGTACGCACTGCCGCGTTGTGCGCATCCAGGGTCGCGGAGAACTCGTGGCTGCCATCGCCACGGGCGACGAAGTACAGCGCATCGCCCTGAGCCGGATGCAGCGCCGCAACCAATGCCGGCTCGCCCGGCAGCGCGATCGGCGTCGGCGGCAAGCCGGCTCGCGTGTAGGTGTTGTATGGCGTGTCGGTTTCCAGGTCGCGGCGGCGGATGTTGCCGTCGTACCGTTCGCCGATGCCGTAGATCACCGTCGGATCGGTCTGCAGCCGCATGCCGATCTTCAACCGCCGCGCGAACACGCCGGCAATCTGCGGCCGCTCGGACGGCACGCCGGTTTCCTTCTCGATGATCGAGGCGAGGATCAACGCCTCGTAGGGCGTGGCGATCGGAAGGTCCGGCGCACGCTGGTCCCACAGGCGTGCCAGCGTCTTTTCCATCGCCGCATGCGCGCGAGCGAGAATGTCGTAGTCGGATTCGCCCTTCACCCATGCGTAGGTTTCGGGCAGGAACCAGCCTTCCGGCCGGCCATCGCCTATGCCGAGCCGGCGCGCGATCGCCTCGTCGGTTTCGGCGGCGAGCGTGGTCGCGAGCCCGGCTTCGTTCGCGAGCGCGGTGCGAAGCTGCCGGAACGTCCAGCCGTCGACGATGGTGAAGCGATGCTGCACGACCTCGCCCGCCGCCATGCGCCGCAGCAGTTCGCGCGGCGTGATGCCGGGCGGTACCGCGTACTCGCCGGCATGCAACGCATGCGCCACGCCGAGCTCGCGCGCCAGCACGCGCCAGCGCAGTTCCGCGATGCGGCTGTTCGGAATCAACCTTTCCTGCCGCAGCCGGGCGAGGATGGCGCGGAAGCTCGCGCCGCGCTCGACGTCGATCGTTCGCGCCTCTCCCGCGACCGCGATCGGCGCATCGACGAAGCGGCGGTAGTCCCGCCAGGCCCATGCCGCGACAGCGATGGCGCCCAGCACGGCGACCGTCAGCAGCGCCCACCAGACGGAAAAACCGCGGATGCGATCGGCGCGATGGCGAAACAGGGAAGTCATCCGGCGCAGGGTACCCGGAATCAGCCGGCGGCTGCGAGCGCACGGAGCAGCCCACGCGCCTTGGCTCGCGTTTCGTCGAGTTCCCGCTCCGCCACCGAGTCGACGACGATCCCGGCGCCGGCGCGCAGCGAGACGGTCGTGCCTTCCTGCACCAGGGTACGGATGAGGATGTTGAGATCGAGGTCCCCGCTGCGATCGAGGTAACCGATCGAGCCCGTGTAGGCACCGCGTCCGGTGCCCTCGACGTCGGCGATGATCTGCATGCAGCGCACCTTCGGGCAGCCGGTGATGGTGCCGCCGGGGAACACCGCCGCGATCGCCTCGCCGGGTGTCACGCCTTCGCGCACGCAGCCGCGCACGTTCGACACGATGTGGTGCACGTGGGCGTAGCTCTCCACGACCATCACCTCGTCCACGATCATGGAACCCGGCACGCAGATGCGGCCGAGGTCGTTGCGCTCGAGGTCGATCAGCATCACGTGCTCGGCTCGCTCCTTGGGATGGCCGGTCAGCTCGCGGACACGGGCTGGCTCGTCGTCACCCGGCAGGCGCGGGCGGGTGCCGGCGATCGGCCGCGTCTGCGCGATGCCGCCGCGGATTTCCAGCAGCCGCTCCGGCGACGAACTGGCGATCGCCCAGCCTTCCTGCTGAATCAGTCCCGCGAACGGCGCGGGATTGGCGACGCGAAGCGCCGCGTGCAGCGCCGCAGGCACCGGGGGCCGCTCGAAGCGCGCGCGCCACTCGCGCGAAAGGTTCACCTGGAAGACGTCCCCCGCACGCAGGTGCGCGAGCACGCGTGCCACCCCGGACGTGAACGCGGCAGGATCATCCTCCTCGACGGATGCCGCGGTGACAGGAATCGCGGACCGCGAATCGTCGCGCTCCCGATCCAGATCGACCGCCATCGCATCGAGCAGCGTTTCGTGTCCGGACTCGGCCACGAGCACGGTGCAATCGCGTTCGTGATCGACGAGGATCGCGGCCGGGCAACGCAGCGCAAGCGCGGTCGGAAGCCCGCTGCGCGGTTCCGGCAAGGTCAGCGACGGCTCGAACTCGGCCGCCAGCTCGTAGCCGAGATACAGCAACCAGCCGCCATGGAACGGCAAGTCGTCGGCTGGCGCATCGGCTCGATCCTGCCGCCAGTCGCGATCGAGCGCATCGACGAAGCGCACTTCGGACCGGACACCCGCATCATCGACCACGATGCCGGCATCCAGCCGCAGCGCTCGTTGCGGAAATGCGAACAGGAGGTCGTAGCGCGAGCGCGGCGTGCCGGTGGCCGCGCTTTCCAGCAAGCCGGGATAGCGCGCCGGATCGCGGGCCGCCAGCGCGAGCAGGGCGCGGCGTCCGGGCAGTTCACGCACGACGCAACTCATCGATCGATCCCGGAGCGACGCGCGGACGCGTCGCGATCACCGCAGGGTGCGGAACACCAATGTGCCGTTCGTTCCGCCGAAGCCGAACGAATTGGACAGCACGACGTCGAGCTTCGTCTCGCGCGCGGTGTGCGGCACGAAATCGAGATCGCAGCCCTCGCCCGGATTGTCGAGGTTGATCGTCGGCGGCACCACGCCGTCGCGCAGCGCGAGGATCGAGAAGATCGCCTCCACGCCGCCCGCGGCGCCGAGCAGGTGCCCGGTCATGGACTTGGTGGAACTGACCATCAGCTTCTTCGCGTGATCGCCGAACACGCCCTTGATGCCCTGCACTTCCGCGACGTCGCCAGCCGGCGTCGAGGTACCGTGCGCATTGATGTACTGCACGTCCTCCAGATCGAGTTGCGCGTCGCGGATCGCGGCGACCATGCAACGACCGCCGCCTTCGCCGTTCTCGCTCGGTGCGGTCATGTGGTAGGCGTCCCCGCTCATGCCGAAGCCTGCCAGCTCGCAGTAGATGCGCGCACCGCGCGCCTTCGCGTGTTCGTAGTCCTCGATCACGAGCACGCCGGCGCCGTCGGACAGCACGAATCCGTCGCGGTCGCGATCCCACGGCCGGCTGGCCTTCTCCGGCTCGTCGTTTCGCGTGGACAGCGCGCGCGCGGAGCAGAAGCCCCCTACGGCCGTGCCGACCGTCGAGTATTCGGCGCCGCCGGCGATCATCACGTCCGCGTCGCCGTACTGAATCATGCGCATCGCGAGGCCGATGTTGTGGGTGGCCGTCGTGCATGCCGTCACGCATGCGATGTTCGGGCCCTTGAGGCCGAGCATGATCGACAGGTTGCCCGAGGCCATGTTGATGATCGAACTCGGAACGAAGAACGGCGAAATCTTGCGCTGCCCCTGCTCGTGATAGGTGATCGAGGTCTTCTCGATCGTCGCGATGCCGCCTATGCCGGCGCCGACGGCGACGCCGATGCGCTCCTCGTCGTGCTCGTGCGGATGCAGGCCGGCGTCCGCCAGCGCCTGCACCGATGCGGCAATGCCGTAATGGATGAACGGGTCCATTTTCTTCACGTCCTTCGCCGCGACGTACTGCGCAGGATCGAAGTCGCGCACTTCGCCCGCAATGCGCGTGGGGAAGGTGGACGCGTCGAAATGCGTGATCGGGCCGATCCCGCTGCGGCCGGCGAGGATGTTGCTCCATGCGGTGGCGACATCGTTGCCCACGGGACTCACGATGCCCATACCGGTGACGACGACGCGACGCTTGCTCATGGGCGGTTTCCGTCCGTTCTGTTGCGCGCCCGGGTCGCGAGGGACATACGCGGGCGTGTGTTGCGGGTCTCCGAAACGAAAGCTGCGCCTCGAGGGCGCAGCTTCGCGTCAGCCTGGCGGCGGCCGATCAGGCCTTGACGTGCGCCTTCACGTAGTCGATCGCCTGCTGCACGGTGGTGATCTTCTCGGCTTCCTCGTCCGGGATCTCGCACTCGAACTCTTCTTCCAGCGCCATCACGAGTTCGACCGTGTCCAGCGAATCGGCGCCGAGGTCATCCACGAACGACGCGTTCGGGGTTACTTCGTCCTCCTTCACGCCCAACTGTTCGACGACGATCTTCTTGACGCGCTCTTCGATAGTGCTCATGGGGTTTTCTGCCTCCCGGTGGGTTCATGCGCCGGCATGCACCATGCGGCGCCTGCCAGGAAAAGACGGCGCATTGTATAGGCTCCGGGCGCCGGCGCACTAGCGGGCCGTGCGCGATGCCGCCGGCGACCGGGCCGGGCCGTCACGGCATGTACATGCCGCCGTTGACGTGAAGCGTCTCTCCGGTGATGTAGGCCGCCGCAGGCGACGCCAGAAAGCCGACCGCCTTCGCGATGTCCGCGGCTTCGCCCAGTCGCCCGAGCGCGATCTGCCCGAGCAGGGCCGCACGCTGCTCTTCCGGCAGGGCGCGCGTCATGTCGGTGTCGATGAAGCCCGGCGCGACCACGTTGACGGTGATCCCGCGCGAGCCGATCTCGCGCGCGAGCGACTTAGAGAACGCGATGATGCCGGCCTTGGCGGCGGCGTAGTTGGCCTGCCCGGGATTGCCGACCAGCCCGATCACCGACGCGATCGAGATGATCCGGCCCTTGCGCGCCTTCATCATCCCGCGAAGCACGGCCTTGGAGACGCGAAAGACCGACGTCAGGTTGGTGTCGAGGATGGCCTGCCAGTCTTCGTCCTTCATGCGCATCAGGAGCTGGTCGCGCGTGATGCCGGCGTTGTTCACGAGGATCGTGACCGCACCGAACGCCTTGCCGATCGACTCGACCAGCGCCTCGACGGCTGCGCCGTCCGTCACGTCGAGCACGCGTCCGGTGCCGCCATGCGCCGAAAGGCGGTCGCCGATCGCCTGCGCGCCGGTCTCCGTGGTGGCCGTCCCGATCACCGTCGCGCCCTGGGCGGCCAGTTCATCGGCTATGGCAGCGCCGATGCCGCGACTGGCGCCGGTGACAAGAGCGATTTCGCCTGCGATTGGTTTGTTCATCGTTGCGGACTCTCCGGACAGAGGTTGCGGCCTTGCGACGCCGTCACGCGCGCCATTCCTCGATCGCGGACTGGAACTCGCCCGGCGTGCCGAGCGCGCGCGTGTCCAGCGCCCTGTCGATGCGGCGGATCAGGCCGGACAAAACCTTGCCGGGGCCGCATTCACCGACATGTGCCGCACCACCTGCGACCAGCGCCTGCACGCAGGCCGTCCAGCGCACCGGCAGGTACAGCTGGCGCACCAGCGCGTCGCGGATGGATGCCGGATCGGCATGTTCCGCGGCATCGACGTTCTGCACGACCGGGATCTCCGGCGCCCGCCATTCGTATGCCGTCATCGCCTCGGCGAGCCGGTTGGCCGCCTCGCGCATGAGGGGCGTGTGCGACGGCACGCTGACCGCGAGTTTCACAGCTTTCTTCACGCCTTCGGCGGCAAGCCGCTCCAGCGCCGCGTCGACCGCCTGCACGTGACCACCGATGACGATCTGGCCCGGCGAGTTGTAGTTCGCCGGGACGACGACGTGATCGCCGGAAACCTCTGCGCAGATGCGCTCGACCAGCGCGTCGTCCGCGCCGAGCACGGCGGCCATCGCGCCGGCGCCCTCCGGCACGGCCTCCTGCATCGCCTGGCCGCGGATGCGCACGACATGCGCCGCATCGTGCAGCGAGAGCACGCCGGATGCGACCAGCGCGCTGTACTCGCCGAGGCTGTGCCCGGCCAGCCGCGCCGGGACCGCACCGCCCTGCTCCCGCCAAAGGCGCCACACCGCGACGCTCGCGGCCAGCAGCGCCGGCTGCGTGTACTCGGTGCGGTTGAGCATCTCTTCGGGGCCGCCCTGCGAGAGCGCCCACAGGTCGACACCCGCACCGTCGGATGCCTCCCTGAAGATTTCGCGGACCGAGCCATGGAGTTCCGCCAGTTCGGCGAGCATGCCGACCGATTGCGAACCCTGACCGGGAAACACGAACGCGAGCGATGCAGTGACGACAGTCATGGTGGAATCCTCTCCGGATGATCGGGCCGGACGCTCCGGCCCGCATGCCGGCGGCCCGCGACGGGCGCCGGCGACGGATCAGTAGCGAAGCAGCGCCGAAGCCCAGGTGAAACCACCGCCGAACGCCTCCAGCAGCAGCGTCTGGCCGCGCTGCACCTTGCCCGAGCGCACCGCCTCGTCGAGCGCCAGCGGAACCGAACCGGAAGACGTGTTGCCGTGGCGATCGACGGTGACGATCACGCGCTCCATCGGCATGCGCAACCGCTTGGCGGTCGCTTCGATGATGCGCAGGTTGGCCTGGTGCGGAATCAGCCAGTCGACGTCCGCCTCGTGCATGCCGGCGGCTTCGAGCGTCTCGCCGACGATGCGGTCGAGCGTCTTGACCGCTACCTTGAAGACCTCGTTGCCGGTCATCATCACGCGCACGCCGGCGTTCGGCTCGCCCGGCTTGAACCCGACGGACACGCCGACCGGGTTGTACAGCAGATGCTTGTAGCCACCGTCGGCATGCAGCTTGGTCGTGAGGATGCCGGGCTCGTCCGATGCCTCGAGGACGACCGCGCCCGCGCCGTCACCGAACAGCACGCAGGTGGATCGGTCGGTGAAGTCGACCATGCGGGTCAGCGTCTCGGCGCCGACGACCAGCGCGCGCCGGTACTGCCCGCCGCGGATGAACTGATCGGCGATGCCCAGTGCGTACATGAAACCCGAACACGCCGCATTCACGTCGAATGCGGCGCAACCGTTCGCACCGAGGCGGTTCTGCAGCAGGCAGGCCGTGGAAGGAAAGACGAGATCCGGCGTGGTCGTGCCGAGCACGATCAGGTCCATGTCCGAGCCTGCGAAACCCGCAGCCTCCAGTGCGCGCGTGGCGGCATGGAAGGCGAGGTCGCCTGTCGTTTCCCCGTCCGCCGCAAAGCGCCGCTCGCGGATGCCGGTCCGCGAGGCGATCCATTCGTCACTGGTCTCGACCCGCTTCTCGAGGTCGGCGTTGGTGACGACCGTTTCCGGCAGGTAGCTGCCGGTGCCGATGATGCGTGAATAGATCAGGACCGTTCCCCGGTTGCTCCCCGGAAACGGCTGGAACGCCGTCGCGACAGGGATGCGCGCGCTCGGCGCGCCGTATCGCGGACCTCGCCCTTCCCGGAGCAGACCCCGCAGCGGCCGCGATCCTCCCTGCCGCGGTATCCGTTCATGCAGGGACGCCTTGCGGCGTCACCGTGCTCAGTCTTCGTCGTGTACCTGCGCCTTCGACTCGATGACCTTGCGGCCGCGATAGTAGCCGTCCTTGGTCACGTGGTGACGGATGTGCACCTCGCCCGAGGTCGGATCGGTGGACAACTGCTTCGCGGTCAGTGCGTCGTGGGCGCGGCGCATGCCGCGACGGGACGGTGTTTTGCGACTCTTGGCAACGGCCATGACACTCTCCAGTCAATGCTTCCTGAGCTCGCCCAGCACGGCAAACGGGCTCGGCGGCTTTTCTTCGGACTCGCGGTCCGCGGGATCCTTCCATTCCAGCGGTTCGCCCGGCTTGAGCGGAACGACCGGCAACGCAAGAATCAGTTCATCCTCGATCACGTCCGCGATCGAAATGTCGCCATCCGGCACGAGCAAGGGCTCGTGGCCCGGCGGCAGCCCCGCTTCGCCCGCTTCATCGGCGATCAGGCCGAGGCGCTGATCGATCGTGACGGGAAGAACGAACGCGTCCAGCGTACGTTGGCACACGAGCGGCAATCCGGCTTCGACGTGCAGGGCGAGAAACGGCGAACCCATGTCGTCGCGACCGAACTCGGCCTCGTAGCGAACGTCCCCTTCCGTCGAAGCGAGGCTTCCACGAAGCCGGCTGAACGATGCCAGCGGCAGCGTTCCTTCGAACTTCCTGCGCGCCTGCACCTGCCGTGCGACATCCACGCGTGCTGGCAGGGCTGCGGACATGGGCGCGCGATGGTAGGTGCCGCACCCGATCGTGTCAACCGCGCGACGTCTCCGGCGCAACCTGCCGCTATGCTACCGGTCCCGCCGACTGACATCGATGCCCGTGGAAATCCTGCTTGCCCTGGCCGTGGTTTCGGCCGCCGCCGTTGCCTTTCTGCTGCTGCGCGAGCGGCAGCTGCGACGGAGACGGCGCATGCTGGCCGAAATCCTCGATCTCGCCGACGCGCTTGAACATGAACTGCTCGAATGCCGCGATCGGCTGCGCGAAGTCCCGGCGCTGACCCCGAGCCTGCCGTCGGCGGCGCGTGCGACGCTGGCAGCCGAACCGCAGGTGCAGGACGCGCTGCGTGATCTGCTCGCCCACCGGCTGTGGTTGCGCGACCACGCGGACGAAGCCGATTCCGCCAAGCTGGCCGCCGCGCGGGACGCGCTGCGCGCCACGCGCGACGCGCTGCACCTGCAACTCGAGCGGCTCGCCTGCGTCCGCAGCGACCTGGCCGATGCGCGCGCCGAGTTCGCCGCACGCGTGACATCATCGTGATCACCACCATGCCACCGCTCGTGCTCGCTTCGACATCGCGCTACCGGCGCGAACTGCTGGAACGGATGCGCGTGCCATTCCGCGTGCTGTCCGCCGAAGTGGACGAGTCGCCGCGTCCCGGCGAGACAACGACTGCGCTCGCCGGACGACTTGCCGAAGCGAAGGCCCGTGCAGTCGCCGAGCGCTGCCCCGGCATGCTCGTCCTCGGCAGCGATCAGGTAGCCGATCTCGATGGTCGCGCCCTCGGCAAGCCCGGCAGCATCGAGGCCGCGTGTCGCCAACTGGCCGAATGCTCCGGCCGGACCGTGCGCTTCCACACGGCGGCATGCCTCGTCGACAATCGTGCATCCCCGCCGTCCGCGATGCTGGAAACGGACACCACCTGCGTGATCTTCCGCTCGATCGACGCCGATGCGATCGCTCGCTACGTGGACGCGGAACGTCCGCTCGACTGCGCCGGCAGCTTCAAGATGGAAGGGCTCGGGATCAGCCTGTTCGAGCGGATCGAATCGAACGATCCGACTGCATTGATCGGACTGCCGCTGATCGCGGTCGCCAGACTGCTCCGCGCCGCGGGGTGCGCCCTGCCCTGATCCCGCCCGGCTACGGCCGATCGACCGTGCCGCGGACCGCATCTGCACGCGCGAGCAGCAGCGTCAGGCGACGGCGCGTCTCCGCATCCAGATTGTCCGGCGCCAGCACCACGTGGCAGCGCGAACCATCGCGCAGCCCGAAACGCAGTACTCGTACCGAGCCGCCGAACACATCGCGGTGGCCCGTCAATGTCGCGTCATGCTCGCGCCCCTCTGCATCGACGAGATGCCATGCATCCGATTGCCACGACACACGGTGCCATTCCGGTCGAAGATGACGCCGGAGGCCGCTGACGGCGACGAGCACCACCGCCAGGGAAAGCAATGCACGCAGCGGGAGCGACAGGCCGGATGCCCAGGGTGCGAAAGCCGCCGATGCCGCGACCAGCATCGCAAGCGCGGTGATGCGACGCGATGGCCTGCAGTCAAACGCTATGGTCTGCGCGGATTTCATCGATCAGCGGCTTGAAACGGGGCGGCGGCTCCGCCTGCCCGACCAGCCAGTCCCATATGTCCGGATCGGCGCAATCGAGCAATGCGTCGAAATCCGCGCGCCGGGCCGCATCGGCCTGCGCATGACGCACCTCGAGCCAGTGCCCGAGCATGCGGTCGAGTTCGCGCGTGCCGCGCCGCACGCGCCAGCGCAGCCGCGCGAGTTCACTCATGCAACCGCCCTTCGAAGTTGCCGCACCGACACTGCGTCATGTACGCGACGACGTCGAGGATGAGGCACGAAGTCACGGCATTCAGGCTGCGCGTTCGACCAGAAGCTTCTTGATCTCGGCAATGGCCTTGGCGGGATTGAGGCCCTTCGGGCAGGTCCGCGCGCAGTTCATGATCGTGTGGCAACGATACAGGCGGAACGGATCTTCCAGTTCATCCAGTCGCGCACCGGTGTCCTCGTCACGCGAGTCGACGATCCAGCGATAGGCCTGCAGCAGGATGGCCGGGCCGAGGTAGCGATCGCTGTTCCACCAATAGCTCGGACACGACGTGGAGCAGCAAGCGCACAGGATGCACTCGTACAGCCCGTCGAGCCTGGCGCGGTCCTCGCGCGACTGCAGGCGCTCCTTGTCCGGCGGCGGCGGGGTCTCCGCGCGCAGCCACGGCTTGACGGATGCGAGCTGCGCGTAGAAGTGCGTGAGATCCGGCACCAGATCCTTGACGACCTGCATGTGCGGCAGTGGATTGATCGTCACGTCACCGGAGCCGCAATCGGCGATGGCCTTGGTGCAGGCCAGCGTGTTCGTGCCGTCGATGTTCATCGCGCACGAGCCGCAGATGCCCTCGCGGCAGGAGCGGCGGAACGTCAGCGTCGGGTCGATTTCGTTCTTGATCTTGATCAACGCATCCAGAACCATCGGACCGCACGCGGCGAGATCGATTTCGTAGGTATCGACGCGCGGATTCGCACCGTCATCCGGATTCCAGCGATAGACGCGGAACGTGCGCACGTTCTTCGCGCCAGCCTTGGCCGGGAAATGCTTGCCGGCCTTGATCCGTGAATTCTTCGGCAGCCTGAACTCAGCCATCGGTCATCGCCCTCAGTACACCCGCGCCTTCGGCGGCACGGGCTCGACGTCGTTCGTCAGCGTGTTCATGTGGACCGGACGGAAATCGAAACTGCACGCGCCCTTCTCGTCCACGCTCACCAGCGTGTGCTTCATCCAGTTCGCATCGTCGCGCTCGGGAAAGTCCTCGCGTGCGTGCGCGCCGCGACTCTCGTGGCGCTGCTCGGCGGAGTTGATCGTGGCAACCGCGTTGAACAGCAGGTTGCTGAGCTCGTAGGTCTCGATCAGATCCGAGTTCCATACCAGCGAGCGATCCGAGACACGCACGTCCTCGAACGACGCGAATACCTTGCTCATCTTCGCGCAGCCTTCCTGCAGCGAAGACGCAGTGCGGAACACGGCGGCATCGGCCTGCATCGTGCGCTGCATGTTGTTGCGGATCTCCGCCGTGGACAGCGAGCCTTTCGCGTTGCGCAGCCTATCCAGGCGCGCCAGCGCCTCGTCGCAGGCGGAAGCCGGCAGCGTCTTGTGCGGCTGGCCCGGCCTGATCGTCTCCGCGCAGCGGTGCGCGACCGCACGGCCGAACACGACGAGGTCGAGCAGCGAATTGGAACCGAGTCGATTGGCGCCATGCACCGACACGCAGGCAGCCTCGCCGATCGCGAAGAGGCCCGGCACGACCGCATCCGGATCGTCGCCGAGCTTGCGCACGACTTCGCCGTGATAGTTGGTCGGGATGCCGCCCATGTTGTAGTGCACGGTCGGAATCACCGGGATCGGCTCCCTGGTCACGTCCACGCCGGCGAAGATGCGCGCACTCTCGGCGATGCCGGGCAGCTTCTCGTGGATCACCTCGGGACCGAGGTGCTGCAGGTTCAGGAAGATGTGGTCCTTGTGCTCCCCGACGCCGCGGCCTTCGCGGATCTCGATCGTCATCGATCGCGACACGACATCGCGCGAGGCAAGGTCCTTCGCGTTCGGCGCGTAGCGCTCCATGAAGCGCTCGCCGGCGGAGTTGGTGAGGTAGCCACCTTCGCCACGCACGCCCTCGGTGATGAGACAGCCCGCCCCGTAGATGCCGGTCGGATGGAACTGCACGAATTCCATGTCCTGCAGCGGCAGGCCCGCGCGCAGCACGAGGCCACCGCCGTCACCGGTACAGGTGTGCGCCGACGTGCAGGAGAAGTACGCGCGTCCGTAACCTCCCGTCGCCAGCACCACGCCATGCGCACGGAACAGGTGCAGCGTGCCCTCGGCCATGTCGAGCGCGAGGACGCCGACGCAGGCGCCTTCCGAGTCGAAGATGAGATCCAGCGCGAAGTACTCGATGAAGAATCGCGCATCGTGCTTGAGCGATTGCTGGTACAGCGTATGCAGCATCGCATGGCCGGTCCGGTCTGCCGCCGCGCAGGTGCGCTGCGCGGTGCCCTTGCCGTAGTGCGTGGTCATGCCGCCGAACGGACGCTGGTAGATCTTGCCTTCCTCGGTGCGCGAGAACGGGACGCCGTAATGCTCCAGTTCGATCACCGCGGCCGGCGCGTTCTTGCACATGTACTCGATCGCGTCCTGGTCGCCCAGCCAGTCCGACCCCTTGATGGTGTCGTAGAAGTGAAAGCGCCAGTCGTCCTCGCCCATGTTGCCCAGCGCCGCCGAAATGCCGCCCTGCGCCGCAACCGTGTGCGAACGTGTCGGAAACACCTTCGTCAGGCAGGCGGTCTGCAGGCCGGTCGCGGCCAGACCGAAGGTCGCACGCAGTCCGGCGCCGCCGGCACCGATCACGACGATGTCGTATTTGTGTTCCTGAACCTTGTAGGCTTGCATCGAATCAACGTCCCAACGCGATACGGACGACGGCGAGCACGCTCGCGGCAGCCCCGAGGAAACAGAGGAAGCGGACCGCAAGCTGCGCCGCGAGCCGGGTACCCGGCGCATGGACGTAGTCCTCGATGACGACCTGCAATCCGAGCTGCGCATGCCAGAAGACCGTGATCGCGAACGCGATCGCGAGTACCGCATTCCATGGCTGCGCAAGCAGCGCGTGCGCGGCCGCGTAGTCCAGGCGCGCCATCGCGATCGCCATCCACAATGCCCAGCCGACGAGCAGGACCAGCGCAAGCGCGGTGATCCGCTGGACCATGAAATGATGCACGCCGGACTTGGCCGAACCCAACCCGACCGCGTGCTTCATCGGCGTGCGCAAATCGCTCATGCCCCACCTCCCTGGATGGACACCGCAATCCACGCGAGAACCGTCAGGACGATGCTTCCGATCACGACCAGCCAGCCATTGCGCACGAACTGCGCGGGCAGGAAACCAAGGCCGAGATCCTGCAGGAGATGGCGGATGCCGTTCAGCAGGTGGAATGCGAGCGCCCACGTCCAGCCGACCAGGAGCACGCACCCGACCCAGGAACGCCCGAACGCCGCCACCCCGGCATAAGCGTCAGGCCCTGCGGCGAGCGCAAGCAGCAGTGTCACGAACAGGATCGTCCCGACCGCAAGCGCGATGCCGGTCGCCCGGTGCAGGATCGAGGTCACCATCTGGATCTGCCAGCGGTAGACCGAAAGATGAGGCGATAGAGGTCGCGCGTTGGCTCGCATGGCTGGCTCGTGCTGACTTCGTGATTCGATCGGATCGCGCGAACGCACTGCCGCATCAGAAATCGATGCAGCGCCCGTTCTTCTCCCAATCCCCGTATCGCGTCGGTTCGAGTCCTTCCTCGCGGCCGCCGATCTCGACAGGTCGCTGCTGCGCGGGCGCACGGGGGCGTTCGACGGCAGGTTCGGATGGATCGGCTGGAGGCTTCGGCTCGGACATGGTGCGATGCGCCGTACAGGGTAAACCCCCGGGGCGGACCCTGACAACCGCACCGCCGCCGCGCACACGCACGGGCGAGCGTTTGCTAGAGTCGGACGCATGTCCCGCATGCGCATTCCGCTCCAGCCCGCCGAGCTCGTCGAACTCGAGGGCCGCGATGCCGTCGCGTTCGCCCACGCGCAGTTCACCACCGATGTCCGCGCGCTGCCGGTGCACGGCTGGCAATGGAGTGCATGGCTGGATGCGCAAGGCCGTGCGCTCGCATTCTTCCTGCTCGCACGGCTTGCCGACGAACGCCTCCTGTCGTGGCTCCCGATCGGCGACGCACACACGTTTCGCGACGCGCTGGCGCGGTTCGTGTTCCGCTCCCGCGTGACGATCACGGTACGCGAAGATGCGTGGCTGCATCGCGACGACGACGCGACGCCTCCTGCACCCTGGACGACGCGCGAGCACGAGGGCGGCATCGCGGTCGCCCTGACCGGCGCATCGACGCGCGTTGCATGGATCGGCCCCGCCGTCGACGCGACGAGCGGCGACACGGATACCCTTGTCGCATGGCGCCGCGCCGACATCGATGATCGCCTGCCGCTGCTCCCGGCTTCGCTGGCCGGGAAGTTCGTTCCGCAGGCGCTGGAACTGCAACGCATCGGTGCGATCCGCTTCGACAAGGGCTGCTATCCGGGCCAGGAAATTGCCGCGCGACTCCATTTCCGCGGCGGCAACAAGCGTTCACTGCGCCGGCTCCGCATTCGCGGAACCAAGGCAGCGTCGGGCGAATCGCTGCTCGATCGGGATGGAACGCAGGTCGGAACGATCCTCCATGCCGCACCCGACGGCGACGACAGCCTCGCACTCGCAGTCGTCGCCGATGCCGCCATCGGCACGCTCGCGGTCACCGGAAGCGGCGCACCGGCCACATGGACCGACGACGCGGGGGCGGCCACCGGTTCCTGAGCGAACCCTGAACCTGAACGGGGCATTCAGCGACACGGCTGCCGCGTTCGTCTATTCTTCCGGAACGCCCTGCTCAGTCAGGGCGTTTTCGTGTGCGCGAGCCAAGCGACGAAATCCGCTGGCACGAGCGATCCCGCAGCAGCGAACGGCTGCCGCGACGGAACATCGGAACGACTGCCGGGGTGGCAGACGAGCCCGATGCGTGATGGGCGACGCGAACCGAAGGCGGCGCATCCATCGCATTCGACACAACTTGGACATGGCAGTCGACCGCGGCTGGAGATCGCGGCAAATCGGCGCGCGATTGCGCCGCTGCCTTACTTTGCTCGATCGAGGTAACGATGAAGCTGTCCTTTCTGCTCTGGATCACGTCGCTGCTGCCGCAGCCATTGGCGGACCAGACCTGTCTGGCCACGACGGTGTACCTGGAAGCCCGCAGCGAGCCCGCCGCCGGGCAGATGGCGGTCGCGGAAGTCGCGCTGCGTCGCCGCGAGAGCGGACGCTGGGGAAACAGCATCTGCGACGTCGTGCTCGCCAAGGGGCAGTTCGCCCCGACGACGACGAATCCGGCCTACGTCATCGCCAATCCGAAAGCCTGGACGCGCGCGTGGCACATCGCCCAGCGCTCCATTGCGATGTGGTCGCTGCCGCGCGACCAGCGCAAGTTCCTGGTCCCGGACGCAGACCATTTCATCCTCGCCGACTCGACGTCGTACTGGGTGAAGGGCGAGCCCGTCGCGACGATCGGCGCGCACAACTTCTACCGCATCAACTGATCGATCTCCGCATCGGCTCCGCATGAACGAGGAAGGCCGCGCATCGCGCGGCCTTCCTCGTTCGCTGCATGCCCGGCGCCTCAGCGCAGGCGGATGAGCGTGTCGTCGCGGCGTATCACGACGCGGTCTCCCGGTCGCAGGTCGCGATGATCCCACTGCGTCACCCGCGCCCACCGGCCATTGTCGAGGTGGACCGTGAACTGCCACGCTTCGCGCCCGTACCCTCGCGACTGCCCGCGCTCGATCTCGTTGCCGATGACGCCGCCTGCAACCGCGCCCCCGACCGTCGCCGCGCGCCGTCCGTCGCCATGGCCGATGGTGTTGCCGAGCAAACCGCCGATGATGGCGCCGATCACGGCGCCGCCACCGCTGGTGCTGTTGTCCGAAACGTATACGCGCTCGACTTCGCGGATCACGCCGCAGCGCGAGCAATCGTAGGCTGCGCGGCGCTCGTAGTATCGCTCGTCGTCGTAATACCGGCTGCGCGGCGGCGTGGCCACGCAACCGGCCAGCACGACCAGCGCCATGGCGCCGAGCAGGACACGCAGGACATTCGCATTCATGAGGACTCTCCTGGACGAATGCACCATCCTCGCCCGCACCGGCTAAAGACCCGATGAACGGATTCCCCGCCTGCCGCAGGGCGCGTCCTTGGGCTAGGATCGTTCCCCCGTTCCGGAGCATGCGATGCCGTTACCCGTACCGACTGCCGAACAGTTGCGCGAGCTCGATGCGACCGAGGCGGTCGCGCGTCTTGCGCCGCTGACGGATGCCGAGGTTGCGGCGCTGCTGATCCATGTCGGTCCCGGCCGCGCCGGGGCGATCCTGGATCGTTTCGGCGCGGATCGCCGCAACGGCATCGCCGCGGCAGCCGGCCAGGTGGATGGTGGCTGGCTGGGCGGCACGGAATGGCCCGACGGCAGCGTCGGGCGGCTGATGGAGCCCTGTCCGGCAGCGTTCGGCAGGGAATCGACCGTAGCCGAAGTGATCGAGCGGCTGCGCCCCGTCGTATCGCACGCGCTCGTGACGTACGTGTTCGTCACCGATCGTGATCGCGTGCTGGCCGGCGTGGTTTCGTTCCGCGAGCTTGCCTTCGCGCAACGCGATCAGCGACTCGGCGAGATCATGGCGGAGCGGCCGTTCGCGCTTCATCCGGAAACCCGCGTGCTCGACGCCATGCGCGAGGTGGTCCACCGCCACTATCCGGTGTATCCGGTGGTCGATGATCCCGGCCGCCTTCTCGGCGTGGTCCGCGGCGCCGTGCTGTTCGAGGAGCAGGCATTCGAGATCAGCGCCCAGGCGGGTGCCATGGTCGGCGTCGAGAAGGAGGAACGCCTCGCCACGCACTGGCGTCGCGCGCTGCGCTTCCGGCATCCATGGCTGCAGCTCAACCTCGCGACCGCGTTCGTGGCGGCCGGCGTGGTCGGTCTGTTCCAGGGAACGATCGATCGCGCCGTGCTGCTTGCCGTTTTCATCCCGGTGCTTTCCGGTCAGTGCAGCAATACCGGGTGCCAGGCGCTGGCTGTCACCCTGCGCGGCATGACGCTGGGCGAGATCGATGCATTGCGCTCGTCAGCGCTGCTGTCGAAGGAGGCATGGCTGGGTTTCGTCAACGGCGCGTTGACCGGCATCGTGTCGGCGATCTGCATGTACTGGCTCGCACACCACCAGAAGCATCCGCAGGCACTGATGCTTGCCGTGATCACCTTCGTCGCGATGACGGGCAGTTGTGCGATGTCGGGTTTCGCCGGAGCCGCCGTGCCGCTTGCGCTCAAGCGCCTCGGCGCGGACCCGGCCACCGCCTCCAGCATCTTCCTGACGACGGCCACCGACGTCGTCAGCATGGGTTTCTTCCTGGGCCTCGCGGCATGGCTGGTGTCATGAAGCGGTGAACGATTCGCGCCCGCCCATGCCGCGCCCCGTCCATCGGTACGGCGAGTACCGGATCGACCCCCTGGCGCGGGAACTGTACCGCGCCGACAGCCTCGTTCCGCTTTCGCCGAAGGTGTTCGACTGCCTCGTGTACCTGATCGAGCATCGCGATCGTGCGGTTGGACGCGACGAATTGATCGCTGCCGTCTGGGGCCGGGCCGACGTCAGCGACACCCTGCTCGGCCAGACGTTGCTGAAGGCACGGCGCGCCGTCGGCGATGACGGCAACGAGCAGCATGCGATCCGCACGATTCCGCGCTTCGGCTACCGCTGGATCGGCACGTTGACCGACACTCCATCCGAGCCGCTCCCGGATGACCGGCCTGCCCCTGCTTCCGGAACACCGCCAGCCGTCCGCGCTCGCTCCCGCGTGCAGGTTGTCGTCGCGGTCTCGCTGGTGCTCGTGGCCCTGCTGGCTGCCCTGGCCCTCCGGTACGCCAGGCAACGTCCCGATGCCGGCCCGGACGCGGCTGTCGCCATCCCGGCGGACATGCTCGTCGTCGTGCCGGCCGAGGTCGAGGCCGGCGAGGACTGGTCCTGGCTCCGCCTCGGCTCGATGGATCTCGTCGCGTCGCGCCTGCGCCATGCCGGACTGCCCGCGGCACCGAGCGATACCGTGGTGGCCGCATGGCGCTCCGCTCGCCGACACCCGGGCCGCGCGGCCCATGACACCGTTCAGGCCATCGCCGATCTGACCGGTGCCCGCCGGATCGTCGTGCCGCGTGTCCGGCACGAGGGCGATGCGTGGCGGGTGGAACTCGACCTCCGGGTTGCGGCGGAAGCACCTCGCTCCGCGCACGGTGTGGCCGACGACCCGATCACTGCATCCCGCGCGGCGAGCGACCGACTGCTGGAGATGCTGGGCGCGTCCCCGCCACCCCGCGACGATGCGCCGACACCGATCTCCCTGGAGGATCTGGACCAGCGCGCGCAGGCCGCACTCCTCGGTGACGATTTCGATCTTGCACGGCGCATGCTGGAGGCGGCACCGGCTCATCTGCGCGAGACGCCGACCGCCCATGTCCGGCTCGCGGAAGTCGAATACCGCATCGGCGAGCTGACGGCCGCGCGCGAGCACCTCGAGCGCGCCCTCGACGGCATCTCGGCGACGGACGATCCGGTCCTTCGGGCACGCGCGTTGCGGCTGCTGGGCGTGATCGCCGTGCGCGAGGACCGCAGCCTTGACGCATTGCCGATTTTCCAGCAGGTCGTCGATCTCGTGGATTCGACGCACGAACCGAGCATCGTCGGTCAGGCCCATACCGGACTCGCCGCCGCGCTGACCAACCTCGGACGCCACGAGGAGGCCGCGACGGCACTTGCGCACGCCCGCGTCGCACTCACGCTCGCCAACGACGCGCTCGGCCTGGCCAGGGTCGATGCGAACGAAGGCATCCTCGACAACAGCCGCGGCCGCCCCGCCGAGGCGATCCCGTTGCTGGAGCGGGCGGCGGATCGATTCCGCAAGTTCGGGGCGATGAACGACCTCGCGCAGACGCTGACCGCACTGGTCAAGTCGCAACTCGCGATGCTCGACACCGAAGCCGCGCTCGCCACGAGCGACTCGCTGCTTCCCCAGCGGGAATCGGTTGCCAATCCGCGCAGCCGCGGCAACTTCGACCTGCAGCGCGCACGCGCACTGGCCGCGGTCGGCCGACTGCGCGAGGCACGCACGCTGATCGCGGAACTTGCAGCCGACCCCGCATTGGCCAATGAGGCCGAACTTCCCGGAAGCGTCGCAGCCGAGCACGCCCGGCAGCGCCTTGCCGGCGGTGATGCCGATGGCGCGATCGAATCCGCCCGTCGTGCCGTCGCCAGCCTGCCGACCCTCGACGAGGCGCACGTCCGGTCGCAGGCATGGCTGGTGCTGTCACGCGCCCTGCGCGACGCCGGACGCACCGCAGAAGCGGCGACCGAAACAGACCGGTTCGCACGTTGGGCCGACGCGCACCCCGACATTCCAGGCGTCTCCCTGCTCGCCCGGCTGGCCGCAGCCGAACAGCATCGGCTCGAGGGACGAGCAGCGGATTCGGACGCCGACTACGAGCTGGCCCTCGCGGAAGCCGATCGCTGGGCGATGCCGATCGACACCCTCGCAGTGGCGTCCTCCTACGGCAACGCACTCCTCGCCGAGCGGAAGTTGGATCGGGCAGCCATCGTGATCGGGCGTGTCGCACGCTGGGCCGACCGCGACTTCGACTGCGCGGTGCTGCAGGTGCGGCTGTTCGATGCACTCGGCCAGACCGAGGCAGCGCAAGGCGCACGCGCGCGTGCCGGCTTGCTGGCCGGAGAGCGGTCCCTGCCTGCCATCGTCGGACCCGCGGCGACGACCGAACCCTGACGATGCGTGCGGATGCCGTGCTCGCAGGCGCCGGAACGACCCGGGAAGCCTGCGCGAATGCCGCGTTGATGAAACGCGAATGCGCACTCCCGGTGCCGGCAGCATGATCCGGACGTGCCGGCGCCGCCCGGCAATCGCTCGATCCGAGGTCCCCGCCATCGGCATCGACCCGCCGTCGTGGCCCCTCCGCGACGGCGGGAACCTTTCCCGCCGCGACCGCATGCCCGCCGCGGCAGCCGGCAACGCCCCTGCGATGCGGGCCACCGGCGGGCGCTCGCCGTCCTGCACCCGAGGCGCGCCGTGCGATCGCCACGACGAATCCGCGCACCTGCCAGGCGATGATGGCGCGTGGATCAGTCCTCGTCCCAGGCAGCCGCCGTGCGCACCGCCACGGGTCGCGAAGCCTCGCTCGCCGGCCCCACGCCGTGCCACACGGCAAGGGCGTCGCGCGTCTGCGCCACGTCATGGACGCGCACGATCGCCGCGCCGTTCTGCACCGCGATCAATGCGGCGGCAACGGAGCCGGCGACCCGCTCGCGCGGCTCGGCACGACCGACAAGTGCGCCGATCATCGATTTGCGGGACAACCCGGCCAGGACGGGCGCGAACTCCGCGAAGCGAGCGAGGCCGCGCAGCAGGAGCACGTTGTGGGCCAGCGTCTTGCCGAAGCCGAAGCCGGGATCGACGAGGATCTTCCGTTTGTCGATCCCGGCAAGCTGGCACGCGAAGATCCGTTCGGCCAGAAACCGATGCACCTCGCCGACCACGTCATCGTATTCCGGTGCTTCCTGCATCGTCGCCGGCTCGCCGCGCATGTGCATCAGGCAGACCGGCACGCCGAGTTCCGCCGCGGCATCGAGCGCCCCTTCGGCGCGCAGGGCGCGGATGTCGTTGACGAGACCGGCGCCCGCATCCACGGCAGCGCGCATGACGTCGGGCTTGCACGTATCCACCGAGATCGGCACCGTCGTCGCGGCTGCCAGCCCCCGGATCACCGGCACGATGCGTGCGATCTCGTCCGCCACCGACACGGCGGCGGAACCGGGCCGCGTCGACTCGCCGCCGACGTCGAGCAGGTCCGCGCCTTCCTCGACCATCCGCAGCCCGTGCTCGATCGCGACCTGCGGGTCGAGGAAATCGCCGCCGTCCGAGAACGAGTCCGGCGTGACGTTGACGATTCCGGCGATCCGGGGCCGATCGAGCATCAACACTCGCCCGGCGCAATCGAGTTGCGTGGCGATCACGGCGCGTCGGCCGCCTCGAATCCGTCCGCGAAGATCAGATCCAGCAGCGGGATCGAGACGACGGCCGTGTTGTCGCCCGCGGCGGCGTCCGGCTCCGCTGCCGAAACCGAGAAGTTGGCCACCACCGGGTCGGCGGGATCGGGTCGGACCGTGGCGGTAACGGCGAACATGACGGATGCGCCGGCCGGCAGCGGATCGTCATGGACGCAGTTCAGCAGCGTGAAGGCGGGGCCGCACGTCCAGCCTGTGGAAATCGCGCCATCCGCAAGGTCGCTGCCGACGACGATCAAGCGCACGTCGGATGCGTCGGTGTCCCCGGCATTGGTGATCTCGACGTCGTATCCGACCGGCTGTCCGGCCTGCGCATGCGGCGTGGCGGCGCTGGCGCTGATCGAAAGATCGACTTCCGACGCCCGCGCGACGCAGTTGTAGCAGACCAGCGCGAAATCCTGGTCGGTGCCGTCGCCGTCGTTCGGCAAGCCGTCGGAGTTGATGTCCGCAGCCAGCACCTCGACGGTGATCGCGCCGCCATGCCGGGACGACTGCAGGAACACCGCCTCGGTATTGTTCTTCTCGTCCGCGCTGCCGCCGACAACGGACCAGCCGGCATTGTCGAGCACGTTGCCGAGATAGGTTCCGCTCGCCGCCGTCACCCGTAGATCCAGATCGTTGTTCCAGGCCGGGGTGGAGCCACCGAGGCCGTGACCCGGCGCGTCGGTCCACGCCAGCATGATGCGCATCGGCTGTGCCGGATCGTCCGCGGCGAACGTCTGCGTCCAGCTCTCGCCGGTGTTGTCGAACACGACGCTCTGGTCGATGTACGCGACCTGCTGCGCCGGCGCGAGTACCGGGGCGACCTGCATGCGCCCCCAGCCCTGCTTGCTGTCGAACAGGTGCGTGATCGTGTTGCCGTCCGCATCGTCGTGGCCGACGAGGTTCTTCGCCACCGCGGTGAAGGCGGCCTTGACCAGCGCGGGGCTCGGATCGGCGCCATCGTGGAGGTTGCGGTAGTACTCGACGAACAGCGCCGATGCTCCGGTAACATGCGGCGAGGCCATGCTGGTGCCGCACATGAGGCCGTAGCTGCTCGTGCCCGTTGCCGAATCCACCGAGCAGCCGGGCGCGACCATCGCGGGAACCGCACGCCCGTCGCGCGCGGGGCCGTGGGAGCTGTTGGACGAGATGTCGTCGATCTCCGTGTACTGGACCGTCGACGAGCCCTGCATCTTGGTAGAGCCGATCGTGAACATGTTCTTGCCCTCGTCGGGCGTGCCGAGCGACGTGGTTCCGCCGCCGCCGTTCATGGCCGAAAGCACGTACAGAAGCGGCTGGTCGCCCGGAGCATCCGGATCGGCATCGCGCACGCCCACGTCGACCTGACGGGTGTCGCCGTCGTAACCGAGCGGCGAACCGGACGGCCCCCAGCTGTTGCCGGATGCATACGCGCCGTTGCGCTGCGACTCGGTCATCAGTTTCAGCATGCCGCCGGCCTGCAGGTACGTCGGCTCGTACTTCTGCTCGATGAGGTTCGCCCCCGGCGCCATGCCGAGACCGCGCAGGAAGCCGCCTGCCGACACGCCCGAACTGCCGTCGCCAGCCATGATCGCGGCCGTGTGCGTGCCATGATCGTCGACCGCGCTGCCGCCGCAGGTGTCGCCCGTGCAAGGCAGCATCCGGTTCACCAGATCGGCATTCGTGTCGTAGATGCCCCCGTCCACGTCGGCGAGGATCACGCCGGTGCCGTCGAGGCCGATGCCGCCCAGCCACGCGAGGTACCCGGGGAACGCGAGGTTGCTGCCGTCGATGTTGCCGGCGTTGACCTGATTGCTCATCTCGCCGCGCAAGCCGCCGTCGGTGGGCACCGGCTGCACGCTGTAGACGCCGGGCACGGAGGCGAGGTCGGCGAAGCGATCGCCGCCAACGCGAAGGTTGATCACGGCAAGGTGGCGATCGATCGGCCGCAGCCCTCCGTCCGCGGCGCCGATGGCGGCCACCGCCGCCTCGATGCCCGGCGCGTCGCGGTACACGAGGACGTGAACCTCGCGCTCCGCCGCATCCAGCGCGCGCCATTGCGGCAGCACGCGATACGCGGGCGCGAAATCCCCGGTCCAGCGGACCGCCGAGCGGGAACGAATGCGATCGAGATCGTTGCGGCTGCCCCAGACGACGTAGGTGAATGGATGCAGGTACTGCACCGGCGCGAGGCCGCTCATGCGCAGCGTCTGCAGATCGGCCTCGCGCACCGGCCCGTCGAACTGCACCAGCCGGAAATCGCGTTCCGCCGGAGCAGTGGCCGAGCGCGCCGACCACGCGCCGAAATCGGGCACGCCCATCACCGGATCGAATCGCACGCCCCCCAGATCGAGTTCGAACGGCGCGGCGACCTCGACGATCCGCAGCGTCCGCTCGGCCTTCAGCCGGGCGAGCTGTGCAGCATCGACGGCCAGCCACTGGAAACGCCCGTAATCGACCGCGCGGACATCCGCGCCGAGCACGCTCCGCAAACCGGCGGCATCGGCTTCCACGCGAACCCAGTGATCCGGTCCGGCTTGGGCGACGGCGGGAAGAACGGCCGCGATCGACGCGGCAAGAAGGCTCGAAACGAAAGTTGCGGACATGGAAGGCTCCCGCCCATGCCGGGTACGGACCGCGTCCCGCGCGATGGACAACAGTTGGACGAAGGGCGCGCGACACGCGCACCACCGTGGCGAGCCGGACACGATACACGATCGCGATGTGCGACGTCGCACCGCATGCGGAACGGCCGCCCGGAGGCGGCCGCATTCACATCACGGGGCTGTGCCGGTCACTCGATCGGCGTTCGCGGCTGCACCGCCGCACCACCGATGGGGCTGCTGCCGCGCGCACTGCCGCCTCCGGCACCCGTGCCGCCACGACGCTCGCCGTGCCAGTCCTTCGGCGGATCGGGCACGCGCCCGTCCATGATCGCCGCGATCTGGTCCCTGTCGATCGTCTCGTACTGCAGGAGCGCCTGCGCCATCGCCTCGAGCTTGTCCATGTTCGTGGTCAGGATGGTGCGCGCGCGATCGTAGGCGCGGTCGATCACCTGCCGCACGACCTCGTCGATGCGCCGCGCCGTCTCCTCGGACACCTGCTTGTGCTGGGTCACCGAGCGACCGAGAAACACCTCGTCCTCCTCGTCCGTGTAGGTCATCGGGCCGAGTTCCTCGGTCAGGCCGTACTTGGTGACCATGTCGCGTGCGAGTTGCGTCGCACGCTGGATGTCGTTGGACGCTCCGGTGGTCACCTTGTCCTCGCCGAAGATCAGCTCCTCGGCCACGCGGCCGCCGTAGAGACTGGCCAGCCGGCTCTCCAGCGACGTCTTGGAGTGGCTGTAGCGATCCTGCTCGGGCAGGAACATCGTCACGCCGAGCGCGCGGCCACGCGGGATGATCGTCACCTTGTGCACCGGGTCGTGCTCGGGCACGGACAGGCCGACGATCGCGTGCCCGGCCTCGTGATAGGCCGTCAGCTTCTTCTCGTCGTCGCTCATGATCATCGAGCGGCGCTCGGCGCCCATCATGATCTTGTCCTTGGCGCGCTCGAAATGCGTCATGTGCACCTCGCGCGAGTTGTCGCGCGCCGCGAACAGCGCCGCCTCGTTGACGAGGTTGGCGAGGTCCGCGCCGGAGAAGCCCGGCGTGCCGCGCGCGATCACCTGCGGTTCGACGTCTCCGGCCACCGGCACCTTGCGCATGTGCACCTTGAGAATCTGCTCTCGACCCTTGAGGTCCGGCAGCGGCACGACGACCTGACGGTCGAAGCGACCCGGACGCAGCAGCGCGGGATCGAGCACGTCGGGGCGATTGGTCGCGGCGATCACGATCACGCCCTCGCTGCCCTCGAAGCCGTCCATCTCGACCAGCAGCTGGTTGAGCGTCTGCTCGCGCTCGTCGTGGCCACCGCCCAGCCCGGCGCCGCGATGACGGCCGACCGCATCGATTTCGTCGATGAAGATGATGCACGGCGCATGCTTCTTGGCCTGCTCGAACATGTCGCGCACGCGCGCGGCGCCGACGCCGACGAACATCTCGACGAAGTCGGAACCGGAAATCGAGAAAAACGGAACCTTCGCCTCGCCGGCGATCGCCTTGGCGAGCAGCGTCTTGCCGGTACCGGGCGAACCGACCATCAGCACGCCGCGCGGAATCTTGCCGCCGAGCTTGGTGAAGCGCGACGGATCGCGCAGGAACTCGACCAGTTCGGAGACTTCCTCCTTGGCCTCGTCGCAGCCGGCGACGTCGGCGAAGGTGATCTTGATCTGGTCCTCGCCCTGCAGCTTGGCGCGCGAACGACCGAACGACATCGCGCCGCGCCCGCCCGCTCCGGCCTGCATCTGCCGCATGAAATAGATCAGGATGCCGATGAACAGCAGGATCGGCAGCCATTCGAGCAGGATGCGCCAGATCGACATCGTGTTGTCGGACGGCGTCTGCCGGACTTCGATGTCGTTCTTCGCCAGCAGGTCGTTCAGCGACTCGTTGGCACCGATCGGCACGTTGGTCGTGATGGACGAACCATCCTTGAGCTTGGCCGTCGCCTTGGTCGGATACTCGGGGCTCAGCGTCACGGAGGCCACGCCGCCGTTGCCGATCTGCTGGGTGAAGCTCGAATACGCGACGTCGGAGGGACGCTCCGCGCGCGGACCGAAACTCTGGAACACGGTCAACAGCACGACCGCGACGATCACCCAGAGCAGCAGGTTCTTGGCCATCTCGCTATTCATGACGCGATTCCCTCGCGAGACCCGGTGCCATCCTGCCCGGGCATCTCGCGCAAACGCCGGCACGACCGGCAAAACTCAACGTGGCACCGAATCTCCACCGGTGCCGTGCTTCTTTCCCGTCGCCAGCGCATAGACTTCCGCGCTGCGCGACCGCGATGCCTTCGGCTTGCGGATGCTGACGCGCGCATAGCCCGCACGCAAGCGCCGCACGAACTCGTCGAACCCTCGCCCCTGGAACACCTTGGTCAGGAAGGAACCACCCTCCCGAAGATGTTCGGCAGCGAACTGCTCGGCCAACTCCACCAGATGCATGGAACGCGGCTGGTCGACTGCCTCCACACCGCTGAGATTGGGGGCCATGTCGGACAGCACAAGGTCCACCTCGGCGCCGGCAAGCGTCTGTTCCAGCTGCGCAAGGACGGCCTCCTCGCGGAAATCGCCCTCGATGAACTCGACGCCCCCGATGCCCTGCATCGGCAGGATGTCGAGCGCGATCACCCGGCCGGACCCGCCCAGCCGCGCGCGCGCGACCTGCGACCACCCGCCCGGCGCGGCGCCCAGATCGACCACGACCATCCCGGGACGCAGCAGGCGGTCGCGCTCGATCAGCTCCTCGAGCTTGAACACCGCACGCGAGCGCCAACCCTCTGCCTGCGCCCGCTTCACGTAGGGATCGCTGAAATGCTCGCGCAGCCAGCGAGAACTCGACTTGCTCCGCGACACTAGCCACCGCTCCCGTTCCGGCGAGCACGGGCCGCCGCACCGGAGACGATCGGCTTCGAGACGGCTTGCATCGGGACGATATGGCGCATTCCCCATGATACCCTGTCGCCCTTCCGCGACTGTCCGTCGCACCGTTCCGTTCGGTTGTCATTCATGCCGGTCCGCCCCGCGCCCCCCCGTTCCCGCACCCCGCGCAAGACCGCATCGTCCGCCCCTGCGGCGCGTCGACGCACCCCGCCCCCGCCGCGCGCTGCCGGCAAGACGGAAGCGCAGCCGTCGAAACCCCTGACGGCCACCCAGAAGCGGTACCTGCGCGGCCTCGCACACGATCTCAAGCCGGTGATCCTCGTCGGGCAGAAGGGCATCACCGATACGCTGCTTGCCGAACTGGAAGGCGCGCTGTCGCATCACGAGTTGATCAAGGTCCGCCTCGCCGACGACGACCGCGATGCGCGCACGGAGGCGATCGAACGCATCCTCGAACGCACGGGGGCCGAACAGGTGCAGTCGATCGGCAAGACGGCCACGTTCTACAAGCGCAACCCGGAGCGCGCGCAGTTCGCGCTGCCGCGCTGAGCCGTGCACCTCAGCCGCGACCTCCACGAGGGCTATCTGTACTTCCGCAGCTGCGCGGCCGATCACGTGACGGTCGTCGACCGCGCAGTCACGCGCAGTTTCCTGCTCGCCCCGGACCGCCTCGTGGAAGACTGGCCGCCTTCGGCGCCGGAGCATATCGACGCGAACGCGATCGCTTCCGTTGTCGCACTCGAACCGGAAGTCGTCCTGCTCGGAACCGGCACGTCGCAGGTGTTCCCGCCTGCCGCAACGCGCGCGGCCTTCCTTGCACGCGGGATCGGGCTCGAGGTGATGGACAACGCGGCGGCCTGCCGCACCTACAACCTGCTCGCGGGCGAGGGCCGGCGCGTCATCGCGGCGATCCTGCTGCCGGCTGCCGCGATCGAATGAGGAGCAGTCTTCAGGCCGACCCGTCAGCTTCGTCCATCAGCGTACGCAGGCGCTGCAGCGCATCGGCCTGGATCTGCCGCACCCGCTCGCGCGAGATGCCGAGGTCGCGACCGATCTCGGCCATCGACTGAACCGGCACGCCGTCGAGCCCGAAACGGCGGCACAGGATGTCGCGTTGCCGCTCGCTCAGCCGCCCGATCATCGCGGCCAACTGCGCGCCATCCGGACCGGACGACGCGGCCCCCTCCTCCGTGTCCTGCATCTGCACGATCCATTCGTGCTCACCGGAGGCCAGCGCCGCATCGAGCGAATCGACGCGATCGCCCATGCGGAACAGTTCCGCCACGGCGCCGACCGGACGCCCGACATGCGCGGCCACCTCCTCGAGGCTAGGCGGATGGCCGAGCGTGGCGACCAGCTCGCGCTCCGCGCGCAGCACCTGCGCGAGTTCGCGCAACGCATTGGCGGGAATCCGCACCATCCGTCCATGGTGCATGACGGCGTTGCCGACCGCCTCGCGGATCCACCACACGGCATACGTCGAGAACCGGAGGCCGCGGTCCGGATCGAACTTCTCCACCGCGCGCAGCAAGCCGAGATTGCCCTCCGCGACGAGATCCATCAGCGGCACGCCGCGGCCGCAATAGCCGTGCGCGACATGCACGACGAGCCGCAGGTTCGCCTCGATCATGCGCCGCCGCGCCCGCGCGTCTCCCGCGCGGGCAGCGCGGGCCACTGCGCGTTCCTCTCCCGCATCGAGCAGGCTGACTAGACCGATCTCGCGAAAATATGCGTCGGCGGCGCTGCGCGTTTCCTCGTCCTGCAGCTCGGCTGCGTCGATCGATCGATCCATCGCATCCGTGCCGGAACCGCTGCGGTCGGGCGTACTGTTCACCCTGCGAGCTTACTCCTGCCGCAGATGTCGTTCAGCGTCGCGGCAGCACGCCGAGCGGATCGACAGGCTTGCCGTTGCGGCGGATCTCGAAATGCAGCGAATCGCGGCTCGCCCCCGTGGAGCCCATTTCCGCGATCACCTGGCCGGCCGCCACGCGATCGCCCTCCTTCACCAGCCGCTTGCGATTGCGGCCGTAGGCGGAGAGGTAGCTCGCATCGTGCTTGACGATGATGAGTTCCCCGTAGCCGATCAGGCCATTGCCGCTGTACACGACGGTACCGCCGGCCGCGGCGCGCACCGGATCGCCGGCGGAGCCGGCGATGTCGATTCCCTGGCGCGTCGGATCCCCGGCCGCGTAGCGCGCGATCAGACTGCCATCGGCGGGCCAGCGCCATGCGATGGCACCGGCCGGCTGGCTCGCCACGGCCGCCGGCGGTGGCGTGGCATGCTTCCGTTCCGGCGTTGGCGGCGGCGCCGAGGCCGATGCAGCGGGAACCGCAGGAACGGCCGCAGCGCCGGCGGGCAATGAAGGGGTCGGCGCCGGAGCGGAGCGCGCCACGGCCGGCCGGGTTGGCTCGGGCACGCGAGGCGTGCTCGTCACGTCATCCTGCACCGTCTCGAAGACCGGCGTGCCGGCCGCCGACGGAGTCGGCAGGCGCACGGTCGTGGCACCGCCGGCACCGGCCGGGCGCGTCGTGCGCAGTTCCTGACCCGGCAGGATGGTGTACGGCGCCGTTATCCCGTTCCAGGCCGCAAGATCGCGGTAATCGACGCCATGCCGGAACGCGATGCTGTAGAGCGTGTCGCCGCGCTCCACGCGATAGCGCGCACCGGCCGCCTTCGGCGGCGAGGCAGGCACGCGGGCGCTCTTCTCCGGCACGCTGCGCCGCTGTCCGCTGCCGAGGTCGTCGACCGGTGCGGGCCCGGTCGACGCGCAGCCGGCGGCAAGCAGGGCCAGTGTCGGAACGAGCAGAAGTCGGAAACCGAAAATCCGTTCCATGCCTGAATCCTAGTGCAGGAACTTGAAGTACACGATGACGGCAACGAGCAAGCCGACCGCAAGCCAGCCGATCCACTCGATCCAGCGGTGCAGCGCCGCTTCGGCGCGCCTGCCACCCAGTCGAATCAAGCCGGCCAGCAAGTACACGCGTTTGCCGCGGCCGACCGCCATGCTGGCGAGGAACGCCGGAATCGGCACGCCGACGATGCCGGATGCCCAGGTGAAGATCTTCAGCGGCACCGGCGTGAAGCCGGCGATCACGAGCGTCCAGAACGCGGTCCACGGATGCGCCGCGACATCGCGCCGCAGCTCGTCCACCAGCGCATCGATGCGCGGCAGCCAGCCCAGGGCATCGAGCAACGGACGCACCAGGTCGAATGCGAAATGGCCGAGCGCATAGCCGACCATGGCGCCGAGCAGCGAACCGACGAGGCTGATGGTGGCGTAGCGGACCCAGCGCAGCGGCTGCGCCAGCGTCATCGGCGCCAGCATCACTTCCGGCGGCACCGGAAACACGATCGCTTCGATGAAACTGAGCAGTCCCAGGTAGCGCTCGGCATGCGGATGCCGCGCCCAGACCAGCGCCCGCTCGTACATCGGCCTGAACAGCTTCACGCGGTGCTGCCCAGCAGCGGCACGAAGCTGACCGGACCGAGCGATTCGGACACGAACTCGTCGTCGCCGGGCCGCACGCGCAGGAGCATCTGCTGGCCCGCCGGACCGACCGGCGCGACCAGGCAGCCATCCGGCGCCAGCTGGGCGAGCAAGGCCGGCTCCAGCGCGGGACCGGCGGCGGTCACGATGATCGCGTCGAACGGCGCCGCATCCGGCCAGCCGAGACGGCCGTCGTCGTGGCGAGAGCGGACATTGGAAAGCCCCAGTTTGCGGAAGCGTCTCCGCGCGTTGCGCAGCAGTTCGTCGATGCGCTCCACCGTGTAGACCTCCTCGACCAGCCCGGCCAGCACCGCGCACTGGTAGCCGGAACCGGTGCCGACCTCGAGCACGCGACGCGGCAGCCGCGCCTCGATCAGCGCCTCGGTCATGCGCGCCACGACCCACGGCTGCGAAATGGTCTGACCGAGCCCGATCGGCAGCGCGGTGTCTTCGTAGGCACGCGAGGCCAGCGCCTCGTCGATGAACAGGTGGCGCGGCAACTGGCGCATCACGTCCAGAACGCGGCGATCGCGGATGCCCTGCTCGGCCAGTCGCTCGACCAGCCGGTCGCGTGCACGCTGCGAGGTCATGCCGATGCCGCGCGCCGCCGGATCGTGTGAACGGAAGGAAACCATCGGGCCGGTCAGCCCGCCACCGCATGCGGATCGAGCGCCGCGACCCATCCCGCCACCTTCTCCAGCGCCGTGTAGCGCGTGAGGTCGACCTGGATCGGCGTGATCGAGACGAACCCGTCGCGTACCGCATTGAAATCGGTACCGGGTCCGTCGTCCGCGGCCTCTCCGGCCGGACCGATCCAGTAGATCGGCCGTCCGCGCGGATCGGTCTGCGCGACACAGGGCTCGGAACGATGCCGGCGCCCCAGCCGCGTGACCGCGAAGCCGCGAATCTCGCTCCACGGACGATCCGGCACGTTGACGTTGAGGATCGTGTCGGCCGGCAGCGGATCGACCAGCAGCCGGCGCATCAGGCGCAACACGGCCTCCGCCGCACTCCCGTAATGCTCGCCCTTGTGGTCGCGCGTGACCAGCGACACCGCGATCGCCGGCAGGCCGAGGAAGCGCCCTTCCATCGCCGCGGACACGGTACCGGAATAGATCACGTCGTCGCCAAGGTTCGGCGCATTGTTGATGCCCGACACGACGATATCCGGATCGTGCTCCAGCAGTCCGGACAATGCGAGATGCACGCAATCGGTCGGGGTTCCCGCCACCCGCCAGCGACCGTCCTCGAGCTGCAGCGCGCGCAGCGGCCGGTCCAGGGTGAGCGAATTGCTGGCGCCGGAACGATCGCGATCGGGCGCGACGACGGTGACCTCGCCGACCGCCGCGAGGCGATCGCGCAGCACGAGGATGCCCGGCGCGTCGACGCCATCATCGTTGCTGACCAGAACTCGCATGCGGCTCCCTGCGGACGCGACGTCGCTCGCGCCCGCGACAATTGCGTTCGCGGAAACCGCACATGATAGACCAATCCGGCACCTCGCCGGGACCGCGCGCGGACGACTTCCGCCGCGTTTGACGCGGTGCAGCGCAGTGTGATTGATTGGCCGGCCGCGGAGCGACATGCCCCGCCCGGCATGCAGGCGCATGCCCGGACCCAGCCGGATCGACGGATGCGCAGGAGGCGGCATCGCGGTCCCGCCCGGAGCAGTTCATGATGCAACGCACGCAAGCGCACCTGTACGACGCCGCCCACGAACACGACAGCTGCGGTTTCGGCATGATCGTGCAGATCGAGGGAAAGCCGAGCGGCTGGCTCGTCGACCAGGCGTTCGCCGCGCTCGCGCGCATGTCCCATCGCGGCGGCGTGAACGCCGACGGCGTCACCGGCGACGGCTGCGGCATCCTGCTGCATCGCCCCGAAGCATGGCTTCGCGCGCTCGCGCGCGAAGCGCGCATCGAGCCCGGCGAACGCTTCGCGGCCGGGCTCGTGTTCCTCGATCGCGACCCGGACGCATCCGCGGCCGCGCAGCAGGCCCTGGAACGCCGTGCGCGCGAGGAACGGCTCGACCCGCTCGGCTGGCGCGATGTCGCGGTCGATGCGGACGCCTGCGGCCCGATGGGCGACGCGCATCGTCCGACGATCCGCCAGTTCTTCGTCGCGGCAGGCGACGGCATGGACGATGCCGCGTTCGAGCGCGCCCTGTTCCGCACCCGGCGCCGCGCCGAGCAGGAACGCGCGGACGACCCGGCCTTCCATGTCGTCTCGCTTTCCGCAGCGACGATCGGCTACAAGGCGATGGCCGCGCCAGGCCGGCTGCGCGACGTGTTCCCGGACCTTCGCCACCCGCTGCTGGAAACCCGCGCCGCGCTGTTCCACCAGCGATTCTCGACCAATACGCTGCCGAACTGGCGCCTTGCCCAGCCGTTCCGCATGCTCGCCCACAACGGCGAGATCAACACGATCCGCGCCAACCGGAGCTGGGCGATCGCACGCAGCGCGCGCATGCGCTCGCCGCTGCTGGAACTTTCCGATCTCGGCCCGCTGGTCACCACCACCGGCTCCGACTCGCTCAGCCTCGATTCGATGATCGAAGTGCTGGTCGTCGGCGGCATCGACCTGCTCGCGGCGACCCGCATCCTCGTGCCGCCGGCATGGAACGCGCGCGAGGATCTGGACGAGGACCTGCAAGCGTTCTACGAGTACTACGCGCTGCATTGCGAACCATGGGACGGTCCGGCCGGACTGGTGCTGTGCGACGGCCGCCACGCAGTCTGCGCGCTGGACCGCAACGGACTGCGCCCCGCGCGTTGGGCGCGCAGCGCCGACGGCCACCTGATCGTCGCCTCGGAAGCCGGCCTGTGGGACGTGCCGGCCCGCGAGATCGTCGCCAAGGGCCGTCTCGGACCGGGCGAGATGCTCGCCGTCGACCTGGTCGGCAACCGCCTGCTCGACAATGCGGCCATCGACGCGGTGAACCGCGCGCGCGCGCCGTTCAAGCGCTGGCTGCGCGACGGCATCACCTACCTCGACTCGCACCTGATCGACCCGGCACTGGCCGCCGAACCGTTCGGCAGCGAGGAACTGGCGCGCTTCCAGCATCTGTTCGCGCTGACCCGCGAGGAACGCGACGTGGTGCTCAAGTCGCTGGCCGAGAGCGAGGCCGAGGCGACCGGCTCGATGGGAGACGACACGCCGATCGCGGTGCTGTCGCAGCGCTCGCGGCCGCTGTACGAGTATTTCCGCCAGGCCTTCGCGCAAGTCACCAACCCGCCGATCGACCCGCTGCGCGAGCGGCTGGTGATGTCGGTGGTCACGCAGATCGGCCAGGAGCGCAACCTGTTCGACGCATCGCCCGAGAACGCGCGGCAAGTGCTGATGAACTCGCCGGTGCTGTCGCAGCGCAAGCTGCGCCAGATCCTCGCCCTGCCCGACTATGCCGAGCGGCACACGCGCATCGACCTCTACTTCGGGCCGGACGAGAACCTGCGCGACGCGATCGTGCGCATCTGCCGCGCTGCCGAGGCCGCGGTGCGCGCCGGCACCATCGTCGTGCTTCTTTCCGACCGCTATCCAGCTCCCGGCATGACGCCGGTGCACGCGCTGCTCGCCACCGGCGCGGTGCACGCGCACCTCGTGCGCGCGCAGTTGCGCTGCGACTGCAATCTCGTGGTGGAAACCGGCACCGCGCGCGACCCGCACCATTTCGCCTGCCTGATCGGCTTCGGCGCGACGTGCGTGTATCCGTACCTCGCGTACCAGACGCTGTTCGACATGAACCGGCGCGGCGAACTGCGCGGCCGCGAAGGCGAGCCGCTGTCGGAGATCGGCCGCAGCTACCGGCGCGGCATCCGCAAGGGGCTGCTCAAGATCCTCTCGAAGATGGGCATCTCGTCCATCGCCGGCTATCGCGGTGCTCAGCTGTTCGAGATCCTCGGGCTCGATGCGGAAGTCGTGGACCTGTGCTTCCCCGGCACGCCGGCGCGCATCGGCGGCGCCGGATTCACCGACCTGGAGCGCGAACTGCGCGCCCAGGCGCGCGCCGCGGAAACGCCGTCGCGCTGGCTCCGGCCCGGCGGACTGCTCAAGGCGGTGCCGGGCGGCGAATACCACATGTACAACCCGGCCGTCGTCGGCTTCCTGCAGGCCGCGGTGCGCACCGGCGATCCGGCGCTGTACCGGCGCTATGCGGACGCCGTGGATTCGCGTGCGCCCGCCGCATTGCGCGACCTGCTCGCACCGCGCCCGCTCGGCGCGCCGCTCGATCCCTCCGCGGTGGAACCGGCCGCGGCGATCCTGCGCCGCTTCGACTCGGCCGGCATGTCGCTCGGCGCCCTGTCGCCCGAAGCGCACGAGGCGCTGGCCATCGCGATGAACCGGCTCGGCGCGCGTTCGAACTCGGGAGAAGGCGGCGAGGACCCCGCGCGCTACGGCACCGAGCGCATGTCGCGCATCAAGCAGGTCGCATCGGGGCGTTTCGGCGTCACGCCGGCCTATCTCGTGAACGCGGACGTGCTGCAGATCAAGATCGCGCAGGGTGCCAAGCCCGGCGAGGGCGGCCAGCTTCCGGGTCACAAGGTCGATGCGCTGATCGCGCGGCTGCGCCATGCCAAGCCCGGCATCGGCCTGATCTCGCCACCGCCGCATCACGACATCTACTCGATCGAGGATCTCGCGCAGCTCATCCACGATCTGCGCACGATCAATCCGCGCGCACTGGTTTCGGTCAAGCTCGTCGCGCACGCCGGCGTCGGCACGATCGCGGCCGGCGTGGTCAAGGCCGGTGCCGATCTCGTCACCGTTTCCGGCCACGACGGCGGCACCGGCGCGAGTCCGGTTTCCTCGATACGCTACGCGGGCGTGCCGTGGGAACTCGGCCTTGCCGAGACCCACCAGACGCTGGTGAAGAACGGCCTGCGCGAGCGCGTGATCCTGCAGACCGACGGCGGTCTGAAGACCGGGCTGGACGTGATCAAGGCCGCACTGCTCGGCGCCGAGTCGTTCGGCTTCGGCACCGGGCCGATGGTCGCGCTCGGCTGCAAGTACCTGCGCATCTGCCATCTGAACTCCTGCGCCACGGGCGTGGCCACGCAGAACGAGATCCTGCGCCGCGAACACTTCGTCGGCGCGCCGGAAATGGTCGAGCGCTTCTTCCGCTTCCTCGCCGACGACGTGCGCGCGCACCTCGCGCGGCTCGGCATCGCCTCCCTGGCCGACATCGTGGGCCGCACCGATCTCCTCGATCGCGTGGTCGGCGTCACCGACAAGCAGGACCGGCTGGACCTGCGGCCCCTGCTCGGCCGCACCGAGCAGGCCGAGGCCACCGCCTGCATCGCCGGCCCGCCCGGCGATTCCGGCCTGTCCGCGCGGCTGGTCGAGGCGACCCGGCAAGCGATCGCCACCGGCAGCGGTGGGCACTTCCGCTTCGCGATCGGCAACACCGACCGGTCGATCGGTGCCGAGGTGGCCGGCGAGGTGGCGCGCGCACGCGGCGACGCCGGGGTGGCGGATGCACCGCTCACGCTCGAATTCGACGGTTCGGCCGGCCAGAGCTTCGGCGTCTGGAATGCCGGCGGCATGCATCTGGTGCTCCACGGCGAAGCCAACGACGGCGTCGGCAAGGGCATGGCAGGCGGCCGCATCGTGGTGCGCCTGCCGGCCGATGCCCGCTACGCATCGCAGGACAACACGATCGTCGGCAATACATGTCTCTATGGCGCGACCGGCGGCGAGTTTTTCGCGGCCGGCCGCGCGGGCGAGCGATTCGCGGTGCGCAATTCCGGCGCGGTCGCCGTCGTGGAGGGCATCGGCGACCATGGCTGCGAGTACATGACCGGCGGCACCGTGGTCGTGCTGGGCCGCTGCGGCCTCAACTTCGGCGCCGGCATGACCGGCGGCTTCGCCTACGTGCTCGACTTCGAGCGCGACTTCGTGGATCGCTACAACCACGAGTTGGTGGACATCAACCGCATCTCGCTGGAAGGCATGGAAAACCACCTGCAACACCTGCGCGGCCTGCTGTGCCAGCACGTGGAGCACACCGGCAGCGCGTGGGGCGCCCGCCTGCTGGAGGATTTCCGCGACATCCTGCACAAGGTCTGGCTGGTCAAGCCGAAGGCCGCGAGCCTCGCCGCGCTGGCCGAGGAACTGAGGCGCGCCGCATGAGCAAGACCAAGCCGTTTCCGTTCCTGGAGTTTCCGCGCGCGCTGCCGCGCGAGGTGCCGGCGAACCTGCGCGTGCTCGGCTTCGACGAGATCCATCAGGGATATGCCGAACGCGATGCGGCCGATCAGGCCGCGCGCTGCCTGGACTGCGGCAATCCGTACTGCTCGTGGTCGTGCCCGCTCGGCAATCACATCCCGCAATGGCTGCGGCTCGCGCAGGAAGGCCGCCTGCACGACGCCGCGAGCCTGATGCACGAGACCAATCCGCTGCCGGAAATCTGCGGCCGCGTCTGCCCGCAGGATCGCCTGTGCGAAGGCGCGTGCACGCTGCAGGACACCGGCTTCGAGGCCGTCACGATCGGCGCGATCGAACGCTGGGTGACCGACACCGCGATCGCGGACGGCTGGCGCCCCGCGCCAGCGGAGCCCGCGACCGGCCATCGCGTCGCGGTGATCGGCGCCGGCCCGGCCGGACTTGCCGCGGCGGACCGCCTCGCGCGCGCCGGCGTCGCGGTGGACGTGTACGACCGGCAGGCGGAAATCGGCGGTCTTCTGACCTTCGGCATCCCGCCGTTCAAGCTGGACAAGACCGTGGTGCGCACGCGGCGCCGCCTGCTGGAGGAACTCGGCGTGCGCTTCCATCTCGGCATCGAAGTCGGTCGCGACATCGCGTTCGACGCGCTGGTCGATGCAAACGATGCCGTGTTCGTCGCCACGGGCGCCTATCGCGCGCTCGACGGCGGCCTGCCCGGCCTCGACCGCGCCGGCGTCAGCCTCGCCCTTCCGTTCCTGATCGACAACGTGCATCGGCTGCTGGACCTGCCGCGCATCGAGGGCGTTCCGGACGTGACGGGCCGCCGCGTCGTCGTGCTCGGCGGCGGCGACACCGCCATGGACTGCGTGCGCACGTCGGTGCGCCTCGGCGCGCGCGAAGTCACATGCGTCTATCGCCGTGACGAGGCCAACATGCCCGGTTCGCGGCGGGAGGTGAAGTACGCGCGAGACGAAGGCGTGCGGTTCCTGTACAACCGCCAGCCGCTGGCGATCGAGGCGGACGCGGTCCGCGTGGTACGGACGGAACTCGTCGACGACGGCAGCGGACGCCTGCGGCCCAGCGAAGTTCCCGGCAGCGAGGAGCCGATCCCGGCCGACGTGGTGCTGCTCGCCTTCGGCTTCCGCGCCAGCCCGCCGGACTGGTGCGCCGCGCACGGCATCGCGACCGACGATGCCGGACGCATCGCCGTCGGCGCCGGCCGCCTGCCGTTCCAGACCTCGCATCCGAAGGTCTTTGCCGGCGGCGACACCGTGCGTGGCGCCGATCTCGTGGTCCGTGCCGTGCACGACGGGCGCGAAGCGGCCGCCGCGATGCTGCGCGCATTCGAACGCACCACGCCCGCACGCGGACCTGCCCGAGCGGGCCGTTGACGGCTGCGAGGCTGGCGCGATGGCCCGCATCAAGCCCACCACACCGCCTTCCGCAGACGACGTCGCGCTGTTCCGCGACGCAATCGGCCCGGTGCGGCCGGTGCGCAGCGCGGCCGCGCCGCCGGATCGACCGCGCCCCGCGCCGGAGCCCGAGCAGGCGCGGCTGGACGAGGCGCGCGTGCGCGAGGAACTGCTGACGTCGCAGCACGATCCTGCCGAGGTCGAATTCGGCGACGAGATCACCCATCTCAAGCCCGGTCAGCCGCGCCGGCTGTTGCAGCAGCTCAGGCGCGGCCGTTTCAGCGTGCGGGCGGAACTCGACCTGCACGAGATGAGCACGACGGTCGCGCGCGAAGCGATCGCACGCTTCCTCGACGAATGCCGCCGCGAGCGCGCGACCTGCGTGCGCATCGTGCACGGCAAGGGGCTGCGCTCCGGCTCGCAGGGGCCGGTACTCAAGCGGCTGACGGACGCGCTGCTGCGGCGCCGCGCGGACGTTCTGGCATTCAGCTCCGCGCGGCCCGCGCAAGGCGGTACCGGCGCGGTGATCGTGCTGCTGCAGGCACCGTGACGACAGCGGCCCCCGCGGCCACGCCTTCAGCCCTCGTCGGCGTCGCGCGTCCTGGCGCGCGTCGGGTAGTTCAGCCACATCACCTTCGCGCCACGCTGCAATGCCCACTCGTTCACGGCGGCGATCTTGCCGTGATCGAGTTCGGCGTCGGCGCGGGCTGCGGGGCGGGTGCCGGCGCAGGCCGACAGGCCGAGCGTGGCGAGGACTGCAAAGCCGATGGTCCGGATTCTCATGGTGACCTCCGCTTCAAGCGGCCGTTCGCGATGCGGCCGCGAGCCGAATATAGACCTGCCGCCGCATTCGTGCATGTAACGCCGCCGGTCAGCCCGCCGCGTCGCCGTGCCAGTCGCAGAGCTCCTGCAGCACGGTGGTCGCGTAGGCCCCCGCTTCGAGCACGAAGGCGAGCACCACGCCATCGCCGCCTTCCCGCTGCATCACGAGGTCCGTCGCCACGAGGCGCAGCGCGCGACGCTCCTGCTCGAGTCCCGCGCGTTCGAGACCCTCGGCAAGCTCGGCGAACTCGTCCGCAACCGATCGCTCCACCTCGCGCGCCCGCGCCGTGGTGCGCAGTTCGCCGCGTCCCCACAGCGGCCCGGTGGGATGGATGTCCAGGCGCGCGAGCCGACCGGCGAGCGCCTCGCTCCACGCCTCCGGGCCGAACACGGAGTGCGAGCCGGCAAGCATCCAGATCTCGCCGTCCAGCGGACGGTTCCAGCTTGCGTCCGCCACGCGACGCGCCAGCACCGCATTGAACAGGGCCGAACGCGCGGCCGACAGCGCGATCGAGCGGCGCTCGCGCGGCATTCGCGCGCCGGCGAACAGGCGCCGCGCGAGTTCCACATTGCCGCCGTCGCGCCCGAATCGCTGCTCGCCGAAGTAGTTGGGCACGCCCTGCTCGCGCACCGACGCGATGCGCTGCTCCAGCGCAGCCGCGTCGCCGGCCACATTGCGCAGACGGATGCGGAAGCGATTGCCGCGCAAGGCACCGCGGCGCAGCTTGCGCGAGTGGCGCGTCGCAGACAGCACGCGCACGCCGGGGATCGCAAGACCCTGCCAGTCCGGATCGGGCCGGTTGCCGATCTGCACCGTGAATGCCTGGCGCGTCACCGCGTGCCGGTCCTTGAGTCCGGCGAAGCCGACCGCGACCGGCGCCACGCCCGCCACGCGCGCGAGCTCGCGCGCGACCCATTCGGTGTTCGCGCCGGTTTTCTCCACCCAGAGCAGCGCATGCTCTCCGCTGCCGTCGGGATCGAATGCCGGAATCTCCTCGACCTCGAAGTCGGCCGGTTCGCGGCGCAGCGTTGCCGTGATCACCGGACCGCCGTACGCATGCGGCAACGCCGATGGTGTCGTCATGCCTCGCCGCCCGGTTCCAGCCGCCGCACGGCCTCGGCGATTTCCGGCCCCGACGGCGTCTGCGGCAGGCCGCCCGTGCGACGCCTTTCGAGCAGCACGACGGCGAACGCCGCGATGCCCTCGCCGCGCCCGGTGAAGCCGAGCCGCTCGGTCGTCGTCGCCTTGACGCTGACGTCGCCCGCCGCGCAGCCGAGGTCGGCCGCGAGATTCATGCGCATGGCGTCGACATGCGGCCCGATCTTCGGTCGTTCGCAGACGATCGTCACGTCCGCGTTGCCGACCGACCAGCCGCGCTCGATCGCCATCGCCACGCATTCGAGCAGCAGATGCCGGCTGTTGACGTCCTTCCAGCGCGGGTCACCCGGCGGGAAATGGCGGCCGATGTCGCCGAGCGCGAGCGCGCCCAGCACCGCGTCGCACAGCGCGTGGATCACGACGTCGCCATCGGAATGCGCGACCAGCGCGTGCGAGTGCGGAATGCGCACGCCGGCGAGCACGACGTGGTCGCCGGGCCCGAAGGCGTGGACGTCGATGCCCTGGCCTATGCGCATGGGAAAGACCTCGAAGAAGGAACCGTGAAATCGTGCAGGTTAGCGAGCGCAGGCGGCTACGCAAGGCGCGGGCGCCACGCCATCCGATGGACCTGCGCACATCATGGCGCGACGCCAAGCAGGAATGCGGCCATCGCGAGATCCGCGGGCGTCGTGACCTTGAGATTGGTTTCCGCCCCTTCGACCAGCAACGGCGCATGGCCGGCACGCTCCATCGCCATCGCCTCGTCGGTGACCGCGACCCCGTCGCGGCCGGCCTGCTCCAGCGCGCGCACGAGTTCGCCGCGCCGGAACAATTGCGGCGTGAACGCGCGCCAGCGCGCCTCGCGCGGTTCGGTCGCAACCGCATGATCCGTGCCATCCGTGCGCTTGAGCGTGTCGCGCAGCGGTGCCGCGAGCAGCCCGCCGCCGGCCGGGATGCCGAGGCGCACCAGTCGCGCGATGTCGTCCGGCTCCACGCACGGCCGCGCCGCATCGTGGACCAGCACGAAATCCCCGTCGCGCACTTCGTCCGGCAGCGCACGCAGGCCGGCGAGCACCGAACCGCTGCGCTCGGCGCCCCCGATCGCGGTCCGTACCGGCTTGCCGGGCGGCAGCGCAAGCGAGCGCCACCAGGCATCGCCCGCGGCGAGCACGACGAGGATGCCGGCGATCGCGTCGCACGCCAGCAGCCGCTCCAGCGTCCACGCCAGCAGCGGTTTGCCGCCGATCCCGGCATATTGCTTGGGTCGCGCGCTGCCGAACCGCGTGCCGCGGCCGGCCGCCGGCACCACGCACCACAGCCTTTCACTCATCGCGGTGCTCCGCGCCGCGGCTTCCGGCCGTCTCCGGCTCGACGACCTGATAGAACGTCTCGCCCGGCTTGATCAGGCCGAGCTCGGCGCGCGCACGCTCCTCGACCGCCTCCTCGCCGTGCTTGAGGTCCTCGACTTCCGCAGAGAGCCGATCGTTGCGCGCCTTGAGCTTCGCGTTGGCCGCCTTCTGGTCCTCGACGCGCTGCTCCAGCCGCCACAGCTCGCGCAAGCCGCCCCGACCGGCCCACAGATGCACCTGCAGCGCCACGAACAGCACGAACAGCGCGAGCGCGACCCAGCGCAGCACCGAAGTCAGCGACCGAAATCCGGCAGATTGGGGAACGCGTGCATGCCGGCGTAGCGTGCGGAGGCACCGAGCGCCTCCTCGATGCGCAGCAGCTGGTTGTACTTGGCCACGCGGTCCGACCGGCACAGCGAGCCTGTCTTGATCTGCGTCGCGGCAGTCGAGACCGAAAGATCGGCGATCGTCGTGTCCTCGGTTTCCCCGGAGCGGTGCGAGATGATCGACGCGTACCTCGCCGCTTCGGCCATCGCGATCGCGTCGAGGGTTTCGGTCAGCGTGCCGATCTGGTTCACCTTGATCAGGATCGCATTGGCCACGCCCTTGTCGATGCCTTCCCGCAGGATCGCGGTATTGGTCACGAAAAGGTCGTCGCCGACGAGTTGCACGCTCTTGCCGAGCTTGTCGGTGAGCAGCTTCCAGCCGTCCCAGTCGCCCTCGGCCATGCCGTCCTCGATCGTGACGATCGGATACTTCGCGCACCAGTCGGCGAGGAAATCGGCGAACCCGTCCGACGACAGCACCTTGCCCTCGCCTTCGAGGTGGTAGGCGCCGTCGCGGTGAAACTCGGAGCTGGCCACATCGAGCCCGAGCCAGATGTCCTTGCCGACCGCATAACCGGCCTTGGTCACGGCTTCGAGGATGGTTTCGACCGCTTCCTCGTTCGAGCGCAGATTGGGCGCAAAACCACCCTCGTCGCCAACCGCCGTGTTGAGACCGCGCCCCTTGAGCACGGACTTCAACGCATGGAACACCTCGGTGCCCGCGCGCAGCGCATCGGCAAAGCCCGGCAGGCCGACCGGCAGGATCATGAACTCCTGCATGTCGACGTTGTTGTCGGCATGCGCACCGCCGTTGAGGATGTTCATCATCGGCACCGGCAGGCGCGCCTCGCGCTCGCCCGCGAGATGCTTCCACAACGGCAGTTTCTTCGACGCGGCGACCGCGTGTGCATTGGCCAGCGAAACACCGAGCAGCGCGTTCGCGCCGAGCCGGCCCTTGTTCGGCGTGCCGTCCAGCGCGATCAGCTTCTCGTCGAGGCCGCGCTGGTCGGCGGCATCGAAGCCGGCCAGCGCCTCGGCGATCGGCCCGTTCACGTTCGCCACCGCGGTTCGCACGCCCTTGCCGAGATAGCGGGCCTTGTCGCCGTCGCGCAGCTCGACGGCCTCGCGCGAGCCGGTGGAAGCACCGGACGGCACCGCGGCGCGACCGAACGCGCCGTCGGCAAGCACGACCTCGGCTTCGAGCGTGGGATTGCCGCGCGAATCGAGGATTTCGCGGGCGTGGATGCGGGTAATGGCGGTCATCGTCGGATCCCTTCGGAACGGAAAATGAGATTGCCGGGCACGAGCGGACGGTGCGCGGTCAGACGCCGTCGCGGATGCCGTCGCGCCGGGCGACGGCGTCGAGTTCCACGAGTGTCGCGAGCAGCGACTCCATCCTGCCGAGCGGCCACGCATTCGGCCCGTCGCTGAGCGCCCTGTCCGGATCGGGATGGGTTTCCATGAACAGGCCCGCGACGCCGACCGCGACCGCCGCACGGGCGAGCGCGGGAACGAACTCGCGCTGGCCGCCGGACTTGCCGTCGGCGCCTCCCGGAAGCTGCACCGAGTGCGTCGCGTCGAACACCACCGGACAGCCGGTGTCGCGCATCACGACGAGGCTGCGCATGTCCGACACGAGATTGTTGTAGCCGAAACTGGCGCCGCGCTCGCAGACCATGATCTGCGTGTTGCCGGTGTCCCTGGCCTTCGCGGCGACATGCTTCATCTCCCACGGCGACAGGAACTGGCCCTTCTTGATGTTGACCGGTTTCCCGGCGCTGGCGACGTTGCGGATGAAGTCGGTCTGCCGGCACAGGAAAGCCGGCGTCTGCAGCACGTCGACCACGCTCGCGACCTCGGCCAGCGGCGTGTACTCGTGAACGTCGGTCAGCACCGGAACGCCGACCTGGCGCTTCACCTCGGCGAGGATCTTCAGGCCCTCCTCCAGCCCCGGGCCGCGGAAGCTCGTGCCGGACGTGCGATTGGCCTTGTCGAAGCTCGACTTGAAGATGAACGGAATCCCGAGACGGGCCGTGACGTCCTTGAGCGTGCCGGCGGTATCGACCTGCAGTTGCAGCGATTCGATGACGCAGGGGCCTGCGATCAGGAACAGCGGCTGGTCGAGGCCGACGTCGAAACCGCACAGGTTCATGGGGATGCCTCTGCGATCATCCATGATCGCGACGGCAGAACGCGCGCATCGCCGCACGCGCGTCTTGCGAAACGCGTCGTTCCCTTCATATGGCAGCCTCCGCCAACCGCGGGGCCTCGCGCATGGCGCGCTGCTGGCGCGCGGCGCGCACGAAGCCGATGAACAGCGGATGCCCGTCGCGCGGCGTCGATGTGAACTCCGGGTGGAACTGGCACGCGACGAACCACGGATGGTCCGGCAGCTCCACGATCTCGACCAGCAGGTCGTCCATGGACTTGCCCGCGATGACGAGACCGAGATCCTCGAACGGCTGCCGGTAGCGGTTGTTGAATTCGTAGCGGTGCCGATGCCGCTCGCGTATCACGTCCTGGCCGTACAGCTCGCGCGAGAGCGTTCCGCTGCGCAGGCGGCATTCCTGCGCGCCGAGGCGCATCGTGCCGCCGAGGTCGGACGTCTCGTCGCGGCGCTCGACTTCGCCGCTGCCGGTGGTCCATTCGGTGATCAGCGCGATGATCGGATGCACGCAGTTGCGGTCGTTCTCGCTGGAATTGGCGCCGTCCAGCCCGGCCACGTTGCGCGCGAACTCGATCACCGCGGCATGCATGCCGTAGCAGATCCCGAAGTACGGGACGCGATGCTCGCGCGCGTGGCGCGCCGCGGCGATCTTGCCCTCGAAGCCGCGCTTGCCGAAGCCACCGGGAACGAGGATGCCATCGACGTCGCCGAGAAGTTCCGGCCCACGGCGTTCGATCTCCTCGGACTCCACCCAGCGCAGGTTCACCCGCGTGCGCTGCTTCAGGCCACCGTGGCGCAGCGCCTCGCCGAGCGACTTGTACGCATCCTTGTGTTCGACGTACTTGCCGATGATCGCGATCGTGACCTCGCCCTGCGGGTGCTCGACCGCCTCCACCGTCCGCTCCCACTCGGAGAGGTCGGCCGGCTTCGCGTCGAGGCGAAGCTTGTCCACCACGATCCCGTCCAGCCCCTGCTCGTGCAGCCACAGCGGCAGCTTGTAGATCACGTCGACGTCGACCGCGCTGATCACGGCCTTTTCCGGCACGTTGGTGAACAGCGCGATCTTGCGCCGGTCGCCCGGCGGCAGCGGCTGCTCGCAGCGGCACACGAGGATGTCGGGCTGGATGCCGATCGAGCGCAGTTCCTTGACCGAGTGTTGCGTCGGTTTGGTCTTGATCTCGCCGGCGGCCTTGATGTACGGGACCAGCGTCAGGTGCATGAAGATCGCCTGCTCCGCGCCGTGCTCGATGCGGATCTGGCGGATCGCCTCGAGGAACGGCAGCGACTCGATGTCGCCCACCGTGCCGCCGATCTCGACCAGCGCGACGTCGTAGCCCTGCGTGGCCTCGTAGATGCGGTGCTTGATCTCGTCGGTGATGTGCGGGATCACCTGCACCGTCGCGCCGAGGTAGTCGCCGCGGCGCTCCTTGGCGATCACGCTCTCGTAGATCTTGCCGGTGGTGATCGAGTTCTTGCCCGTCAGCCGCGTGCGCACGAAGCGCTCGTAGTGGCCGAGATCCAGGTCGGTTTCGGCACCGTCGTCGGTGACGTAGACCTCGCCGTGCTGGAACGGGCTCATCGTGCCCGGATCGACGTTGATGTAGGGGTCGAGCTTCATCATCGTCACGCGCAAGCCGCGCGCCTCGAGGATGGCAGCAAGCGACGCCGCCGCAATGCCCTTGCCAAGCGAGGACACCACGCCGCCGGTGACGAAAATCAGGGGGGTCATGCCGGATGATCCGCAGGAAATGCGTATTCTAGCGGGTCGTCGCGACGCGGGCGAGCGATCGACGCATCGCCGGCGCGACGGCGATCCGCCTTGGCACGTCTCAGCCACCGCACCATACTCGCGGATCGACCCCTGTCTGGAACTGCGCGCGATGCCCGCGAACTCGAAGAACCGGGCCCCGCGCCCGCACGCCACCGCCGCGGACCTTCTCAGGCAACGCTTGCAAGGTCTCCCGCCTGCCGCGCGGCGCCTGCTCGAGGAGGCGGGCCGCGCAGTGAACGCGCGGCGGGCGGATGTTGCCGACGCATCGCTCGCGCGCGCGCGGGCCAACGCGGGCGACCACCCGGAAGTGCTGCGCATGCTGGGCGTCACCCGTCACCTGCAGGGTCGCCGCGACGAGGCACTGGATCTTCTGCGCCGCGCACTCGAGCTGATGCCCGGCGATCCTCTGGTCCTGATGAATCTCGGCGTCACCTTGCGCGTGCAGGGCGAACTGGCCGCATCGGAGGATACGCTGCAGTCGGCGTGTTCGGCGGCTCCATGGCTCGCATCCGCGTGGTACAACCTCGGCACGACGCTTGCCGCCGATGTTCGACCCGCCGATGCGGAACGCGCATACGCCCAGGCGATTGCTTGCGATCCGAATCATGTCGACGCGCATCTCGGCCGCGCCGACGCGCTTCGTTCGCTCGGCGACATCGACGGCGCGGCCTCGGAGTGCCGGCACGCGATCGGCCTGTCGCCCCGCGCGCTGCGCGCGTGGAGCAAGCTGGCCAATCTCAAGACGATCGAATTCTCCGCCGCCGAAATCGCGCAGATGCAGCGCCTGCTCGGCGAATCCACGCTTCGACCGGAAGACCGCGCCAGCCTCGGATTCGCACTCGCCAAGGCCTTCGACGACGCCGGTCGGGATGCGGAGGCAGAGGCAATGTTGATGCAGGCCAATGCATGCAAGCGTCGCCTCGAAAGCTGGGACGCCGATGCGTTCCATCGCAAGGTCGAGGCGACCGCACGCGCATTTGCCACACTGCCACCGAGTGCTTCGCCCCCCGACCTGGGACACGAAGTGATCTTCGTCGTCAGCATGCCGCGCTCCGGTTCCACGCTCGTCGAGCAGATCCTCGCCTCGCACCCGGAGGTCGAGGGAGCCGGCGAAATCTCCGACCTTGCGCGCGTGCTGGACGAAGAGTCGACCCGGCGCGACGCGGAATTCCCCGACTGGGCACCGCAGGCAAGCCCGGAAGACTGGCGCCGGATGGGCGAGGCATACCTGGCTCGCACGGCGCGATGGCGCGCCAAGCGCCCGCGCTTCACCGACAAGTCGCTGGACACCTGGCTGCATGCGGGTGCGGCGATGGCGATGCTGCCCGGCGCGCACTTCGTGAATGTACGTCGCGACCCGCTGGAAACCTGCCTGTCGGTGTTCCGCCAGTTGTTCGGTCGCGGGCATGGTTACAGCTACGACCCGAAGGAACTCGCGCGTTTCTGGCGGGACTACGACCGCCTCGCACGCCAGTGGCAGACGATGCAGCCGGATCGGCTCCACGATTTCACGTACGAGCGGCTCCTGGCCGACCCCGAAGCGGAAATACGCGCACTCCTCGCTTGCTGCAACCTTCCGCATGCCGATGCATGCCTGCGCTTCCACGAGACCGAGCGCGACGTGCGGACACCGAGCTCCGGCCAGGTTCGCCAGCCACTGCGGCGCGACACGGCTCGCGCCAGCCGGTATCCCGTCATGGCTGCGACCTTTCGGCGACTCTTGCCGGGCGCCGAACCCGCCGGCGCGGAGGGATCGTGAACACGCGGCGGCGATCCGCAACGCGGGCATGACCCGATTGCCGACCGCCGGCGCCGGACACCACCGCTGATGGCGGGTCGAATCGGGCGCCGCCCCCGCCTCAGTAGTGACTGGTGAAGCGGTCGATCACGACCTGCATCGCGGTGCGCCAGCGTGCCAGCATCGGCTCGTTCACTTCCGGGTCCTTCTCGCGGATCGCCGCGATCAGGCTGTCGAGCCAGTACACGTACAGCGATGGCGGCACGGGCGTCCGGCCCTTGCGCGAATGCACGTCGGCCATGCCGTCGATGCTGCGCGTGACCATCGTCATCCCGGCCGCATACGAAAGCGCCAGGGAGATGCCACGGCGCAATGCGAGGCGCTGCTGCGTGAAATCGGTCTTCGCGAACATCGGCGCGATCGCCGGATGGCTGGCGAGAAAGATCTCGTAGAAACGCTCGATGAAGCCACCTGCCCGCAGACAGCGGCCGTAGCTCGCCTGCAGGTCGTCATACTTGCTGACCATGTTTCCAATTCCCCTTGATGGCGCCCCGGAACGCCACCCCGGGAAACCTGATGTATTCCACAAATGTACTCTGGCGCGACTCGATCGTCGCGACGCACGATCCTGTCATCTTGCCGCAATCGCCATGCCTGCGTCTTGATCCAGATCGCCCCGCATGCGTTTCGCGCCACCGGTCTCCGGCCGCGGGCGCGACCACCCGCGACGCGGCTTCCGAGGCGCATCCGCGTCTTGCCTGAATCGGGCGAAGCGGCCACCATGAGCGGTCGCATTTCCCGCCGTGAAACGATGAGCAGTCGCTACAACGCCGCCGACATCGAGGTTCTCTCGGGCCTGGACCCGGTCAAGCGCCGGCCCGGCATGTACACCGACACCGCGCGCCCCAACCATCTCGCCCAGGAAGTCATCGACAATTCGGTGGACGAGGCGCTCGCCGGCCACGCGAAGACGATCGAGGTCACGCTGCACGCGGACGGCTCGGTCGAGGTCGCCGACGACGGACGCGGCATGCCGGTCGACATCCACCCGGACGAGGGCATCCCCGGCGTCGAGCTCATCCTGACCCGCCTGCACGCGGGCGGAAAGTTCTCCAACGAGAACTACCGCTACTCCGGCGGCCTTCACGGCGTCGGCGTGTCGGTCGTCAACGCCCTGTCCTCGCGCGTCGAGGTCACGATACGGCGCGAGGGCCGGGTCCACCGGATGACGTTCGCCGACGGCGAGCGCGCGAGCGAACTGGAAGTCACCGGCACGGTGCCGAAAAGACAGACCGGCACCACGCTGCGCTTCTGGCCCGACCCGAAGTACTTCGACTCCCCGAAGATCTCGCTCTCGCGCCTGCGGCACGTGCTGCGCGCCAAGGCGGTTCTCTGTGCCGGCCTCACCGTGCGACTGCTCGACGAGGCCAGCGGCGAACGGGACGAATGGCACTACGAGGACGGCCTGCGCGATTACCTGCGCTCGATGCTCGGCAATGCCGAGCGCATCCCGTCCGACCTGTACGTCGGCCAGCACGAGCGCGACAGCGGCGCGGTCGAATTCGCGCTCGCATGGCTGCCCGAAGGCGAGCTGACGCAGGAAAGCTACGTCAACCTGATCCCCACCGCGCAGGGCGGAACGCATGTCAACGGGCTGCGCTCCGGCCTGACCGCGGCGCTGCGCGAGTTCTGCGAGTTCAGGAACCTGCTGCCGCGCGGCATCAAACTCGCGCCGGAAGACGTCTGGGACCGCATCAGCTACGTGCTGTCGCTGAAGATGACCGATCCGCAGTTCTCCGGACAGACCAAGGAACGACTGTCCTCGCGCGACGCGGCCGGCTTCGTCGAGAACGCGGTGCACGACGGCTTTTCGCTGTGGCTCAACCAGCACGTCGAAACCGGCGAGAAGATCGCGCAGCTCGCGATCGAGCGCGCCGCGCTGCGCCTGAAGCGCGAGAAGCAGATCGTCCGCAAGAAGGTCACGCAGGGCCCGGCCCTGCCCGGCAAGCTGGCCGATTGCGCATCGACCGATCTCTCGCGCACCGAATTGTTCCTCGTCGAGGGCGACTCGGCCGGCGGCTCGGCGCGACAGGCGCGCGACAAGGACTTCCAGGCCATCCTTCCGCTGCGCGGCAAGATCCTCAACACCTGGGAAGTCGAATCCGGCCAGGTCCTGTCCTCGCAGGAAGTCCACGACCTCGCGGTCGCGATCGGCTGCGATCCGGGCAAGGACGACCTTTCCGGCCTGCGCTACGGCAAGGTGGTGATCCTCGCCGATGCCGATTCCGACGGCCTGCACATCGCCACGCTGCTCTCGGCACTGTTCCTGCGCCACTTCCCCGCGCTGGTGCGCGAGGGGCACGTGTTCGTCGCGATGCCGCCGCTGTTTCGCGTCGACGTCGGCAAGCAGGTGTTCTACTGCCTCGACGAATCCGAACGGGATGCGACGCTGGAACGGATCCAGCGCGAGAAGATCCGCGGCGCGGTCAGCGTCACGCGCTTCAAGGGCCTCGGCGAGATGAACCCGTCGCAGCTGCGCGAATCGACGATCCACCCGGACACGCGCAGGCTGGTGCAGCTCACCGTGGAGCCGGACGACGACACCGCGAAGGTGATGGACATGCTGCTCGCCAGGAAGCGCGCCGCCGACCGCAAGGAATGGCTGGAAACCAAGGGCGACCTGGCTTCGCTGGAGGTATGAGTGCGAGGCGAACTGCGGGGCTTTCCCGGGCCCCGCGCGCGAATGGCGGGAACGCCGCCGGACGACACCCGGACGCCCGGTGCGCCGTGCGCTCCGTGACGCAATCCCGGATGAGGCGAGCAAAGTGAACGAGAAGAAAACCGACATGGCGTACTGGGGCGCGTTCTCGGCGCAGGACGTGCATGCCCACCGCCTCGACCTTCGCCCGGACGTGATACCGATGTCGCGCGGCGAAATGCATCTCCATGCCTGCAGCGCGATCCTGCGCCACGGCCACGGCTTCGTCGAAGCCTGCGACAGCGGCGATCCCAAGGATGCCGACGGCAACTGGATGCCGCTGTTCACCTATCCCTGCGTCGAGTACCTGCGCCAGTTCGACCTGCGCGACAAGCGCGTGTTCGAATGGGGCTCCGGCGCCTCCACGCTGTACTGGATGGAACGCGCACGCTCCGTCGTCAGCATCGAGAACAACCCCGAATGGTTCGGCATCGTGTCGCGCAGGAAGAACGAACGGGTGCGACTGGTGCTGGACGAAAGCCGGCGCTTCCCGCTGCGCATCCGCGACGAGAGCGAGCCGTTCGACCTCATCGTCATCGACTCGCGCGGATACCGCTACGACTGTGCCGTCGAGGCGACGAAGAAACTCGCACCGGGGGGCATGATCATCCTCGACAACGCCGACTGGCATCCGCGCAGCGCCGGCGTGCTGCGCGACGCCGGCCTGATCCAGGTGGACTTTTCCGGTTTCAAGGTCACCGAGAGCCACGCCTCGACGACCTCGGTGTTCCTGCATCGCGCCTTCGCCTTCCCGACGCTGCAACCGCTGCAGCCGACCTGGTGCGTCGGCGCGAAGCGCATCCTGTCCGACTGAGACCAGCCGCAGGTGACGGAGCCCTCCGCTTCCGGCTGATCCGCCGCACGGCCGGCCTCAGCCGCCGCGCACGAGCTCCATCACCCTGGCCGGCGTGAGGCTGCGTGCCTGCTCCTGCATCTGCGGCAGGTAGTTGCCGCGCAACGCCTTCGCCTGCCCCAGCATCTGCTGGAACGCCTCGCGCAGCATGTCCGTCGAAAGCACGCGGCCGCCGGCGTAGTAGCGCATGGCGACGTGGCCGAGCGCCCAGGTGCTCGCGAAACTCATGCCGGAACTCGCGGCCTGCCGTCCCAGTCCTCGCCCGAGCCCGCCCGCCAGCGCGCCGAGCACGCCGCCGAGCAGCTTGCGCCCGATCTGCTCGATGTACTGCGAGGTCAGGCCGACCCCGAGCGTGGCGATGAAATCCTTGATGTGCCCGCTGTCCAGTTCATAGCCGTACGACTTGCCGATGCGGTACACGAGGCGGATCTGCAACGGGATGATCGCCATCGTGGAAAGGGATTCCGGCAGCAGTTCCAGCGCGCCGTTCAGGATCGCGGCATTCAGGATCGTCTTGTCGAGCTCGGCCTCGCTCATCGACGACTGCGCGGCGACCACCGCACCGGCGGCACCGGCCGTTCCCGCCGCGGCAACCGCGTCGGCCTGTTCCGCGAACCGCGCGCCGGCCGCGGCGTCCAGCCCCAGCGATTGCCGCAGATCGCCGAGGAACGCGCGCTCTTCCGGCGACCGGGCGCCATCCGCGTCGCACACGCAGACCGCCATCTCGTAGGCGACCTGCTTCGCCTGCGCGGATTGCAGGCCCGCAACCGCCTCGGCGATCGTCACGCGGCGCAGCAGCACGTCCTGGTACAACCCCGCCACGTCGATGCCCGATTCGGCGCCCAGCCCGTCGGCGATGCGGCGGATTTCCTCGCGCTCGCGGTCGACACTGCCATCGGCGAACGCCGCCATCATGCTGATCGTCAGGATCGACTTCCGCTCGCTGTCGGTGATGCCCTGGTCGTGCTGCTGGTTCACGTGCGTTCTCCCGGTCGTGCGACAGGACGTCGCCCGCGATGCGGGCGAACGGTCCGATGGCGGATAATGTCGGGATGCAAGACCCCCTGTCCAACCATCTGGCGCCCGAGATGGCCGGCCCGCATGCCGTCGCGGCGGATGTCGCCGCGGCGCCGCCCGCCGCCGACGCCGCACGCACCGCACTGCCGATCCTGTTGATGCTGAGCACCTGCCACCTGCTCAACGACATGATCCAGTCGCTGCTGCCGGCGATCTATCCGCTGCTCAAGACCTCGTTCGCACTGGACTTCGGGCAGATCGGCCTGATCACGCTGACCTTCCAGCTCACCGCCTCGCTGCTGCAGCCGTTCGTCGGCATCTACACCGACCGCCATCCGCTGCCGTATTCGCTGGCAGCCGGCATGGGTTGCACGCTCGCCGGCCTGCTTCTGCTCTCGCACGCGACCACATTCCCGATGCTGCTGCTCGCGGCGGCACTGATCGGCTCGGGCTCGTCGGTCTTCCACCCGGAATCCTCGCGCGTCGCGCGCATGGCCTCGGGCGGCCGCCACGGCCTCGCACAATCGGTTTTCCAGGTCGGCGGCAACGTCGGATCGGCGATCGGGCCGCTGCTCGCCGCATTCATCGTGATGCCCCGCGGCCAGGGCAGCGTGGCGTGGTTCGCGCTCGCGGCACTGGCCGGCATCGTGCTGCTGACGCGCATCGGCGCATGGTATCGCGCGCAGATTCCCGCGCATCGCGCCGCGCGCGCGGCGGCGCGCGCCACTCCGCGCGTTCCCCGCCGCACGGTGATCCGCACGCTGCTCCTGCTCGGCGCGCTGATCTTCTCCAAGTACGTCTATCTCGCCAGCCTGTCGAGCTACTTCACGTTCTACCTGATGCACAAATTCGGCATCGGCGCGCAGCAGGCGCAGCTCCACCTGTTCGCGTTCCTCGGCGCGGTCGCGGCCGGCACGCTGCTCGGCGGCCCGATCGGCGATCGCGTCGGGCGCAAGCTGGTGATCTGGGTGTCGATCCTCGGCCTGCTGCCGTTCACCCTGCTGCTGCCGCACGTGGACCTCTTCTGGACCACGGTGCTGTCGATCGTGATCGGCGCGATCCTCGCGTCCGCGTTTCCCGCGATCATCGTCTACGCGCAGGAACTCGTGCCGGGCCGCACCGGCGTGATTGCCGGGCTGTTCTTCGGCTTCGCGTTCGGCATGGGCGGCCTCGGCGCCGCGGTGCTCGGCGAACTGGCCGACCACATCGGCATCGACGCCGTGTACGCGATCTGCGCCTGGCTGCCCGCGATCGGCCTGCTCGCATGGTTCCTGCCCGCGCTGGAACCGTCGGCGCGCCGGCGCGCCTGAATCCTCACCACGCGCGTGCGTACTGCGGCGGCGCATCGATGCGGACGCCGAGATCCGCCGCCGCGCGACGAGGAAAATACGGATCGCGCAGCAGTTCACGCGCAAGCAGCACGAGATCGGCCTCGCCGTTCGCGATCACCGCATCGGCCTGACGCGCATCGGTGATCAGGCCGACGGCACCGGTCGCGATTCCGGCCTCGCGACGGATGCGCGCCGCGAACGGCACCTGGTAACCGGGCTCCTGCGGAATCCGTGCATGCGGCACCAGACCGCCACTGGAACAATCGATCAAGTCGGCGCCGTCCTCGCGCAGCCACCGCGCGAGCTGGACGCAGGCATCCACGTCCCAGCCCCCTTCGACCCAATCCGTCGCCGACACGCGCACGAACAGGGGCAAACGCTCGGGCCACTCCCCGCGCACCGCACGCACGACCTCGCGCACGAGACGCGCGCGGCCGACCGCATCGCCGCCCCGGCTGTCCTCGCGCCGGTTCGTCAGCGGCGACAGGAACTCGTGCAACAGGTAACCGTGGGCGGCATGCACTTCGGCGACGCGGAAGCCGGCGTCGCGAGCGCGTGCCGCCGCGGCGCGGAACGCCTCGATCACGGCGGTGATGTCGGCTTCGTCCATCGCGCGCGGCGGCAGATGGCCCGCGTCGAACGGCAATGCGCTCGGCGCAAGCGGCTGCCAGCCGCCCGCATCCATGCCGAGCGGCCTGCCGCCCCGCCATGGCACGTCGGTCGATGCCTTGCGCCCCGCGTGCGCGAGCTGCACGCCAGCTACGGCGCCCTGCGCCTCGATGAACGCGGCGATGCGCGCCCACGCCTCGGCCTGCGCATCGTTCCACAGCCCCGTATCCCCCGGCGAGATGCGCCCTTCCGGCGACACGGCCGTGGCCTCGGTCAATACCAGCCCCGCGCCACCGACGGCCCTGCTGCCCAAGTGCACGAGATGCCAGTCGTCCGGCATTCCGTCCACGGCGCTGTAGGTGCACATCGGCGACACCGCGATGCGGTTGCACAGGGCCACGTCCCGCAAGGCAAGCGAATCGAACAAATGCATGCGATCCTCCGGAAATGCGACGCCGCGCCACGGGACAGCGGCGACAGGCGTGCAAATCGTCACGAACCTGCGTCATCATCATCGACTTTGCGAACACGACCGTCCATGCTTCGACTGCCGAATCCCTTCCTCGCGATCCTGCTGCTCATCGCGGGCGCACTGGCTGCCTGCTCCGCGGCAGCTCCGCGCGCCACGCCGCGCGACACGCTGATCCTCGTTTCCATCGACGGCTTCCGCGCCGACTACCTCGAACGCGGCCTCACGCCGAACCTCGCCGCAATCGCCCGTGCCGGCGTTCGCGCGCAATGGCTGCAGCCGGCGTTTCCGACCCTGACCTTCCCGAACCACTGGACGCTGGTCACCGGGCTGTACCCGGATCATCACGGCGTGGTCCACAACCGCTTCCGCGACAACGCGCTGGGCAAGCGCTTCGTCTACAAGGACGACCGCACCACGGCCGATCCGCGCTGGTGGGGCGGCGAGCCGCTGTGGGTCGGCGTGCAGCGCCACGGGCTGCGCAGCGCAACGATGTTCTGGCCCGGCTCCAACGCGCCGATCGGCGGCCGCCATCCCGACCAGTGGCGCAGGTACGACGGCGACGTGACGGCCGACCAGCGCGTGGACCAGGTGCTCGACTGGCTCGACGCGCCGGCTGCGGAACGGCCGGCCTTCGTCACGCTGTACTTCGACGATGTCGATCACGCCGGCCACGCGTTTGGTCCGGATGCGCCGGAACTGGACGCATCGCTGCAGACCGTGGACCGGGCCATCGGCCGGCTCGTCGCCGGCCTCGCGGCACGCGACCTCGCCGATCGCGCCAATCTCGTGATCGTGTCCGACCACGGCCTCGCCGCAACCGACCCCGTGCACCGCACCTTCATCGACGACCTGCTGCCGCTCGATCACGTCGATGCGGTCAATTACGGCATCGTCGCCGGCTTCGAGCCGCGCCCCGGCCACGAGGCCGAAGTCGAACGCGCGCTGCTCGCACCGCACCCGTGGATGACCTGCGCGCGCAAGGCGGACCTTCCGGCGCGCCTGCACTACGGCACGCATCCGCGCGTCCCGGCCATCGTCTGCCACGCGACGCATGGCGGCACCATCACCACGCACGCCTACGACCGCGAGGTCGGCCGCTACTCCAGGGGCGAGCACGGCTACGACAACACCGACCCGGCGATGCGCGCGCTGTTCGTGGCGAAGGGGCCGGCGTTCCGCGACGACGGCGCCGTCGTGCCGGCCTTCGAGGGCGTAGACGTGTATCCGCTGCTCGCGCACGTGCTCGGCATCCGCCCGGCGCCGAACGACGGCAAGCTGGAACGCGCGGCTGCGGTGCTGCGCGAGGCCGAAACCGCACGCCGCCCGTAGGCCGCCTCAGTCCGCTTCGACGAGCCGCGCCATGCAGCGCCGGTAGCGCGCTGCAATCGAGTCGCGCGCGCGATGACGGCCGCCCTCGACGAGCCGCTCGCCGGCAACCCGGGTTTCGCGCACGAGGTTCGCGTTGCCTGCGAACAGCCAGGTGTCGATCAGACAGCGCGCATCGCGGCCGGCGAGCAGCGGCGCGGCCTCGTCCAGCACCACCGCATCGGCACGCGCACCATCGCGCAAGGCGCCGATCGGCGCACCGGACGCCTGCGCACCGCCGGCCAGCGCCGCCGCGAACAGCCGCTCGCCGGTGGATGGCGCGGCCTCGTCCGCCGCGACGTTGCGCGATCGCGTGACCAGCCGCTGGCCGTACTCCAGCCAGCGCAGTTCCTCGACCGGCGATACCGAAACATGGCTGTCCGATCCGATGCCGAGGCGGCCGCCGGCCTCGAGAAAGTCGCGCAACGGGAACACGCCGTCGCCGAGGTTCGCCTCGGTGGTCGGGCACAGCCCGGCGACCGCGCCGCTCCGGGCCAGGCGCCGCACCTCGTCGCCGGTCAGATGCGTGGCATGCACGAGGCACCAGCGCTCGTCCACCGCCGCGTGGTCGAGCAGCCATTCGACGGGCCGCGCGCCGCGCGCCGCGAGGCAGTCCTCGACCTCTGCGACCTGTTCGGCGATGTGGATGTGGATCGGCAGCGACGCATCATCGAGCGCGGCAAGCACCGCGGCGAGCGCATCGGCCGGCACCGCGCGCAGCGAATGCAGCGCGACGCCGACGCGCAGCCGCGGCGATTCCAGCGCGCGCAGGCGCTCGACCAGACGCAGGTATCCGTCCACGTCGTGCCGGAACCGTGCCTGCCGCGGCGACAGCGCGCGCCCGTCGAACCCGCCGGTCATGTACAGCACCGGCAGAAGGGTCAGGCCGATGCCGGTCTCGCGCGCGGCCTCGACCAGCGCCAGCGACATCGCCGCGGGATCCTCGTACCGCGCGCCGTCGGGCCGGTGGTGCAGGTAGTGGAACTCGCACACCTGCGTGTACCCGGCTTCCAGCATTTCCACGTAGAGCTGCGCCGCGATCGCGTGAAGATCGTCCGGACCGATGCGCGCGGCGAATCCGTACATCGTCTCGCGCCAGCTCCAGAAGCTGTCGTGCGGATGCATGCGGCGCTCGGCCAACCCGGCCATCGCGCGCTGGAACGCGTGCGAATGCAGGTTCGGCATGCCCGGCAGCACGATTCCGGCCGCGCCCCGCGAAGCCCGCGCATCGACACGGATGCAGCAGCCCCGCTCGTCGACCTCGAACACGGCATCGGCCACGAATCCGTCGGGCGTCCAGAGCTGGGCAGCTTCGTGTCGCATCGTGGCGTCGGTTCATCCGGGGCCGGCGAGCCTAGCATGCACCGCGTGGCGGCCGGCACGCTCTGCGATAATCGCGATCTTTCCTCCACCCGCATTCCCGCCATGCACGAATTCGACGGCCTGCTGCTCGACTGCCGCCTCGCGACGCTCGCCGGCGATGGCCATGACCTGATCGAGGACGGCGCACTCGCGTGGAGGGACGGCCGCATCGCTTTCGCCGGCCCGCGTGCGGACCTGCCGTCGGCGAACGCCGCCGAGCGCGTCGATGCCGGCGGCGCGCTGGTCACGCCGGGGCTCGTCGATTGCCATACGCACCTCGTCTTCGGCGGCAACCGCGCACGCGAGTCGGCGATGCGGCTGGAAGGCGCGACCTACGAGGCCATCGCCCGAGCCGGCGGCGGCATCGCCTCCACGATGCGCGCCACGCGCGAGGCCGGAGAGGACGGGCTTCTCGCGCAATCGCTGCCGCGCGCCCGCGCCCTGCTCCGCGACGGCGTGACCACGGTCGAGATCAAGTCCGGCTACGCGCTCGATGCCGGGGGCGAGCTTTCGATGCTGCGCGTTGCGCGGCGCATCGGTGCCGAACTCGGCATCGCCGTGCGCACCACGCTGCTCGCGGCGCATGCGCTGCCACCCGAGTTCGAGGGCCACGCCGATGCGTACATCGACCATGTCCGCGACGTGATCCTTCCCGCCACCGCGCGCGAGGGACTGGCCGATGCGGTCGATGCGTTCTGCGAGCGGATCGCGTTCTCGCCGGCGCAGACCCGCCGCGTGTTCGAGCGAGCGCGCGAACTCGGCCTGCCGGTCAAGCTGCACGCGGACCAGCTTTCCGACCTCGGCGGCGCCGCCCTCGCGGCAGAGTTCGGCGCGCTTTCGGCCGACCATCTGGAATGGACCGGCGAGGACGGCGTGCGCGCGATGGCCGCCTCCGGCACGGTCGCGGTGCTGCTGCCCGGTGCGTACTACGCGCTGCGCGACACGCGGCCGCCGCCGATCGACGGCTTCCGCGCCGCCGGCGTGCCGATGGCGGTGGCCACCGATCTGAACCCCGGCACCTCGCCGCTGCTCTCGCTGCGACTCGCGATGAACCTCGCCTGCACGCTGTTCCGCCTCACGCCGCAGGAAGCGCTGCGCGGCGCGACCGTGCACGCTGCGCGCGCGCTGGGCCTCACCGACCGCGGGCGGCTCGCGCCGGGGCTGCGCGCGGACTTCGTGGTCTGGAACGTCCGCGAACCGGACGAACTGGCGTACTGGATCGGCGGTCCGCTGGCGCGCGAGGTGCGCGTCGAAGGCCGCGCGGTCAACTGAGCCACATCAGCGCGCCGGAGCGTCCTCGAACACCGCGAACATCCCGACATACGGCTTGACCGCGGGCGCGGGCGGATCGCCTTCCACCCAGAACCGCGACAGCGTGCCATCGAGGAACAACGCGTCGCGGCAACCGAGGACGTCGCGCATGAACATCGCGAAATCGTGGAAGTTCACCGGCGCCTCGCTGATCGCGAACGCGACCCGATCCGGCTGCGGCGCACACACGCCGCTGCGCAGCTTGCGGCTGGTGGACGCCGGTCCGAACTGCGGATGGAGCGCGCCGTCGATCACCAGCATGGGGCCGGACTGCGAAGCGATGCGCGCTGCGCGCGGCGCGCGCGCCCAGTCCGCGGTGGTGACCACGCCGGCCTTGCCGTCGGTGCCGACGAAGAACACGCCGTTCGGATGCATCGAGAAATTGCCCTTCGTGCCCGGCAGCCGCGTCGTGTTGAGCGGGCGCAGTGTGTTGCCGCCCTCGACGTGCAGACCGAGCGGGCGATGCGACTGGTCGTAGATGCCGGCATTGGTCGCGAACACGAGCCGGCGCCCGTCGCGGGCGGCCGCTGCGCGCAAGGCCTCGATGCCGCCATAGGCCGCGCCCGCCTCGTCCTTCCAGACCAGTTCCAGCCGCTCGCGCGCGAGGTCGATCGTGACGACGCGGTAATCGGCCTCGCCGAAGCGACGTTCGCCGGCATCGATGGCGTGCGCGGCATCGAACGGAAGCAACAGGCACGCGGCGAACGCGCAGCGAAGGGAGAGGGTCGGCATGCAACGATTGTCCCCGATGCCGTCGCGGCGGTCGATGGCGCACGTCACGAAGCGGCGCCTGACCTGCGCGATACTCTGTCGAGGACGATCCGGAGCCACGCATGCCGCCACACCGCATCCGCCCGACACGCCTCGTCGCCCTGCTCGCCGCCGTCCTGCTCGCGGCATGCGCCGGCGCGCCGCCGCGCAATCCGCTGGCGAGCTGGGTGCCGTCGGAGAATCGCGAACCGCGCCGTCCCATCCTGATCGTGCTGCACGCGACGGAACAGGATTCGGTGCGCGAAAGCCTGGTCACGCTGCGCTCGCGCAACGCCGGCGGCCCGGTCAGCGCGCACTACCTGATCGGCCGCGACGGACACATCTACCAGCTCGTTTCCGATTTCGAGCGTGCGTGGCATGCCGGCGCCGGACGCTGGGGCACGATCACCGACGTCAACAGCGCATCCATCGGCATCGAACTCGACAACGACGGCAGCGCCCCCTTCCCCGACGCGCAGATCGAAAGCCTGCTGCGCCTGCTGGACGACCTCTGCAATCGCCTCGCGATCCCGCGCACGCAGCTCATCGCGCATGCCGACATGGCGCCCGCGCGCAAGGTCGATCCCGGCCCGCGGTTCCCGTGGCAACGGCTTGCCGAAGCCGGCTTCGGCCTCTGGCCGCACGGCCCGCTCGCCGATCCGCCGCCCGGCTTCGACCCGTGGCTCGCGCTGCGCCTGGTCGGCTATCCGCTCGACGATCGCGCCGCGACCGTCCGCGCGTTCCGCATGCGCTTCCGCGGCGACGCCGCCACGCAACTGGATGCCGAGGACGCGCGCATCCTGCACGCGCTGGTGCGCACGATCGCACCGTCCCCCATGGAGCGCGCCGGCGACGCAGCGGACGGCTCCGCCCGGATCCGGTCCGGTACAGCCGTGTCCATGCAGGAACGATGACGCCCCGCGCCTCCGCCGCGCATGGGCGCGGGCGTGAATGGTCGCCTCACGTGTCCGGCGTGGATGCGGCCTCGGGCGACGCGAAAATCCGCGCCTTGTCATCCGAACCGAGCAACCGCCATTCGCCGGGGCGGAGGTCGCCGAGGTCGAGGCGGCCGATCGCGCTGCGATGCAGGGCTTCGACGTGGTTGCCTACGGCAGCGAACATCCGACGCACCTGGTGGTAACGGCCTTCGTGCAGCACGAGGCGCGCGCGGCGCGGACCGAGCGCGGTGAGCGTCGCGGGGGCGAGCGGAGTCTTTTCGGATTCGAGCAGCAAGGCGCCGCTTGCGAAGATCGCGGCCTCGTCGCCGCGCAGGTCGTGCGCGAGCGTCGCCTCGTACACCTTGGCGACGTGCGCGCGCGGCGAGATGATCCGGTGCAGGAGCTGGCCGTCGTCGGTCAGGAGCAGCAGGCCCGAGGTGTCGCGGTCCAGCCGGCCGACGGTCGAGATCGCGGGCGAGCGCGCGCGCAAGCGCGGCGGCAGCAGGTCGTGGACGATGCGCCCCGCGTCGCGCGTCGAGCAGGTGAAACCGACCGGCTTGTGCAGCACCAGCACCATGCCCGGCGCCGGATCGAGCGGCTCGCCGTCGATGCGCACGTCGGCATGCGGCATCCGGCTGTCGGGCGCGAGCGGCGTGCCGGCGGGATCGGTGACGCGCCCGTCGGCGAACAGCGCGGACACGTCGCGGCGACTGCCGTAACCGAGGTTCGCGATCAGGCGCAGCAGTTTCATCCGGGATCCGGTGCAGGCGGAAACCGGCGACGATAGCGCGCCGTTCAGCGCGCGGCGAGCCGGTCGCGCACCGCGGCGGCCAGCGCGAACGAATGCTTGCGCGCTTGCGGGTCGAACACGTTGGCGACGAGCATCAGCTCGTCCGGGCGGTGCCGCGCGACGAACGCGGCGATGCCCTCCTCCACGGTGCGCGGATCGCCGACGACCGAGCAGGCGAGCGCGGCGGTCACGCCGGCCTTTTCCTGCGGTGTCCAGAACGACTCGATGTCGTCGATCGGGGGCGGGATCAGCCCGGGCCGGCCGCGCCGCAGGTTCACGAAGCTTTGCTGGAGCGTGGTGAACAGGCGGCGCGCCTCGTCATCGCGGTCGGCGGCGACGACGTTCAGCGCAAGCATCGCGTGCGGCCGCGCGAGCCGCGACGACGGGCGGAAATCGCGCCGGTACAGTTCCAACGCCGCATCCATCGCGTCCGGCGCGAAATGCGAGGCGAACGCGAACGGCAGGCCCAGCGCCGCGGCGAGCCGCGCGCCGAACAGGCTCGATCCGAGCAACCACACCGGCACCTCGATGCCGGCGCCCGGAACCGCTCGCACGGGCTGGCCGGGACGCGCCGGCTCGAACCAGCCGAGGAGTTCGACCACATCGTCGGGGAACGCATCGGCGCTGGCGTGATAGCGACGCAATGCGCGCGCGGTGGCCTGGTCCGTACCGGGAGCGCGGCCGAGGCCGAGGTCGATGCGGCCCGGATACAGCGAGGCGAGCGTGCCGAACTGTTCGGCCACCTGCAGCGGCGAATGATTGGGCAGCATGATCCCGCCGGCGCCGACGCGGATCGTGCGCGTGCCGCCTGCGACATGGCCGATCAGCACCGCGGTCGCCGAACTGCCGATGCCGGGCATGTTGTGGTGCTCGGCCAGCCAGTAGCGGCGATAACCGAACGATTCGCAATGACGCGCGAGGTCCAGTGTCTCGCGGAACGTCTGCGCGGCGTCGCCGCCTTCGCGGATCGGCGCGAGGTCGAGTACGGAAAACGGGATCATGCACGTCTCGAATGCGGGACCGGCCGGAGAGATGGGGACTCGCGCGCGCGCCCGCAAGCCGCAGGCTCAGGCGCGCCCGGACAGCGGACGCACCACGCCCTCGTCGCGCAGGCTGAACGGATTGAAGTGCGTGTGCTCGTCGTAGACGTCCACGCCCTCGCGGCGCTTGAGGAAACCGACCACCGCGTACGTCACCGGCGTGAACACGATCTCGATCAGAACCTTCATGGTCCAGTTGAACGCGATGACCTTGAGGATCGTCGTGCCCTCCCAGATGCCGGCGAATGCGATCGGGTAGAACAGCAGGCTGTCTGCACCCTGTCCGACCAGCGTGGAGCCGATCGTGCGCATCCAGAGGAAACGCCCGCGCGTCCACAGCTTCATCTTCGCCATCACCCAGGAATTGGCGAAGTCGCCGACCCAGTACGCGAGCATCGAGGCCGCGACGATGCGCCAGGTGCTGCCGAACACGGTTTCCAGCGCCGGTTGCAGCGCGGCGTTGAACGGCTCGTCCGCGCTCGGCGGCATCGACAGGATCACGAACGTCATGAAGCTCGCGAACGCGAGCCCGGCGAAGCCGACCCAGATCGCGCGCCGCGCGCGCGCATAGCCGTACACCTCGGTCAACACGTCGCCGAAGATGTAGCTGACAGGGAAGAACAGGTTGCCGGCGCCGAAGCTCAGCGCGCCGACCAGCGGCAGCGTCACCGTGCCGACCTTGGCCGGGCCGATCAGGTTCGAGCACAGCAGCACCGCGACCATTCCGCCAAGCAGCAGGTCGTAATGGCGGAAGCCGCGCAGCGGCGTGGTCGCACCGTTCATTTGGCCTCCCCCGGCTGGATGCCTGCATCCTAGCCCGACTCGCCGATGGGCCATACCGCTTGCCGCGGGAAGCCGGCTGCGGCATCGTGGACCGCCCCTGACGAGGAAAGGAAACCACGATGAATCCCGCTTCCCGGTCGAGCACGCCCTCTCATCGCGCCGCGCTGCAGAGGATCGTCGCCTGCGCGGCCGCTTTCGCCTCCATCGCAGCCGCGGCAGCAACCGAAGACGACGCCGCACGCGCGACGTTGCCGTCGACTCGACCCGCCTGGGCCGTACCCTCGTCCGATCGCGGGAAACTCGCCGGCAGCGCGCGCCTGGACGGCCTCACGCTGACGCTGAAGCGCACGCCGGAGCGGCAGCGCGCGTTCGAGGCGCTGCTCGCCGCGCAGCGCGATCCCGCCTCGCCCGAGTACAGGAAGTGGCTGACGCCGTCCGAAATCGCCGAGCGCTTCGGGCCGGACAGGAAGGATGTCGAGGCAGTGACCGCCTGGCTCGCGTCGGAAGGCTTCGAGGTCCGCTCGGTTTCGGCCAGCCGCAGCCGCATCCGCTTCGGCGGAACGGCAGCGGCCGTCGAGAAGGCGTTCGGCACGGCCGTGCATGTCTACGGCGAAGGCGCGGCAAAGCGCCATGCGGCCGCCGGCGAGGTGCGGATACCGGCGCGGTTCTCGCACGTGATCGAGGCGGTGGGCGGTCTCGACAGCATCCGCGTGCGCCCGCTGCACCGCGGCCTGCGCATCGAGCGCGCACCATCGCGCGATGCCGACCCGGCGGCGTCGATCTGCGACGGAACCGGCTGCGACTACTACACGTTTCCCGCCGATTTCGCGCGCATCTACAACCTCGAAGGCGCGTTCGCCGCCGGCATCACCGGCACCGGGCAGACCATCGCGATCATCGGCCGCTCGCGCGTGCTGGACGCGGACGTTGCCAACTTCCGCGACCTCGCGGGGCTTCCGGCACGCGCCCACCAGACGGTGGTCGTGCCCGACGGCACCGATCCCGGCCCCGCGAGCGAGCTGTGTCACGACCCGGAGGCAGAGCCGGTCGGTGACGAGCCTGCCTGCGACAGCGACGAAATCGGCGACCAGAGCGAGGCGACGATGGACGTGCAGCTCGCCGGAGCGGCCGCGCCCGGCGCCACGATCAAGCTGGTGACCAGCGCGGAGACGGACGAGGTCGATGGCGTTCTTCTCGCGCTGGAACACGCGTTGACCGCCGAGCCGCTGATCGCACCGGTGGTCAGCATGAGCTACGGAACCTGCGAGGCGGACAACAGCCTCGCGGCCGCCACCTACCTGGACGACCTCTACGCCGAAGGCGCCGCCCGCGGCATCTCGGTATTCGTGTCGTCCGGCGATGCCGGTGCCGCCGATTGCTCCCCGCATCACCAGGCGCCGGACGGCGACACGCGCCGCAGCGTGAACCTGCTCTGCTCGTCGGAACACGTGACCTGCGTCGGCGGGACGCGCTTCGAGGAACACGGCAATCCCGATGCCTACTGGTCGCGCACGACCGGCAGGGATTTCGTCTCGGCCCTCGGCTACATCCCGGAGGGTGCGTGGAACGAGCCGCTGGATGCGGACGGCAACCCGCAGATGGTCGGAACCGGGGGCGGCGTCAGCCAGTACCGCGACACGCCCGCGTGGCAGGTCGGCATCGGCGTGCCCTACGCGCGGACGGGGCGCTTCGTGCCGGACGTGTCGCTGAACGCATCGGCCACCCACGGCGGCTACTTCATCTGCTTCAAGGCGACCGGAGCCGCGTGCGAAACCGACGCGCAAGGCATGTTCTATTTCACGATCGGCGGCGGCACCTCGGCATCGGCACCGGGCATGGCCGGCATCGCCGCGCTGCTCAACCAGTCGGCGGGCGGTGCGCAGGGCAATCTCAACCCGCGCCTGTACGAACTGGCCGCCGACCCGCGCAACGGCGTGTTCCACGACATCGACGTCGCCAGCAGCGGCGTCGACGATTGCGTCATCGACATCCCGAGCCTGTGCAACAACACGATGCCCGGCACCGCCGGGCTGCAGGGCGGCGTGATCGGGTATCGCGTGGGCACCGGCTACGACCTCGCCACCGGGCTGGGATCGCCGGATGCACATGCGCTGCTGCGCGAGTGGGACGAGACGCAGCAGACGTGGGTCGACCTGCACCAGCCCGGCCTGTCCGGAAGCTGGGCCAACCCGGCAACCTCCGGCCAGGGCATCGTGCTGCAATCCGCGCCGGAAACCTACGGCGCCGGCGTCGGCCTGCTGTTCGGCGGCTGGTTCACCTACGACACCACCGCGACGGGCGGGCGCCGCTGGTACACGCTGCAGGGCCAGTCCGCGCCCGGCGCATCTTCGATCGAACTCGGCATCTACCGCACGACCGGCGGGCGATTCGACCATGGCCAGGCGACCAGCACCACGCAGGTCGGCACGGCGACGCTCGCCTTCGACTCCTGCGACAGCGGGCGGCTCAGCTATGCCTTCGACGATGACCACAACCGCACGGGCGCCATTCCCCTCACGCGCCTGCTGGCCAACGTGAACTGCTCGCCGGTCGGCGCAACCGATGCCGATCCCGGCGACCATCTGCTGTCGGGCTCGTGGGCGGACACGGGCAACAGCGGCCAGGGCCTGGTGATCGAGGTCAACCCCGTGCAGGGGATCCTGTTCGGCGCGTGGTACACGTTCACGCCGGATGGCGTCACCAGCGGCAACAGTGCCGGCAGCCAGCGCTGGTACACCCTGCAGGCCGATTACGCGGAGGGCGAGCGCTCGCTGCGCGACGTCGGCATCTTCGAGACCACCGGCGGCGTGTTCGACGGCGCCGCCGCCACCGAGACCCGCGAGGTCGGCAAGGCGGACATCGAACTCCTGTCCTGCACCGCCGCCACGCTGCGGTACGCATTCACCGCAGGTGCGAGCGCCGGCCGCTCCGGCACGCTGGACCTGACACGCCTCGGCGCCGTGCCGGACGGTTGCATGCCGTGACGCGCAACCGAGGGCGGATTCCGTAGAATCGCGCACTTTTCAGCCACGTCCACAGCAGGTCGTCCCATGGGCAGAGGCCCCAGCATCGAGAACCGCAAGAACGCCGAGGACGCGCGCCGCGGCAGGATCTTCACCAAGCTGATCCGCGAAATCACCGTCGCCGCGCGCAACGGAGCCGATCCGGCAGGCAATGCACGCCTGCGCGTCGCGATCGACAAGGCATTGTCGGCGAACATGCCCAAGGACACGATGGAGCGCGCGATCCGTCGCGGCTCGGGCGCCGATGGCGCGGACGACATGCAGGAACTGCGCTACGAGGGCTACGGCCCGTCCGGCGTGGCACTGATCATCGATGCGATGACCGACAACCCGGTGCGCACCGTCGCCGAAGTGCGCCATGCGCTGTCCAAGCACGGCGGCAACCTCGGCACGTCCGGTTCGGTGGCGTTCCAGTTCAAGCGCCTCGGCGAACTCGTGCTCGACACCGGAGAAGCCGGCGGCGAGGACCGCATCATGGAAATCGCGCTCGACGCCGGCGCGGACGACGTGATCCCGGAAGGCGGCAGGACCACGGTGCTGTGCGCGGCGGAGAACTTCGAAGCCGTGAAGAAGGCGCTTGCGAACGCCGGCATCGAGCCCCTCTCCGCGGACATCGTGATGCGGCCGGAGAGCCGCGTCGCGGTCGACGGCGACGCCGAGGAAACGCTGCGCGACCTGCTCGACCGCCTGGACGAACTCGACGATGTGCAGGAGATCTACCACAACGCCGCGCTCGACGACTGAGTCGCGCATGCAGCCGGGCGGCACGCGCGCTGCCCGGCGCGCGTCTGCCGTGCCCGCGGCATGCGCGCGGTGCTACGCTCCGCGGATCGCTGGTCGCCCAAGCCGCGCATGTCCGCAACAAGCACACCGCATCCCGCTCCCCGCACGCTGCATCTGCTGGTGGTCGACGACGACGACGCGATCGTCGCGCTGGTGCGGCGCTACTTCGAGGCGCACGGATTCCGCGTCAGCGGCGCCGGAGACGGCGACGCCATGCGCGTCGCGCTCGGCGGCGCCGATGCGGTCGACCTCGTCCTGCTCGATCTCGGCCTGCCCGGCGAAGACGGTTTCGAGCTCACGCGCTACCTGCGCGAGCACTGGCACGGCCCGGTGATCATCGTCAGCGGACGCGACGAGGCCGTCGACCGCATCGTCGGACTGGAACTCGGCGCCGACGATTACGTGACCAAGCCGTTCGACCTGCGCGAGCTGCTCGCGCGCGTGCGCAGCGTGCTGCGCAGGAGCGAGCCGGCGCCGCGCGGCGCCGAGACATCGGCCGGCATCCGCTTCGCCGGACTCGTGCTGGATACCGATGCGCGCCGCCTCGCCACGGAGGACGGCAAGCCGATCCCGCTCACCACCGGCGAGTACGAACTCCTGCAGGTGTTCGTCGAACAGCCCAACCGCGTGCTCAGTCGCGATGTGCTGATCTCGCGCCTGCACGGACGCGAGGCCGGTCCCTACGACCGGGCGATCGACATGCAGGTAGGCCGCCTGCGGCGCAAGATCGAAACCGACCCGTCGCACCCCCAGATCATCCAGTCCGTGCGCGGCGCGGGCTACGTGTTCACCGCCCGCATCGCGCAGGGATGAACATCCCCGCCGACCAGGCGGAGCTGTTCCGCTCCCTGTTCGAGACGGCACCCGACGCCACCGTCGTCGTCGACCGGGACGGCTGCATCGTGCTGGCCAATGCGCTCGCCCATCGCGTGTTCGGCCACGAGCCCGGCACGTTGGTCGGACGCAGCATCGAGGAACTGCTGCCGCCGGCGATGCGCACACGCCACGTCGCCTACCGCACGCGCTACGTCGAGAATCCGCGCGTGCGGCCCATGGGCGCCGGCTTCGAGCTCGTGGGCATGCGCCGCGACGGCACCGAGTTCCCGATCGAGATCAGCCTCAGCCCGGTCGCCGCCGGCCCAACGCTGCTGTATGCGGCATCGGTGCGCGACATCTCGGAAACGCAGCGCGCGCGGCAGGCGCTGGCACGCGCCCGCTACGACGCCTTTCTCGGCGAGATGGGACGGCTCGCGGTGGAGTCGCGCGACGACGAGCGCCTGCTGGAACGCGCGGCCGGCATCGTCGCCACCGCGATCGGCGCGGACGGCGTCGCGATCCTCACCGGCCCCGCGCCGGCGGGGCGGCAGCCGCTGCGAACCGGACTCGGCCTGTCGCCGAAGTGGCTGGATCGCCTGTGCGAGGCCATCACCGGCGCAACGGATGCGAAGACGTTGCTCGCAGCCATGCCGGAGGCCGCCTTCCGCGACGCGGCAGCCGCCGCCCTGCTCGACCGCGCGCGCACGGCCGGCTGGCTGCTTGCCTTCTCGACGCAGGCGCACGCCTTCGATCGGGACCGGCAGCAGTTCCTGCATTCGGTCGCGCACCTGCTCAGCTCGGCGTTGCAGCGCAGCCGCAGCGAGGAGCAGTTGCGCCACGCGCAACGGATCGAGGCGATCGGCCAGCTCACCGGCGGCGTCGCGCACGACTTCAACAACCTGCTGACGGTGATCTCCGGCAACCTGCAGTTGCTGGAGGACGACATCGGCGGCCCGGAGGATCGCGCGCAGATCATCCAGAGCGCGCTGCGCGCGGTCGGCAACGGTGCGGCGCTCACGCGCAAGCTGCTCAGCTTCGCCCGCAGGCAACGCCTCGCGCCGCGCGCGATCGCACTGGACGGCTGGGCACAGGAACTGTCCGCACTGCTGCGCCGCACGCTCGGCCCGCGCATCGCGCTGACCATCGATGCGCCGGCGGACCTGCCGCCCGTCTATGCCGACCCCGGCGAACTCGACGCCGCCGTCGTCAACCTCGCGCTGAACGCCCGCGATGCGATGCCGCGTGGCGGCGACCTGCACATCGAGCTGCGCGAGCGACGCTTCGAGTCCGGCGCCGACGGCGAATCGGAACCCGGTGACTACGTGGTCATCACGGTGGCCGATACCGGCCTCGGGATGGCACCGGACGTGCTCGCCCGCGCGCTCGAACCGTTCTTCTCCACCAAGTCCGAACGTGGCAGCGGGCTCGGATTGAGCATGGTGTACGGCTTCGCGCGGCAATCCGGCGGTTCGCTTTCCATCGACAGCGAACTCGGCTACGGCACGCGCGCATCGCTGCTGCTGCCGGTGGCAGCGCAGGCCACGCAGGAGGCGGCCAGTCCGCCGCGCACCGAACGGATGCGCGGCGAAGTGGTGCTCGTCGTCGAGGACGAACCGGACGTACGCGCGATCGCGGTCGCGTTCCTGCGCCATCTCGGCTACACGACGCTGGAAGCCGGAAACGCCGACGAGGCACTCGCGCGGATCGACGACGGCACGCGCATCGACCTCCTGTTCACCGACGTGCTGCTCGGCCCGGGCATGACCGGCATCGAGCTCGTGCGAGAGGCGGCCCGACGCAGACCCGGCATGCGCGCGCTGCTCACGTCCGGCTACGAACAGCCGGCTCTCGCCGATGCCGACGCGAGGATGCCGGATGCCGACCTCCCGCTGCTGCGCAAGCCGTACACGCGCGACGCGCTCGCGACGTCGATCGCCGCCGCACTCGAACGCTGACCGCGGTTCGCGTCAGTTGAGCCCTTCGCCCAGACCTGCACTGCGGCGCAGGCCGGCCGCATCCAGGATGCGCACTTCCCGGCGCTGGACGTGAATCTGGCCGAGCGACTCGAGCCGCGACAGCGCACGGCTCACCGTCTCGTGCTTGAGGGCGAGATAGCTCGCCATGTCGATGCGGCTCATGCGCAGGATGAAATGCTGGGCGCTGAAACCCAGGGCCGCATGCCGCGCCGCGAGATCGAGCAGGAAGGTGGCGACGCGGGCTTCCGCCCCGAGCGTTCCGAGGGCGAGCATCCATTGCCGGTCGCGCCGGATTTCCTCGGCCAGCGCGCTGGTCAGCCGCTTCTGCAACTCCGGAACCTGCAAGCAAGCGGTCAGCATCGGCGGATACGGAAGCTCCCAGACTTCCGCATCCTCGAGCGCGACCACGTCCGCGGCATAGCCGGGCAGGCCGATCGACTCCACACCGACGAGATCGCCGCGCATGCGGAAGCCGGTCACCTGCTCGCGGCCATCATCGGCCATCACGCACGTCTTCAGGCAGCCGACATGCACGAGGAACAGCGCATGGAACGCCTGCCCCGCGCGATACAGCGCCTGTCCGGCCGCCACGCGACGGCGCACCACCGGCACGTGCTCCCGCAACTGGCCGATGCCGATGTCGTCGCTTGCCTCGAATGACGGCATCGGCGACGGACGGGGGCCGGCTGCAGCCGGACGGGACGCGACAACACTGCTCATGGTTCGGACCTGTGATTCATGCGGTTGCGCGACACGATACGTCGTCGGCAGCACGGGATCGCCACCATGGGGTAACGCCGTGTAACGGCGTGTAACAGGCTGCGGCGTATTGATCCAGAACAAGATGCCGATGCCCGGCGCGTGCAGACTCGATTCTCCCGACCCCGTCCGCACGAAGCTCGCCGATGCTCACGCGATCGACCTTCACGGATCCCGCCGCCGTCGAAGCCTGGGATGCCTGGTTTCGCTGGCGCGAAGAGGGCCGGCTGCGCGACCTGACCATCGACTCGACATGGCAGCGCGTGGCTTCGATGATCGGACGCCACGACGACGCGCTCGCCGGCACGCTCATCCACTGCCTGTCCGCATGGCAGGTGCTGCCGGACGAGCGCATCCTGGCGTCTGCCGGGACGGGCGTCACGGACTGGAGCGATGGCGCGCTGCATGCGGCCCTGAACGTCGCAGCCTTCGTGCGCGCGCCGCGATCGCCGCAGGCTCATTTCGATGCGGCCGCATTCATCGATGCGGCCGGCGTCGCGGTGCGCACGCTGGAGGCAGCCACGCGTGCGATCGGTCCCGAGTCGACGACGCCGGAGTGGCGCGTCGGAGCCATCGGCTTCGCGAGCGCACTGGTGCCGCTCGGCGTCGCGTACGACGACGCAGCGGCTGCGGCACTCGCCCGGACGGTCGGGCATGCCCTGGCCGAGGGTTGCGCGCGTGCTTCCACCCGCCTCGCGCGCGAGCACGGCGCGCGTTCCGACGCGAGCCCGCAGTGGCTGTCGCGCGCTGCGGAACGAGGCGTTCCCGAAGACGTGATCGCCGATGCTCGCCGGTATGGATTGCGTCGCCGCGACATCACCGCGATCGACGCCCATCCGCGGCTCGCGCAACTGGCCAATAATGTCACCGACGCGCTCGATCCGCTGCCGCACGACCGGATGCAAGGCGGCCGTGACGCACGCACCGAGAAGGACCGCGGCATGCGCTCGATCGCCGCCCAGCTCGCCATCCGCGCGGCGATGCAACCCTGGATCGATCGCCCGATCGAGGGCCCGCTGCTGCTGGAAACGGAGCCGGACGACACCGCATGGCAGGAAATGGTCGCGCGGGCGCAGGCATCCGGCCTGCACGCTGCGACGTGGCGCAAGCCGCACGACCGGAAATCCCCGATACACCGCTGATCCGCAGCCGACGCCGCCGCGCGGCCCGACGCCGGCGCCCCGCAGCGTCCGCGCCGAGGGAATCCTTCGCGGGCCGCAAATGCGCCGGGGCCGGGGCCATCGCGCGATGGCGACGGTCCCCGGCCCCGGGCCCCGGCTGTGACGACCAGGCGACGCCGATCAGAAGCGGTAGCCGAACGCCACGCCGTAGACCAGCGGATCGATCTTCACCGTACCGACCTTCGCACCGTTCACCTTGGCATCGGTCTCGATGTCGATCCAGCGCACGTCGGCAATCAGCGACCAGCGCGGATCGAAGGAGAACTCGAGGCCGGCATGGGCGGCGAGGCCCCACGACGCGTCGAGGTTCAACTGCGCGCCTTCGATCGGACCCTTCTCGTCGATCGAGAAGAACCGCGTGTAGTTGACGCCGAGGCCGAGGAACGGGTTGACCTTCGCGTCCGGTGCGAAATGCCAGTTCAGCGACACGGTAGGCGGAAGATGCTTGACCGTCGCGGCCTTCGCGCCGTTGAGCTCGACGTCATGCTTGAACGGCAGCGCCGCGAGCACCTCGACGCCGAGATTGCGGGAAACCGCATATTCGAGAGCGAAGGTCGGGCCCCACGCGCTGTCGACCTTGGTCTTCAGTGCGCCGTCGGCAAGCGTGCCGTTGTCGGACTTGGGATCGACGACATGGAGGCCGACCTTGATCTGCCACGGACCTGCCTGGTCGGCATGGGCGGGGGCGATCGCGGCAAGGGCGAGTACCAGCGGAAGCACACGTTTCATGTTGGACTCCTGGATGGATTGGCGAATGGCTGTTTCAGGACGCGTGCGATTGTCCCGATCCGCCCCGGCACCGACTTGATCGGCGTCAAGCGCGACGCCGGTCGCGGCGGGCTGCGACAAGCTGTCAGGCAAACGTTGCCTCGTCGACCGGCAGCAGGTCGACGCCACAGGTCAGGTTCTCCACCCATTCGATGAACCGCGCGATGTTCTCGGCGCCTTCGATCGGCAGACCGTGCTGCGGCACGATCATCGAGATATCCAGCCGGCGTGCGCGGTGCGCCCACCAGCGACAGGCGCGGTTTGACGCCATGTAGCGGCGGTGGAACGCGGCCATCTTCGGGATGTGCGTCGTGAAATCGGCGATCGGCGCGTACGGCGCATCCACCATCGAGGCGCCGAGGTCGCCCGTGAACAGGATGCGGCTGACCGGATCGTAGAACTGGAAGTTGCCGACGCTGTGCAGGAAATGGGCGGGCACGGCGCGAATCGCATTGTTTCCCAGCGGGATTTCCATGCCCTCGTCCGGCAGGAGCAGGTAGCGGTCCGCGCCGGCGTTCTTCTGGTAGTGCGGCACGCTGTGCGGGATGAAGCGCCCCCACAGGCGCGAGCAGACAATGCGCGCCGATGTGTACATCAGCCAGCTGTCGACCGAGCCGATGATGTCCGGATCCTGATGGGACGCGAGGATCCAGGTCAGGTCACGCGGCTGCACGTACTGCGAGATGGAAATGCTGAGCGGCGTGTACAGCAATGCCCCGCCCGGATCGATGAGCGCGGACTCGTGCCCGTGGATCACGAGGAACTGGTTCGCCTGCACGCCGTCGTCGCCCCGCACGAGGTCATGGAAGGCGACGCAGACGTGATCGCCCTTGCGAAAGAGTTCAGTGGCCATTGCTGCATTCCGGAAGCGAAGTGCCGTCGATTGTGCGCATTTGCGCGGCACGCTTGTTGACATTCGTCAAATCCTTTCGCGCGTCATGTACTTGCATCGACCAGAAGGGGAAATGGATACGATGATGCAGTCACCTCCCCTTCGCGACCCGGCTGCCGGGTCGGTTCCGGCGCCCCTGAACGGGGCGGCGGCAGGCGCGGCGGCGACTCCCCGGCACTGTGGCCATATGCCCAGTTGATCTTGATCAAGGTGCCCGGACAATGCGCGGCCGAAACTTTGGCATCCCAGCGTCCGAGCGAGGCGTCGAGCACATGCAAACGGTGGAAACCTACAACGACAAGGTCGTGAGGCAATTCACGATCGCCACGATCGTATGGGGCGTGGTCGGAATGGCGGTCGGCCTGTTCATTGCCGCCCAACTCGCCTGGCCCGCGCTCAATTTCGACATTCCCTGGCTGACCTACAGCCGCCTGCGTCCGCTGCACACCAACGCGGTGATCTTCGCGTTCGGCGGCAGCGGCCTGTTCGCCACGTCGTACTACGTCGTGCAGCGCACCTGCCACGCACGCCTGTTCAGCGACAAGCTGGCGGCCTTCACCTTCTGGGGATGGCAGGCAGTGATCGTCGGCGCCGCGATCACGCTTCCGCTGGGCCTGACGCAGAGCAAGGAATACGCCGAGCTGATCTGGCCGCTGGATCTCCTGATCGCGGTCGTGTGGGTGTCCTATGCGGTGGTGTTCTTCGGCACCATCGCCAAGCGCCGCGTCAAGCACATCTACGTCGCGAACTGGTTCTTCGGCGCGTACATCCTGACCATCGCGGTGCTGCACATCTTCAACAATCTCGCCGTTCCGGTGTCGTGGACCGAGTCGTATCCGATCTACTCGGGCGCCGTCGACGCGATGGTGCAGTGGTGGTACGGGCACAATGCGGTCGGCTTCTTCCTGACCGCCGGCTTCCTCGGCATCATGTACTACTACGTGCCCAAGCAGGCGCAGCGGCCGATCTACTCGTACCGCCTGTCGGTCGTGCACTTCTGGGCCCTGATCTCGGTCTACATGTGGGCCGGTCCGCACCATCTGCACTACACCGCGCTGCCGGATTGGGCACAGTCGCTCGGCATGGTGTTCTCGCTGGTCCTGCTCGCACCGAGCTGGGGCGGCATGATCAACGGCATCATGACCCTGTCCGGAGCGTGGCACAAACTGCGCACCGACCCGATCCTCAAGTTCCTGATCGTCTCGCTGTCGTTCTACGGCATGTCGACGTTCGAGGGACCGATGATGTCGATCAAGACGGTCAATGCCCTGTCGCACTACACCGACTGGACCATCGGCCACGTCCACTCCGGTGCGCTCGGCTGGGTCGCCTTCATCACCATCGGCGCGATCTACAGCATGCTGCCCAAGCTGTTCGGCGCCGAACGCATGTATTCGATCAAGGCGATCGACCTGCACTTCTGGATCGCGACCATCGGCATCGTGCTCTACATCGCCTCGATGTGGATCGCCGGTGTGATGCAGGGCCTGATGTGGCGTGCGACCAACGCCGACGGAACCCTGACCTACACCTTCATCGAATCGGTGCGGCAGACGTATCCGTACTACGTGACGCGCTTCATCGGCGGCGCGATGTTCCTGGGCGGCATGCTGATCATGGTCTGGAACACCTGGAAGACCATCTTCCCGGCGCGCGAGATTCCCGTCGTGCGCGTTCCGGCCGCGGCCCACGCCTGAGGACACGCCATGATCAGTCACGCAACGATCGAAAAGAACGTCGGCCTGATGGCCGTGCTCATCGTGGTCGCCATCGCCATCGGCGGTCTCGTCGAGATCATCCCGCTGATGTATCAGGCGCAGACCGTCGAACCGGCACCCGGCGTCAAGCCGTACTCGCCACTGCGGCTTGCCGGCCGTGATGTCTACGTCTCGGAAGGCTGCTACGGGTGCCATTCGCAGATGGTGCGCACGCTGGCTTCGGAGAAGCAGCGTTACGGCGACTACTCGGTTGCCGGCGAATCGGTCTACGACCGCCCGTTCCAGTGGGGTTCCAAGCGCACCGGACCCGACCTCGCGCGCGTCGGCGGCCGCTACTCGGACGACTGGCATCGCGAACATCTGAAGAACCCGCGCAACGTGGTGCCCGAGTCGAACATGCCGGGTTACCCGTGGCTGGCGCAGCAGATGGTCGATCCGGCCCTCGTCGAGCACAAGATGCGCGTGCTCGCCAAGCTCGGCCATCCCTATACCGACGCCGACTACGCGAAGGTGAAGGACGAGGTCACCGGCCAGACGAAGATGGACGCGCTGATCGCGTACCTGCAGGGACTCGGCAAGCTCGACAAGGATGCGGCGCCATGATTTCCGGCATCTTCACCGCAATCCTTCTGGTCACGTTCATCGCCCTGGTGTTCTGGGCGTGGAGCAAACGTCGTCAACGCGACTTCAGCGAAGCCTCGAAGCTGCCGCTGGAAGACGATCGCACCTATCGGGAGCCGCGCGCATGAGTTCGTCATGGAGCTGGTACATCATCGTCCTGACGGTCGTGTTCACGATCGCCATCACGTGGCTGCTGCTCGCCAATGCCCGCAAGGAGCCGGGCAAGGCCTCGTCGTCCGATACCGGCCATGTCTGGGACGGCGACCTCACCGAGCTCAACAATCCGCTGCCGCGCTGGTGGTTCGGCCTGTTCGTGCTCACGATCCTGTTCACGATCCTCTACCTGGCGCTGTATCCGGGCCTCGGGCGCTTCAAGGGCGAACTGGGCTGGACCTCCACCGAGCAGGCCGATGCCGAACTCGACAAGACCAACGCCAAGCTCGAGTCGCTGTATGCGCAGTTCCGCGACAAGCCGCTTGCGGTACTCGCGCGCGATCCGAACGCGGTCAAGGTCGGACGCAACGTGTTCGCCAACAACTGCGCGGCCTGCCACGGCACCGACGCGCGCGGCGCCAAGGGCTATCCCAACCTCGTCGACGGCGACTGGCTGTATGGCGGCGATCCCGACACGATCCTGACCAGCGTGCTGAACGGTCGCCAGGGCATGATGCCGCCGTTCGCGGCTGCCCTGCCCGGCAACGGCGTCGAGGAAGTCGCCAACTACGTGCTGAGCCTGTCCGGCAATCCGCACGACGCGCGCCTGGCCGCCGAAGGCAAGGCGAAGTTCGAGACGATCTGCTCGGCCTGCCACGGCGTCGACGGCAAGGGCATGCAGGTGCTCGGCGCGCCCAACCTGACCGACGACATCTGGCTGCATGGACAACCGAGCGTCGCGATGATCCGCGACGGCATCGTCAACGGACGCAGCGGCGTCATGCCGGCGTGGGAGCCGATCATCGGCACCGATCGCGCACGCCTCGCGGTGGCCTGGCTGCTGTCGCAGGGCGAAGCCAACGCGGAATCGGAATCCGGGCCGGCGACCGGCGGCAACGCGCCATGAGCACGTACCGGGCCCCTGCAGGCTCCGAGCACCCGCGGCACGAATCGCCGCGTGACACGGCCGCGCGCCGCATCGGTGCGATCGTGTGGCCGTCGTTCTTCGCGGCCGGCGTGGCGACGATGGTGTTCTTCGCCATCGTCGACCCGCTTGACCTCGCCCGCATCACCTGGCCGCGTTTCGAGATCTCGCGCCAGGCAGGCTACACGATCGGCTTCTTCATGTTCTGGCTGTGCACGGCATCGGCCTGCCTGTTCACCGCGATCCTGATCTCGCCACCACCACTGGACGACCGGACACCACGGCCATGACCGCACGCCAGCGCCCGCAGGGCCGCCAGCTCGACATCAAGGTCGTCGAAGGCAACTCGCTGTACGCCAAGGAACCGAAGGTCTATCCGCGCGAGGTGGACGGCCGCTTCCAGCGACTGCGCACCGCAGCCGTGTTCTGGCTGCTGGGCATGTTCTACGTGTTCCCGTGGATCAGCATCGGCGGCCAGCAGCTCGTGCTGTTCGACCTGCCGGCCCGCCGCTTCCACGTATTCGGGCTGACCTTCTGGCCGCAGGACTTCTACCTGCTGACGCTGCTGCTGGTGATCGCCGCGCTGTCGCTGTTCTTCTTCACGTCGCTGGCCGGACGACTGTGGTGCGGTTACGCGTGCCCGCAGACGGTGTGGACCGAAGTGTTCCTGTGGATGGAGCGCAAGATCGAGGGTGACCGCAACGCGCGGATGAAGCTCGACAAGGCGCCCTGGACCGCGGCCAAGTTCGCGCGCAAGGCGGCCAAGCAGTTCGTGTGGATCGCGTTCGCGCTGTGGACCGGCTTCACCTTCGTCGGCTTCTTCACCCCGATCCGCGAGTTGGGCCCCGCGCTGCTTTCCGGCACTGCCGGCGGCTGGGAGATCTTCTGGACCCTGTTCTACGGCTTTGCCACGTACGGCAATGCCGGCATCCTGCGCGAGCAGGTCTGCAAGTACATGTGTCCGTACGCGCGCTTCCAGAGCGCGATGTTCGATCGCGACACGCTGGTCATCAGCTACGACGTCGCGCGCGGCGAGCCACGCGGCCACCGCAAGCGCTCGGCACCCGCCCTTGTTGCTGCGGCGGGTTCCGCGTCCGTCGCCGTTGCCGATCGCCCCCTCGGCAAGGATGGAACGCCGCTCGGCGACTGCATCGACTGCCTCGCCTGCGTCCAGGTATGTCCGACCGGCATCGACATCCGGAACGGCCTGCAGATCGAATGCATCGCCTGCGCGGCCTGCATCGACGCCTGCGACGCGGTGATGGACAAGATGAACTATCCGCGCGGGCTGATCCGCTACACGACGGAGAACGTGCTCGAAGGCAAGCCGGTGCGCGTCCTGCGCCCGCGCACGCTCGTGTACGCCGGCGTGCTGACCGCGTTCATCCTCGGCTTCGTCTGGAGCGTCGCCGCGCGTGCGCCCGTCATCGTCGAGGTGCTGCGCGACCGCAATGCGATGTACCGCACCGTGAGCCATGGCGCGATCGAGAACAGCTACAACGTCAAGCTCGTCAACAAGACCGACGGCGACCTTGCCGTTTCGCTGCGCGCGAAAACCGACCTTCCGCTGCGCGCGATCGGCCGATCCGAGGTCACGCTGGCTTCCGGCGAGGTGTTCTCGCTGCCGTTGACGCTGCGCGCCGATGCAGGCAGCGTGAGCGGGCGCGAGAAGATCACTATCGAAGTCGTCGGCAGCGACGGCACCGTGCTCGGCGCGAGCCCCTCGCTCTTCTACGGACCGGACAGCAAATGAACGCAGCGCCGTCGACCCATAGCCCTTGGTACCGCGTCGCGGAGGTCTGGGTGATCGTCCTGCTGCTGGGCGCGACCATCGCCGGTACCTTCGTGATGATGGCGTTGGCCACGCGCCAGCCCGACAGGCACCTGACGGTGCCGAACGACGTGCCGCGGCCAAGCAAGATCCCGCCCATCACCGCGCCCGCACGCACGGCGCAACCGCCGGAGCGCGACACTCGCTGAGGCCGACATGGCGATCTCGCGCGCGCTGCCACGGATCGACCTGACCGATGCACCGGCGTGCGACGCCAGCGCGCGCTGCTTCCACTGCGGCGAACGGATACCGGCGGGCGTTGCGATCACGATCCGGCATGGCGGCGAGGCGCATCCGGTCTGTTGCCATGGCTGCGCCGCCGCAGCCGAATGGATCGACCGGCTCGGCCTCGGCGAATACTACCGCCTGCGCAGCGAACCCGCGCAGCGCAGCGAAGCCGATGCCGACTACTCGGCCTGGGATCGCCCTGCGCTCGCCAGGCTGCACGTGCGCATGCTGGCCCCCGACCGCGCGGAAACCGTCGTGCTCGTCGACGGACTGCGCTGCGCCGCCTGCTCCTGGCTGATCGAGCGCGCGCTCGGCTCGCTCGAAGGCGTGCGCGAGGTCGGCGTCAACGCCGCCGCGCGACGCGTGCGCCTCGCCTTCGATCCGTCCCGCATCCGCCTCTCGAATCTGCTCGCCCCCCTCGCTCGCCTCGGCTACGCGCCGCATCCGCTCACCGCGGAGGCACTGGATTCGATGCGCCAGCAGGAGTCGCGCACCGCGCTCAAGCGACTCGTCGTCGCCGGTCTCGGCACGATGCAGGCGATGATGTACGCGGTCGCGCTGTACGCGGGCGTGTTCGAAGGCATCGACCCTGCCGTGCGCGACTTCTTCCGCTGGCTCGGATTCCTCGTCGCCACGCCGGTGGTGCTGTATTCGGCGCAACCGTTCTTCGCCGGCGCGCTGCGCGAATGGCGTGCACGGCACCTGTCGATGGACACCCCGGTCGCGATCGCGGTCGCGCTGATCTATGCCGCGAGCCTGTACGAGACGATCCGCGGCGGCCACGAGATCTACTTCGACTCGGTGAGCATGTTCGTGTTCTTCCTGCTGGTCGGTCGCATGCTCGAGATGCGCGCCCGGCATCGCGCCGGCGACGTCGTGGACGCCCTCGCCCGCCTGCAGCCGGCAGTCGCCGAGCGGCGCGTGCGCGGCGGTGCGGACGCATTCGAGACAGTAGGCGTGCACGAGCTGGAGGAAGGCGACACCGTGCGCGTCAACGCGGGCGCGACGATTCCCGCCGACGGCGTGCTGGCCAGCGAAGCCTGCCGCATCGACGAATCGCTGCTCAGCGGCGAATCGCGCCCGGTTCCGCGCCGCCGCGGCGATGCCGTCGTCGCCGGCAGCATCGCACTGGATGGCCCCGTGCTCGTCGACGTGCAGCGCGTGGGCGCCGACACGGTGCTCGCCGGCATCGTGCGCATGGTCACGCGCGCCGCCGGCGAGCGACCGCGCATCGCGCGCATCGCGGATGGGCGCGCCGCGCGTTTCGTGCTGCGCGTACTGGTCCTCACCTCCCTGGTCGCGCTGGCCTGGCTCTGGTTCGATCCGTCGCGCGCATTCGCCGCGGCACTGGCGGTGCTGGTCGTGAGTTGCCCCTGCGCGTTCGCGCTCGCGGTGCCGACGGCGCTCACCCGCGCGGTCGCGGTACTCGCCCAGCGCGGCGTGCTGGTGGTCGAAGCCGACGCGCTGGAGGCACTCGCGCGCGCCGATCACTTCGTGTTCGACAAGACCGGCACGCTGACCGAGCCGCACGTCGATCGCATGCGCAGCACGGCGCAGCGCGGCACGCTTGACGAGGCACTCGCGATCGCCGCCGCGCTGGAGCAGGCCAGCAATCATCCGCTGGCGCGTGCGGTACGTTCGGCCGCCGGACCCGACGTGCCGGAGGCACGCGACCTGCACGAGACGCCGGGCGCCGGCGTCGAAGGCGAAATCGACGGAATCCGCTACCGGTTCGGCTTCGGCGGCTTCTCGACGGCCAGCCGCGATGCCGACCGCGAACCGCCCGCGCTGGTGCTTGCCGACGAGGACGGCATGATCGCGCGCATAGCAGTGGACGAGGCGCTGCGCCCCGACGCCCGGGCGACGATCGACGCACTGCGCAATGCCGGCATCACCTGCGAGATCCTCAGCGGCGATGCCGCGCCACGCGTGTCCGCGATCGCCGTGCGACTCGGCATCGCCGACTGGCACGCCGGAGCTCGACCGGACGACAAGCTGGCCCGCCTCGCCGCGCTCCGCACCCGAGGAAAGGTCGTCGCGATGGTCGGCGACGGCATCAACGATGCGCCGGTTCTCGCCGCGGCCGACGTGGCGCTCGCGATCGGAGATGGCGCCTCGCTTGCACATGCCGCCAGCGGCATCCTGCTCGGCGGTTCGCGCCTCGACGCGATCCTCGAAGCCCGCGGCATCGCGCGCCGCATGCAGACGACGCTGCGCCAGAACCTCAACTGGGCGCTCGGCTACAACCTCTGCGTGGTGCCGATCGCCGCCCTCGGCTTCGTGCCGCCCTGGCTTGCCGCGATCGGCATGTCCGCCAGTTCGATCGGCGTGATCCTGAACTCGCTGCGCATCGGCCGTCGGCGCCGCGAACCGGCGCCTTCCGCGACGGCGGCCGCAGCATGAACATCATCCTGCTGCTGATACCGCTGAGCATCGTGCTGCTCGCCCTCGGCGTCTGGGCGTTCTTCTGGGCGGTCAATCATTCCCAGTTCGACGACATGGAAACACCATCCCTGAGTCCGCTTGCCGAGGACGAAGCGGTGCGCCCGGAGGCGCGCGAGGACGGAGGCAGCGATCCGGAATGATCGGCCAGGCGCTCACGCCCTTCGCCGCGTTCGTGCTCGGCCTGCTGGCGAGCGGACACTGCGTGCTGATGTGCGGCGGCATCACCAGCGCGCTCGGCCTCGCCACCGCGAAGCGCGCGGACGGAACGCCGCGCCGGCTGCTGCTGCTCGGCTACCAGTTCGGCCGCATCGCGTCGTATGCGCTCGCCGGGCTCCTGATCGGCGGCATCGGCAGCGCATTCATCCATTTTCTCGACGGCGAGACGACGCGGCGGACACTGCGCATCCTCACCGCGCTCGCTCTGGCGCTCGCCGCGCTGGTCATGCTCGGCGTGCTGCGCGACCCGGGCGCCGGGTTCGGCCGGCGCATCTGGCCGAAGCTCGCGCCGCTCGGCCGGCGCCTGCTGCCGGTGACCACCCTCCCCCGCGCACTCGCATTCGGCGCGCTCTGGGGCTGGATGCCGTGCGGCTTCGTCTACACGATCCTGTTCGTCGCGGCACTGACCGCCCAGCCGCTGCAGGGCGCGGTGACGATGGCCGCCTTCGGGCTCGGAACCCTGCCCGCGCTGTTCGCGGCCTCGTGGGCCGCGCCGCGCTTCGCCACGCTGGCCAACCGCACCGGGCTGCGCCGATCGGCAGGCGCGATGCTGCTCGCCAGTGCGCTGCTGACCGTGCTTTCACCGTGGCTGATCGGCCATGCGCCGTGGCTGCACGGCTGGCTTCCCTTCGACTGCGCGCCCCGATGAAACGCGGTTCCGTGCCGGCGCCGGCTTGCCCCGGCCTGCGCCTGCCCCGAAAATACGCGATTCCCCGCATCCGCCGGGCCGACCCCGCTTCCAACGGAGACCAATCTTGAGCGACCTCGTCCTGTGGCTCGATGAGCTGCGCATGACCGACCTCGGCAAGGTCGGCGGCAAGAACGCCTCGCTCGGCGAGATGATCGGCAACCTGGCCCAGCTCGGCGTGTCCGTGCCCGGCGGCTTCGCCACCACGGCGCAGGCCTTCCAGGACTATCTGGAAAAGAGCGAGCTTGCCGAGCGCATCCGGCAGCGGCTGTCGACGCTCGACGTCGAGGACGTCGACGCGCTGACCGCCGCCGGAACCGAGATCCGCGGCTGGATCGTCGACACGGCGCTGCCCGCGGAGCTGGACCGTGCGATCCGCGACGCCTACGCGCGGCTCTGCGCGGACGCGGGCGCCGCCGACGTCGCAGTCGCGGTGCGCTCCTCGGCGACCGCCGAGGACCTGCCGGATGCCTCTTTCGCGGGCCAGCAGGAAACCTTCCTCAATGTCTCCGGCATCGAGGATGTGCTGCACAAGGTCAAGGAAGTCTTCGCCTCCCTCTACAACGATCGCGCGATCGCCTATCGCGTGCACCACGGCTTCAAGCACGAGGACGTGTTCCTGTCCGCCGGCGTGCAGCTCATGGTCCGCTCCGACCGCGGCGCTTCCGGCGTGCTGTTCACGCTCGACACCGAATCGGGCTTCCGCAACGCGGTGTTCGTGACCGCGAGCTACGGCCTCGGCGAGATGGTCGTGCAGGGCGCGGTCAACCCGGACGAGTTCTACGTCTACAAGCCCACGCTCGAGCAAGGCAAGCCGGCGATCCTGCGCCGCCAGATCGGCGCCAAGCAGCAGCGCATGGTCTATTCCGACAAGCCGGGCGAGCGCGTGCGCATCGAGGACACCCCCGCCGCCGAACGTGCGAGGTTCTGCATCAGCGACGACGACGTCCATGCGCTCGCGCGCCAGGCGCTGGTGATCGAGAAGCACTACGGACGCCCGATGGACATCGAGTGGGGCAAGGACGGCGTGACCGGCAAGCTCTACATCCTGCAGGCACGCCCGGAAACGGTGAAATCGCGCGCCACTGCGACGCAGATCGAGCGATTCCAGCTCGGCCAGCGCGGCAAGGTGCTGGCCGAAGGCCGCTCGATCGGCCAGAAGATCGGCTCCGGCAAGGCAAGGGTGATCCGCTCGATCAAGGACATGAACCGGGTCGAGCCGGGTGACGTGCTGGTCGCCGACATGACCGACCCGGACTGGGAACCGGTGATGAAGCGTGCCGCTGCGATCGTGACCAACCGCGGCGGCCGCACCTGCCATGCCGCGATCATCGCGCGCGAGCTGGGCGTGCCGGCGGTGGTCGGCACCGGCAATGCGCTGGACGCGATCCCGGACGGCGCGGACGTCACCGTTTCCTGCGCGGAAGGCGACACCGGCTTCATCTACGAAGGCATCCTGCCATTCGAGCGCGTCACCGCCGACCTCGGTCACATGCCGCCGGCGCCGCTCAAGATCATGATGAACGTCGCCAACCCGGAACGGGCGTTCGATTTCGCGATGCTGCCGAACGCGGGCGTCGGACTCGCCCGCCTCGAGATGATCATCGCCAGCCACATCGCGGTGCACCCGAAGGCTCTCCTCGAATACGACCGGCAGGACGCCGACACGAAGCGCCAGATCGACCAGCGCATCGCCGGCTACGCCAGCCCGGTCGACTTCTACGTCGACCGCCTCGCCGAAGGCATCGCGACGATCACCGCCGCGTTCGCGCCGAACCCGGTCATCGTGCGCCTGTCCGACTTCAAGTCCAACGAATACGCCAACCTGATCGGCGGCAAGCGCTACGAGCCGCACGAGGAGAACCCGATGATCGGCTTCCGCGGCGCCAGCCGCTACGTCGACCCGGCGTTCGAGGACGCGTTCGCGCTGGAATGCCGCGCGATGAAGAAGGTGCGCGAGACCATGGGCCTGGCCAATGCGTGGGTCATGATCCCGTTCGTGCGCACGCTGGGCGAAGGCCGCAAGGTCATCGATGTGCTGAAGAAGCACGGCCTCGAACAGGGCAAGGACGACCTCAGGATCATCATGATGTGCGAGGTCCCGTCCAACGCGCTGCTGGCCGACGAGTTCCTCGACATCTTCGACGGCTTCTCGATCGGCTCCAACGATCTGACCCAGCTCACCCTCGGCCTCGACCGCGACTCGTCCATCGTCGCCAGCCTGTTCGACGAACGCGACCCGGCAGTCAAGAAGATGCTGGCGATGGCGATCTCCACCGCACGCCGCAAGGGAAAGTACGTCGGCATCTGCGGACAGGGTCCGAGCGATCATCCGGACCTCGCGGAGTGGCTGATGGACCAGGGCATCGAGTCCGTGTCGCTGAACCCGGACACGGTGGTCGATACCTGGCTCAAGCTGGCCAAGCGCAAGGCCGGCTGATCCCGCCGGCACGGTCTCCGGGGCAGCCGGTCGCCATCGGGTCGCGCCCGCTCCGAGCCCCGTTCATCGCGCGATCCGACCGTCCGCGTCCACCGGCCGCGGACGGGGCTGGACAGCCATGGTGCCGCGGGTACCATGGCTCGCGGTACGCACGGAGTGCGTCCGGGGGGAGTCGCGCGGCGAATGAGCCTGAACATCGACCTCGGCACGGCGGCACTGCTGGCGGGCATGCTGGGGCTGCTGTCGTCCTCGCTGGTCTATCTCACCTGCCGCACCCTTCCCGCGCCCTGCCGCGAGATTGCGGGACTGTGGGCCTTCGGCCTGTACCTGTACGGTCTGGCGATGCTGCTGGTCACGAGCCGCAATGGCACGCCGGTCTGGGTCCCCTCCGTCCTCGGCAACGCGCTCCTCGCGTACTCGACGATCCCGCTGGCGCTGGCGCTGCGCCGGTTCTACGGCCAGTCCGAATCCGGCGTGCTCGCATTCGGCCTCGTGGTCGCGACGATCTCCCTGCTGCAGCACGCCTGGCTGCTCGAGCTTCGACCGGACGTGAACCTGCGCATCGCGATCGGCTCGATCTGCCAGGCGTTGCTGATCATCCCCATCCTGTCGCCCCTGCTCCGCGCGCCGGCGGCGCGTTCGGATCCCGGGTTCTGGCTCGCGGTCGGGCCGTTCGTGCTGTTCGCGCTGGTGCTCGTCCAGCGCGCACTGATCTTCCTGCACGGCGCCCCGATGCAGAATGCCTTCGACATGCCCGGCACGCAGGCCTTCTCCTACGTGGTCATCGTGCTCGTGCCGGTCATGGCGGCCAGCGGCTTCAGCTACCTCTGCGTGACGCGCATGCAGCGCGAGTTGCAGCACATCGCGACCACCGACTACCTCACGGACTGCCTGAACCGGCGCGCATTCGAGCTGGAAGGCCCCGTGCTGATCGACCGCGTGCGCCGCACCGGCGCGCGCATGTGCCTGCTGCTGCTCGACCTCGACCACCTCAAGACCATCAACGACGTCCATGGGCACGCTGCAGGCGACGCGATGCTGCGCAAGCTGGGCGCCGTGATCGCGTCGCTGCTCGGCGAGGACGACCGCCTGTTCCGCATCGGCGGCGACGAGTTTGCCGTGTTCATCGACGATTGCTCGACCCGCGACCCGGTCCTGTTCGGCGAAGAGGTCAATCGCATGCTGCGCCAGCGTCACCCGGACCGCTTCGCCTCGATCTCGGTGTCGATCGGCAGCGCGTTCCTCGAAGAAGGCGACGACCTGCACAAGTTGCTGCTCCGCGCGGATCAGGCAATGTACGCGCAAAAGGCGGCCCGCGGCTGATCGCGGCCGCGACGAAGCCGGCCATCACTTTGCGCGCCGTCGGCATGCGCGCAGAATGACGACTTCGCCTGCATGCAAGGAGCCGCGATGGCCCTCCCCGCCCCGTTCGACCTGAAGCGCTGGATCGACGAACACCGCGACCTGCTCAAGCCGCCGGTCGGCAACAAGTGCATGTTCGACGGCGATTTCATCGTGATGATCGTCGGCGGTCCCAACACGCGCACCGACTACCACTTCGAGGAAGGACCGGAGTTCTTCCACCAGATCGAAGGCGAGATGGTGCTGCGCATCCAGGAGGACGGCCGCGTGCGCGACGTGCCGATCCGTGCCGGCGAGGTGTTCTACCTGCCGCCGCGGGTCCCGCATTCCCCGCAGCGCATGCCAGGCTCGGTCGGGCTCGTCGTCGAGCGCAAGCGACTGGCGCACGAGCAGGACGCGCTGATGTGGTTCTGCGAGCGCTGCAACCACAAGCTGTACGAAGAGTTCTTCCATCTCGTGGACATCGAGAAGGACTTCTTCGCCGTGTTCGAGCACTTCTACCGCTCGCTGGATGCCCGCACCTGCAGCGAATGCGGCCTTGTGAATCCGGCTCCGGATCGGTTCCTGGACTGACCCGCCGCGATGCCCGGATCGCGCGCTCCGGAACCCGCTCCGGCCTGGCTGCACGGCCTGCTGCGGATGAATCCGCGCGAGGTACCGCCGAGTGTCGCGCTGCGGAACACGACCGCGATCGTGGCGCCGCTCGCGATCGGCGTGGCCACCGGCCACGCCGCCGCCGGGCTCGGCATCGCGGTCGGCGCGCTCAACACGATGTTCAACGACCAGCCGGGGCCGTACCGGCTGCGCATGCAACGCATGCTGCTGACCGCGCTGGCAGCCGGACTCTCGGGCTTCGTCGGCAGCCTGATCGGCGCACACGCCGCCTGGATCGTGATCGCGGCACTCGTCTGGGGCGTGGCGGGCGGCATGCTGGTCGCACTCGGCCCGGAGGCCGGGCGTGCCGGACTCGCCAGCATGATCCTGCTGGTGGTCACCGCAGCGCAGCCACGCGACCCCGCGGGGGCTGTGGTCGCGGGTCTCCTCGTGTTCGGTGGCGGCATCCTGCAGACGCTGTTCGCGATCGCCGCGTGGCCGTTGCAGCGCTATCGACCGGAGCGGCTCGCGATCGCATCGGCCTGCCGCCAGCTCGCCGCCACCGCGCGCCAGCCATCGGATCCGGCCAAGGCGCCACCGGTCACGCGAGCGCTTCTCGACATCGAGAAGCTGCTCAACGGCGCGCACCGCGCGCGCGGCCCGGTGATGGACACGTTCCGCGTGCTGGCGGAACTGCTCGAACGCGTGCGACTGGAACTGCTCGCCGTCGCGGAGCTTCGCGCGCACCTGGACGGCACCGAGGCGCGCGCCACGGTCGGCCGCGCGCTCGAATATGCCGCCCGCGCGCTGGACGACTGCGCCGAAGCAATCGAACGTGCAACCACCTCGGAGCCCGCCAGCGCCGCGATGGAAGGCCTCTCCGCGGCACGCGACGCATTGCGCACCCTGCCCGCTGATCACGGCGACCGGCGACGACTTGCCATCGCCGTGGCGCAGGTCGACGCACTGGCCGGCCAGTTGCGCGCGATGCAGCGCAACGTCGACATCGCCGGCAGCCGCGGTGCGATGCGTGCACAGGCCCGGGAGGCCCGCGCGCCGCGCGCGCTGCGCCCGCTCGATGCGCTGGCAACGCTGCGCGCCAACCTCGGCCTTTCCTCCGTCGCGTTCCGCCATGCGCTTCGCTGCGGCATCTGCCTCGCGCTGGCCGTTGCCGGCGAGCGCGCCGCCGGCATCGAGCACGGATACTGGATCCCGATGACGACCGCGATCGTGCTCAAGCCCGACTACGCCGGCACGCTGCGCTTCGGCTTGCTGCGCGTGATCGGAACGCTCGCGGGGCTGGTGCTGTCCACGCTGCTGGTTCACTACGCGTTCGACGGCATCCCGGAGCAGCTCGGCCTGCTGGCCCTGCTCTGCATCGGCTTCCGCATGCTCACTCCGGTGCACTACGGGCTGGGCGTGATGCTGCTGACCGGGCTGATGGTGATCCTGCTGGCATTCGACGGCGTGCCGCCCGCGGAAACGATGAGCGAACGCGCGCTGGCGACCGCGATCGGCAGCGTGTTCGCACTGTGCGCCTATGCGCTGTGGCCCACGCGCGAGCGGTTGCGCGTGAAGCCCGCGCTCGCACAGATGCTCGATGCGTATCGCATCTACTTCCTGTCCCTCGCCGATGGCGCCCCGGCAGTGCGGCGCGCAGCCCGCATCGCCGCACGCAATGCGCGGACCAACGCGGAGGGCTCGATCGACCGGCTGCGCGGCGAGCCGCGTGCGGACCTGCGCCTGCTCGCCTTCGCCGAAGGGATGCTCGCCAACGCGAATCGCCTCGTGCGTGCCTGCATGGCCGTCGAAGCCGCACTGCTCGACGGCGCACTGCCGCGCATGGAGGCACTCGCCGCGTTCCGCGAACGGGTCGACGCCCAGTTGCGTTCGACGGCGGCGAGCCTGCGGGACGGCTCGTCGCCTGCCGATGCCCGCCTGCGCGACGCGGAGCGAGCCGTCGGCGAGGCGCTTCGCGGCAACGACGACCCGCTCGCTGCCGCCCTCGCAGACGGCACCGACCGGATCACCGACAGCGCCGACACGCTGCTGCATCTCGTCCGCCGGGAGGGAAGCCGCCTGCAGTGACCGCGTTGGGGGCGCGCCACGAACTGCGCCGTGCCGCTGTGCTAGGCTCCGCCCGCCCGCAGGGGAGTTCGGGCACCGCGACTCCGGTTCCGTGCGGACACCGGTCTCCAGCCGGGGCCGCCGAACGCGCTGCCGGGGTCGTCGCGTCCATGGCCGACGGAACGACGGCTCCGCAATCACCAGGGGATGAACATGCTCCATTCCGTCGCGCCAGATGGCGCCAAACGCGCCGCGCTTGCCGCGCGCCTGTCGATCTTCCTCGTCCTGACGCTGCTGGCCGGCACCGCCGGCGCGATCCAGCCGATCGAATCGGGCAGCCACGCGCCGCCCGGGCTTTCGCGGCCGTTCGTCGAACCCGCACTGCAGGTGCAGCCGGAACTCGAAGCAACCGTCCGGCTCGACGCGCGCATGGCCGTGCATCCGGCCGCCGCTTCGTTCCAGGCGCGTCACGGCGGCGAATGGGAAATGCGCTGGGACCGCCGCTCGGACCGTCCGAACTTCCTGCAAGGCAGCGGCATTCCGCTGTGGCCGGGCCGCGGCAACGACCTTGCCGCGGCGTCGATCGGCGCCGCCGGCGACGTGCCGGATCTCGACACGGTCGAGCGCGTTCTGCGCGACTTCATCGCGCAGAACGACGACCTGCTCGGGACGGCGGGGCTGGAGTTCCGGCTCGACCCGCAATCGACGGTGCAGTCGACGCAGGATCCGGCCACGTGGTTCGTCGAGTTCGCGCAGTTCCATGAAGGCATCCCGGTCGAGGGCGCACACCTTTTCTTCCGCGTCTCGCACGGCAATCTCGTGCAGTTCGGCAGCGAGCGCGTCGCGCCGGTGACGGAGGACATCCATCCCGCATCCGGCGTCGATGCGGCGTTCGACCTCGCATGGCAGGAACTCGCGTTCTCGGCCGGAACGGAACTCGTCGAATGGATCGACCCGGGCTCCCTGCAGCTCCTGCCGACGACGCCGAACGGCACCTCCGCTTTCGAACCGTTCCTCGGCACCGCCGGGACCGGTTACGCGCATCGCCTAGCGTGGCGCTTCGTGTTCCGCGTCGCGGGCGACATCACCACCTACGAGGCGATCGTCGACGCACACACCAATCGCGTGATGGAAGTGCGCAACCTCACGCTGAACGTCGATGCGACGGTTACCGCCGGCATCTACCCGACAACCAACACCGATCCGGAAATCGTCGTGCCGATGCCGTACGTGACGGTCACCAACGGCGGCACGAAGATCACCGACGTGCTCGGAATCTACGATTACTCCGGCGGCACCGCGACCGCCACGCTGAACGGCCAGTTCTTCCGCATGTCGGACAACTGCGGCTCGATCTCGCTGTCGAACGGCAGCGACGGCAACCTCGCCTTCGGCACCAGCGGCGGCACCGACTGCACGACGCCCGGCGTCGGCGGCGCGGGCAACACCCATGCCTCCCGCACCGGCTTCTACCACCTGACCAACATCAACCGGAAGGCGATCAACTACCTCCCCGGCAATTCGTGGCTGGCGTCGAAGGTCACCGCAAACATGAACATCGACGACACCTGCAACGCGTACTGGAGCAGCGGGACGCTCAACTTCTTCAAGTCCGGCACCTACCAGGGCACGTTCTGCTCCAACACCGGCGAAATCGCGGCCGTGTTCCTGCACGAATGGGGGCACGGCATGGACAGCAACTCCGGCGGCGCGGCCAGCGAGTACGGCAGCGGCGAGGCGGTCGGCGACACGTTCGCGTTCCTCGAGACCAAGGACGCCTGCATCGGCGAGAACTTCACGCCCGGGATCCCGTGCCACAACTGCGACGCCAGCTGCACCGGGGTACGCGACGTCGAGGCGTTCAGCACTCGCGGCGCCGCCGTGATCGCGACCCCCGCGAACATCACCGACAACGGCGGCCCGAACTGCGACCGCTGGGCGTGCCCCTACTACCAGCAAGGCATCTTCCCGTACCAGGGGCCGATGGGCTACGAGGGCCACTGCGAGAGCTACATCGCCAGTTCCGCCAACTGGGATCTGGCGCAATCGCTGGTGGACGAGTACGGCGCGGCCACCGGCTGGCAGGAGATGGATCGCATCTGGTACGACAGCCTGACGCCGAGCAAGAGCGCCTACCGGGTGGCGTCCGGCGGCCAGTGCAACATCAACGCATCGATCGACGGCTGCGGCTCCAGCAACTGGTACACCGTGTACCTCGCGGCGGACGACGACGACGGCAACCTCGCCAACGGCACGCCGAACGGATGCCGCATCTGGGACGCATTCCAGGCGCACGGCATCGCCTGCGGCGCACGACCCGCATGCACGGCCAGCGGAGTCGACGATTTCGGGCTCCAGATATCCAACCCGTCGCAATCGCTGTGCGCGCCGGGCAGCACGACGTATTCGGTCGACGTGTTGCAGCAAGGCAGCTTCTCCGCCCCGGTCACGCTTGCCGCAACCGGATTGCCGCCCGATGTCAGCGCCGCGTTCTCGCCCAACCCGGTGACTCCCGGCACGAGCAGCACGCTGACCCTGACCGCGGGCGCCTCCTCGCCGGCAGGCTCCCACGGAATCACGATCAACGGCTCCGCGAGCGGAAGTCCCGGCCACTCGGCCGGAATCGAGCTGATCGTGACATCCGGCTCGCCGGATGCGCCGACGCCGACGGCGCCCGCCGACGGCGCCAGCGGCGTTACGATCCCGGTGCCGCTGAGCTGGTCGGCGAGCGCGAACGCCACTTCGTACACGGTCGAGATCGCGACGGACCTTGCGTTCTCCGACATCGTCGTTTCGCAATCCGGTATCACGGGCACCAGCTACGCCGCCGACGGTCTCGGCCCGGCCACCACGTTCTACTGGCGTGTCCGCGCGGACAACGACTGCGGCAGCAGCGCGAACTCGGCCGCGCGCAGCTTCACGACTGCGAACGTGATCTGCAGCACGCCGAACATCGCCATTCCCGACGGCAGCGCGAGCGGCACCAGCGACAGCATCACGATCCAAGACAGCGCCACCCTCGCCAGCCTGAAGGTATCGATCAAGGCGACACACACGTATGTCGGCGACTTGCAGTTCTCGCTGAGCAACGGCAGCGGAACGGTGATGATGATCGATCGTCCCGGCTACACCGGAAGCGGCTACGGCTGCAGCGGCGACAACGTCGACGTCACCCTCGACGACGACGCGACGCAACCCGTGGAAAGCCAGTGCAACGGCACCCCGCCGGCACTGTCGGGCAATGTCCAGCCGAACAATCCGATCGACGCGACCTTCGCCGGCCAGTCGCTCGGCGGTACCTGGACGCTGCGTGCCTACGATCGGGTGAGCAGCGATTCCGGAACGCTGGACGAGTGGTGCCTGATTCCCGAGACGGTCGCAGGTACGGACCACACCGTCGGCGGCACGGTCGGCGGCCTCGCCGGCTCCGGCCTCGTGCTCTCGCTCAACGGCGGCGCGCAGACCCTGCCGATCGCCGCGAACGGCGCGTTCACGTTCCCGACCGCACTGCCGAGCGGCAGCCCCTACGCCGTCACCGTCGCGACGCAACCGTCGAACCCGACCCAGGTCTGCACGGTCACGAACGGCAGCGGCACCGTCGGCGGCACCGACATCACCAACGTATCCGTCGCCTGCACCACCAGCACCTTCACCGTCGGCGGCACGGTCGGCGGCCTCGCCGGCTCCGGCCTCGTGCTCTCGCTCAACGGCGGCGCGCAGACCCTGCCGATCGCCGCGAACGGCGCGTTCACGTTCCCGACCGCACTGCCGAGCGGCAGCCCCTACGCCGTCACCGTCGCGACGCAACCGTCGAACCCGACCCAGGTCTGCACGGTCACGAACGGCAGCGGCACCGTCGGCGGCACCGACATCACCAACGTATCCGTCGCCTGCACCACCAGCACCTTCACCGTCGGCGGCACGGTCGGCGGACTGCTCGGCAACGAGGTAACGCTGTCTCTAAACGGCGGAGAGCAGACGTTGATCGTCGGCGAGAACGGAACCTTCGCGTTCGCGACACCGCTGCCGAGCGGCGCCGCCTACGACGTCGCGGCAGCCAAGCAGCCCACGGATCCGATCGAGCACTGCACCGTCGAGAACGGTTCCGGAACGATCGGGGCGAGTGACGTGGACGACATCCTCGTCACCTGCAGCGACCGTATCTTCGCGGACGGCTTCGAAGACTGACGACATGCAGCGGCCTCCCCGCCCCGGGGAGGCCGCGTTGCACGGAATGCACACGCACGTGCCCGCGCCGCGGCGGGTACACTTCGCGCCATGCTCAAGATCGACACGCACGCGCACATCCTGCCGCCGAGCTGGCCCAATCTCGCCGGGAAGTACGGTGACGATCGTTTCCCGGTCATGATCGATGCGGACGGGCGCCACCGCATCTACAAGGACGGCCGCTTCTTCCGCGAAGTCTGGGCCAACGCGTTCGATCCGGATGTGCGAATCGCCGAGTACGCGCGGTTCGGCGTCGGCGTGCAGGTGGTGTCAACCGTGCCCGTCCTGTTCTCCTACTGGGCGCGCCCGAACCAGGCACTGGAACTGCACCGCTACCTCAACGACCACACCGCGGGCATCTGCCGCGATCATCCGCGCCACTATGCCGGCATCGGCACCGTGCCGCTGCAGTCGCCCACGCTGGCGATCCAGGAAATGGAGCGCTGCATCGACCAGCTCGGCTTGCAGGGCGTGCAGATCGGCTCGCACTGCGAGGCCTGGAACCTCGACGCACCGGAACTGTTCCCGTTCTTCGAGGCCGCGGCCGAGCTCGGCGCCGCGATCCTCGTGCATCCGTGGGACATGATGGGGGCGTCGACGATGCCCAAGTACTGGCTGCCCTGGCTGGTCGGCATGCCAGCCGAGCAGGCGCGTGCCGCCTGCTGCCTGATCTTCGGCGGCGTGCTGGAACGCCTGCCGCGACTCAAGGTCTGCTTCGCGCATGGCGGCGGCTCGTTTCCGTACACGATCGGCCGCATCGAACACGGCTTCCGCATGCGGCCGGATCTCGTCGCGACCGACAATGCGCGCAATCCGCGCGAGTATCTCGGTCGCCTGTACTTCGATTCCTGCGTGCATGACGATGCCGCGCTGCGCTACCTGCTCGACGTCGCGGGTACCGACAAGGTCATGCTCGGCACCGACTATCCGTTCCCGCTCGGCGAGCAGGAACCCGGCAGTGGCATCGCCGCGCTGGGTCTCGACGAAACCGCGCAGGCGCGCCTGTTCCACGGCACCGCGCTGGAATGGCTTGGCCTTCCCTTCTCCCGATTCGCATCCGCAACGGAGTGACCCCGTGAACGCAAAACGCATCGCAATCGCGCTCGTCACCGGCATCGTCTGCTCGGCCGCCTTCGCACAGGACAGCACCGACTTCGCGCTGAACGACGGCCGGATCCGCTTTCGCGTGCCCGCGACCTGGACTGCCGTGATGGAAAAGACCGGCGGCAATCCGCAGGCAATCGCGTTCCAGGTTCCCGATCCCAGCGCGCAGGGCAGCGACGACACCGCGAACGTGACGGTGAAGACGCGCGTGCTGGCCAACGACGCGCAGTTCCCGATCGTCGTGCATGAAGAATTCAACCATGCCAAGGAACAGCCCGGCTACGAGAGCGCCGGTGCCGAAACGACGACATCCGCGCACCGCTACCGCGTCACGCGCGGCAAGACGCGCTATTTCGTGCAGGACAGCTTCCTCCTGAAGGACGGCCTCGCCGTGGAGGTGCGCTGCCAGCGGCCGTTGCTGGATGCCACGCCGGAAAGCTGGAGCCAGCGCTTCGATGCGGACTGCGCGGCGGTCGTCGCCTCGCTGCAACCCTGACGCGCGCACGATCATGACGCCGGACGACATCCGCGCACTCGAATCCGAGGCGCTCCACCTCGACGCAGCCGACCCGCTCGCCGGATTCCGCGACGAGTTCCTGATCCCGCGCCAGCCCGACGGCAGCGACCAGGCGTACTTCTGCGGCAACTCGCTCGGCCTCCAGCCGGCGGCGACGCGCGACGCGGTGCTGGCCGAACTCGACGACTGGCGCGATCTCGCCGTGGAGGCGCATTTCCGCGGACGCCATCCGTGGATGCCGTACCACGAGCTCGTGCGCGACGACCTCGCGGCGGTCGTCGGCGCCCTGCCGGGCGAAGTCGTCGCGATGAACTCGCTGACGGTGAACCTGCACCTGATGATGGTCAGCTTCTACCAGCCGACGGCGGAGCGGAACGCGATCCTGATCGAGCGCAGCGCATTTCCGTCCGACCACCACGCGGTCGACTCGCAGATCCGTTTCCACGGCTTCGATCCGGCGCAGGCGAAGATCGAACTGGAGGCCGACGAGCCGGGTGGCGCGATCTCGCAGGACGCCATCCTGCGCGCGATCGACGAACACGGCGCGCGCATCGCGCTGGTGCTCCTGCCCGGCGTGCAATACCTCAGCGGTCAGGCATTCGATCTCGCCGCGATCACGCGCGCGGCGCATGCGAAGGGATGCCGGGTCGGCTTCGATCTCGCCCACGCCGCCGGCAATCTCGAACTCGCGCTGCATGACGCCGGCTGCGATTTCGCCGTTTGGTGCAGCTACAAGTACCTCAACTCCGGTCCCGGCGCGGTCGCCGGCTGCTTCGTGCACGAGCGCCACGCGCGCGCGGATCTGCCCCGCTTCGCCGGCTGGTGGGGCCACGATCCGGCCAGCCGCTTCCGCATGGCGCCCGACTTCGTGCCCGCGCCCGGTGCCGACGGCTGGCAGCTCTCCAATCCGCCGATCCTCGCGCTCGCGCCCCTGCGGATCTCGCTCCGGCAGTTCCGGCGCGCCGGCATGGCCGCGCTGCGCGCGCGATCCGTCGCGCTCACCGGCTGGTTCGAGCACCTGATCCGCACGCACGCGGGCGACGTGCTCGACATCGCCACGCCGCGCGAAGCCGAACGCCGCGGCTGCCAACTCTCGCTGCGCGTGAAAGGCCCGCGCGAATCCGGTCGCGCCCTGTTCGAGCATCTGCACGCCAACGGCATCATCGTCGACTGGCGCGAACCGGACGTGATCCGCGCCGCACCGACTCCGCTCTACAACCGGCGCATGGACTGCCTGCGCTTCGTGCTCGCCGTCGTCGAATGGAACCGCATGCGACGCTGAACCAACCGTCGATCCGCCCTTCCTCCACCCAGCGCCTTCCGTACCGCCGATGACAGCCCGACGCCTGCGCACCGATCCCGTCCACGCCGCCACGCTGGCACTGCTGGCCTGCTGCACGCCGGCGCAGGCGAAGTCGCCCGCGCTGGACCGCGCGAGCCTCTGGCTCGGCGGCTACTTCGCCAGCCCGACGGTCGACGTGCGCGCGCAAAGCACGCTCGGCAATGGCGACGTCGAGTTCGCCGGCGAGCACGAGACGCTCGGCCGCGCGCGGCTCGACGTGCTCGTGGGGAGGCGGCATGGCTTCACGTTCGACCATTACACCTTCGGCCATGCCGCCGCCCAGTCGCTCGATCGCACCTACACCTTCGACGACGTGGTGTTCGACGTGTCCGGCGAACTGCACAGTCGCGTGGACTTCCACGCCGGAAGCGCCGCCTGGCACTGGTGGTTCGGCGAGGACGACAACCTGCTCGGCGTCGGACTCGGTGCCGCGTGGTACCGGATCGAACTCGCATTGAGCGGCGTCGCGCTCGTCAACGAAGAGCCGGTCGCGGCCCGCGCCGGGATGGACGAATCCGCCATCGCCCCGCTGGTCAACGTCGGCTACCGCCACGCGTTCTCGGCGGACCTGCGCCTCTACGCCAATGCCTCGGGTGTCGCGCGCAACGGCGGCTCGGTCAGCGGCAACGTGTTCGACGCGCGCATCGGCATGGAGTGGTTTCCATGGCGGCACGTCGGGTTCAGCGGCGAATACGTGATGACGCGCATCCGCATCGAGAAGGAGCACGACGTGTTTCACGCCGACTTCGATCTCGACCTGCACGGCCCCGCGCTGTATCTGCGCGCGCGGTTCTGAAATCCGGCACGTGCCGGGTCAGGAAATTTCCTGCTCCGCGAGGACCGCCAGGAACGCATCTCCGTAGCGTTCGAGCTTGCGCGCACCGACGCCGCTCACCGCCCCGAGTTCGCGCAGGGTCTGCGGGCGTTCGCGCAGCATCGCGAGCAACGTGGCGTCGTGGAAGATGACGTAGGCGGGAACGCTTTGCTCGCGCGCGAGGCGTGCGCGCAGGTCGCGCAGCGCATCCCACAGCGGCGCTTCGTGCGGCGCGACGTCGAGGTTCGTGCGCGCTCGCTCGCCGCGGGCTTCGCGCCTGCGTACGCGGCGTTCGGTGCGATCGGCCTGACGGCGCAGGCGCAGCGTGCGTTCGCCGCGCAGAACCGCGCGACTGGCTTCGGTGAGCCGCAGCGTGCCGTAGCCTTCGTCGTCGGGCGCGAGCAGCCCGGTCGCGACGAGTTGGCGGAACACGCCGCGCCATTGCTGCCGATCGAGATCGGCACCGATGCCGAACACGCCGAGCGCATCGTGGCCGAGCGAGCGTGCGCGGTCGTCGTCCTCGCCGCGCAACACGGCGGTCAGATGCGCGACGCCGAATCGCTGGCCGGTACGGTACACGCACGACAACGCCTTCTGCGCGACGACGGTCGCATCCCAGGTTTGCGGCGGATCGAGGCAGTTGTCGCAGTTTCCGCACGGCGCATCGAGCGAATCGCCGAAGTACGCGAGCAGCAGCTTGCGGCGGCATTCGGTGGCTTCCGCATAGCCGAGCAAGGCATCGAGCTTGGCGCGTTCGACGCGCTTGCGTTCTTCGCCGGCATCGGATTGCGCGATGAACTGCGCGAGCGTCACCACGTCGGAAAGTCCGTAGCAAAGCCATGCGTCGGCCGGCAGGCCATCACGTCCGGCGCGGCCGGTTTCCTGATAGTAGCCTTCCACGCTTTTCGGCAGATCGAGATGCGCGACGAAGCGAACGTCCGGTTTGTCGATGCCCATGCCGAACGCGATCGTGGCGACCATCACGATGCCGTCCTCGCGCAGGAACCGCTGCTGGTTCGCGGCACGCTGCGCGGCGTCCATGCCGGCGTGGTACGGCAGCGCATCCACGCCGTTCTGCACCAGCCACGCGGCGATGTCCTCGACCTTGCGCCGTGACAGGCAGTAGACGATGCCGGATTCGCCCGCGTGCCCGCGCAGAAAATCGCCGAGCTGGCGACGCGGATCTTCCTTCTCGACCACGCGATAGCGGATGTTGGGGCGGTCGAAACCGGAAATGAACGGCTGCGCCGACTCCAACCCGAGCCGTTCGACGATCTCGCGTCGCGTCGGCACGTCGGCGGTGGCGGTGAGCGCGATGCGCGGGATGTGCGGAAATCGCTCGTGCAGCACGATCAGCTCGCGGTACTCCGGGCGGAAATCGTGTCCCCACTGCGAAACGCAATGCGCCTCGTCGATCGCGAACAGCGCAAGCGACGCCCGCGCCGCCAACTCGAGAAAGCGCGGCGTCAACAGCCGCTCGGGCGCGACGTAGAGCAGGTCGTACCCCCCGTGCAGGAAACGCTGCTCGACTTCGCGCTGCGCCTGCGCGTCGAGGCTGGAGTTCAGGAACGCGGCATTCACGCCGACCTGCCGCAGCGCATCGACCTGATCCTGCATGAGCGCGATCAGCGGCGAAACGACGACGGCGCAGCCGTCGCGCAGCAAAGCCGGAATCTGGTAGCACAACGACTTGCCGCCGCCGGTCGGCATCAGGACCAGCGCGTCACCGCCATCGGCGACATGATCGACGATGGCCTCCTGATCGCCGCGAAACGAGGCATAGCCGAAGACCGAGCGCAGCACATCGCGCGCGCGTTCACTCATGCATCCATGCCCTTCCGGCCCGGATGCCGGTACTCGCGCGCATCACTCCGGTGCGCGCAGCACGTCGATCGCGGTCACGTTGCGCACCCAGCGACCTGGCCGCGCCTCACCCACCGACACGATGCGGAAAGGGCCTTCCCCGGCGTCCAGCGGCTTGCCGTCGTGGCGGTCGACCAGCAATACCTGCGAGCCGCGGAATTTCGGGTCCAGTTCGGCCAGCGCATAGACCACGCGATATCCGTCCGAAGCGGAAACGCGCACGTAAAGCGCAAGGTTCGGGCCACGCAGCGCATCGCCGAGCGGAGCACCGGCCGCGCGAAGCACGTCCAGCAGCGGCACGCCTTCCCATTCGCCGGAAACATGATGCGCGCTCGCGGTCACCTTCTGCCGCGGCATCTTTGCCAGCATCGCGCGATCCACGCGCAAGGGCGTGGAAACCTCTCCGCCGACGGCAACGGTCGCCTCCACCGAAGGCACCGGCTCCCGGGCAAGCAACGGCATGGCTGCGGTGATCAGGAGCGCAAGGAAGATGGGAAGCGGCAGTCGAGTCATCGGGATCGGCGAACACGGCAGCGGAAACCGGTGTAAATGTAACAGCGAGCCGGTGCCCTGCCCATCGCAGGTCCGCTTGACCACGTTGCGCGACACGCTATGTTGGCGACATGCGCCGAATCCGATCGATGCGGGTGGTCCGCCTGCTGCTGTGCGCCGCCTGCCTTCTGCCGCTGCCGGCGGCCGCCGCGGAGCTGCTCGTGTTCGCCGCGGCCAGCCTGCGCCCGGTGCTGGAATCGATGCTGCATGCCGACGCACCCGAGGTCGCCGGCGTGAAGGCGAGTTACGCGGCAAGTTCGCAGCTCGCGCGGCAGATCGACGCGGGTGCGCCCGCCGCGGTCTTCATCAGCGCCGATCAGGCGTGGATGGACTTTCTCGCCGAGCGCGACCGCATCGTGGCCGACACGCGCGTGGACCTGCTCGGCAATGCGCTGGTCCTGATCGCACCGCGCGACAGCACCACGCATGCGATGCCGGCACCGGATGCATCGATCGTCGCCGCACTCGGCGACGACGGTCGACTGGCCATCGCGGAGCCGAACAGCGTGCCGGCGGGGCGCTACGCGAAGGCAGCGTTGTCCCGGCTCGGGGTCTGGGACCGAGTCGCGACGCGCATCGTCGCCGCCGCCGACGTGCGGGCGGCGCTGAACTTCGTCGCGCGCGGCGAGGCGCCGCTCGGCATCGTGTATCGCACCGATGCCGAATCGGAGCCCGCGGTGCGGGTGATCGCCACCTTCCCTGCCGACAGCCACCCGCCCGTGATCTATGCCGCAGCGGTGACCGCCCAGGAAGACTCGCCACGCGCTCGTGCACTGCTCGCATGGCTGCAGGCACCCGCGCAGCGCGAGGCATTCCGCGCGTTCGGCTTCGACGCGCCGCCGCGGCCGTGAGCACATGACGGCATGACGCCGCTTTCCGCCGACGAGTGGCAGGCGCTGGCGCTCAGCCTGCGCGTCGCCACGCTGGCCGTGCTGTTCTCGCTGCCGGCCGCGATCGCGCTTGCCTGGCTGCTGTCGCGCGTGCGGTTTCCGGGCCGGGCACTGGTCGAGGCGATCCTGTTCCTGCCGCTGCTGCTGCCGCCGGTGGTCACCGGCTACGTGCTGCTCGCTCTGCTCGGACGCAACGGCGCGATCGGCGCATGGCTGGCCGATCTCGGCATCGTCGTCGCATTCCGCTGGACCGGCGCGGTGATCGCCGCCGCGGTGATGGGTTTTCCGTTGCTCGTGCTGTCGATCCGCGTCGCGTTCGACGGCGTGGACCGGCGCCTGGAAGCCGCCGCGCGCTCGCTCGGCGCCGGCGCATGGCGGCGCTTCCTGACGATCAGCCTGCCGCTGGCCGGGCGCGGCATCGGCGCCGGCTGCGTGCTCGCGTTCGCGCGCGCATTCGGCGAGTTCGGTGCGACGATCAGCTTCGTCTCGAACATCCCGGGCGAGACGCGCACGCTGCCGATCGCGATCTGGGAACTGCTCAACACGCCGGGTGGCGAGGCCGGTCTGCAACGGCTCGCACTGGTCGCGTTGGCGGTCGCGGTCGTGGCCAGTCTGGCCGCGACCTGGATCGCCGGCAGCGCGCCGTGGAGGAGACGCGACGATGCTTGAGGTGGATCTGCACGACGCGTTCGCCGACTTCGAACTGGAAGCCCGTTTCCGCGCCACGACGCGCCGCCTCGCGCTGTGCGGCGACTCGGGCGCGGGCAAGACCACGATCCTCGACGCGATCGCCGGCCTGCGCCGGCCACGCCGCGGCCGCATCGTGCTCGACGGCGAGACGCTGCTCGACACCGCGCGCGCGATCGACGTGCCGGCACATCGCCGCCGCCTCGGCTACGTGTTCCAGGATGGACGCCTGTTCCCGCACATGAGCGTGCGCGCGAACCTGTTCTACGGCGCCGGTGGCGCCACATCCGGCCTCGACGCCGTGGTCGCCCTGCTCGATCTCGGCGCGCTGCTCGCGCGACGACCGGCCACGCTGTCCGGCGGCGAGCGCCAGCGCGTCGCGATCGGCCGCGCCCTGCTCAGCCGACCGCGCGCGCTGCTGCTCGACGAACCGCTGACCGGCCTGCACGCGCAGGCGCGCACTCAGGTGCTCGCCTACCTTCGCAGGCTGCACGACGAGCTGGACGTGCTCACGGTGCTGGTCACCCACCATGCGGCGGAAGTCGCCGCGCTGGCCGACGAGATCGTGCGCGTGGATGCCGGACGCGCATGCGGCACCTGCGCCGCCGACGACGCCTTGCACGCCACTGGCGATGGGGTACGCTAACCGGCTCCATGCAGCAAGGGGAATCCACGCGATGAAACTCCGCATCGCCGCCACGCTTGCATTCGCTGCCCTCGCCGCATGCAGCAGCGGCCCACCCAAGCGCGTGCATCCGTCGACTGCCAGCATCCAGCAGCTTGCGCTGCAGCCGGACGGGAGCTGGCGCATCGAACTGCGCGTGCAGAACTACAGCACGTTCCCGATGCGCTACGGCACCGTCGAGGCCACGATGGAGATCGACGGCAACAAGGCCGGCACGCTGACCGCCCATGCGGACCTGGAGATCCTCGCCAACAGCGGCGACGTGATCGAAGCGCGCCTGTCCGGCGGGCCGCCGCTGCCTGCGGATCGCGATTTCGAGTACCAGCTGGAAGGCACGATCCGCACATCGGATCCGGTGGAATCGTTCCCGTTCAAGCGCACCAGCCGACTCTCCCCGGTGCCGGGCGTCGCCGACACCTGGCGCTGACCCTTCCGTCTCCGGCCACGCCGCAGCGCGGCCGCGGGCGGCCTGACGCAGCGAATTTCAAACGATCGTTTGATACACTGCGTCGCGTCGCGGGCGGCTGCCGGCGCGGATCGTGTCGCGCCGTCCGCAATGGCGGCGCCGCGCGCCGTCCTTCCGAACCATGCCGAGGATTCCGCCATGACCCGTTACGCCGCCCCGCTCGCCGACCTCCGCTTCGCCCTGTTCGATGTCCTCGGCGCGGATTCGGTGTACGCCCGCCTGCCCGGCTGTGAAACCGCCACCCGCGACCTGATCGACGCCGTGCTCGAGGAAGGCGCAAAGTTCGCCGAGCAGGTACTCGCGCCGATCAACCACAGCGGCGATCAGGAGGGTTGCCAGTTCGATCCGGCCACCCACGAGGTGCGCACGCCGAAGGGTTTCAAGCAGGCGTTCGCGCAGTACGTCGAGGGCGGCTGGATCGGCCTCACCGCGGACGAGAGGTTCGGCGGGCAAGGCCTGCCGGAAACCGTCGGTGCGGCGCTCAAGGAGATGATCGATTCGGCCAACGTCTCGTGGGGCAACTTCCCGATGCTCTCGCATGGTGCCGCGTCCGCGCTCGAGCACCATGGCGAGGACTGGCAGCGCGAGGTGTTCCTGAAGCCGCTGGTCGCCGGCATCTGGACCGGCACGATGTGCCTGACGGAGCCGCATTGCGGCACCGATCTCGGCCTGCTCAAGACGCGCGCCGAGCCGAATGCCGACGGCAGCTACGCGATCAGCGGCACCAAGATCTTCATCACCGCGGGCGAGCACGACCTGGTCGACAACATCCTGCACCTGGTGCTCGCGCGCCTGCCGGATGCGCCGGCCGGCGTGAAAGGCATCTCGCTGTTCCTCGTGCCGAAGTTCAAGGTTGCCCGCGACGGCACGGTCGGCGCGCGCAACGCGGTCGCGTGCGGCTCGATCGAGCACAAGATGGGCATCCACGCATCGGTCACCTGCGTGATGAACTTCGACGGCGCCGAGGGCTGGCTGGTCGGCCAGCCGAACAAGGGCCTCGCCGCGATGTTCACGATGATGAACACCGCGCGACTCGCGGTCGGCCTGCAGGGCCTCGGTCTGATCGAGCGCGCCTACCAGAACTCGCTCGCCTATGCGCGCGAGCGGCTGCAGATGCGTTCCCTGTCCGGCGCGAAGTTCCCGGACAAGCCGGCCGATCCGATCCTCGTCCACCCGGACGTGCGCCGAATGCTGCTCACGCAGAAGGCGTTCGCCGAGGGCGGTCGCATGCTCGGCCTGTATGCCTACGTGCAGGAGGACATCCGCAAGCATTCGCCGGACGCGGCCGAGCGCGAGCGCGCCGAAGCGCTGGTTTCGTTCCTCACGCCGATCGTCAAGGGTCTGCTCACCGAGGCCGCGATCGAATGCACCTACGACGCGCAGCAGATCTTCGGCGGACACGGCTACATCGTCGAGAACGGCATGGAACAGTTCGCGCGCGACGCGCGCATCACCACCCTGTACGAGGGCACCACGCAGATCCAGGCGAACGACCTGCTCGGCCGCAAGATCCTGCAATTGCAGGGGCCGGGCCTGAAGCACTTCCTCGCCGAGATCGAGTCGTTCTGCAAGGAGCAGGCCGGCAATGCGGCGCTCGCCGAGTTCGTCGGACCGCTCGGCAACGCCGCGAGGGAATGGGGTGCGGTCACCCTCGAGATCGGCAAGCGCGCCGCGGCGAATGCCGAGGAGATCGGTGCCGCCGCCTACGACTACCTGTTCCTTTCCGGCTACACCGCCCTCGCCTACTTCTGGGCGCGCGCGGTCGCGGCGGCCGATGCGGGCACGAAGGATGCGGTGGCCCGCGAGTCCAAGCGCAACACGGCAAGGTTCTTCTACGCGCGCATCCTGCCGCGCACGGCAACGCACGTCGCGGCGATCCGCAGCGGCGCGGACGTGCTGACGGCGATGCCGGACGAGCAGTTCGGCTGATCGTCCGGCATGCGACGAGTTGCATCCCCGGCCCGACATCCGCTGCAGCCGCATCCATCGGCGCGGCTGCAACGGACATGGGGATTGCTCTATGCTGCCCGCCGGCCGCCTCCGCGATTCGCGGCCGTCCACCGGTTCGCTGGAACGGAGGGAGCATGTTGGCGGAAACGAGAGCATCGGGCGACATCCACGCAACCCGCGTCCTGTCCCTGGACTCCACCGGGCGCATCCTCGACTGGATGAGCTGGCAGGACGCGGTCTGCCTGTACGTGCGCGGCGCGGTGGCCTGGACGCTGGGTGATCCGTGCCTGTCCATCCGGGGCGGCACGAACCGGGACAGCGGCCGCCAGAGCCGCATCGAACTGCACCCGATCGTCGCCAGCACGGGGCATGCGCGTCCGACCGCGGTCGACCCTGCACCGGCACTCACCAATGCGGCGCTGTTCGCGCGCGACCGCATGCTCTGCCTCTACTGCGGCGGCCATTTCACGCGCGGCGAACTGACGCGCGACCATGTCGTGCCCATTTCCAGGGGCGGACGCGACACCTGGGTCAACGTCGTGAGCGCGTGCTGGCACTGCAACGTGCGCAAGGGCAACCGGACGCCGCAGGAAGCCGGCATGCCGCTGCTCGCCGTGCCGTATCGCCCGAGCTGGGTCGAGCATTTGATCCTGTCCAACCGCAACATCCTCGCCGACCAGATGGAGTTCCTGGTCAGCCACCTGCCGCGCGACCGTCGCGCCAAGGCCTGATGCGCGCCCCGCGCCGATGACGCCCACACCCGAACGACCGGAATCGCATCCGGACGCCCGGCAGATCGCCCGCCTGCGCTGGCGCGCGCTGCTGAACCGCAACCCGTGCGCGTTGCTGCTGTTCGTGCAACTGGCCGGCGTGCTGCTCTATCCGTTCATCGAGACGCTCCAGACGGGCAACCCCGTGTTCGGCGCGTTCGGGGTGCTGGTGCTCGTGCTCACCATCGCGATGGTGCGCAGCACCGCCGGGCGCGCGTGGATCAGCGCGACCCTGGCGGTGCCGGCGGTGCTGCTGAACATCCTGCATGCGACGCTGCACATGCACGCGCTGCTGCCGTGGGCGGCGACGCTCGAAGCCTTGTTCTACTTCCATGCGGCATGGTGCCTCGTGGTCTACATGCTGGACGACCGCCGCGCGACCAGCGACGAGCTGTTCGCCGCGGGCGCGACGTTCACGCTGCTCGCCTGGGGCTTCACCTTCGTGTTCGTCGCGTGCCAGGCGGTCCAGCCCGGCGCTTTCGGCGGCACGGCGGACCATCCGCGCAGCTGGACCGAGCTGATGTTCCTCAGCTTCGTGCTGCTCTCCAGCACCGGCATCGGCGACGTGGTGCCGATCACGAGCCACGCGCGCGCGCTGGCGAGCGTCGAGATCTTCGTCGGCATCATGTATCTCGCGCTGGTCGTGTCGCGCCTGATCGGACTGACCGTCCTTTCCCGCGAGCAGCGCTGATCGGCCTTGCCGTTTCCTCCTCCCTGAGCCGATTCCGCTCCGTGCGTCGCATGGCGGTCCGTGACCGGACCGATCTCCCGGTTCCGGCAACGAGGAGGAAACGAAATGACGCACCGAACGTTCGGCACGGCAGCCTGCATCGCGACATTGCTGGCTGCTCCGCCCGCTGCCCTCGCCGGCAAGCCGGCCACGCAGCGCCCATCGATCGCGGAAACGCTCGCGTTCCGCGAACTGAAGGCCGTCGACTCACTGCCGAAACCGCAAGCCGACGCCTGGTCCGGCATGGCGAAGGACGATCGGCACTACATGGCGCGCGGCGGCACGATCACGTCCGCGACAGGCGAACCGGTCGTGTTCGTCCGTCCACGCGAGGGCAGCTACGATCCTCGCGTCGCGGCCGGATCCGTCGGCGGCGACCCGACGCGGATCGAGATTCGCCTGCAACAGGCGCGCTTCGATCCGCTGCGCGACGGCGTGACGCTGCCGCCGGCGCTGGCCGGCGCGGCACGCGCCGATGGCGACGGGCGCGACTACCGCATCGTGCAATTCGAAGGCCCCATCCGCGCGGAGTGGCGGCAATCACTGGAAGCGCACCGGTTGGAGATCGTCGAATACGTGCCCGACTTCGCCTACGTGGTGCGTGGCGACCGCGCGGACACGGATGCACTGGACGCGCTGGACGGGGTGCGCTGGAGCGGCGCCTTCGCGCAGGGCTATCGGTTGTCCGCGGACCTCGTTCCCGCCGCGCTCGCCGCGCGGGCGGATCGCCAGGTTGCACTCGTCGTCCGCGGCTTCGCCGGCGAACCGGCCGATGCACTGCGCGCGTCGCTGCAGGCTGCGGGCCTGACCATCGCGCGACAGGGCAAGGATACCGGCGGCGGCGTGATGTTCGAAGCCGATGGTCCTGAATCGGCGCTGCTGGCGGCGACCGCGATCCAGGCAGTCGCGTGGATCGAGTTGCGCCGGCCCCATGGGTTGGCGAACTCGGTCGCACGCAGCGCCGGGCTGACCGGCAAGGACACCGTGGAACAGCAGTACGGGCTGTTCGGCGCGACGCAGATCGCCGCGGTGGTCGATACCGGGTTCAGTACCGGCAACCAGGCCAACGTGCATGCCGATTTCTCCGGGCGCCTGCTCGGTGCGACGTACGGCACCGGAAGCTGCGGACACTGGGGCGACACCGTCGGCCACGGCACGCACGTCGCCGGCTCGGTCCTCGGCAGCGGCGCGCGCAGCGGCAGCAACCCGACCACGGGCCAGTACCAGAACACGCAAGCCGGTCTCGCACCGCGGGCCGGTCTGGTGGTGTGGTCGGTGTGCGAGGATTTCAGCGGCCTGCCGAACGACATCTATGGAAGCCTCTGGTCCTCGCTCTACGGATTCCACGCGGCGCTTCGCACGGCCAACAACTCGTGGGGAACCACCGGAACGGCGGGCACCTACACCACCTATGCGCGGGAGACGGACCGCTTCGTGCGCGACTATCCGGACATGACGATCGTGTTCGCCGCCGGCAATTCCGGCACGGACGCGGACTTCGACGGCGTTTCGGACATGACCACCGTCAACGCGCCCGGCACCGCCAAGAACATCATCACCGTCGGCGCATCGGAAAACGTGCGTTCGAGCGGTGGCTTCAATCCCGGCGGCGCCTGCGCAAGCTGGGGCGAGTGCTGGCCCGACAACTTCCCGGTCCCGCCGCTCGCCTACGATCCGGTCTCGAACCATCCGGACGGCATGGCCGCGTTCTCGGGTCGCGGGCCGACCGCGAGCAACCGACTCAAGCCGGACATCGTCGCTCCAGGCACCAACATCGTCTCGACCCTTTCGGAACTGGCCGATCCATACGGCGCGTGGGGTCCGGGCGATGCGTATTACTACTTCCAGGGCGGCACCAGCATGGCCTCGCCGCTGGTCACCGGCGCCGCGGCCGTCGTGCGCGATTTCTTCAAGATCGGCTACGACCATGACGCAAGCGCCGCGCTGGTCAAGGCGACGCTGCTGAACGGAGCCTGGGACATGTCGCCGGGGCAATACGGCACGGGGCCGCAACAGGACGTGTGGCGGCGGCCCGACATCAACCAGGGCTGGGGCTCGCTCTACCTTCCGTCCGCGCTGTTCACGACCGGCGACACCGCGCTCGCCTTCCACGAGGTGTACCCGGGCCTTGCGTTCAACCAGCAGTGGCAGACGCAAATCGCCGTGCAGGCCGGCGGGCCGGAGCTGCGCATCCTCATCGCCTGGACCGACGCTCCGGGCATCGAGGCAAGCCATGGCGCGCTGGTCAACGACCTCGATCTCGAGGTCGTCGATCCACTGGGCGGCGTGCACTACGGCTTCGCGGGCATGCTGGGCGTGGAACGCGACCGCTGGAACAACGTCGAGTCGGTCGCGATCCCGTCCCCGGTGGCCGGCACCTATCACGTGCGCGTGCGCGGCTACAACGTGCCGATGGGACCGCAGCCATTCGCACTGGCGATCCGCGGAAACCTGGCTGCCGGCGATGTCCTCTTCGCGGACGGCTTCGACGGCTGAAGCTGGCGGCAGGCGGCACCCCGCGCGTCGCGGGGTGCCGTCCGCGCCCGCGGGCGGCCTCGTGGCGGCGGCGGGGCGGAACGCTGCGGCAATGCCGACTCCGTGGCCACGCGCGGCGGAACCGGCCTGCAATGCGTACAATTCGCGCATGATCGACAGCCATCGCTATCCCCGCCTCGCGCGCATCGAGACGCCCGCCGACCTGCGCCGCTTCCCCGAATCGGAACTCCCCGCGATCGCGGACGAACTGCGCGCCTACCTGATCGAGTCGGTCGCCACCTCGGGCGGCCATTTCGGCGCCAACCTCGGCGTGGTCGAACTCACCGTCGCGCTGCACTGGCTGTACGACACGCCGGAGGACCGGCTGATCTGGGACGTCGGCCACCAGGGCTACCCGCACAAGATCCTCACCGGCCGGCGCGACCGCATCACGACGGTCAAGAAGAAGGACGGCGTGGCGCCGTTCCCGAAGCGCGACGAGAGCGAATACGACGCATTCGGCGTCGGCCATTCCTCGACCTCGATCTCGGCCGCGCTCGGCATGGCGATCGCCGCGCAGCGCAAGGGCGATCCGCGTCATTTCGTCGCGGTGATCGGCGACGGCGCGATGACCGCCGGCATGGCGTTCGAGGCACTCAACCACGGCGGCGACGTCGAGCCGGACATGCTGGTCGTGCTCAACGACAACCAGATGTCGATCAGCGAGAACGTCGGCGCGCTGACCAAAATGCTCGCCCGCCTCATGGCCAGCCGCACGCTGAACCGCATCCGCGAGAGCGGCAAGAAGATGATGCGCCGCGACGGCCTGCTGTGGCGCTTCGCCAAGCGCTGGGAAGAGCACGCCAAGGGCATGTTCGTGCCGTCCACGCTGTTCGAGGAACTCGGCTTCCACTACACCGGCCCGATCGACGGCCACGACATCCCGCAACTCGTCGCCACGCTGCGCACGCTCAAGGAACTCAAGGGGCCGCAACTGCTGCACGTGGTGACCACCAAGGGCAAGGGCTATCCGCCGGCCGAGCGCGAGCAGATCGAGTACCACGCGGTCGGTCCTTTCGATCCGCAGTCGGGCGTCATCAAGAAGCCGGCTTCCGCGAAGCCTACCTACACCGACGTGTTCGGCGACTGGCTCTGCGACATGGCCGCGGCGGACGAGAGGCTGTACGGCATCACGCCGGCGATGCGCGAGGGCTCGGGCCTCGTGCGCTTCTCGCGCGAGTTCCCGAAACGCTACTTCGACGTCGGCATCGCCGAGCAGCATGCGGTCACGCTCGCCGCGGGGATGGCCTGCGAGGGCGCCAAGCCGGTGGTCGCGATCTACTCCACCTTCCTGCAGCGCGCCTACGACCAGCTGATCCACGACGTCGCGCTGCAGGATCTCGACGTGCTGTTCGCGATCGACCGCGCCGGCCTCGTCGGCCCGGACGGCGCGACGCACGCCGGCAGCTTCGACCTTTCCTACCTGCGCTGCATCCCGAACATGGTCGTGATGGCGCCGGCCGACGAAGAGGAATGCCGGCGCATGCTCACCACCGGCTTCCTGCACCAGGGGCCGGCCGCGGTGCGCTATCCGCGCGGCGCGGGAACCGGCGTCGCGGCATCGCGCTCGCTCGAACCGCTGCCGGTCGGCAAGGCGGAACTGCGCCGCCGCGGCACCGACATCGCGCTGCTCGCGTTCGGCGCCATGGTCGCACCGGCTGCGAAGGCGGCCGAGGCGCTCGGCGCGACGCTCGTCAACATGCGCTTCGTCAAGCCGCTGGACGAGGCGCTGCTGCTGGAACTGGCCGCGTCGCACGCGGCGCTGGTCACGATCGAGGACAACGCCGTCATGGGCGGCGCCGGCAGCGCCGTCGCGGAGCTTCTCGCCGCACACGACGTGCAGGCACCGCTGCTCCAGCTCGGCCTGTCCGATGCGTTCCTCGAACATGCGTCGCGCGAGGAACTGCTCGCGCACGAGGGACTGGACGCGGCCGGCATCGAGCGCGCGGTGCGCGAACGCTTCGGCCATCGCCTGGGCGCCACCGCGCTGCGCGACGCGGTCTGACGACCGGATCGCCGGCAGCATCCGGCTTCGCCTGCTGCCGCGGCCCGGCTCAGCGAAGGCTGCGCAAGGCGTCGCGCAGCATCGCGCGGAACGCACGCGGCGCGCAGCGCCCGATCGCCACGCGCGGGGTACCGTGCCAGTCGGCGCACTCGCCCATCGCACGCGCGAGCGCGCCGGCCAGCGCCGCGTCGGGCCGCACGCCGTCCTCCAGATGCAGCGACTTGATCTCGAAGATGCCGTCCGCGCGGTGCGCCTTTGCATCGAGCCGGCCAACGATGCGGTCGCGGTGCAGGACCGGCAGCACGTAGTACCCATGGCGCCGCTTCGCCGCCGGCACGTAGCACTCGATCCGGTATTCGAAGCCGAACATCGCCGCGGCACGCGCGCGATCCCAGACCAGCGGATCGAACGGCGAGAGCAGCGTGGTGCGCGTCGCGCGCAGGCGACCGGCGCGGGCCATTGCCAGATGCGGTGCATGATCGGGATGCACGTAGCCCGGCGCGCCCCAGCCCTCCACAGCCACGCGCAGGAGCCGCCCCGCGTCGACCAGTCCGTCCAGTCCGCCATCGCGCAGGCGGCTGCCGGTGCGGAAGTAGTCGGAAATCCAGCGTGCCTGCGTCACGCCCAGCGCGCGCACCGCATCGAGAACGAAGGCCTCGCGCATCGTGCCGCCGTCCGGCAGCGGCGGCACGCCGCCGGGAAACGCGCGTGCCAGCACGCGCTCGCGAAGATCGTACACGCGCTGGAAGTTCTCGCGCCGCGCGACCATCAGTTCGCCGTGCGCGAACAGGGCTTCGAGCCAGCGTTTCTCGTCCTTCCAGCCCCACCAGCCGCCGCTGCGGCCGTCGCGCCGCCGGAAATCGGACGCCTTCACCGCACCGCTCGCCCGGATCCGGTCCAGCAGCGCCGCCATGCCGTCCGGGTGCGCCGCGCGGGTGCGCTCCGCGCTCTTCATCGACCAGTGCCCGCTGCGGCCTTCGCGCGCGTGCCGCGCGTGCAGCGGGTACGCGGCGATCGGCGCGAAGCACGCCTCGTGCGCCCAGCACTCGAAGATGCGTCCTTCCTCGAGCAGCGCGTCGAGCCAGCGCGGATCGTAGGCACCGAGTCGCGAGAACAGCACGAGGTACGGACTGCGCGCGACCACGTGGATGCTGTCGATCTGCAGCACGCACATGCGCTCGATCGCCGCCAGCACATCGGACTTGCCGGCGCGCCGGCGCGATCGAGCAAGCAGCCCCTGCGCGGCAAGGTGCAGGCGGCGGGCCTGCGTGGCGGAAATCGGGGACGGCGAACGGACGCCGTGCGGGGACGCGCTCATGCCGCTCAGTCTGGCCGAATCGTCGGCGCGCGTCTGCATCCGCTTCCTTCGACTTGCCGATCGTCGCGCTGCGGGATCGTTCGTCGATCCGGGAGTGCGCTGGATCGGCGCCGACCCTATCCGTCCGCGCCGGCTTTCCAGTAGCCCGTCGCGCGGATCGAATCGCGGGGAACGCCGTTCGCTTCCAGCGCAAGGCGCATGCGGCGCGCGCGCGACGACTCGGCAGCGATCCAGTAGAACGTGTCGCCGTCGATCGCGCCGATCGCGTCGAGCGCGCGTTCCAGCCGGTCGCTGCCGGCCGCAGCGGCACCATCGCGCGGCAGCCATGCAAGGTCGATGCGTGCTTGCGTGTGGAACTCCTGCCGGTCGGCGTCATCCGGGATCTCCACGCGCACGACCGCATGCGTTCCGGCCGGCATTTTCTCGATCCAGCGCGCGATGGCCGGCAACGCGGTTTCGTCGCCGATCAACACGTACCGATCGTAGTCGCCGGCCATGCGGAAAGACCCGCGCGGCCCGCCAAGCCCGATCACCTGCCCCGGCGCGGCCTGCGCCGCCCACTCCGATGCCGGCCCGTCGCCATGCAGGACGAAGTCGATCACCAGCTCGCTGGTGTCGGCATCGAAGCGGCGCGGCGTGTAGTCGCGCGCCGGCGACGGGTCGCGGCCCGGCGGGTAGACCGGCCCCTCCGCTCCCATCGTCGGCACGACCAGTTCGCCATCGCGATTGGGCAGGAAGATCTTCACGTGGTCGTCGGGCACCGGGCTGTGGAACCCGCGCAGTTCGTCGCCGCCGAACACGATGCGGCGCATGTGCGGCGTCAACGCCTGCACGCGCAGCACCTCGATGCGGCGGAACACGACTTCGTGGCGCAGCATGCGGTTGTCATGCGCGCGCATCGGGCTGTCCGGTCGTCGAACGGAAGCCTGCGGCGATCTCGGCCGCAGCGCGATCGAGAATCGCGGCCACGCGCGCGGCGTCGTCCTCCGGCCATGCACCGTCACGCATCAGCAGGGCGTGCTTGAGTGCGTGCATCGCGCGCCGCACCGAGTCCGGCACGTCGCGGCGCGCCGCCTCGCGCGCAGCCTGACCGGCACGCGCGGCGATCGCGTCGAGTTCGTGCTGCCGTTCGGCGAGGAACGCGCGACCGGCGTCGGTGGCGCTGTACAGGCGACGACCGCCCTCCTCGCGGCTGGCGGCGTGTCCCATGTCCTCCAGCAACGCGAGCACCGGGTACACGGCACCGGCGCTCGGCGCATAGTGGCCATGGAACATGGCCTCGATCACGCGGATCAACTCGTACCCGTGGCGCGGCTGCTCGGCGATCAGCGAGAGCAGCAGCAGCTTGAGGTTGCCATGGCCGAAACGACGCCCGCCGCCACGACCGCCGCCGGGGAACTCGACGTCCTCGGAAGCGAAGTCGCGCGCGCCACGACGCCATCCGGCACGACCGATGCGGCAGTCCGGCCCCTGGACGAAATCGGCTTCCGGGCGGGAAAACCGGTTCCTGCAACGCGGTGAACGAAAAAAGCGGTGATGCATGAATCTTTCTCCGATATATCTGAATGTATCTTACGATATATCGAAACATGCACCCATGCAATCCAGCCCCGTCGACCTCAACGCCGTGGCGCGAGGATCTCGCCGAGCCGGTCCTTCGTCCCGTCGATGCGCACCAGGTGCGGATAGCGCAGCCCGCCCGCGTATCCGATGCGTACGTTGCGGTAGTCGTCGCCCGAGCGCACGAGCAGCACGAGCTGCGTCCCTTTCGCGGTGGCGGCGACCGCCTCGCGCAGGCGATCGGGCGTGAATGCCTTGCCGCCGACCGCGACCAGCCGCATGCCGGGAGCGAGGCCGGCCTCGAAGGCGGGGCCGTTCCATCGCACGTCGGTGATGCGGCCGTCGCCCGCCGCCGCGACGAGACCGATCGAATAGGTGTGGTCCGCACGTTTGTCGACCGCCTCCGTTGCCTTCTGGAAATCGTTCGGCTTGTCCTCGTAGACCAGCTTCCAGCCGGCGGTGCGGATGCCGTCGAGCGGCGGCGCATGGCCCTCCACGCGTTCGCGCAGGAAGCCGGCCCAGTCGTGCGACGCGACGGCATCGAGCGCCGCGACGACATCGTCGAATCCGTAGGTACGCGTCGGCGCGGACGGATCGCCACCGCCGAAGAACGCGCGCGCGAAATCGTCCAGCGAACGGCGGTCCCGGCTCAGCTCGCGCAGTTTCGCGTCCACCGCCAGCCAGACGAGCTGCCCTCCGCTGTAGTAGTCCTCGGAGAGCTGGTAGCTGCGGAAGGACTGCGGTCGCCGCGCGGCGGCGACCGGATCGTTGGTCGTGTCCTGCATGGTGCGCCAGGCAAGGCCGGGCCGGTCATCGGCATAGCGCGCGGCGACGCCGGCCAGCACGTCGGTCGCCTGCTGGCGCGTCCACATGCCCGATCGTGCGCCGAGGACGAGACCCCAGTACTGCGTCTGGCCTTCGTAGACCCAGAGCAGCGTGTTGTCGGTCGGCGTGTTGTAGTCCGGCTGCGCCGTGCCGGACGGGCTTCGATACTTGCCGTTCCACGCATGCACGTACTCGTGCGGCAGCAGGTAGCGCGATTGCGGCACGCGGTTCCAGTCGGTGAAGTAGCCGGGCACGACGCGGTTCTCGCTGGACCTGCGATGTTCGAGGCCGATCCAGCCGAGATGGTCGGTGAGCGCGACGAGGAATTCGTAGTGATCGTACGGACGCGCGCCGAACGCCATGTCGGCCTGCAGCACGAGCCGGCGATGCGCATCGACGTGTTCCGGCTCCATCGCCAGCCGCGATGCATCGTCGGCGACGAGGGCCATCGTCACCGGCTGCTTCGATCCGCGATCCAGCTCCACGCGGTGGAAGTGGCGTCCCGCGAACACCGGCGAATCGACCAGCGTCGCGAGGTCCGTCTCGGCGAAACGCACGCTGCCGTCCGCCTCGCGCGTCGCGGTGCGCGCCATCGCGCTGCCGAACTCCCAGCCGACGGGCAGCCGCATGCCGGCAGCGACGCGAATCGCATCCGCACTGCGCCCTGCCGGGTAGAGCACCAGCCCGCTCCACTGCAGGTTCAGCATCTCGGGCGTCATCAGCACGCGCCCCTGCGCCGGATCGGTCGGGCTCAGGAAATCGAATTCCGCCAGCAGCGAGCGCGCGCCCGCCGGCAACATGACGTGGAACGCGTACACGTCATCGGACTGGCGCATCCAGCGCAACGGCACGCCGTCGACCGTGAAGCGGATGCCGGCAAGACGGTCCACCCGCCCGCTCGGCGCATGGTTGCCCGGCAGCCACTGCGGATACCGGAGCGTGATCGTCCCGTCCGCTGCAATGCCTTCCGGCACCGGAATCTGCTCGCGCACGCGGAACACGCGATGGTCGAGGTCGGTGGCGTCCACGACGATGCGGATCGGCACGTCATCGCCACCCTGCCCCGCACCGCCTGGCGTAGCGGCGGAAGCCGCCGGCCCCGACAACGCCGCCGACAGCAGCAGCCACCACACGATCCGAACCTTTGCCATTGCGTGCCTCCGCAGACCGAACAATGCGCCGCCTTCCGCGAGGACCGGCGCGAATGCCGATGTTCGCATACGCATTCCGCGAGATGACCTGCCATGCGACACCCATCCCGTCCCGGGATGGGCGGCATTCGACCATGGTCCAAGGCGTGCCCGGGACGGATGGCCTAGAATGCCGTGTCGCAATGCAGCAAACGGACGATCGATGCTTTATCACCTGCACGAAGTCAACCGCGCCTTCCTCAATCCGCTGGTGAACTGGTCCGGCGCCGCCGCCCAGGCGCTCGCATCGCCCGACAACTGGCTCTCGCGAATGCCCGGCATGGACCGCATGGCCGCCAGTTACGAACTGCTCTACCGCTTGGGCAAGGATTACGAGAAGCCCGCATTCGGCATCACCTCGGTGGTCGCGCACGGCGAGGAAGTCGCGGTGATCGAACAGACCGAGCTGGCACTTCCGTTCTGCAACCTGCTGCACTTCCGCCGCTGCAGCGACGATCCGCAAGTCGTCGCCAACCTGCGCGCGGACCCGCCGGTTCTGGTGGTCGCGCCGCTGTCGGGTCATCACGCTACGCTGCTGCGCGACACCGTACGCACGCTGCTGCGCGATCACGACGTGTACGTCACCGACTGGGTCGACGCGCGCATGGTCCCGCTGGAAGCGGGCGTGTTCGGACTGGACGACTACGTCGGGTACGTGCGGCAGTTCATCCATCGCCTCGGCGCGGACCGCCTGCACGTGATGTCCGTCTGCCAGCCGACCGTCCCCGTGCTCGCCGCCGTGTCGTTGATGGCCGCAGCCGGCGAGAAGACCCCGCGCAGCCTGATCCTGATGGGCGGTCCCATCGATCCGCGCAAGTCGCCGACCGAGGTCAACAATCTCGCCACGACGAAGCCGTACTCGTGGTTCGAGACCAGCGTGATCTTCGATGTGCCGCCGAACTATCCGGGCAAGGGCCGCCGCGTCTATCCGGGCTTCCTGCAACATGCCGGCTTCGTCGCGATGAACCCGAGCCGGCACTTCAATGCGCATTGGGATTTCTACCTGAACCTGATCCGCGGCGACCTCGACGACGCCGACGCGCACCGGCGCTTCTACGACGAATACAACGCGGTGCTCGACCTCCCTGCGGAGTTCTACCTCGACACGATCCGCATCGTGTTCCAGGAGCACCGCCTGCCGCTCGGCACGTGGCAGATCGACGGCAACCCCGTCGCGCCCGCCGCGATCCGGGACTCGGCGATCCTGACCATCGAGGGCGAACTCGACGACATCTCCGGCCTAGGCCAGACCCGCGCCGCGCACGACCTCTGCACCGGCGTGCCGAAAACCCGTCGCGCGCACATCGAAGTGGCCGGTGCCGGCCATTACGGCATCTTCAGCGGCCGGCGCTGGCGCGAGATCGTCTATCCGGACGTGCGCGCGTTCATCCGGAAGTCCGCCTGACACGCGGGAACCGGGCCGGCGGAAGCCTGTTCGCCGCTCCGCCCGCATGACCCGGTACACGTCACGATGATTGCCGCCGATTGCGTGCGGCCAACCGCCCATTGCCGGGCGCCGGCATTGCCGTACCGCCATGTTCGCGATCGAGCATCACGGGCCGACCGGCGTCGATTTGCGGGGTCAGGGTCCATCGCCTCGGACGCCGCTCGCATGCGCGCGAAAGGCATGGCGCGGTCGGTGCGATGAAAGCGGACTTCGCGGTCGCGGCGCCCTCCCCGCGCGCTGCGCAGTAGACTCGTCGCTTCGCGCCGTCCGCCCGGAGCATCCATGAAGCGCCTCGTACCGATCGCCCTCGCTGCGCTGTCCTGCCTCGCGCATGCCGCGCCGGATACGTCCACGCCGCGCACGATGCAGGACGTTCTCGACGCATCCCGGCCATCCGACTGGCGCAAGCCGGACCCTCGGGATCTCGTGTACATGGAGCTGCCGGGCGGGCGCGTCGTCATCGAGCTGGCCTCGCGCCACGCGCCGCTTCACGCGGAAAACATCCGCACGCTGGTCCGGGCCGGCTACTTCGACGGTCTCGAGGTGCTGCGCGTACAGGACAACTACGTCACGCAATGGGGCGATCCGGACGGCAGCGACCCGGCGAAGGCGCGGCCGTCGGGCAAGGCAGCGAAGACGCTGGCACCCGAGTTCGAGCGCGCCATCGTCGAAGGCGAGCCGTTCACGCGCCTTCCGGACGGCGACGTCTACGCGCCGGAAGTCGGGTTCAGCGACGGCTTCCCGGTCGGCCGCGACCCGGCCGCCGGCAGGATCTGGCTCGCCCACTGCTACGGCATGGTCGGCGCAGGCCGCGACAACGCGCCGGACAGCGGCCCCGGGCAGGAACTGTACGTCGTGATCGGCCATGCGCCACGCCACCTGGATCGCAACATCGCGCTGGTCGGGCGCGTGCTGAAGGGCATGGAGCACCTCGCCGGCCTGCCGCGCGGCAACGAGGCGATGGGTTTCTACGGCAAGGGTGAAGCGCGCACGCCGATCCGCGCGGTGCGCCTCGCCGCGGACGTGCCGGAGGCCGGGCGCGAGCCGATCGAGGTGCTGCGCACCGACACGCCGACGTTCGCGGCGCTGATCGAGTCGCGCCGCAACCGGCACGAGGCATGGTTCCTCAAGCCGGCCGGCAAGATCGACCTGTGCAACGTTCCGATCCCGGTTCGCGTCGCCCGTCCCGCGCGCGAACCGTGACAAGTGCCGGCCACCTCGCCTGCCCGCATTGCGGCCGGAAGGCGATGTCCTGTGCGCGCAAGGGCTGGCTGGGCCCGGCACGATCCGTGCGCTGCCGCGCATGCGGCAAGCGGATCGGCGTCGCAGCGTCCCGTTCGACATGGCTGCTCGCCCTCTCCGCGCTCGGCTTTCCGATCGCGCTGATCGGGGTGATCGGCGGGCTTGGAGCGCTGGGTATCAACGCATTCCTGCCGGCAATCGCGATCGCGATCGTCGCGGTGCACCTGCCGATCGGCTGGCTCTGCTGCCGCATCGTTCCGTTCGTCTCGCGCGAGCCGGAGCCGCGCGCCCCGCGCGGCCGGATCAAAGCTGCTGAGCGCTGAACGTGTCGCAGGTCTCCAGCCTGCCGCTCTGGAACCCGGTCTTGAACCAGCGCACGCGCTCGGCCGAGGTGCCGTGCGTGAACGAATCCGGCACGACATAACCGCGCGACTGACGCTGCAGCGCATCGTCGCCGATCGCATTGGCCGCGTTCAGCGCGGCCTCGATGTCGCCGGGCTCCAGCCACTGGTACGCGCGTTGCGCGTGGTTGGCCCAGACACCGGCGAAACAGTCCGCCTGCAGTTCCTGCCGCACGGAAAGGCCGCTCGCACCCTGCATGGGCGCCCCCTGGCGCGCGGCCTGGTCGACTTCGCGCATCACGCCGATCACGTTCTGCACGTGGTGGCCGACCTCGTGCGCAATGACGTAGGCCTGCGCGAACTCGCCCGCAGCGCGGAACCGGGCTGCCATCTCGTGGAAAAACGCCAGATCGAGATACACCTGCCGGTCGCCGGGGCAATAGAACGGCCCCATGGCCGACGACGCCGCGCCGCATGCCGACTGCACGCCGCCGGAGAACAGCACCAGCTTCGGCGCCGGGTATTGCTGCCCCGATGCCTGGAAGATCGCGCCCCAGACGTCCTCGGTGCTGCCGAGTACCGCGCGCACGAACTCCGTTTCCTCGGTGCTCGCCGGTGCCGCGGTTTCCTGCTGGACCGTCGGCCCGCCCACATCGATGCCGCCGAAAAGCTGCAGCAGTTCCAGCGGATTCTTGCCGAAGATCAGGCCGATGATCAGCACGACGATGATGCCGCCAAGGCCGAGACCGCCGCCGCGACCGAAGCGCATGCCGCCACCGCCGGAGTCCTGCACGACGTTGTCGCTGCGCCGCGACTTCTTCCACAACATGGCCGTCTCCGCACGCCACCGCGCCCACATGCGCGCAGCGGACGTTAACCGAGGGGTTGGCGCTCCGCAACCATTACGGCCGCGACGTTGCAACCGCTCACGATCGCAGCCGTTCCGCATGCATGCGCATGCGCCTTGCTATGCTCGCGCGATGCCATTTTCCGCCGACGCCCTGCGCCTCTCCCACCGCTTCCGCGGCTTCCTGCCCGTCGTCGTGGACGTGGAAACCGGCGGCTTCGACTGCGATCGACACGCGCTGCTGGAGATCGCGGCAGTGACCGTGCGCATGGACGCCGAAGGCTTCCTGCACCCGGATCCGCCGGTCTCCACCCACGTGGAGGCGTTTCCCGGCTCCGAACTGGATCCGCGATCGCTGGAAATCACCGGCATCGACCCCGGCCACCCGCTGCGCGGCGCGCTGCCCGAGAAGGATGCGCTGGAGGTGATCTTCAAGCCGGTGCGCGCCGCGATGCGTGCAAACGACTGCACGCGCGCAATCCTGGTCGGCCACAACGCCTCGTTCGATCTCGGCTTCCTCAATGCCGCGATCCGCCGCACCGGCCACAAGCGCAGCCCGTTCCATCCGTTCAGCTCGTTCGACACGGTGACGCTGGCCGGCCTCGCCTACGGCCAGACGGTACTGAGCCGCGCGGTGGAGGCATCCGGCCACGCATGGGACGCGCGCGAGGCGCATTCGGCGGTATACGACGCCGAGCGCACGGCGGAGCTGTTCTGCACCATCGTCAATCGCTGGCGCGAGATGGACCTGCGCTCGCGCGTGATCTGAACCCTGCGCCCGCTCAGGGCGCTTCCGGCATCCCCGCGAGCGGGCCCATGAAGCCGCGGTAGTAGCGTAGCTCCGCGATCGAGTCGCGCACGTCGCTGAGCGCCGTGTGCGCCGATTCCTTGCTGAATCCGCGCGCGATCTCCGGAGACCAGCGCCGCGCCAGCTCCTTGATCGTGGAGACGTCGAGGTTGCGGTAATGGAAGAACCGCTCCAGCCGCGGCATCAGCCGGTACAGGAAACGACGGTCCTGGCAGATCGAATTGCCGCACATCGGCGACTTCCCCGCCGGCACCCATTGCACCAGGAAATCCACCGTCAGCGCCTCTGCCGTGCCGAGGTCGATGTCCGATTCGACGACGCGCTGCCAGAGCCCGGACTTGCGATGCTGGTTGCGGTTCCAGTCGTCCATCGCCGCCAGCCGCTCCTCCGGATGGCGAATCGCGAACTCCGGTCCGTCGGCGAGGACGTTGAGGTCGCGATCGGTGACGACCGTGGCGATCTCCAGGATGGAGTCGTGGTCCGGATCGAGCCCGGTCATTTCGAGGTCGATCCAGATCAGGTTGCTATCGTCGATTCCGTGCATGCACACCCCGCTTGGCCTGTCCGCAGTCTAGGCAACGGGCCGGCGCTTGCAAACCCGCGCTATGCTCGCTCGATGGCCGAAACCTTCCTCTGGCACGACTACGAGACCACCGGCGCGGACACGCGCCGCGACCGACCCGCGCAGTTCGCCGCGATCCGCACCGACGGAAACCTCGAGCCGACCGGAGAACCCATCTCCCTGCTGTGCCGACCCGCGCCGGACGTGCTGCCGCATCCGGATGCCGTCCTGCTCACCGGCATCACGCCGCAGCGGATGCAGCGCGAAGGCGTGATCGAAGCCGAATTCGCAGCGCGCGTGCACGAGGCGATGGCCGCACCGGGCACCTGCAGCGTCGGCTACAACTCGCTGCGCTTCGACGACGAGATCACGCGCCACCTGCTCTACCGCAACTTCTTCGATCCCTACGAGCGCGAGTGGAAGAACGGCAATGCGCGCTGGGATCTGATCGACCTCGCGCGCATGTGTCACGCGCTGCGCCCGGACGGCATCGAATGGCCGCTGCGCGACGATGGCGGCCCGAGCTTCAAGCTGGAGCATCTCGCCGCCGCCAACGGCATCGCACAGGCGCGCGCGCATGATGCCGTCTCCGACGTGGAGGCGCTGATCGGCCTCGCACGTCTGCTGCGCGCGCGCCAGCCCAGGCTGTGGGACTGGTATTACGCGCTGCGGCGCAAGCAGCGCGTGTTCGACCTGATCGACCCGGTCGCGATGACGCCGCTGCTGCACGTCTCCTCGCGCTATCCCGCCGCACGTGGCTGCATCGCGATGGTCGCGCCGCTCGCGCCGCATCCGACGCTGCCGAACGCGGTGCTCGTCTACGATCTCGCCGTCGATCCCGCGCCGCTGCTGGAACTGGACGCCGACGACATCGCCGATCGCGTGTTCACGCCGCGCGCGGATCTGCCCGAAGGCATCGAGCGCATCCCGCTCAAGGCGATCCACGCCAACCGCTCGCCCGCGCTGGCGCCGCCGTCCGTGCTGCGCGGCGTGGACCTCGCGCGCATCGCGCTCGACCCCGATCGCGCTCGCGCTCACCTCGAACGCCTTCGCGGTGCCACCGGCCTGGCCGAGAAGGTGCGGCAGGTGTTCGGACGCGCCGCCGGCCACGACGCCGCGCCCGACCCGGAACTCGCGCTCTACGAGGGCTTTCCCTCCGACACCGACAAGCGCCTGTTCGCGGATGTGCGCGCGACGCCGCCCGAACGACTCGGCAAGCGCGCGTTCCCGTTCCGCGACGCGCGTTACACCGAACTCCTGTTCCGCTACCGCGCGCGCAACTGGCCCGACACGCTGACCGACGAGGAGGCCGACCGATGGAGCGAATTCCGCCGCGCGCGCCTGACCCGCCCCGGCCCGCTCACCCCGCTGACCCTCGACGACTACTTCGCGCGCATTGCCGCCCACCGCGCGAGCGAAACGCCAAAGCCCGGTCAAGTGCCGCTGCTGGACGCGCTGGAGGCGTGGGGGATCGAGGTGCGCGAAACGCTTTCGCACATCACGAGTCCGGCAATGCGGGACTCGTGATTCGTGGACGAGATCGATTGGTCGCCCCTGAAGAGTCGGTTTCACCTGGCCGTTCCGAAATGAACCGCCCCGGCCTTCCCGGAGGCCGTCCGGCTTGAGTCCGGCCGCCTTGGCCAGACCGACCTGCGCCGATGGCAAGCCGCTTCGGCCTGCGCTGGCGGTTCACCCGGGCCGGCTGGCATGGCGTCGCCTTGCCGCTGCGGGTGGCCTTCACGCCCCTGCCGCGTATCGCCCGTGCGTGTCGCGCGATCATCATTCATGTCGACTATCGATGTCATTGAAACAATAGACTTAAGCTTTCATGGCTCCGTCCCTAGCATCGTCAAGGCCAATACAGGTGCTCCGACGAACCCATTCACAGACAGAGGGACAGCCATGACCGACGACAGCCGAAAGTGCCCCGTAACCCACCTGACGACCGACTTCGGCGCCCCGGTGGTCACCAACCGCGACAGCCTTACCGCCGGCCCGCGCGGCCCGCTGCTGGCGCAGGACGTGTGGCTCAACGAAAAGCTCGCCAACTTCGTGCGCGAAGTGGTGCCCGAGCGGCGCATGCACGCCAAGGGCTCGGGCGCCTTCGGCACCTTCACCGTCACGAACGACATCACGCAGTACACCCGCGCCAGAATCTTCAGCGAGGTCGGCAAGAAGACCGAGATGTTTGCCCGCTTCACCACCGTGGCCGGCGAGCGCGGCGCCGCCGACGCCGAGCGCGACATCCGCGGCTTCGCCCTCAAGTTCTATACCGAAG
>ENA-UOVV01000071-UOVV01000071.1-compost-metagenome-genome-assembly--contig:-NODE-71-length-161723-cov-9.611067_pt1 | contig 161723 bp, 144 predicted proteins | sample MGYA00238155_ERZ761577 | MGnify/ENA primary metagenome ERZ761577 (study PRJEB28898, sample SAMN06268775) | compost metagenome | isolation source: Emeryville, CA | place: USA:Emeryville, CA | collected...
CGGCGATGCCGAGCGTGCTTTCGACGGTGTTGACCTCGAAGCCTTCCATCGCGGCTTGGAGCGCGTTGATGGGATCGACTTCGGTAACGATCACACGCGCGCCAAAGCCCTTGAGCGAATGCGCCGAGCCTTTGCCGACATCGCCGTAACCGCATACGCAAGCGACCTTGCCCGCGATCATGACATCGGTCGCACGTTTGAGACCATCGGCCAGCGATTCGCGGCAACCGTAGAGATTGTCGAACTTCGACTTGGTGACCGAGTCGTTCACGTTGATGGCAGGCACGAGGAGTTTGCCCTGCTCATGCAACTGGTAGAGGCGATGCACGCCGGTGGTCGTTTCTTCGGAAACCCCGCGCCAATCCTTCACGAGCTCGGTGAAGATGCCGGGCTGCTCTTTTGCGATGCGCTTGAGGAGATCCTTGATGATCTGCTCTTCGTGCGAAGACGACGCGGAGTTCACCCACGGACTGCCATGCTCCATCTCGTAGCCCTTGTGCAGGAGGAGCGTGACGTCGCCGCCGTCATCAACGACGAGCTGCGGGCCTTTGTTGCCCGGATGCACGACCGCCCTCCAGGTAAGGTCCCAGTATTCCTCGAGCGTCTCGCCCTTCCAGGCGAAGACCGGCACGCCGGCTTTGGCGATGGCCGCGGCGGCGTGATCCTGCGTGGAGAAAATATTGCACGAAGCCCAACGCACATCAGCGCCGAGCGCGACCAGCGTCTCGATGAGAACAGCGGTCTGGATCGTCATGTGCAACGAGCCGGTGACGCGCACGCCCTTGAGCGGTTTTTCGGGACCGAACTTTTTGCGGACCGCCATCAGGCCGGGCATTTCATGCTCGGCGATGCTGATTTCTTTGCGACCCCACTCGGCGAGGCTGATGTCTTTGACTTGATAATCGTTGGCCATGGATTCGTTTATTTGAGAGCGGCTTTAAGCGCGGCGACTTTGTTGGTTTGTTCCCACGGCAGACCGGCTTTGCCGAAGTGTCCGTAGTTGGTCGTCTGGCGATAGATGGGGCGCAGGAGATCGAGCTGCTTGACGATGTCGGCAGGTTTGAAGCTGAAAACTTTCTGAACCGCCGCGGTGATCTTGGCGTCGGCCACGGAGCCCGTGCCGAAGGTGTTCACAAACACGCTGACGGGCTTCGGGTGACCGATCGCGTACGCGACTTGGAGTTCGCACTGCCTGGCGAGACCGGCGGCCACAATGTTCTTCGCGACCCAACGGCACATGTACGCGGCCGAGCGATCGACCTTCGAGGGATCCTTGCCCGAGAACGCGCCACCGCCGTGACGCCCCCAGCCGCCGTACGTATCCACAATGATCTTACGCCCGGTGAGACCCGAGTCGCCCTGCGGACCGCCGATGACGAACTTGCCCGTCGGGTTGATGAGAAATTCCGTGTTCTTCGTGAGCAACTTGGCCGGAAGAACCTTCTTGATGACGTTCTTGATGAGGAACGACTCGATCTCCGAATGCTTCACGTCGGCCGTGTGCTGCGTGGAGATCACGACGTTTACGATCTCCGTCGGAACACCGTCCACATAACGAACCGAAACCTGCGACTTCGCGTCGGGGCGCAGCCACTTCACTTTGCCGCTCTTGCGGATGCGGGTGAGTTCGCGACCGAGACGATGTGCAAACATCACCGGCGCCGGCATGAGCTCCTCGGTTTCGTCGGAGGCAAAACCAAACATCAACCCCTGGTCGCCCGCGCCCTGCTCGGCGTGCTTTTTTCCCTCGGCTTTGCGCGCGTCGACGCCTTGCGCGATGTCGGCCGACTGCGCCGTGAGGTAGTTGTTGATGAAAACGGTGTCGGCGTGAAACACATCGTCGGCGTTGGTGTAGCCGATCTCGCGAATCGCATCGCGGATCACCTGGCCGATGTTGATGACGGTTTCGATCGGACGGCTATGGCCGGTTTTCTTATCCTGAAGTTTCGGCAGCGTGATCTCGCCGCCCACCACGACGACGTTCGACTTCACGAACGTCTCACACGCGACACGCGCGGTGCGATCGTATGCCAAGCACGCATCAAGAATGCTGTCGGAGATAAGATCTGCGACTTTGTCGGGGTGACCTTCGCCCACCGATTCCGAAGAGAAAACAAAGGATGTAGCCATAGGAAGAGATAGGCAGACAACAGCGGCACACGGTGGAGGCAAGTTAAACATCAACATATACGAATCACATGATGCGTAATTATTTTAAAGTTGTCGGCTGGTGTGGCGAAAACAAGGGAGTCCTCCGCGTTCTCCCTCGGCGGGCGCATCACCGTCAGTCGATTTAGTTTTTATCTATCACGCACCCGCATGTCCGACGATCTACCTATTGATCCTGAAGCCATTGAGAACCTCCGTTCGCTCACTCCGGATGACCCGGACGGCTTCCTGCGCGAGATCGTCGGCATCTTTTTGGAAGACACGCCTGCCCGTATCGCCGAATTGCGCGACACCCTCGCCGCCGGCGATCAGGTCGCCTTCACGCGCGCGGCGCACAGTATTAAAGGCAGTGCTGCCAATCTCGGCGCCAATCAGCTTCGCACCCTTTCCTCCGAACTCGAACAACAGAGCAAAACCGCCGGCCTCGCGGGTATCGAACCGCAGATCGACGGCCTTCAAGCCGCGTTCGAGCGCGCGCGCGCCGAGTTGGGGAAATATATCTCCGGCTAAGCACGCCAAACACGCGGCGACGCTCCGCCGCGAAGCTCAACGCCGCGTCGTTTCCACGACGTGGTTAAGCATCCGCGAAAATTCATCGCAACGCGCGTAACTTCCCGCGCGATTACGGGTCGAGTCCGCCATGGCGTCCCAGCAACGCGACTACATCCTCCGGCTGATTGAGCAACTTCGTGAGTTTTTGATCGAAGTCGTGCGCTTGCGCGAAACCGGACGCGTCGATCAGGCGCTGACGGCGATCATCCAAGCGCAGGAGCGGCTCCTCAGTCTTCCCTCCGAGCGCTTCCTCACGGCGTCGCCGGAAGAACTGTTTCAGCTGCTCATCCGTGGAGAAACGCCCGACAATGCCCGTGAGAAAAGTCTCCTGCAGGTCGATCTCCTGATCGAGATCGCGCGCGTGTATGAACAAAAAGAACAACCCGCGCTCGCCACGGGCGCCTGGCGTTTCACGCACGAATTGATCGCGCTCGCCACGGCGATGTTTCCCGACACCGCCGACCTCGCGCTCGCACGGCGGCAAGACGAGGTCAGCCGTCATCTCGATCACGCGGGCGCTTGATCCCGCGCCGCCACGCAACTGAACCGTGCGGCGCCTCACTCGCTCGAATCCACCGCGAGCGCCGGCTTGAGCGTCTGGCCTTTCAGACGAATACCGTTCAAGCGTTCGATGATCAGCGGCGCATGCTCCGACGCGACATCGACCAACGCATGCCGTTGATGAATGTCGATCGCGCCGACGACATTCGCCGGCAGGCGGGTCACCCCGGCGATTTTTCCGACGAGATCCGCAGGCGTCACGAGTTCCTTGCGCCCCACATTCACGAAAATCGTGGTGAAACCCGCCTCGCGTCCGGTGCGCGCCGGGCGCTCGAACTTCGCTTTACTCGGACGATTCTTCGGCTCGTTGAAGGCGCCTTCGTCTTCATCGCGTCGCGACGATTTGCGCTCCTGCTTCGGCGCACGTTCGAAATCGCCCCCGTTCGACGAGGATCCGCGGAATGACGACGGCGTCGTACCTGTATCCGTTTTATCACTACCCTGCATGAGATGCAGCAGCGCCGAGCAGATGTCGGTGCTGGAGTACCCCTGATCGAGCAAGCGATCGATGATGCGATCCTGTTTCGTGAATTTGTTTTCGTTGAGCGTGGCGCGCAGCTTTTCGAAGAACACGTTCTCGCGCGCTTCTTCGACTTGATCAAGCGAAGGCACGTTTTCGCGGCGGATCTTCAGCTTCGCATAACGCACCATGCTCTGCAGCTTGTAGAGTTCGCGCCCCGACACGAATGTGAACGCCCTGCCCTCGCGTCCCGCGCGTCCGGTGCGGCCGACGCGATGCGTGTAGTCTTCCGCGTCGTTGGGCAGATCGAAATTAAAAACGACTTCGAGATCGTCCACGTCGAGTCCGCGCGCCGCGACATCCGTCGCGATGAGAAACTCGAAACCGCGACGACGGAATTTCTCCATCACGCGATTGCGTTGGGCCTGACTGATATCGCCGTGCAGACGATCCACCGCGTAGCCGCGCGCATGGAGATGCTCGTCGAGCTCATCCACCATCACCTTCGTGCTGCAGAAAATGATGCCGTAACGAAAATCGTACAAATCGATCAGGCGCGTGAGCACTTCCACTTTCGAGCGACGATCCACCTCGAAGTAAACCTGATCCACCTTGGGCGCGTTTTGCGCGAGCGCCTCGATTTTGATCCACGCGGGATCGCGACTGAAACGTTTGATAAGCGACTGAATCGCGGGCGGCATCGTCGCCGAGAAGAACAACAACTGCCGCTCCTCGGGCACCGCGGAGAGAATTTGTTCGATGTCGTCGCGGAAGCCCATGTCGAGCATGCGATCGGCTTCGTCGAGGATCACCAGCTTCAACGCATCGAGCTTCAACGTGCCGCGTTCCATGTGATCCATCACGCGACCCGGCGTACCGATCACCACCTGCACGCCCGAAGCGAGCGCGCGAAATTGTCGATCATACGATTGGCCTCCGTAGATCGGCGTCGCGTGGAGCCCGCGTTTGAACAACGACAACTTCGCCACTTCTTCCGCCACCTGCACCGCGAGTTCGCGCGTCGGACAAAGCACGAGCACCTGCACGGCTTTGTTGGCCGTATCCACTTTCTCGATCGCGGGGATCGCAAATGCCGCGGTCTTGCCGGAACCGGTCGAGGACTGGCCGACGACATCGCGGCCTTCGAGAATGACTGGGATCACCGCCGTCTGAATCGGCGATGCTTCCTCAAAGCCCATTTTATCGACGGCCTTGAGGATCTCGGGAGAAAGCCCGAGTTCGGAGAATTTACGTTTATCCATGGCGTACACTGCACTGCTGTTTGCGAAAAGCAGAGGAGAAAATACTCACCACGGCCATCATGCGAACACTCGCGTGAAATTTGCCCTCGCTATTTTTTCGAGTGCACTTCGGCAATACGCCAATGCCGTTTTCCAAACTCGGGCTTCATTCCAGTCTCGTCAAAGGTACCCAAGCCATGGGGTACACCGACCCCACGCCGATCCAGTTGCGCGCGATTCCCATCGTGCTTGCCGGCAAGGATCTCATCGCCTCCGCCCAAACGGGAACGGGAAAAACCGCCGCGTTCGCGCTGCCGATTCTTAATCGGCTCGGACCCCACAAGCGCGGCAATCCGCGCGTGCTCGTACTCGAACCGACGCGCGAACTCGCCGCGCAGGTCGAAACCGCGTTCCGCGACTTCGGTCGTTTCACCGACGTCAAAGCCACCGTGCTCTACGGCGGCGTCGGCTACGGCAAACAACGCAACGACCTTCGCGCCGGCGTGGACATCGTGATCGCGACGGTAGGCCGCCTCATGGATTTTCTTCACGAAAAAACCCTGAAGCTCGATGACATCGAAGTGCTCGTGCTCGACGAGGTCGATCGCATGCTCGACATGGGCTTCATCAAAGACGTCAAACGCGTCGTCGAGCTCTGCCCCAAGTCGCGACAAACGCTGTTCTTCTCCGCCACCATTCCGCCGGAGATCGAAGAGATCGCACGCTTCGCCCTTAAGAATCCCGAGCGCGTCGAGATCGGCCGCCAGCGCTCCGTCAACGAGTCCGTGAATCACGCCGTGTACACGGTGCCGCATCAATTAAAGTTCGATCTGCTGCTCGCGCTGCTCGAAAAGACGGACTTTCAGAGCGTCATCATTTTTTCGCGCACCAAACACGGCGCCGATCGCATCGCCCGCAAACTGCGCAACGCGAACCATACGGTCGCCGTCCTTCATGCGAACCGCTCCCAAAACCAGCGCATGGAAGCGCTCGATGGATTTAAGAAAGGACGCTACGAAGTCATGGTCGCGACCGACATCGCTGCACGCGGCATCGACGTCGCCGGCGTCTCCCACGTCATCAATTACGACGTGCCGGAAAATCCGGAGGATTATGTGCACCGCATCGGCCGCACAGGCCGCGCCATGGCCGTCGGCGACGCCTACATGCTCGCCACCCCCGAAGACGCCAAAGACGTCCGCGACATCGAACGTTTCATCGGCGCGCGCATCCCGCAGCTCACGCTCGAAGGTTTCGACTACAAAGCGAAGCCCTCCACGCCATCCGACAAACCGCGGTTAAAGGAGCAGCCGCGCAATCCCATGAACAATCCCCGCGCATTTGGCGGCGGCGATCCCCGCCACCATCCCAAAGGAAAACCCGGGGCCCACTGGCGCACGCGGCGCGGACGGTAAAACGTATTCGTAGAACAACTACACCAGAAAGACCGGAGCGATGTCTCCGGTCTTTCTTTTTCCCCGGGATCCTCACTCGGACATGGCCTGCCGATCTGCCTCGGCATGGGCGTTCAAGCGATCGAGTTCGTACGAAAAGGCGCCTGTATTCACGATTTCCCTACACAAACCGCGCGCACGAAATCCACGCGTTTCTCCATGTGGGGATTATGCCCCGAGCCGGCGATCGTCTCGATCATCGAACGCGGGAAATGACTGGAGATGACGGCGTGATCTTCGGGCAGCACGTACCGCGATTTTTCCCCGAGAATAAACGCCGTCGGCCCCTCGAAGCGATCGGCTTCCGCCAGCGGATTAGACTCCAGCTCCGGCAGCGCAGCCGTCAGCACCGGCAGATTGATCTGCCAGCGCCACGCGCCGGTCTCCGCATCGCGCTCGAGATTCGTCGAAAGAAATTTCCGCATCGCCCAATCTCCCACCCGTGCTTCGAACTTCAGCTCGGCTTCCGCGCGCGAATTGAGCGTACGCAGATCGAGCTCGTTCATGGCCGCAAACTCCGAGCGGTGCGCCGCCGACAGGTAGGCCTTGGGCGCAATATCGACGATGATCAGCCGCTCGACGCGCTCCGGATGCCCGCAGGCAAGACGCATGGCCACTTTGCCGCCCATGCTGTGCCCCATCAATGTCACCCGCGAGAGCGCGTGCTCATCCATCCAGCCCAGCACGTCGTCCACCATCGCTGCGTACGTCATCACGGAGTCGTGCGGCGACCGGCCATGATTCCGCAGATCCAGCGCATGCACATGAAAATGCGCCGCCAAATCGCCCCCCGTGGACTGCCAGTTGCGTGACGACCCTAAAAGCCCGTGCAAAACGATCAACGGCGGCTTGCCCGCACCGCCTAACTCGCGATGAAAAAGTTGAACCACGCAGACACAGAGGGCACAGAGAGCCGCGATTTCAATTCTTCAAAAATTCTCCGTGCCCTCCGTGTCTCTGTGGTTCAATCAATCTTTCCATGTCTGAACCGAAACTCACCCCGATGATGCAGCAGTACTTTGAGGTGCGCCGCGGCTTGCCGCGCGATACCTTGCTGCTTTTTCGGCTGGGCGACTTCTACGAGATGTTTTTCGAGGACGCGCAGGATGCCGCCCGCATCCTCGGCATCACCCTCACCAAGCGCGGCGAAACACCCATGGCCGGCATCCCGTTTCACGCGGCGGACAACTACGTGGGCAAACTCCTCGCCGCCGGCAAAAAGGTCGCCATCTGCGACCAAGCCGAACCCGCCAAAGCCGGTAAACTCGTCAAACGCCAGCTCACGCGCATCCTCAGCCCTGGCACCACCCTCTCCGCCGACCAACTCGACGCCACGCGCAACCACTATCTCTGCGCGCTTTCCTTCGATAAAAACGGTTTGCACGCCGCCTGGCTCGATCTCTCCACCGGCGAATTCAAAGTCGCGACCGATGCGCGACCGGAAAACCTGCTGCCCGTTCTCACCGCGCTCGATCCCGCGGAGTTGATCACGCCGGAAGGTGCAGTCGAAGCGTGGAAAAACGCGCCGCACGAACAGACGGCGTTGCACGCGCTGCATCATTTCGCGCGCGGGCGTCTGGTAACCGAGCTTCCTGAATACCACTTCGAAACCGACGAAGGCGCGCGCAATGTCATAAGCGCGCTCGGCGTGCTTAATCTCGAGGGCTTCGGTCTCACGCCCTCACATCCTGCGCTGGGGCCGGCCGGTGCGCTCGTCCATTACGCGACTGAAAATCTCTGCGCGAAACCGGAAAACCTGCGCGGCCTGCAGGAATACCGCAGTTCGCAAGCGCTTCTCCTCGATCCCACCACGCTGCGAAACCTGGAAATCTTTTCGTCTTCTCGCGGCACGCGCGACGCGTCGTTGCTCGCGGCAATCGATCGTACGGCAACCTCGGCAGGCGCTCGCTTGCTCGAACGCTGGCTCGCGGCGCCGAGTCTCGATTTGGAGGAAATCCGGCGTCGTCAGTCGATCGTCGGCGAACTCATCGAACACTCCACACGTCTCGTCGATTTGCGCGATCTGCTCACGGGCGTGCGCGACATTCCGCGCATCCTCGGTCGCCTGCAAAACCGCCTGCGCAATCCCCGCGAACTCGGCGGCGTGCGCGACACCCTCGCCCGCCTTCCGCAGATCCGCGCGGCGCTCGCGCCGTTTCCCGCCCATTCGCAGGTCGCCGTATTGAGAAATCAAATACACGAACTGCCCGAGCTCGCGCGTCTGCTCGGTTCCGCGTTGGCCGACGAGTTGCCGGCCGATCTCGCCGATGGCGGGTACATCCGTTCCGGTTACGATCCGGAGCTCGATCGTCTGCGTTCGCTCACGACCGACAACAAGACGTGGCTCTCCGATCTCGAGCGCGCCGAACAAGAGCGCACCGGCATCCGCAGTCTGAAGGTCAGGTTCACAAACAATTTCGGATATTACATCGAGGTCACGAAGGCCAATCTGCACCTCGTCCCAGCCGACTACATCCGCCGTCAGACAACGGTGAACGGCGAGCGCTACGTCACCGAATCGCTCAAACAGAAGGAGAAAGAGATCTTTCACGCCGAGGAAAACGCCCTCGCGCGCGAGCTGGAACTTTTCAATCAGCTCGTCAGCGCGGTGCTCGATGAATCGCTCGCGCTCGCCCGCACCGCCGACGTTCTCGCCGAGCTCGATTTGCTCGCCGGCTGGGCCGTGCTCGCACGCGAATGGGACTATTGCCGACCTGTCGTCGACGACAGCGAAATGCTTGAGATCGTCGAGGGCCGTCACCCGGTCGTCGAACAGATGCTCAAATCGCCCGCGACCATCACGGCCAGCGGAACCACGCAGGCGTTTGTTCCGAACGACACATCACTCTCCTGCGACGACGCACAGCTCGCGCTGATCACCGGTCCCAACATGGCCGGTAAATCGACGTACATTCGCCAAGTCGCGCTCATCGCCCTGCTCGCGCACATCGGTTGCTGGACCCCCGCGCGCTCGTGCCGCGTCGGTTTGATCGATCGCATTTTCTCGCGCGTCGGCGCCAGCGACGATCTCGCACGCGGCAACTCGACGTTCATGGTCGAGATGAACGAGACCGCCAACATCCTCAACAACGCCACCGCACGCTCGCTGATCATTCTCGACGAAATCGGTCGCGGCACATCGACCTATGACGGCTTGAGCATCGCATGGGCCGTCGTGGAGCATCTGCATCGCGACGAGATGCGCGGCCCGCGCACCCTGTTCGCCACGCATTATCAGGAGCTCACGCAACTCGAGAAACACCTCCCGCGTCTGCGCAACTTTTGCGTCGCGGTGAAGGAATGGAACGACGACATCGTCTTCGTGCGCCGTGTCATCCCCGGCGCCGCGGATCGCAGCTACGGCATTCAGGTTGCCCGACTCGCCGGTCTTCCGCTCAGCGTGATCGACCGCGCCAAAACCATTCTCGCCCGGCTCGAGTCGGACGATACTGCCGTCGAACTTCCCTCACCCAAGGCCAAGCCGAAGAAAAAAATCTCCGTCAAAACCGAGACCGAAGACCCTCAATTAAGTCTGCTGTAACGCCAGTCGCGTCGGCAGACCGGCAAATGCCGATCGTTCCCGCAGCGAGCCGATCTGCGTATTCGAAAAACAAATACGGACCAACGGCATGGTCGTTCAGTTCACTCTTGCGGATAGATCAGCACGCGATCGTGCACGAGGAGGATGAGGTCTTTTTTGCCGTCGCCCGTCACATCGGCGATGACCGTTTCGCGCGGTTCCATCGGCGATCCGCGGCGACCTTGGTAATGTTGATCCACTTCGAAAACCTTGAAGTGCATGAGGCTTTCCCAGCGGTCTTCTTCGCCGCGCTTGAGGATTTCCAAGAGGTTCCTGCCCGGATCCACACAGACAAGCTCCGGTCGACCATCGCCCGTAAAATCGCCCGCGATGATATCGCTGTACGATATATCCGGGAGATCGGTCGCGTGGGTCGAAAGCGTGGCCAGCGCATGATCTGATTGGCCGAGCGGAATCCACCAGAAGCGATCGCGCCCAAAGAAGAACGCTTCACTGCCGCCACCGGGCGCTGCGCGCACTTCGGCGCCGAGCACGTCGATTTTCCCGGCAGGTGCGGAATCGGCGACTTCGAAGAGTCCCTGCGCATTTGCGCGGAGCACTTGAAATTGCTCGCCCTTGCGATCATACAAGATCACCTCGGTGCGTTTTCCGTCGCGAGATTTCACGATCAACGACGTGGCGATTTCCGCCGAGGAATCGCGCGCGTTGAACTGATCGACGACGGTCAACTCGCCGTCTTGCACGCGCATCGCCCGGGCGAAGCTGCTCACGCTCGCAACCAATTCCGCTTTCCCATCGCCATCGAGATCGCCGGTGGAAACGGCCGCCGCATCGAGATTATCGACAAGCCCTTTGCGAAAACCAGGCGTCGTGGAAAGATCGGTGAACGCGAGTTCGTCGCCCTGCACCAGCAACCGCATCGCATCCATCGGCGTGAACACCGCGATATCGAGGCGTCCGTCTTGATTCGCATCGATGAGTCGAATCGCACGTGGATCGGTTTTCAGTCCAGGCAGTTCAAAAGTCTTCAGCTGTTCCGCGCTATCTTCGCTGCGCGCCCAGATCTCGATGTGACGTTTCCCCTTCTCTTCGCGCAACACCGTGAGCAGCACGCGCCCGTCGGCGGCGAGATCGCCCGCAGCGATCGCGAGCGGCTTGCCCGCGAAGGGCAACGGTTGGGGATACGCGAGACGGCCGTTGGTGAATTTGGCGACGCCGACCGACTGCTCGCGCGGACTGCCGACAAAGAGTTCGTCGCTGCCATCGCCGTCCCAATCCGCCGCGGCGAGACTGCGCACGTCGGAGAAAACGGGATAACGCTGAGGCGACGTAAAACCGCCGTCGGATTGGCGGAGATAGAGATAAACCTGCGCGCCATCGGGATCGCCGACCGCAACGTCGAGCTGGCTATCGCCGTTAAAATCGCCGAGCGCATAACAGGCCGGCGAGCGTCCGGCGGTGCGCGGACTAAAAACGCGCGGACGCAACACGAGCTGCCCATCGGCCGACGACGTGTGCTCGAGTTGAAACACTTCGAGCTGTCCGGTGGCCTCCTGTGCGAACGCAAAAATCGCGCCTTCGGTCTTCGTCGCCGGAGCGAGAATCTGCAGCGTGCAACGCGTGCCTTTCATCGGATACGCGAGCTCGGGACCAAACTCGCCGTTGCTGTTCTGCAGACGCACGCGCAGTCCGTCGCGCGAGTTGTGGCAAAGATAAACGAGATCGGTGCGACCATCGCCATTCACATCCACCAGTTCGAGTCCGTAACAATTTTCGTCGGGCAGCACGTAGCGGCGCGGCGCGGCGAGTTCGCCGTTTTTCTGTTGTTCGAAGTACGCGATCTCCTTCGTACCGATCAGCACAAGATCCGTGCGTTTGTCGCCATTAATGTCACCGGCACGCATGGAGCCGACGAACTGAAGCGGCGTCGGCGCTTCGGGAATGCGTTTCTCCGACCAGCCGCCGTCCGCTTGTTGCAAGCGCAGCGTGAGCGCGTGAGGATCGCCTGTATACGCCAGGTCGATACGCCCGTCGCCGTTAAAATCGCCGACGGTGAGATCAAACACCGTGACGCCGGTCGTCACCGAGGCTTTGCGAAAACGCGCGTCCTCGATGACCGGCTCCCAGCGATTGGTGCGCACGGAGCGCGCGGGCTCCGGCCGTTTCTCGCCAGGTTTGAGCTGATAAAGAATATCGATCGCACTGCGGTCGTTGTTCGCGACGGCGAGATCCATGCGACCATCACCATCGAGATCCGCGACCTGCAGCGCGCGGGTGTTCCAATCGAGTTTCGCCACCTCCGGCCCGCGCAATGTCACCGGTGGTTCGGCCACCGCGGCATCGGGCTTGGCGGCTGCACAGCCACCAGCCCAGAGGGAAACGGCTAGGAGACGGAGGAGGCGGAAACGGCTCACTGGTTATGCTTGAGGATGCTTTTGTAGAAATAGCTGCGGCTGTCGCGCGTGAGGTAGCCCTCGCCGTCGCCGAAGTACTTCGAGAAGGTCGCCTTGTCGGGTGTGGCCGACACGTCGAAAACCTCGGCGGCGTCCTCGGCGCCTTGCGCGGCAGCGCTCTGTTGCGCGCTTTGGGCAAAAGTCTTCATCAGCGCAGCAAGAAACGCCGGGCCGTCGGTGTACGAGAAGCTGCTGGCGTTGCCGGGAGCGGACTCGAGCGCCTGCTTCACGTCGCGGCGTTCGAAGAACGCGGGCGTGTCTTGGAGTACACCTTCAATGCCGGCGGGCGTACCGATGCTGAAAAACAGGTAGTTTTTCGCGATGGCAAAACTCAGCGAACGGCCCGGTTGCGCGGGCACCGGCACCGTGTGGATCGTCGTGCCGAGATAATCGCGTTTGGTGATCGCCTTCTCCGCCTGCGGGCCCGCGGCTTTCAGGAGACCATCGAGCGCGGCGGTGAACGCTTTTGTATCCGCCAAGGAAATACCGACGACTTGATCGAAGTCTTCCACCGTCCCTTCGGTCGCGCCCGGACGCATCGCATAACCGCTCAGCAAATCGTCGCCGAAGTTGCCGAAGAAGTCGCGCTTGAGTTCGACGCCGGTCTGCTCGCTGAACTGATGCAGGTACATCTGTCCAAGACCGAGAACGCCGGGGTTATACGCGCCGATCATTTCTTCGAGCGCCGCGTATGCTTTTTTGAAACTGAACTTGGCCATGCCGGCCTGCACCCAACCGGCGGGGATAAACGAGGGACGCGCCACCGGGCCTTCCCCATAAGAGAAAATTTTCAACAGACCGCGTTCTTCGGCGAACGAGAAACCTCCCGAAGAAACCGTGGCGTCGCGTTGGATGCCGAAGTTCATGTACAATTGCTCCCACGCATCGACTCCGAGCGCGGGAATGATGGCCGTCGGATTCATCATGGGATTGGCCGGCGGTTCTTGAGCCGTTTTTTGAACAATCCACTCCTGCAACTGCGGAATAAACGCGCGGAAGTTGATCAAGAAGCGCACCTGAGCGCCCTCGGCCGCGTCGTTCCATTTGAGGTAGGTCGCGGACTTGCCGAACGCCTGATCCGCACCGCCATTCTTGAGCGCGTCGATCGCCGCGATGACGGTTTGTTTGTGCGGACTGCCGAACCACACGCCGTCGGTGATGGCCCAGATGAACTCTTTGTTATCGTCGCCGATCTCTTCTTCGTTTTCGGAATCCTCCGATTCGTCCGGACGTTTCTTTTCGATGTTCAGCGTGACGCCGGCGAAGTCTTCGGTTTCGACGAAGCTGAGTTCACTCTTCTCGCGCGCAGCGGTGATGATCTTTTCGATCTTCGAACCGTTCTTGCCGATCTCGACGGCAAACAAGATCGGCGGAACGGCAGCGTCTTCTTCGAACCATGCCGCGTCGAAATGCGTGAGCGCGATCAACGCGCCGCCGGTCAGCAACTCAGACAATTCCGCCAGGCTGTGCCCCGTTTCGGCCTTCACCTTGGCATCGACCTCGTCGAAGTCGGCCTTGGCGAGAATCGGCGCGATAAAGCGCTGCATTTGCGCATCGTTGCCCAGCTTGGTCCACGGGCTGTTTTTCCAGCTTTTAACGAGGTCGGGCACATCGATGGTCGCGATAAAGGGCGCTTGGTCACCGATCAGGTTGACCAACGGTCCGGCCGCGTACGAAAGCGCCGTGGCGCCCGCGAGCGCGGCGGCGGAAATAGTCCTGGCGATTAGGTTCATAGGTATGACTTGGGGATGTATTCAGTTTTTGGAGACGTAGACCCTCTCCGAGGGGGATTTTTTGCTCCGTCGCCAGAAGTTCAGTTGCGGACCGCAGGTGCCTTCACCGGACGCGGAGGTTCGAGATAGCGGTAACCGGAATTGGGGTTGCGCGCGTCGAACGCATACGCGTCTCGATTGCGCAGAAAGTTTTTCAACACGCTCGAGGGGATCGCGAAATTGAGTCCCTCGATGCCGGCCATCATCGCCTTCATGTTGTTCACGCCGATAACCTCGCCGCGCAGATCGAAAAGCGGGCCGCCGGAATTGCCGGGGTTGATCTGTGTCGTCGTCTGAATGTAGAGCTGCGGTCCCATCGGACGATTGCGGCTGCTCACGATGCCTTGCGACACGGTGCGATCGAGGCCGAGCGGACTGCCGATGGCAAAAACGGTCTGGCCTTCGGTCAACGCGTTGGAGTCGCCGATGGACACCGTCGGCAGCGTGACGCCTTCCGGCAGGTCGTCGATTTTCAGCAACGCCAGGTCGAGCTGCGAATCGAGCGCGATGATGCGTACTTTGTTATACACCGCGCGATCGAGCTCGGCGGTGCCGCGGCGGAATTGGGTGATCGTGATCGAATACTCGCCGGCCACGACGTGGGCGTTGGTGATCACGTAACCGCCGGGATGAATGATGAACCCCGAGCCGAGTCCCACCGGCGTGCGCACTTGCACGACCGCTTCGGCGACGCGTTCGACGTTTTCCTTCACCGTGAGCACCGGACGTCCGGACGACGTGCGATAAAGATCGCCGGAAGACTCGTCCTCCGCGGCTTCAGGCGCGTTTTCCGCGGTGATGCGATCGATCTCGTCGCGCGGTACGGTCAACACCGTGAAGCCCAGATCGAGCACAACGCGATCGGCCCGCTCGGCAAGGATGTCGCCTTGGATCACAGCGCCGTTTTTCAACTTCAACGTGCTGAGCCCAAAGACCGGGGCCGTCAGCAACCCAAATGCGAGGCCCCATCCGACGAACGTTTTTAGACGAGCAACCAGGGTGAGAACAGAATGACGGATCATGCGTGTGAGGGCACAGGGCCGGGAAAAGCGTGTTTCGACCGTAGGCAGGACTTCATCGGCACGTAAAGCCCGCACTCAACCACTCTTCGCAGTTCCCGGTTCCGCGTTCAGGGTAAAAATTCCGGCGGCAGCGGCGCTTTGGCTGCGAAGGAAAATTCTCTTCCCTCAAAGGCATAGCTAAAGCTCGTTTCCAGCGAATGCAGGAAGAGGCGTTTCTGCCCGGTTGCTTTCGCAAACTCACGATTGGCCCGGAAATCGCCGTAGGTCGCGTCGCCCACGATGGGCAGTTTGCGATGGGCACATTGCACGCGAAGTTGGTGGCTTCGCCCGGTCTTCGGCTCGAGTTGCAACAACGCCAGCGGCACGCCCGTCCGTCTCTGCGCGAGCACTCGCATGTGGGACTCCGACGGCACATTTCCGCCGGTGACGGTCCGGATCTGCGCGCCCTTTTTCTGAATCGCGAGGCGGTCGCGCCAGATCTGCTTCGACTCCGAGGGCACGCCAAAAACGAGCGCGTTGTAGACCTTGCGCACATGGCGTTGCTGAAACAGCGCGCGGATGGTGTCCGCGAGTTTTTGCGAGGACGCCACGAGCAGCACGCCCGACGTGCCGGAGTCGAGCCGGTTCAACAACCACAGCCGGCGACGCACGGTCGGCTTCTTTTCGCCCGGCGCGGCCGGTTCGTCGTCTTCAGGCTGATCCCATTCGTAATACTCGCCGTCTTCCACGTAGCGCACGGTGAGCAACGAACGCGGCTGTTCGCTGATGCGGTTCGGATGCGACAACACGCCGGCGGGTTTGGAAAACGCCGCGAGTCCATTCGCATCGACTGCCAACAAACTCACCTCAGGCCCAAGCGGGAGCCTGCTCCAAAAAACATTTCTGGACGCACTCAATGGATGAAAAACGAGAAAGTGAGTTCCTGACGTTCGCCGAGCACGGCGATCATTTCTTCCGACCATTTGCCGTACGGCGAACGGCTCGTGATTCCCAGAACACAGATGCGTTCATACTGCGTGCCGCCGGTGCCGTGGACGTCGACGATTTCCTCAATGGTGCCGTCTTTTCCGAGGATGAATTTGACGGTGACCTGCGAACCCGCCGGGGGCATCACGCGGGCTTCGCGCAGGAGTCGCTCCCACTGCACCTGCACCGTTTCGATCAACTGCTGCAAATACTGTCCGTATGGCGACCAGCGCGCGTCGTAAGCGATAGGTCCGATGTTGTCGGTGCCGAGTTTGTTCTCGGCCAAAATCGCCGGGCGTGCGCGCGGCCCGAGCCGCGGACGGGGTTGCGGCTGCGTGGGATCGATGCGCGGCACAACAATCTGCGATGCGCCGGAACGCGCGGAAACATCGGGCTGGCCTTCGACCTTTTCGGGAACGTCCGTGGGATTTTCCGACGGATCGGCGAGCTGCGAACCAAATCCCGTTTCGCTTTCGCCCACATCCCTCTCGGTGCCGACAAGTGGATTCTGCTCCTGTTGCGCCTGCGCGGCGGATTCGCCCTGCATCACCTCGGGCGTGGGCGGAGGCGCCGGTGGGGGTGCAAATTCGGGCGGCGTGAGCTCGCCGCTCACAATCTGATTGGATTCATGATCGGGTTTGCCCTCGGTCGCGGGACGATCGCTCTTGCCGTCGGGCGTGGGCACTTCCTGAGCCACTTGCTGATTTTGCGCGCCGAAGTTGCGGGTATTATCCGGCGTGTTCTCCGGCGCGTCAGGATTGACCTCGACGAACTGAGTCGGCTGCGGTGGCTCGGGCGGAGGCTCCGGTTCGAGCTCCACTTCAAACATGGGATCCGGGCGTTCCAACGACGCCGCTTCGAGCATAGCCTTTTCGTTCAGGTGCCTCGCGAAAACTCCGAAGACAAACAACAGGAAGAACCAAACGAAGATCGCCAGAACCAACCCCACTTGGATCGAGCGGCCGCGATCACCCGCCTCGAACAATCCACGCGCGGTGGTGATCGACGTTTGCTCCTGATCGGGGCGTTCCAGCAAAAGGCTCATGTGGCGGTTGAAAGATGAAGCTCAACGCAGCAGACCGCAGCGCGTCAGCATTTGTTTCGTCGCTTCCATCGGAAGTCCCATGATGTTGGAAAACGATCCTCGCCACCCGGCGATGATCAATTCGCGCCCTTCCTGGATCCCGTAGGCGCCGGCTTTATCGAGCGGATTCACGATCTTAAAATAGGCATCGATCACCGCGTCGTCGAACGCCTTGAACGTCACTTCGCTCGTCACACCTTCGTCGATGCGCAGGCCGTCCGCGAGACGTCGCAATGCCACCCCGGTGAACACCGTGTGCGTGCGGCCGCAAAGTTGGCGCAACATCCGGCGCGCCTCGTCGAGGTCGGCGGGTTTGTTGAGCACGCGCTCGTCGATGAACACCGTCGTATCCGCACCGAGCACAAACGCCTCCGGATGCCGCTGCGCGACCCAATCGGCCTTCAACGCCGCGTTGTGCGTCACCATCACGCGCGGATCCGTCGAAGGATCTTCGTGCTCCGTCACGTCCGCCACCACGACCTCAAACGCGAGGCCTGTTTCGGCGAGCAGTTGTTTCCGCCTCGGCGAGGCGGATGCGAGGATCAAAGACGGCGCGGCCATGGGAAATGCGCATCAAGCAGCGCCCTCGCCCGCCCCGGCAATCTTTTATCGCAACCGATCCGGGCACCACGCGCTCAACGCGCGCGTTCCGCCAAAATCGAACGCACATCGCCGCGCGCGCGCGCGAGCTCCACGCGGCTCAGATTGTACTGATATACCGCCTCGAGGAGATTGTCGCTCGCGACCGCGAGGCTGTTTTGCGCCTCGATGACTTCGCGATTGTCCACCGCGCCGCCTTCGAAACGGATTTTCGCCAAGCGCAACTGCTCCTCGGCCAACGCGAGATTGCGCTCCGCGATGGTGATCTGCGCATTGCGCGAACGCGCATCCTGCACCGCCAGACGGATCTCCGCGGGGATCTGCGATTCGAGTGCGCGCACACGCAGTTCCTGCGCGCGTTGCTGCGCGAGCGCCACGCGTTGATCAGCGCCGATGCGCATGCCGTCGAATAACGGCACCGACAACGACACGCCGCCGAACCACGCATTTTTTTCGTTTCCGTCAAAAGCGCGAGAGGTCGCGTATCCATACTCGCCCATCGCGCTGAGCGCGCCCCAGCGTTGACGACCCGCCGCGCGCACAAGCTCGCGATTTTGCTCCGCGGCCTTCAAGGCGCGCTGATAATCCGGACGCCGCTCCATGAGCTGCCGCTCCGCATCGCTCGCAAATACGTCCGGCGCCACGCGCACCACTTCGAAACCCGCCAGCGTGAGCGGCGCGGAAAGATCGATATCGAGCAGACGCTTCAGCTGCAACTCGCTCTGATACACCGCGGTGTCCTGCTGCAAACGCGCCTGTTGCGCGATCGTGAGCTGCGCTTCCGCACGCGTGAGATCGATCTGCGTCACCGTACCCGCCTTGAACTGCAGCTGCACCATATCGAGCAGCTCCTGCGCGCGACGGATGTTCGCATCCAAAACATCAATACGCTGCAAATTGCGCATGTGGCCGAAGTACGCCTCCGCGACCGCCGCGAGCACGGTTTGCACCACTTGTTGCTGATCGAGTTCCGCGACAGCCGCGCTCTTGCGCGCAGCGCGATACGTCGCGATTTGCGCGGGATTCAGCAGCGGCACATTGCCCGTGAGTTTTCCATCGAAGCGATTCACCGGCGATTGCTCGACCGGAGTGCCGTCGGAAATCTGCACCGATTGTGTGCGACGTTGCTGCGCATCGAGCGAAATGCGCGGGAGCAGGCCCGCGCGTTGCTGCTCCGCCGCTGCGATCGCTTGCGCCACCGCTTCACGTCCGATCAACACATTCGGATTCACCCGCTCCACCTCCGCGAAAACACCTTCGAGGGTCAGCGCTTGTTGCGCAGAAACACTGAGCGTCGAAACAACAGCGGAGAGAACAAAAACAGCGCGGGACAAAACGTTCATTATCTCAGCAAAAGCCATCCCTCGTCGCGCGGTGCAAGGCGGGATTCGCCGGACGCTTCGTCTGACACGCGAAAAGTGCTCGGAGTTGCGCTTTTGCAGGGAACCTCGAAGCTCATTGCCCCATGCGCATCGGACTGGCTCAGCTCAATCCCATCGTCGGCGACCTCGCCGGAAATCGCCGCAAGATTCTCGACGCCTATCGCGACCTCGGCGCGCGCGGCGCCGAGCTGGTCGTTTTTCCAGAATTGATCGTTTGCGGCTACCCTCCGCGCGACTTGTTGTTCAAGCGACGCTTCGTCTCGGATAACGAAGAATCGCTTACCGAAATCGCCAACGCAATCGGCGATGTGCCCGCGTTGATCGGTTTCGTCGAAACGAATCCCGCGCCCGCCGGCCGACGTTTCTTCAACGCCGCCGCGTTTTGCCAAAACGGCGAAATCCAAGTCATCGGCCGCAAATGCCTCCTCCCGACTTACGATGTCTTCGACGAAGATCGTTACTTCGAAGCCGCCAGCCATCCGCGCATCATCACCCATCGAGGCAAACGCATCGGCATCACCATCTGCGAAGACATTTGGAAAAATCCCAACATCGACACGAGCCGCCTCTACAACGTGAACCCCGTGGAGTGGCTCCCCCCCGCCGAGCGCGTCGATCTCGTGCTCAATCTCTCCGCGAGCCCGTGGCATCACGGCAAAACCGAAGTCCGCGAACAACTCATCGCCGATGCCGCGCGTCAGCTTCGCTGCCCGCTCGTGTATGTGAATGTGGTCGGCGGAAACGATGAACTCGTCTTCGACGGTCGCTCGCTCGTCGCCGATGCCGAAGGTCGTCTGCTCGCGCGCTTGGACGCCTTCAAGGAAGAGCTTCGCGTCGTCGATCTCGCATCCACCGAGCCCGCGCCCGCGTCCGCGATCGATCCTTGCGCGGATTTGTATGCCGCGCTCGTGCTGGGTTTGCGCGATTACGCCCACAAGAGCGGATTCAAACGCGCGCTCATCGCGCTTTCCGGCGGCATCGATTCGGCGCTCGTCGCCGTGCTCGCCGCCGAAGCTTTCGGCTCGGAAAACGTGATCGGCGTTTCCCTGCCTTCCGCGATTTCGTCGCAACATTCGCGCGACGATGCGCGCGCTCTCGCGGAAAATCTCGGCATTCGTTTTGAGACGATTGCCATCGCCGATGCGGTGGCCTCGACGGAGCAAGCGCTCGGTCCGGTTTTCCATGGTCTGCCGCGCGATGTGACCGAAGAAAATATCCAGGCGCGCATCCGCGGCGTGTTGATGATGGCGCTCTCGAATAAATTCGGCGCGCTGCTCCTCACCACCGGCAACAAGAGCGAAGTCGCCGTCGGTTATTGCACGCTCTACGGCGACATGTGCGGCGGCCTTGCGGTGATTTCCGACGTTTTCAAAACGCAGGTCTACGCGCTCTGCCGCTGGATCAATCGCGAGCGCGAGATCATTCCTGAAAATACCATCGTCAAACCACCGAGCGCCGAGCTGCGTCCGGGCCAGGTCGATCAAGACAGCCTGCCGCCATACGACGTGCTCGACGCGATTCTCGAAGGCTACATCGAGCGCGGCCTCAGCCGCCGCGATCTCGTCCGCGAAGGTTTCGCGGAAACAATGGTGAACGACATCGTCCGCAAAGTGGACCTCAACGAGTACAAACGAAAGCAAGCCGCTCCGGCCATCAAGACGACCCCCCTCGCCTTCGGCGTCGGCCGCCGCATCCCCATCGTCCAAAAATACGTGAGTTAAGTGCGGCAAAATTTCTCACCATAAACGCGCTGGATACTTGATCAACTTCGGGTCGTTTCCCCGACTACAATGGAAACGCTTCGTGGTATAAACCTTCCTTCATCAGGGTCCTTAGTGGTTTCCAAAAATCTCCATGTCCGCTCCTTCCTCGACTCAACTTTCCGATCATCTTTTCGCCCGCGCGCAGCTGCTCATGCCGGGCGGCGTTAACTCGCCCGTCCGCGCGTTTCGCTCCGTCGGCGGCTCACCGTTTTTCGTCAAAGCCGCGCGCGGTGCCACGCTGCTCACAGCCGACGACCGTGTGTTGATCGACTTCGTCTGCACGTGGGGCCCGGCGATTCACGGACACAACCATCCCGTCATCAAAAAAGCCATCGCGGCGGCGCTCGAAAACGGCACGTCGTTCGGCACGCCCAATCCCCTCGAAGTCGAGATGGCCGAGCTCATCACGCGCTTCGTGCCGTCGATCAAAAAGGTCCGTCTCTGCAACAGCGGTACCGAGGCCACGATGTCCGCGATCCGCCTCGCGCGCGGTTTCACGCGTCGCGATAAAATCATCAAGTTCGCCGGCTGTTATCACGGCCACTCCGACTCGTTGCTCATCAAAGCCGGCTCCGGCGCGCTCACGCATGGACATCCCGACAGCGCCGGCGTGCCCGCGGCGTTCGCGCAAGAAACGATCGTGCTTCCTTACAACGATCGCGCCGCGCTCGAAGCCGCCTTCGCCGCCAATCCCGAAAAAATCGCCTGCGTCATCATCGAGCCGTACTGCGGCAACGTCGGCTTCATTATGCCCGATCCCGGTTATCTCGCGTTCCTCCGCGACATCACCGCGAAGCACGGCACCATCCTTATCTTCGACGAAGTCATGACCGGTTTCCGCATCGCCAGAGGCGGCGTGCAGGAACGCGAAAACATCGTCCCCGATCTCACCACGCTCGGCAAAATCATCGGCGGCGGTCTTCCCGTCGGCGCCTTCGGCGGTCGCGCCGATATCATGGATCAACTCGCGCCCGTCGGTCCCGTTTATCAAGCCGGCACACTCAGCGGAAATCCCCTCGCGATGGCCGCCGGCATCGCCTCGTTGAAACTGCTCGAAGAACAAAATCCCTACGAGCGGCTCGACACGCTCGGCCGCCGTCTGCGCGACGCCGTGGCCAGCGCAGCGCGCGAAAAAGGCATGGCCGTGCAAGTGCCGCAATGCGGTTCGATGTTCAGTATCTTTTTCACGGATACACCGGTCCGCGACTACGCCACCGCCCTTAAAGGCGACGCGAAACGCTTCGGCACATTCTTCCGTTACTGCCTCGACAACGGCGTTTATCTCGCGCCGAGCCCGTATGAAGCGGCGTTTCTGAGCACCGCACACGACGGCCCTGCTATCGACCGCGCCTGCGAAGTCCTCGCCGCCGGCATCCGCGCGCTGTGATTCTCCACGCCGGCGCGCAATCAGCCGGCGTTTCCGCCACAGCTCCTCCTCTGACTCACCTTCTCGTCCGATTGCGCGGATGGTGGCGGGTGTGGTGATCGGCGAGGCGTTTCTCGTCGACCGAGGTGTAGATCTGCGTGGTGGCGAGGTTCGCGTGGCCGAGCATGTCCTGAATCGCCCGCAAATCCGCGCCGCCGCTCAGCAGGTGCGTGGCGAAGGAATGTCGGAGCAAGTGCGGCTTCACCGGTTTTCGAATGCCTGCACGCGCCGCGTATTTTTTCACGAGCACCCAAAGCATCTTTCGCGAGATCGCCGTGCCGCGCTCGCTGAGAAACAGCGCGCTGCCGGTGCGCCCCGTTTTCACGAACGCACTTCGCGCTGCCACAAGATAAGTCTTCAACGCCTCCACCGCACGCGTGCCGACGGGGACCAAGCGCTCCTTCGCGCCTTTGCCGAAGACACGCAGATAACCGTTTTCCAAATCCACTTGCTGGATCTCGATCGCGGCAAGTTCCGACACGCGCAATCCGCTCGAATAAAAAAGTTCCAGAATCGCTTTGTCGCGCAACGCGAGCGCATCGCCCCCCGTCGGCGCGGCGAGCAAGCGATCGACCTCTTCGATGGACAACGTGCCGGGAAGTCGTCGCGAAAGTTTTGGTCCTTCGATGAGCGCCGTGAAGTCATCCGCGCGACGTCCTTCGTTGACGAGATAGCGCGCCAGCATGCGCAACGACGTGCGTTTGCGCGCGAGACTGCCCGTGGAATAATCTTCTCCGCCCAACGAGCGCAGCCATGCGGACACGCTATCCGCGGTCGCCGTTACCCAACTCGTTTCTCCGCGGGCGTTCAGGAAATGCGCGCATTGATCAAGATCGTTTTGATAACCGGCCTGCGTATGCGCGGAGAGCCCACGCTCAAGTCGGAGATACGCGACGAACTCGTCGATCTCGTCAGCGAACTTTCCCGGCGCGCGGCTTTCCGGAACGGAAATTTCCGAACGGCGCGGGACGCTGCGGGCCATGACGTGAGCCGACGCGAACCGGAAACAACAACGTCAGCCGCTCAATAGCGGCGGCGCGGTGCGGGACGCGGGCCAGCGCGGTCATCCTTCATGCGATAGGTGATGCGCGCTTTTTCCAAATCGTAGGGGCTCATCTCCATCTTCACCTTATCGCCCGCGGCGATCTTGATGAAGTTCTTGCGAAGCTTGCCGGAGATGTGCGCCAGCACGGTATGACCATTGGAGAGTTCGACCTTGAACATGGTGCCGGGAAGCACCGCGACGATCTTGCCTTCGACTTCGATCGATTTGCCGTCAGACATACAGGTCATGCCGGAAGCCGGCCACAGAGAGTTGGTTCATGCGTATTGGCGAATATAAAAGCCCCTTGTAAGACGTTTCTGCGCTCCGTAAGTCAAGGTTTTCCTCGGAGCAACCGCCGCTCCGCCTCGTCTACTGATCATGGAGCCTTCGTCCCCGCCCGCACTTCCCTGCCCTTTTGAAAAACGTTTTCCGTCACAACTCGTACGGGACGACACGTTTTACATGAGCCTCGCCTACAACCAGGCGATCGACGCGTGGCGCAAAGATGAAGTCCCCATCGGCTGCGTGATCGAGCTCGGGGGCGAAATAATCGCCTTTGCGCACAACACGGTGGAAAGCGCGCATGATCCGACCGCGCACGCCGAGATCCTCGCCATCACACAAGCCGCGCAGCAGATCGGCGACTGGCGCCTCGAAAACGCCACGCTCTACGTGACCAAGGAGCCCTGCCCGATGTGCTCCGGCGCCACCTTGATGTCTCGGTTGAAACGCGTGTGTTATGCCGTCCCCGACCCCAAGATGGGCTGCCTCGGCGGCGCGACCGATCTCAACGCGTTGCCGCGCGTGAATCATCATCTCGAGATCACCGCGGGCGGCGTGCTCGAAGACGAATGCCGCGAGCTGCTCCAGGCATTCTTCAAACTCAAACGCGCCGAATGAGCACAACGCAGATCGCGACGCCGCACTTGTGCGTTTGCGTTTGCGCGAGATAGTCTGCGCCTCACATGCGCCTCACGCTCATCGCCGTTCAATCGCTTGATGGCTTCATCACGAAGCACGACACGCCGGGCAGCGCGTTCGCGTCGCCGGCGGACCAAGCGCATCTTTCGCGAGCGCTGAGAAACTTCGATTTCAGCATCATGGGCGGTGAGACCTATCGGCAAACACGCACGTTCATTCGCGAGCGCATGACGCATCCCCGACTCCGCGCCGTCCTCACGCGCCAACCGGAGACATACGCGGATGATGTGCTGCCCGGAACGCTCGAGTTTTTCTCAACACCCCCTCGCGAGTTGCTCGCGTCGTTTGCCGCGCGCGGCCTCCACAACGGCTCGCTGCTCGGCGGCGCGCAGATGCACAGCCTCTTTTTCGCCGCCGGTCTCATCGACGAGATCTGGCTGACCGTGGAACCCGTTCTTTTCGGAAGCGGCACGCCTCTGCTTATCCAAAAAACGGATACACGCTTGCGCTTGCTCGGGAGCGAAAATCTCTCCGACCACACGCTGCTCCTCCGCTACGAAGTCCAACGATGAACCACTCACCTTCCCTCGCGCGAAAAATCCTGGCCGAGATCCCGTACTTCTTCGCCTGGGTCGCGGGCCTCGTCGTGCTTGGCGCGATTCTGGGCGCGATTTTTTTTCCGCTCGGCGGCTGGTTGCTCGACGCCGAACGCACCTCATACGCGCTTTTCCTCCGCGGACTTCGCTTCGGCAGCTTCTATTTTCTGATTTGGGCGCCGGCGATCGCGATCACGGTGTGCGTGATGCGTGGTTACCGGCGGGCACGTTCCCATACCGAACATGCGGCCGCACCAAAACCATCTTCGCCAGCAGGCGACGATGAGCGCTGAGCGCAGGATTCACTTTTCCCTTACGTGCGGGATCGGATCCGGTGAACGGGCTGGCGTTCGTTTCTTCGCTTCGGCCGCGAGCGCCGCTTTTTTCAACGCCGCGGACACTTTGCGCAGTTGCGCGATCTGAGTCGTGAAATCCTTCGGCAACGGCGCGCGCAGATCGAGGCGTTTGCCGGTGATCGGATGGGTGACTTCCAGATGCTCGGCGTGCAGCATCACGCGCGGCGGCTGAACTTTCAGGCGGTCGTCCGGCTTCCAGCCGTAAACTTCATCGCCGAGGATCACATGTCCGAGGGACTTCATGTGAACGCGGATTTGATGCGTGCGCCCCGTGTGAATCAGACAGCGCACAAGCGCAGCGACGGGCGCAAATTTTTCGACCACCTCCCAATCCGTGTGCGCGTCGCGACCGCCCGCTTCGATATCCACGACCGCCATTTTGTGACGGTGATGCGGATTGCGTCCGATCGGTTTTTGAATGCTGCCGCTGAGCAACGCCGGCGCGCCGGATACGAGCGCCACGTACTCTTTTTGCAACGAGCGCTCCGAAAACTGCTCCGCGAGACCGCGGTGCGCTTGATCGGTTTTGGCGACGAGCATCACGCCCGAGGTTTCGCGATCGAGACGATGCACGATGCCGGGACGTTCGACGCCGCCGATGCCGCTCAGTTCGCCTTCGCAGTGCGCGAGCAACGCATGCACCAGTGTGTCTTCCCCCGTGCCCGCGCCCGGATGTACGATCATGCCCGCGGCCTTGTTGATCGCGAGCAGGTGTTTGTCCTCGTAGAGCACATCGAGCGGGATCTCAACCGGCTTCAGTTCTGACGGCACCGCATCGGGCAGCGAAAAACTCAACGCATCACCACCGACGACCGCTTGGCTGCGCTTGATCGGTTTGCCCGCGAGCAACACCAACCCAGCGTCGAACGCGCGTTGCAACGCCACGCGGCTGTGATCGGGAAAACCGATCGCGAGCGCCTTGTCGGCACGGATGCGGCGCACGCCGGCAGGAACAGTGTAGGAGAAGGAATTCACGGGAAAAACGTCCGCACGTTATCCGCACGCACGCGCCGCATGGCGATGCGAAAGAAAAAGCGATACGCGCACCTTACCGAACTTCCAGCGTGATGCTCTCCGAGTGGCTGTTGAACTCAGGTGCGTACATGCACTGGATTTCCGCGATGCCGCTTTGATAACGCCCGCGAAGCTGCACGCGAGTCGAGTACTCGAACACGTACGTGCCCTTCGGCAGGTAATCGATGAAGAAGTGCGACGCGGTATCGCGCGTGCTTTCGTAGTAACCGAGTCCGTCCTGATAACGATAACGGCTGAGCACATTGACCGGTTCCGTGCCGCTGCCGCGCTGATCTTTGAGGTGAACGAACTCCATGTCGCGATCAACGCGCAGTTCGATTCGAACCACGAGTTCATCGCCAACCGCGAGGGAACCCGCGATCGGTTTGAGCACCGGTCCCGTGGATGAGTTTTCTTTTTTCCAAAGCGTCTTCTTCAGCGCGAGCGGCGTGCCTGTGTGCGGCGTGATCTTCGCGATGTCTTCGAGATACTGCCAATGAACCGCGCCCCAGCTCACGCCGTCGTCGGTTTTGGTCACCGTGATTTCGCCCATCGCGGGCTTAATCTCGGCCCCGGAGAAACGTTTCTCATAAAAACCCGTTCCGGCTTCGACGTTCTCGGGGTTGATCGTTTCGCCGCCGAGCGAAACCTCCACAAGCGCATCGCTCGCGAGAAGATTGTTGCCGCGCAGGAGCAGACCGTAAACGGCGTCGGCCGTGGCCTTCGTGGTGCGCCAGGCTTGGGTCTGTTTTTGTTTCAACAGCCAGACCTGGCAGTCCTCCACCGCTTGCGTGTCGTGGGTCACTTCGGCGAAGACCTCGATCATGAGCGCCTGCGTTTCGATCGGCGCGCGGTACCACCACCAACTGAGCTCCGTGTCGCGCCAGAACATGCCGAGTTCCTCGTTGGAAACACTGCGTTCTTTGAGCGATTTCGCGATCGCTGTTGCGGTGGCGTCGTCGCCGAAACGTTGAAGCGCGAGCGCGAGATGTCCCTGACTTTGACGACTGTCGATGTGCGTCCAATGCTCGCGCGCACGCGCCAGATAGAAATCGACCGCCGCGCGGTTTTCGTCAGCCACGCGCCGATTTTTCAGGAAGAAACTGCGACCGTAGAGATACAGCGCATCGAGATAACTCGGGACGTATTTTTCCGGATTGGCGTCTTTCAGAATGCGCGCGTGACGCTCGCTCATCCACGCATCGATCGCGGCGAGCGCCTTGATCGCCGGCCCGGCATCGATCTCGACGCCGAGATGACGCAAGCGGCCGAAGCCCGTCATGATGTAGAGGCTGATGTATTCGCTCGAACGGCCACCGGGAAACCACGCCCAAAGCCCATCGTCCTGCTGCCGCTCCGCCAACGTGCGCAGCGTGCGAGCCGACTCGTCGTCGAGACGATTGGCATCGAAGAGCAGGCCGACATTGCGGCGCGCCTCGCCCTCGGACTTCGCCTGACGAAGCCACGGCGTTTCTTCGATGAGGACGGATTTCAGGTCCTGATTTTTCTCCAGCGGCGAATCGAGCGCGGGCGTGTTTTTCCAGAGATCGAAAACATGACGTATTTTCGGATCCGACCCCGCGATGTGACGCGCGAGCGCGTTCGCGTAGAAACGGTTGAAGAGCTGTTCGCTGCACTCATGCGGGAACTCCATCAAGTACGGCAGCGCCATCACCGCATACCACGCGGGCTGCGAAGTCATCTGCACCGAGAGCGATTGATGGCGCAGCGTGTCGGACGAGTCCGACGTGAGCAGTTTTCCAAAAGAGAATTGCTTCGTCGATTTTCCGCGGATCGGCAGCGGCAACGATTCGGTGACCAGTATCCGCCGGCTCAATACAGGCAGATAACCTTCCTCGCCGTCGCTGAGGTTTTCCGACGCGGCCACGGCTTTGTACGTGAGTACGCCGAGATTGTCGGGCACCGCGATGCGCCACGAGTAACTGCGCGCCTGCTTCGCGGGCACGTCGAAAGACAGGTCGGGCGTTTGGTTCGCGAGCGCTGCATCGACCGAGGCCTGCGTGGCCGCATCGGCAAACGTGAGACGAATCGTGCCGCGCTGCGGTCGATCGCTCTGATTGGTCACTTTAACCGTGAACTCGAGCGTATCGCCCTCGCGCAGGAAACGCGGCGGATTCGGTTCCACCATCAGATCTTTCGCGGTGACGACCTTGTCCGTGATGAAGCCCGACCGGAGTTGCGCGTCGTGCGCAAAGCCGAGGAATTTCCACTCGGTGAGCGCCTCGGGCATGGTGAAGACGAGCTTCACCACACCGTCTTTATCCGAAAGCAACTGCGGGAAGAAGAATGCCGTTTCGTTGAGATTGGCGCGAGCGGTGACTTGGGAGAGGTCGGGCGCGGGAGGAGGAGGCGGCGGAATGGATTGAACAAAATCAAAAGTCTCCAACTCCGCCTTATCGAACGTACGACTGCCAGCCACCGACGCTGCGGCCAGCTGCCCTCCACGAGGAACCGGCGAACTCACCGTAAACGGCTGAATGGTCATGGTTTCATCGCTCGGAATTCTGTCGTCTAAGATCGTTGGCGGAAATGCCCGGTAGCTCCACGCGAAGTGCCACTGCTGGGGATACTCCCACGACGACACCGGCGTGAAGCTGCGCAGCGAGTTTTGAAACCGCGTGTTGCTCCGACTGTACTCCTGCCTGAACACGCCAAAGGTCTGGCGCCAGTTGTGCGCGAGATATTGATCGAGCGACGCGTCGTAGAGCGCGGCGACCATTTCGGCGGATGCGCGTTGGGCGTCGGGTCCCGTGATGATGGCGGTCCAGGTTTCCTTTTCGCCGGGGAGAAGTTTCGAGCGAAAACGCTCCCATTTCACTGTCAGTTGTTTGTTGGACCACGGAACGTTCACGACACGTTCGTGAACGTACGCGCGGTTCTCCCGGATCGACGTCACACGCACCGTAAAACCACCGCGCAGCGATTCCTCGACCGGCCACTCGATCAACGCCTGCGTGCGGTCGGCAGGTGTCCAATAACTCTTCAACAGCTTTCCGTTGGATTCGATTTCCACGAAGGCGCGGCCTTGATCGTAGCCCGTGCCCCACAAGGCCGTGAAGGTTTCACCGGGCTCAAGGGACCACGTCGGTGCGGCGACGTAATTGGGAATTTTCACGCTGTAGCGCGACGCCGAAGGATCGACGACCTGGATCGTACGGCGCGCGGTGACGGTTTTCCCGAAGCGGTCTTTCGTTTCGATCGAAGCGCGATAGATGCCGGGTTTCAGCGTGACGGGGATTTTAGCAGCTCCGCCGGACTTGGCGTCGGTCGAGAAAGCTTCGCGGACAACGCGTTCATCCAGTTCCCACGAATCGGGATTGGTCGGATCCACTGCCGGCTCGCCGCCACCCCGACGCCACCAGGTATGCTGAGGGGCAAGCGCGGCGCGCTGCACGTTCTTCGGCTGCTTCAGCGCATGGAGGGTGAGCGTGCCTCTCGCGGATTGCGGATCGCCGTCGAGCGACGTCGTCGAAATGCCGATTTCCACAGGTTTGTCCGATGTCTGCCAATCATTCGCCGAAACGACCGCTTGCAGCGCGGTGTAACCGCTGCGGAGATCTCGCGAGCTCGAACGCGTCTCTCCGGTGGAGTCAGTGACATCGGCATGTATTGAAAATGTGAATACCGGCTCGTTCTTCGCCGGCACCGAACCATCGGGCGTGGCGGGAAAAGTGAGCGTGAACGAACCGTCGTCATCCGTCGTCGCCGTACCGTGGGCGATGGCTTTGAGCGCGGGCGGCTGGAACCACCAGCACCAATATGGAAGCTGCACGGTGCGTTCGACGCGCCATTTCACGGTCGCGCCTCCGATCGGGCTCCCGGTGTAGGCCGTCGCCTTGCCTTTCACGGTGACATTTTCACCGAGTTTCGCCGCTTCGGCCGGCGCATCGAGAGCGACTTGGAACTTCGGGCGTTTGTATTCCTCGACGGTGACGGAGGCGTAGCCGCGATTGTTTTCGCCGTCACCTGCATGAATGCTCATGCGGCCCATGAGCCGGTCGCGCGGCGCGGTGAAAACACCGTGGAACGAGCCGTAATCGTTGGTCCGATGCGTGGCGCGGGCGATCTCCTGACCATTGGGATCTTTGAAAACGACGGTGACGGAGCGGTCCGCGGACGCGGCGTACTTGGCGGCCGTGTGATGATAACGGATCGCGATGCCCTTGTAATGAATCGTCTGACCAGGACGATAAATCGCTCGGTCAGTGAACAGGACGGTTTGCGACTGGCTTTTTTCAGCAGCGGTGCGCCTGCTCTGGTAGAGGAGATGCTCGTTGGAAACCGCCTGACCATTGTGCTCGACGAGGAGGACAGCTTGCCCGTCCGACGCGCTGGCAAAATGAAACTGTCCGTTGGCGTCCGTTGTTACCGAGCGCGACGGCGAGAATTTTTTATTTCGCGTTTGCTGCCAGACTTTCACGGTGGCGCCAGCGACGGGCTCGCCAGTGCGCGCATGAAGAACAAAGCCGGATAGCCCGCTTCGGTTTTGCTGCTCGCGCAACACCAGCGCGAGATCGCTTACCCAGACAGAGACGATGCTCAGCTGATTGCCGTCTTTCGCGAAGCCGGGATCATGGCTGGCCAGGATGACATAGTATCCCGGAGCGAGCGTCGTCGGTGCGGCGAGGTTTTCCGTGCGCGCTTTGAAGTCGGTCGTCGCCGGCAACTTCGCCGACCAGGTGAGCGCAGGCTTCGCGGCGAGGAGTTTTTCGACGTCGCCGTGGTGAGACCGAAAGTTCCAAATGTCTCCGCTCGTAAGGTGGGCTTCGAAATCGATCGCGACCGCACGGAAATGCACCTCGGTGACGTTGCGATACGTCACATCGAGCGTCGGCCACGGTGCATTCCAGACCGACTCGGTGTTCAACTGCGCGGACGGCGCTTCGATGCGGGCGATCAGGTTGAGACATTGGGCCGCGCCGAAGCTTTCGGGGAAATTTTTCGCTGCGCGCTTGGCGAGTGCGTGGGCTTTTACGGCGTCGCCGTCTTCGTTGAGTTGTGCCGCCAGCAACGCGGCAGCTTGGGCGGAGACTTCGTGGCGGTTATTCTTGTCGATGAAACGTTCGAGCGCGGCTTTGAAACGATCGGTTGGCGTTTCGCCCGTGGCCACGTTGTGACCGTAAACGAGTCGCGCGAGGTCGGCATCGAGGAACGCGGAGCGATCTTGGTCGCGCGAATGAAAACGCAGCAGCGTTTGATACAGCGCGATGGCTCTGTGCTTCGGCGAAAACTCGTCGGTTGGGGGAAGCTGCCACGCGAGAAATTCGTCCGCGGTGCCGAACATCGGCGACTCCGCATCGATCTCGAATTCGTTCTCCGCGATGCGCGAGCCGTGCTCGCCGGCTTGGTAGAACTCGAGTGCTTCGTATGCGAGAAAGTCGAAGAGTGTGGGGCGATAACTATCGGGCGCCGTGCCCGGCAAAAGCAGCGCATCGAAATCGCTGATCGGCGTCGCTTGGAGCGTTTTTTCGTCGGCGAGCGACGCCGTGAAGTGGCGATCGATCTCGCGAAGAATGCGCGCGAGATCCCACGAATCGATCGGGGCATCGGTATCGGAAGCGACGTTTGTGCGCTGAAGAAAACGCCAGCGGTTTTGCTGAAAATACTGCCAGTACGTATGCGCGAGCAGCCCTTCCATGACGGGCTTCATGGCCGCCGGCGCCTTCTCGATTTCAGCGGTGAGCCGGGTGATTTTTTCTTCGGCCTTGTTGCCCTGAATCCGGCCTTCGAGCGCGATTTTTTGGCCGATAGCCTTGATCGCTTCGGCGTAGGCTTTTTCGTCGATCGCGGCGGCGATAATGGGCTCGAGGCGCTCAATCGCGGTTTTCGGGAGGCTTTGTGCGATGGCCTCGTCCACTCGTTTCCACGCCTCCTCGCGCGATCCGCCGAACAGGGACGCGGTAAAGACAACAAAGCTGAAAAGAAAAACCGGGACGCGTGCTTTCATGGAGAATGATCGAGGGTTGAGGCTCCTGCCAGATGAGACCCTAGCGACCGCGATAGCGCGGGCAATGTTTCAACGATGCAGCCAAAAGAGTCTTAATCGCGGACTGAGATCGGAACGAATTTCCCGGCACGCGAGGACCGCCAAACTGTACGATTTTTCCTCCGGTTGCAGGTAACGCGATCGCCCGCAGGTTGCGCGCACTTCAAAACCACGGCGAGAGACTTACGGAGGCCTTTCGCAGCGGTTCCGAAGCTAAACGTTAACCTCAACCCTACCCCATCACCATGATTACACGCCTCGTTCGTCGTTCACTCGCACTCGTCTCGTTCTTTACCGCCTCGATGTCGGCGGCCATCGCGGGAGGTTTCTCCATCACTTCGCCGCAGTACCTCAATCTCGATACGCTTGGAGGCACTACCTATAACATTACCCTAAATGCTAGTGTGGTGGTCGGCTGGGATTACGAAGCCTCGGCGTATTTAACCTTCGGCAATATCAATCTCTATGATTACAGCATTGGCTACGGAGAAGCGGGTGTTTACCTGGAAGCGCACAACATTCGAAAAATCGACGGGGTGTGGGTCGCCGAAACGCTCTACACGTGGATACTAAATCTTAACGGATCTCCGATTGCGGGTTTCCAATACAACGTCCCCCTTCCGTCGAATATATATGTAGCCGGCAGCGCCACCTGCGACGGCTACACCAATCCCATGTGGGGCGGTATTTCCTGGTGAAACCAATTCCAACTCTCGCCTTTATATAAATCAAAAGGGACGGCTTGGGCCGTCCCTTTTTGTCGAATATAGCTACTCGCCGCGAGCGTCCGCTTACTGCGCCTTCTTTTTGGTCCCGCTTTTTCCGAGCAGGTATTCCGGATTCAGTTTCTGCAGCGATTTCGGCACGAAGAGGCCGTCTTTGCGGATAAGTTTGTCGTCAAACCAGATTTCGCCACCGCCGTATTCGGGGCGTTGGATACAAACCATGTCCCAGTGGACCTGCGATTTGTTGCCGTTGCCCACCCCTTCGTAAGCCTGGCCCGGGGTGAAGTGGAAAGAACCCGCGATCTTTTCGTCGAAAAGAATATCGCGCATCGGCGAAGTGATGTGCGGATTAAAACCGAGCGCGAATTCGCCAATGTAGCGCGCGCCCGGATCGCTATCGAGAATCTCGTTGAGGCGTTTTGTATTATTCGAGGTCGCTTCGACAATCTTTCCTTTTTTAAAACCAAGGCGGATATTGTCGAACGACTGGCCGAGATAAACCGTCGGCGCATTATATTGCACGTAGCCTTCGACGGAGTCCTTCACCGGGCAGGAAAACACCTCGCCGTCCGGGATGTTGCGTAGGCCACCACAAGGCTGAGCGCCGATGCCTTTGATCGAGAAACGCAGATCGGTGCCGGGACCTTTGATATGCACGCGGTCGGTGGCGATCATGAGCTCTTTGAGCGCCTCCATGCCCGGGATCATGCGCGAGTAGTCGAGCGTACAGACGCGGAAATAAAAATCCTCAAACGCTTCCGTGCTCATGCCCGCTTGTTGCGCCATCGATGGCGTGGGCCAGCGCAGCACCACCCATTTCGTTTTGCCGACGCGGTGATCGAGCACCGGCTTCATGAGTTTGCTCACGAGCTGCACACGCTCGGGCGGCACGTCGGATGCCTCGAAAATATTATCCGATCCGCGCAGGGCGATGTACGCATCCATTTTTTGCATACGCGCGAGTTCGACCTCCGCGTGCGGAGCAAATTGCGCTTCTTCCGCGCCGAGCATCATCTCGCGGGTCACGCGGGCGCGGTGGATGTTCACGTACGGATGTGCGCCGACTTTGCGCGTCGCCCGGATGAGCGCGATGACCATCGCGTCAGGAATGTCGAACGCGTCGATCAGCACGCGCTCCCCTCTTTTAAGTTGGGTGGAGAAGTTAACGAGTCCGGCAGCGAGATCGTTGAAACGCGAGTCGATGATCATAAGGGAAAAGTCCAAAGCTAACCGAGCGCATCGCCTGCGCGGCAAGTAGGAAAGCATGACAAACGCGCATTGCAGATCACACGGCCGCTCGTTCCGCCGGTCCTGATTCAGGAAAACAAATCCGCCCCACCGCTTCCTGAAAGTCCGCCGCGCCGCGGATGATCTCGATTTCGAGCCGCAAGTAGTAGAGCGGCACCGGACAAGGCAGATCATGCGGCAGGCGCACCGAATCTTTCTCGGTCGTCACGATGAAATCCACGCGCTTGCCCAGGCCTTCGCTGAAAATCGAAACGTAGTCTTCATTCGTGAAGCGGTAGTGGTCCAGATAGCGCCGCGTGAAGACGAGTTTTGCACCGAGGTCTTTTAGAAACTTCTCGAAGCTCTCCGGCGTCGCGATGCCACTGAACGCGCCCACGTTTTTTCCCTTCAAAAACTCGAGAGGCTCGCGTTCGTCGGAGCCAAATCGCTGCAGGTATTTTGGATGGTGCGTGCACTCGATGATGTCCACGCCAGGGTTATGCTCTTGGATGAGTTCCTCGAGCTCCGTGTCGCGCTGGCCGTTCGACTTCGTGAGGAAGACGTAGCTCGCGCGCTTCAGATGTTTGATCGGCTCGCGCAGGATGCCGCGCGGAAGCAGGTGGCCGTTTCCGAAGGGATTCGTTTTATCGACGAGCAGGAGATTCAGCCGGCCCTTGAGCGGCAGGTACTGAAAACCGTCGTCGAGAATCAGCGTGTCGCAGCCAAACTTGCGGATCGCGTACATGCCGGCCTTCACGCGGTTCTTGTCCACCAGCACGACCACACCCGGGAGATTGCGCGCGAGCATGAACGGCTCGTCACCCGCGAGCTCGGAATCGAGCAACACCGACGTGCCATCGCTCACCACGCGGGGCGGCGGTTCGGACGCGTGCGTGATCCAGTTGATCCATTTTCTCCAAAAAGGCGCGGACTTGCTTTTGTAGCCGCGACTGAGGATTGCGACTTTTCTTCCGCGCTCCTGCAACGACCGCGCAAATTTCTCCACGACCGGCGTCTTCCCCGTGCCGCCTACAGTCAAATTTCCGACTACTACGACGAGGCAGCCGAGCGGCTGATCGTGCAAAATCCGGTTCCGATAAAGCCAGAAACGCGCCTGCGCGATCCCGCTGAACAGGTACGAAAACGCCTGCAGCACACCCGCAAACAGCATCGCACGAACACCCTCCGCACGACCATAGATCACATCGATCGAGAATTGCTCGAAGCGGTTGAGCTTGGTCTTGAGCCAGGACGACATGCAGGTGGTGATGCGGGATTGGAGATTGACGCAAAAGGCCGCGCGGCGCTTCGCTTGTCGTTCTCTATCACGACGCAGGTCGCGCCATGCAACTCAATCTACTCAAGTCGAAAATCCACCGCGCCGAGGTCACCGATTGCAGCCTTAATTACGAAGGCAGCATGGCCATCGACTCCGAACTCATGGCCATGGCGGGAATGCGTCAGTATGAACGTATCCTGGTTGGCAATACAGCCAACGGCGAACGCTTCGAAACCTACGCCATCCCTGCACCCGCCGGTTCGCGCATCATCTCGCTCAACGGCGCAACCGCCCGCCTCGGCAAACCCGGCGACATCGTCACCATCATGTCGTTCGCCGTCGTCGACGAGAAAGAAGCCGCCGACTGGCAGCCGCGCGTCGTCGTGCTCGGCGAGGGCAACAAGAAGGTCATCAAACTTTCTCACAAGTAATCCGTCCTCGCTCTACTAAGCGCGTCGCGCCAGCAGCTTCCCCCTTCCCTCTTCTTTCTTCGTTCTTCACGATTCACACTTTCCCATGAGCTACAAACTCTTCATCCCCGGCCCCATCGCCGTTTCGGAAAAAACGCTGCGCGCCATGGCCCAGCCCATGATCGGTCATCGCAGCACCGATTTCGTGGCCCTGTACCAATCCATTCAGCCGGACCTTCAGGCTCTGGCCTACACGAAGGATCCCGTGTACATCGCCACCAACAGCGCGTGGGGCTCCATGGAAGGCGCCATCCGCAATGTGGTGAAGAAAAAGGTGCTCAACTGCATGAACGGCGCCTTCTCGGATAAATGGTACGACGTCTCCCAGCGCTGCGGTAAACAAGCCGGCGCGCTAAAGACCGACTGGGGCAAACCCGTCGATCCTGACGCCCTCCGCAAAGAACTTTCCACCGGCCAATACGACGCCGTTACCATCATCCACAACGAGACCTCGACCGGTACCATGAGCGACTTGCCCGCTCTCGCCGCCGTGCTTCGCGAATTCCCCGATGTCATCTCGATCGTGGACACCGTGAGCTCGTTCAGCGCCGTGCCGATCAAGAAAGACGAGCTCGGCATCGACGTGCTCATCACCGGTTCGCAGAAAGCCCTCGCGCTGCCGCCCGGCCTCTCGCTCATCTCCGTTTCGAAACGCGCTCTCGATCGCGCCGCCACCCAAAGCGACCGCGGCTACTACGTCGATTTCGTGGAATTCCAGAAGAACCACGAAAACGGCATGACTCCGAGCACACCGGTCATCCCGCTCATTTACGCGCTCAAGTCGAAGCTCGAAGACATCAAAGCCGAAGGCCTCGAAAACCGTTTCGCCCGCCACGCCGCTCTCAACAAGATGGTGCGCGAATGGGGCTTCAGCAAAGGCTTCAAACTTTTCCCCGAAGAAAAGTACGGCTCGATCGGCCTCAATTGCTTCCAAAACAACCTCAACATCGATCTGCCTGCGCTGAACAAGATCCTCAAATCGAAGCATCAGCTCGTGATCGATGGCGGCTACGGAAAGCTGAAAGGGAAAACCTTCCGCATCTCCAACATGGGCGACGAAACCGTCGACACCATCAAGGCCCTCCTCGCGTCGCTCGACGCCGCCCTCGCCGAAACGCCGAAGCTCGCTTCGTAAATTCACCCCGAGGCCGCACGCGCCCCCCCCAACACGTTTCTCCTTTTAACCGCGAAGGCCGACTCTCCACCGAGTCGGCCTTTTTCTTTTCGTAGCTCCGCGCCAACGAGCGTTCGTACTCTTGTTGCTCCCGCGAGACATTACCATCTCCATCGATCTGCGCTGCTCTTTTCTCGACGAGGTTTTGCGGCGCCGTATCAATCGGCGTCCTCGCTGCCATGCCCCTCATCGACAAACCGCTTTCCGAACTCAAAAAATACCGCGGCATCAACCCGCGTCCGGCCAACTTCGACGCGTATTGGCGCGAATCGCTCGCCGAACTGGATGTGCTCGATCCGCACATCACGCTGATCCCCAATCGCACCATTCGTCCCGCGCACGCCGAGTGTTTTGATCTTTGGTTCACCGGCGTCGGCGGCGCGCGCATCCACGCCAAATACCTGCGTCCGAAAAAAGATCCCTCCGACGCATCGCATCCCCAAGGTTATCCCGCCGTGCTCCAGTTCCACGGCTACAGCGCGAACAGCGGGGATTGGTCGGATAAACTCGGACTCGTTCAAGAGGGCTTTTGCGTAGCTGCGCTCGATTGCCGCGGACAGGGTGGCCAGTCGGAGGATATCGGCGGTGTCAAAGGCAACACTCTCCAAGGCCAGATCATCCGCGGTCTCGACGATCCGGATGCGAAAAAACTGCTCTTCCGTAGTATCTTTTTGGATACAGCGCTGCTCGCGCGCATCGTCATGAGCCTGCCCGAGGTCGATGCCGGACGCGTCGGCGCCACCGGCGGCTCCCAAGGCGGTGCGCTCACCCTCGCCTGCGCCGCGCTCGAACCGCGCATCAAACGCGCGGCGTCCGTTTTCCCCTTCCTATGCGACTATCAGCGCGTCTGGGAAATGGATCTGGCGAAAGACGCCTATCAGGAACTCCGCAGTTACTTCCGGTCATTCGATCCGCGCCACGAAAACGAGAAAGCGGTTTTCGAAAAACTCGGCTACATCGACTGCCAGCATCTCGCGCCGCGCATCAAGGCCGAGGTCCTCATGCTCACCGGTTTGATGGACACGATCTGCCCGCCGTCCTCGCAGTTCGCCGCCTACAACAAAATCAAATCAAAGAAACGCATGCTCGTGTATCCAGATTTTGGACACGAAGGGCTGCCCGGCTCCAACGACGCGATCTTCGAGTTTCTTCGCGGACTTTGATGAACTCCCGACTGCGTGGCGACTTCGTCACGCGCGGTGTTATTTCACCCAGTTGATGCGCTCGATCCGTTTCGCGAGTTCGACATCCTTGGCGGTAATCTTTCCGCCGGCATCGTGCGTCGCGAGCTGAATGGTGACTCGGTTGTAGCTGTTCGACCAGTCGGGGTGATGGTTCAGCTCCTCGGCCTCAAACGCCACGCGCGTCATGAAGCTGAATGCTTCGCGAAACGAGTGAAACTGAAACGTCTTCGCCAGCGTATCATTCTTTCGTTCCCAACCGGACAGATCACGCAGCGCTGTTTGGATTTCCTCGGGGCTTAAGGGTGTGCTCATGACGCAACCAACCGCCGCCCTTCCTCAAGTCAACCGCCACCGCGAAGCCGTTGCACGCTCGCTCAGCGCTTCCCGATTCGTTCGCCGCTCAGCCCGCGCTTGCATCGCCCGACACGCGCTCCCTAAATCGCCGCTTCGCAATGCCGTCTGACTCTCCTGCCCCCGAGGCGCCGTCTTCCATTCCCCAACACGTCGCGATCATTATGGACGGCAACGGCCGTTGGGCCAGACAACGCGGGCTGCCACGCATCGAGGGTCACCGCCGAGGCGTGGAAACTGTGCGCACCGTGATCGATGCCGCGCGCGAGCTCGGCATTCGCTGTCTCACGCTGTACGCATTCTCCGTCGAGAACTGGAAACGTCCGCAGGAGGAAGTGGGCGCGCTGATGCGCCTGCTCGAGTACTTCCTCAAAAAAGAAACACAGACGCTGGTGAAAAACGGCATTCGGCTGCGCACCATCGGCCGCACGCATGAGTTGCCGCCAGTTGTCCGCACGCAGCTCGAAGCCGCCATCGCGGCCACCGCGCATTTCACCGAATACACGCTTGTGCTCGCGCTTAACTACGGCGCGCGCACGGAGATCGCCGACGCCGCGCGCGCTTACGCCGCCGCCATCGCCGCCGGGAAAGAAAAACTCGAGGACAACTCCTGGGCTGCGTTCAGCCGTTATCTCTACACCGCCGATTTGCCCGATCCGGATCTCATCATCCGCACGTCGGGAGAAACGCGCGTGAGCAATTTCCTCCTGCTGCAAGGCGCGTACGCCGAGTTCGTTTTCACGCCCGTGCTCTGGCCCGAATTCACCAAAGCCGATCTCGCCGCCGCGCTCGAAACTTACGCGCGTCGCGAACGCCGCTTCGGACTGACGAGCGAGCAGCTCAAACCCGCGAAACCCGCTTGATCTCGCCGCCAGCCGCTCCCGCGCGGTCGAAAACCGCGAAACGGCGCGCTTCTGGTTAATTATTATTTGCCCGCGTTGGTCCTTGGCACCGCCGCGGCGTCCTTCATCGTTTGGCGCTTGGAACTTTGGCAGTTGGAAATTCCCTTTCCCTAAATGGCTAAACGCATCTTCAGCACCATCCTCCTGTGGGCCGTGGTCCTCGGTTGCATCTCCTTTTTCGGCAGCACGGGCGCCATCTGGCTGCTCACGCTGATCGTCGCGCTGACGTTGCGTGAGCTTTTCGCGCTCATCCGCCGCATGGGCCATCAACCGCTGGAGTGGATCGGCATCGTCGGCGGCGCGGCCATCGCGCTCTCGCCGCTTTACCTGGAAAAATTCGGACTCGGGCCGGGCGAGCTGCTGGCCTTCACCTGCATCGCGTTCGCCATCGGCATCCTCCAGTTTCGCACGTCCGACCACCGCGTCGATTCGCTGGCGTGGTCGATCTTCGGTGTCGTTTACGTCGCGTTCCTCCTGCACTTCCTCGTGCGCATCGTGCTCATCGCCGCACCGCATTCGGCGACGGGACTCGCGCTCTGCCTCTGGCTGATCGCGGTTTCGAAATTCTGCGACGTCGGCGCGCTGCTTTCGGGCATGGCTTTCGGCAAACACAAGATGGCGCCCATCATCAGTCCGAAAAAAACGTGGGAAGGCGCGATCGGCGGCGTGCTGATTTCCGCAGGCATCGGCGCGGGCATCGCGCATTTCGCGGCGAGTTATTTCCCCGTCACTTTCACACCGTTGATCGCCGCCGCGGCCGCCATACCGATCGCCGTGCTCGCCATCGTTTCCGATTTGATCGAATCGCTGATCAAACGCCGCGCCAACGCCAAGGACTCCGGCGCCACCATCCCCGGCATCGGCGGCATCTTCGATCTCTCCGACAGCCTGATCCTCACCGCGCCGGCGGGATACCTCGTGTTTCAGCTGCTGTAGCGCTTGTCGCCGCGATCGCCCGCACGCATCGACAATCGCCGATCGCGTGACCCGCGCGAGCGCCAACGAGCAACGAGAACGTTTTCCACTCGATGGTCACGACCACTTCATCCGCCCGAACCCGCGTCGTTTTATTAGGAGCCACCGGCTCCATCGGCGAGAACACCTTGCGCGTCATCGCAGCGCACTCCGACAAACTCGAGCTCATCGCGATCGCCGCTCGCTCCAACTGGCAAAAACTCGCAGCCATCGCCGCGGAATTCCGCGTGCCCACCGTCGCATTGTACGATGAAGCCGCCTGCGACGAAGCGCGCCGATCCGACGCGTTTGCGCGCGGCACACGCATCCTCGGCGGCATCGAAGGTTTGGTGGAGCTCGCGCGTATCCCCGAAGCGGATACAGTGCTCGTCGCCGTTGTCGGCACGACCGGACTGCGCCCCGCGCTCGCCGCGATCGAAGCCGGCAAGACGCTCGCGCTCGCCTCCAAGGAAATCCTCGTGCTCGCCGGCAAATTCGTCATCGCCGCCGCGCGCAAACACGGCGTGAAACTCCTGCCCGTGGACAGCGAGCACAACGCTGTTTTCCAATGTCTCCAAGGACATCCATCCGCCGGCGTTTCCCGCATCGTCCTCACCGCCTCCGGCGGCGCGTTTCGCGATTGGCCGGTTGAAAAACTCGCGCACGTCACCCCCGCGGATGCACTTAAACATCCCAACTGGGCGATGGGCCCCAAGATCACCGTCGATTCCGCCACGCTCGCCAACAAAGGCCTCGAGTTGATCGAGGCACAGCAGCTGTTCGGTCTTCGCGCCGACCAATGCGATGCTGTCATCCATCCGCAAAGCATCGTCCACTGTCTCGTCGAGTTTACGGACGGCGCGATGCTCACGCAGCTCTGTCCGCCGTCGATGACGTTTCCGATTCAGCACGCGCTGCTGCATCCCGCGCGCGCGCCGGGCGTCGATGCGCCGCTCGATTTGCAGAAACGTCTCTCGCTGGAATTTCGTCCGATCGACGAAACACGTTTCCCGATGCTCGCACTCGCGAAGCAAACCATGCGCGCCGGCGGCACCGCGCCCGCGATCTACAACGCCGCCAACGAAGTTGCCGTCGCCGCGTTTCTGGAGGAGAAAATTCCCTTCCTTGCGATTCCGCGCATCGTGGAAGAAACTCTGGCGAAAATTTCTCACAACGATCCCGACGATCTCGATACCGTGCTCGCGCTCGATCTAGACGCCCGCCGTCAGGCGACGGAACTTCTCTCCACCTGACGGAACGCGCCGCGACGGCGCGATGTCCGCTTCGACTCCCGCACTCATCCCGGCCTTCTTCTTTCTCTTCATGGATATTTCAGCTCTCTTCTCGAACATCTGGTCCATCCTCCTCGTTGTCCTGTTCTTCGGCGGATCCATTTTTGTGCACGAGCTCGGTCACTTCCTCGCCGCCCGGCGGCGCGGAGTGAAAGTGGAACGTTTCTCCATCGGCTTCGGCCCAAAAATCTTTTCGTGGCGCGGCAAAGACGGCGTCGAATACCGCCTCTCGTGGCTCCCGCTCGGCGGCTACGTTTCGCTCCCGCAACTCGCCGATTTGAGCGCGATCGAAGGCGCCGCCTCGCCGGAAGTCGCGAAGCTCCCGCCGCCGAGTTACTCCACCAAGCTCATCGTTTTTGCCGCCGGCGCGGTCTTCAACGTCCTCTTCGCATTCCTGCTCGCGACCATCCTCTGGCGCTGGGGACAGGAAGTCGTGATGGAGGAACAAACGAATGTCGTCGGTGCCGTCCTCACCGAGATCGAACTCGCCGATGGCAGCACACGCCCTGGTCCGGCGTTTGCGGCCGGTGTCAAACCGGGCGACATCATCAAAACCATCGATGGCAAAACGGTCCGCTCGTTGTCCGACGTCAGTTATCTCATCGCGCTCGGTTCCGGTCGCAGCCTCAAAAATGAACCCAAAGCCGAACTCATTATCGAGCGCGGCGGCGAGACGCTTACCTTCTCCGTTTATCCGGTGCGCGTGGGCGACGAAAGCATCCGCGATATCGGCATCGAGCCGAGCACGCGCGTGCACGTCGCCGGCGTGCAATCCGGCAGTGCCGCAGACTCCGCCGGACTCAAAGCGGGCGATGTGATCACCCACATCGACGACGAGCCGGTCACTTATCAGAGCTTCATCCGCGAATACATTCGCCGCACCGAAGGCCGGCCCGTCGCGGTGCGTTACGAGCGCGACGGCGCAAGCCACACCGTTCAGATCACACCGCAAAAACTCGTCGATCCCGAGACCAACGCCGAAGTCCATCGCCTCGGCGTCGCGCTCCGCGGAGATTACACGATTCAAACCGTGCACATCGCGCCGTGGGAACAAATCCGCCGCAACATCGTGATGACGTGGCGAACGCTCGCGAGCCTCATAAGCCCGAGCTCCGACATCGGACTTTCCAAAGTGAGCGGCCCCATTGGCATCGTTGAGCGCATGCACGCATTCGCGCAGGCCGATCTGCGCGCCGTGATTTGGTTCACCATCCTCATCAACGTGAATCTCGCGATCTTCAATTTGCTGCCGATTCCCGTGCTGGATGGCGGTCACATTTTCTTCGCCACGATCGGTAAACTCCGCGGTCGCCCCATCTCGCCCGACTTCATCGCGCGCACGCAAAGCGTCTTCATGCTGCTGCTGTTCTCGATGGTCATCTACGTGAGTTTCTTCGACGTACGCCGCATCGAGCGCCAGCGTCTCCGCGAAGCGCCCGCGCAAACCGCGCCCGCCGAAAAATCCGCCGACCCCGCGCCCGCAACACCTTAAAACGCCGGCGCCCCTAGCCACTGGTCACTGCTCGTCAGTCACTAGCTGTCTCACCGCCTTCGTCATTCGTCATTCCGATTCCGGATTTCCAGAAATGTCCTACTGCAACTCCCGTTTTCACACGCTCCGCCGGTTTACGCATGAAGTCATGATCGGCTCCGTCGGAGTCGGCGGCTCGCATCCGATCCGCGTGCAATCGATGACGACGACCGACACGCAGGATGTCGCGGCCACCGTCAAACAATCCATCGCGCTCGCCGAGGTTGGTTGTGAAATCATCCGCATCACCGCGCCCAATGTGCAGGCCGCGCAATGCCTCAAACCGATCCGCGAACAATTCACCGCCGCCGGCTTCGGTCATATCCCTCTCGTCGCGGACATCCACTTTCTCCCCGCCGCCGCGATGGAAGCCGTCGAGCACGTGGAGAAAGTCCGCGTAAATCCCGGCAACTACGCCGACAAAAAGAAATTCGCCGTCCGCGAGTATTCAGATTCTGACTACGACCGCGAACTGCAGCGTTTGTACGACGCATTCACGCCGCTCGTTTTGCGCGCAAAAACGCTCGGTCGCGCGCTGCGCATCGGCACCAACCACGGCTCGCTCAGCGATCGCATCATGAATCGCTACGGCGACACGCCACTCGGCATGGTCGAGAGCGCGCTCGAGTTTCTCCGCATCGCGGAATCCCATTCATACAAGCAGATCGTGCTCTCGATGAAGGCCTCGAACCCGAAGGTCATGATCGAAGCGTATCGCCTGCTCGTGCAGCGCATGGCGCAGGAAAACATGCACTACCCGCTTCACCTCGGCGTGACTGAGGCGGGCGATGGCGAAGACGGCCGCATCAAGAGCGCGATCGGCATCGGCAGTCTGCTGCTCGACGGCCTCGGCGACACCATCCGCGTGTCGCTCACGGAAGACAGCGTATACGAAATCCCCGTCGCACGCGCGCTCGCCGACAAAGCGATGAGCCTCTGGGAAAATCCGAAGGACGAAGGACGAATCTCGAAAAATGAACCACACACACCCGCAAGTGCCGCTTCCGATCTTCGGCCTTCGGGCTTCGGCCTTCGCGATTCCATCGACCCTTATCATTTCACGCGCCGTCAGACCGAGTCGCTCGCACTCGCGCCCACATTGATGGTCGGCCCGGAACAACCGCCGCGTGTGATCGTGCGCGCGCCCTCAGCGCTCACGCTCAACGAAACCCTCGCGCAGCTCGACAGCCCGACCTTGATCGATACGCCCGCCGAAGGCGTTCTCGTGTCTATCGAAGACCGCGCCACGCTCACCGCCGCGATTCGCGCCATCCGCGCGGCGACGCGTCCTGCCTCGTTCTTTGTGCTCGAGCTTCCCGCACATCTCACGCCCGCCGAGCTCGAAGAAGCACTCACCGGCACCCGCGCCGCGTTTGTGTTGCTCCGGCGCTTCGGCGCCAACGAAAGCGATGCGCTTAAAACCTGGGCCGATTTCACGCGCGGTCGCGGCGCGTTTCTCGCCTGCGAAATCGCCCCGGCCGATATCTCCGCACTCGCCGATACCCTGCAGCCGCTCGGCGACGATCGTCTGCTTTTCACGCTCGGCGGCATCCCCGACGCCGCAGGGCACGCCGTCGGCGCGTATCGCCAGCTCGCCGAAGCCCTGCGCAAGATCGGTTCGCGCTCACCGATTTGGATTCGCAACACCACCGGCTCGGCCATTCGTGGCGATAACTCTTTCCTGAGCCGCCTGCTCGAATCCGCGATTCTCACCGGCTCGCTGCTCTGCGACGGCCTCGGCGATCTCGTCAGCATCGAGACCGAACCCGACGCCCTTCGCTCCACCAAACTCGCCTACAATGTCCTCCAAGGCGCCGGGGCCCGCATCTCGAAAACCGAGTTTGTCGCCTGCCCCAGCTGCGGTCGCACGCTCTTCGATTTGCAAACGACGACGCAGCGTATTCGCGCCAAGACCGGCCACCTCAAAGGCGTGAAACTCGCCATCATGGGCTGCATCGTGAACGGCCCCGGCGAGATGGCCGACGCCGATTTCGGCTACGTCGGCGGCGCCCCGGGGAAGATCAACCTCTACGTCGGCAAGACCTGCGTGAAATACAACATCCCCCAGGCCGAAGCCGATGAGCGCCTGATAGACCTCATCAAAGAGCACGGCAAATGGACCGAACCGAGCCCCGTGGCAGCGGGAAAATGAGGCCTTTCACAACACGCTTCGGCTGAGAAAACTTGCACGTTTTCAGAGGGTAAAATGCCCGTTGTATCCAAAAAAGCACTGCATTTTTCCGCACAAACAACCGCAGCAATCCCGTGTAGCGCCCGCGTCCATACACATTCCTAGACACTTCCGCAGCCCCTGCCTCGCGACCATTTTGGCAACAAAAAAAGGCAAAAAGTTATGAGCAAACCGGCTGTGAATAACTTGTCGGAAAGTTGCACTTGAAACCCCTTTTTTGATTCACGTTACTGCGCACCCTTTCCTCATCCGTGCGCCGCCCGGGTGGCTCTTTCACACATCTCCGACGTCAACCCTTCCAGCTCCTCGACGAGCCATTACATATCAAGCTAGGCATCAACCACTTGAAACAACCACCCCTCGACCCCAATTCTGATGCCTCCGCTCCTCCCTTTTTCGTCCTGGTTAGCCGACAAATTGCCGCCGTAGTATGTGTCCGACAGGCCTCTCAGGTTGCCATTTGTGAATAAAACCCGACTACGCACTTCCGGACATGCCATCTCTTTCCTTGTCTCCCTCCGCATGGGAAGCCGTCAAAAGCGACTTTAAGAGCCTTTTTCCTGAGGATGTTTTCAAACTGTGGTTTGAACCAATTGTGTGCACGGAATCGTCTGAGGACAGCCTCACGCTCGGCGTTCCCAACGACTTCGCAGCCATCTGGATCAACGACAACTACCTCGACCTGATCGTCCAGCGCCTCCGCCTCAACACCGGCCGCCTCATGTCGGTGAAGGTCAAAAAAGCCGATCTCGACGAATCCGTCCCTGCCAGCGCTTCCGTTTCGGAAACAACCTCCACGCCTTCGCGTCACACCGCCGCTCCGGCACGCCGTGCTCCTCGCTACGACGAGAAATCCCCCGCGGCCTCCGGTGGGCTCAATCCGCGCAACACCTTCGAAACGTTCGTCGTCGGCAACAACAACCAGATGGCGCACGCCGCCGCCCTCGCCGTCGCTCAGGCTCCCGCGCAGGCGTACAACCCGCTGTTCATCTACGGCGACACCGGCCTTGGCAAAACGCACCTGATGCACGCCATCGGCCACGCGATCCTGCGCAACAACCCGCAGGCCAAGATCGCGTATCTCTCGACGGAAAAATTCACCAACGAGTTCATCCAGGCGCTGCAGGAAAACGCCCTCCCCAAGTTCCGCCAGCGTTACCGCCACGTCGACGTCCTCCTCCTCGACGACGTCCAGTTCCTCGGCAACAAGGAGCGCATCCAAGAAGAGTTTTTCCACACCTTCAACGACCTCTTCGAATCCTCGAAACAGATCGTCCTCTCCAGCGATCGTCGCGCCTCTGAAATCGAAAAACTCGAAGCCCGCCTCGTCTCGCGCTTCGAATGGGGCCTGCCCGCCGACATCCAGGCGCCCGACTTCGAAACCCGCGTCGCCATCCTCCGCACCAAGGCCGCCAATCTGAAGTTCGAGCTCCCGCCCGCGGTCGCCAATTTCATCGCCCAAAACATCTCGAAAAACATCCGCCGCCTCGAAGGCGCGCTGATCAAGGTCGCCAGCTACTCCAGCCTCACCGGCAAGCCCATCGATCTCCCGACGACCGAGATGCTCCTGCAGGACGTCCTCATGGAGCAGGCGCAAAACCAGCTCACCATCGAAACGATCCAGAAACGCGTGGCCGATCACTACCAGATCCGCCACAGCGACATGACCAGCAAGCGCCGCCCCAACAACATCGCCATCCCCCGCCAGATCGCGATGTACATCACGCGCACGCTCACCAAGCACTCGCTCCAGGAAATCGGCGACGCTTTCGGCGGCCGCGACCACGGCACCGTCATCCACGCCTGCAAAGCCGTGGACAACATGATGGAACAAGACGCTTCCGTCCGCGGCACGGTCGAGTTCTTAAAAGCCCAGCTCAGCCGGTGACGGTTTCGCCTTGAGCGACGCGCTCAAGGCCGTTGAAGTGAAGCGCGTTTGCGGGAGGTCCTCCGGGATTGCGAAGGCGCGTTCCGGTCCCGCGCAGCCACCCCGTCCGTGCGCTTCATCTTATTGCTGGTTACTTCGCTCCTGCTGACGTCATTGCACGCCGCCCCGGAATTCACGGTCACATCGGTCATTCCAGCGGCTCCTGATCGGTCCGTACCGACCGCTAAAGGATCTCTCAACCTACCATTCAATCTTCCCCAGCATGCCGTCGACTCCCCGCAGGTGATTACCTTCCGCGTGGGAATACCTCGCAACTCGGCATTAGTCCCGCCACGTCCACTTTTCATTATCAGCAGCGTGGACACTGTGGTCCAACGTTGGCGTCCACTATCAACGCCGCTCACCATAACAGGGCCGGAACGTGCCGACGGCTGGATCACATTGGTCTATAATCCCGAGAGCTCCCATCCGCGTAAGAAAAACGCCACGCCACGCCTGCTCCTCGCGACACCGCTCTCGGTCGATAAGGCGACGCAAAGACTCCTGGAAGACCGCGGCTGCACCAACTCGGTCTTTTGGATCACCGTCAATATCGCCGCCGACGGTAGTGCTACCTTGGAGACGGTTCAGCTTCGTGGGGTCAGGTCACTCGACCAACGCCCCCGCCTTCAAGTTGCGCGTCTCCCTCGCTTCCCGCTCTCGCTCGCCGACGACGCGATCAATGAAGGTACCGCCACCGTGAGTTACACCGTGGACTCCACCGGCCAACCTCGCGCGCTACGGATCGTCGAAGCCACCGCGCCCGAGTTTGGTTATGCGGCTATCCAAGCCATCGCGTTGTGGGGATACGAAATCCCGCGGAAAAACGGAGTGCCCGTCGCCACGACCTTCCAGACCACCATGCGCTTTTCTCGCGGCCAAGCCACCGAGATCGCCACAACCGGCCCTGCCCCGGCCGCATTATAACCCGCGCGTAATTTCAGCGCCCCGCCTTCACCGGCGTTTGTGCACTTCCAGTGCGCGGATTTTTTCAGCCAGCGCACACAACAAAAAAGCGACGAAGCCTAACGCTGCACCATTCAGGACGCTGTCCGCCGACACGCCCTCCGGGGCTAGCCAGAGGTCTCCCAAAACCACCGAAATAAATCCCAAGGCGAAATTCACCAAGTGATTAAGCGTACCTCGACGCGGTGCGTGCGCGTGTGCGGGCGCTCCCATCTTCATCGCCCCGTAAAGGCGCTTCCACGCGGTGCTTCCCAGCCACAAGGCCAGGAAAATCAGCGCATAATAGAGAAACATCATCGTCGTTAGGATTAGTCGGTCAGGAAACTATCAGTACGGCGCCGCCGCGTTTGGTTTCCGTGAAATACAACATGCACAAAACATGCAGATTCCCCGAGGCCTCCCGCCGCTTCCAGCCGCTACTTCGAATCGCTAGATACAATAAAGATCACTTACCAACGTAATAAGTGTACGCCGATTACGTTTTGTTTCGTGGTATTAAACGTATCCGAACAATAACTACGCCCTCAGAAAACGGGCTTATCGGCCGCTGCCAGCGCGCTCCGCACCGCGCCCGGCCACTTGCCTCTTTCCGGAAATCGATAAACTGGCTCCCTCATGAATCTTAGCGCGCTCATCGACCAAATCGCAGCGCAGGCCGACGAGTTTCTTGAGGGATTCTCCGGCCGTGCCGACGCGCGAGCGGGTATTCAAGAGCTTCTCACCGCCCAACATCACACGCTCTCCGAAGAAGAGCGCCGCCACGTCACCGACGGCGTGATGTCGATCCTCGAAGACGAAGGTTTCTTCGACAAAACTCCCGGAGGCGGCAACGACCTCGGCATGTCATCGAGCGCCGATGACGACGACAACTGACCATGGCCGAAAGCGCCCCCGCCCTCAAAGAATGGTTCGACGCCAAACGTTATCGTTGGATCGCGACAGAACTCGCCTCACTTTCGCGTCGCTTCGACCGCGCTGGATTTCTCGCTTACACGCTCGATGGCCTTGAAGAGCGCTCCTTACTCCAACGTCTGCGGCGGACTTCGGAAGCATTTCACGCCTCGTTGCCCGGCGACTTTCTCGCGCAGCTCCGCGTACTCCGGAAATTCGCACCGCGCTTCCAACACAATTTCGTCACACTCGTTCTTCCGGATTTTGTCGGCCTCTACGGACACGATCATTTCGACGAATCGATGGACGCGCTCGCGTTTTTCACGCGGTTCGGTTCCGCCGAGTTCGCCATCCGCGAATTCCTCAAACGCGATCTCACGCGCACGCTCGCCGTGATGGAGCGTTGGTCACGCGATCAAAACGAACATGTTCGCCGTCTCGCCAGTGAAGGTTGTCGTCCGCGTCTTCCGTGGTCGTTTCGCCTCGCGCCGCTCATCGCCGATCCGTCGCCAGTCGCGCCGATTCTCGATAACTTAAAAGCGGACCCGTCGCTGTATGTTCGCAAGTCCGTCGCCAACCATCTCAACGACATCACAAAAGATCATCCCGACTGGACACTCGCCACGCTGAGACGCTGGACCACTCGCGATCCGCACACCGCGTGGATCGCCAAACGCGCGCTGCGCACCTTGATCAAAGCAGGTCATCCCGAAGCGCTCAGCCTCTTCGGTGTGAAAACCGGTGCCGCCGTGCGTCTCGAAAATCTGCGTCTCTCTGCATCCTCCATCGTGCTCGGTGATCGTCTCACGTTTACGTGTGACGTCGTTTCTACGAGTCGCGAATCGCAACGCATCGTCGCCGACTACGCGGTTCATTATGTGAAGAAATCCGGCGACTACTCGCGCAAGGTTTTTAAGCTCACCGAGTTCACCCTGCCCGCGCGCGGCCGCATTTCGCTCCAGAAGTCCCAACGTTTCCAAAACTTCACCACGCGCGTACACTATTCCGGGCGTCATAAAATCGAGATTTTGATCAACGGCCAATCGCTCGGATCGGCCGATTTTAATCTCGATGCCTCTGCAGCGACCGCCGCCAGCCTCAGCGCTTGATTCCTGCCATCTGGCAGTGCATAGTATGCCACATGAAAAAGCTCGCGCATGCTTCGTTTGACTGGAGTTCGGTAAACAACGCCGAGCTGGCGATGCATGTTGAAGAAGGCCTGCCGGTTCTCGCGCTCGCCGAATTCGGTCGCAAGGTCGGTTTCACCATCGAGGAGCTTGCACGCCTCGTACACATCCCGCCGCGCACCTATGCGCGTCGCGTGGCAAGCAAGGCGCGCCTCAACGTCCCCGAAGGCGAACGCGCTGTCCGCATCATGCGTCTCTACGATCGCGCGCGTCAGGTGTTTGGTACGCATGAGCGCACAAACGCCTGGCTGAATCGCAAGCTGCGCGTACTCGGCAATCGCACGCCGCTCGATTTCGCGCGCACCGAACCGGGCGCACGCGAAGTAGAAGCGATTCTCGAACGCTACGAAGACGGTGTCTTCTCGTGAGCACGCTCACGATCTGGCGCCTCGCTTCCAAACGTCGCGCGTCCACCTTGTGGGATGGCGAAGGCGCGTTTCGTCGCGGCGGTCGTTGGAACCCGCCCGGTGTGCATGCAGTGTATTGCGCCGAATCGCGCGCTTTGGCTGCGCTTGAAGTTCTCGTACATGTCGAAGAAGTCGGCGATTTCGCTGCGCTCGATTGGATCGTCGCTCCGGTCACGCTTCCGGAAAACCTCGTGGAACGTCCCGAGAAATTTCCTGCGGATTGGGACGTGTATCCCTACAGCCGTGCCAGCCAGGATTTCGGCGCAGAGTGGTTTCGCTCCGCGCGCAGCGTGGCGTTGCGTGTGCCCAGCGCTGTCGTCACCGGCGAGTTCAACTACCTGCTCAACCCGCTCCATGCCGACTTCGCGAAACTGCAGCGCGGAAAACCAACGGCCTTTCAATTCGATCCGCGGCTCGCACGCTCAATGTAGTCCACGTCGGGCGCCAACTCTCCGCTTGGCATTGGCGGGCGCGCGGAGATGAATCGTTCGCATGTCGCTTTTCGCCTACTGGACGCATGATCTGAGTCCTTTCGTGCCCGGTCTCCAATTTTCGGATACATTCGGCGTCCGCTGGTACGGACTCGCGTACGTGCTCGGTTTCCTCGGCGCGTTCTGGCTGCTGCAGCTCTACACCCGCACCGGTCGCTCGCGTTTGAACTCCGAACAAAACGGCGATCTGTTATTCGTCATCATCCTCGGCGTGATGATCGGCGGGCGCTTGGGTTCATTCCTGCTTTATCATCCGGGCGACTTGCTCACGAATCCGCTCAGTTTTTTCCGCGTGTGGGAAGGTGGCATGGCGAGTCACGGCGGTTTTATCGGCGTGACGCTCGCGCTGCTCTGGTTCGCACGCAGAAAGAAAGTCCCCTTCCTCCATGTCAGCGATCTCATCGTCTCGGTCGCGGCGCTCGGGCTGATGTTGGGACGCATCGCCAACTTCATCAATGGCGAGCTCTGGGGACATGAATCGAGCGTGCCATGGGCGGTGGTTTTTGAAGCGACTGGCGGCGGTCACGAGCCGCGACATCCGTCCCAACTTTATCAGGCGTTTCTGGAAGGCGCGGTGCTGCTCGCCTACGTGCAACATCGCGTGTGGCGCAATCGCGTGCTGCAAACGCGCCCCGGACAACTTTCCGGCGAATTCCTCATCGGCTACGCGATCATGCGCAGCATCGGGGAAATTTTTCGCGAACCGGACGCCACACTCATTCTCGGCCTCACGCGCGGCACGTTTTACTCGATCTTCCTGCTGATCGCGGGCATCGCGCTGATTGCGTACGTGCGAAAAAAGAAAACCGCGCTTTGAGGCAGCGCGGTTTCGCGAGGAGAAACGAGCGGTCGTTTATTCTTCCGGCGTCGCCAACGCTTGCTCGAGTTGGCGGAAGAAAACGTCATACAGCGGCGTGTCCTGCATCGGCGTGGTCGTGCCCATGCCTTCGCGTTTGCTGAACGCATCCTCGCGCACTTCGGAAAATAACACCGCGACTTCCGTACCCGATGTGGGTGCGGGACCGAGTCGCACGCTCACGGAAAACTGACGCGCGGAACCCGCGCCCGAGCCCGCCTGCAGTCCGCCGATGGCTTCGATTTTCCCCTGCGCGGCACCGCCGCTGGTGAATTTATAGTTCATCGCGCGCAGAGCCCGACGCGCAGCGGCATACGCGGTTTTCTGATCAGCTTCGATCACGTGCGTGCGATAAGTCGGAGCAAAACGCTCGCGAACGGCACCGGGGAGTTTGGAACCCGACTGACAAGCAGTCGTCGCGAGCACGGCGGCCGCAAAAAGAGGAACGAGGATTTTTTTCACGTGAAGAGAAGACCCGTCAGGCCGGCTGCTGTTGCGAAATACAATGCAGCGTGCCCAAGCCCCACACGAGATCCAAACAATCGACCGGGATGATTTCGCGGCCGGGGAAACAATCCGCGAGCACATCGAGCGCTTCATCGTCGCGCTTCGGCTGGCGAAACGCCGGCATGAGCACCGCGCCGTTGATCACGAGGAAATTCGCGTAGCTGGCGGGCAGTTGTTGTTCGTCGCAAAACGCGGGTTTGGGCATCGGCAGTTCGACGATCTTAAATTTCTTGCCGGCGGGTGTGCGCATGGAGCGCAAGCGTTCCAGGTTTTCCTGAAGCGGCTTGTGGTTTTTGTCGCGCTTGTTGCGCTCCACAACCGTCACGATGCCGTCTTCGCGGAAGAAGCGCGTGATGTCGTCAACGTGTCCGTCCGTATCGTCGCCGATGATACCGTCGCCGAGCCAGAGAACCGTGTGGATGCCGAGATAATCGCGGAGGTTCTGCTCGATCTGCTCTTTGGTGAGATGCGGGTTGCGGTTCTTGTTGAGCAGACAGGACTCGGTCGTGAGGAGCAACCCGCGGCCGTTGACATCGATCGAGCCGCCTTCGAGCACCATTTTCTTTTCGAAGCGGCGCATCTTGAGTTTCCGCGCGATGCTCGGCGGGACTTTGTTATCGAGATCGTACGGCGGGTATTTGTCGCCCCACGCATTGTAATCCCAGTCGGTCACCGCGACTTCACCCGTTTTGTCGTTCTTCACGAAAATCGGTCCGTGATCGCGACACCACGCGTCGTTGGTCGGATGATCGAAGAAGGTGACTTTCGTCAGATCGGCCTTGGCTTTGTTGATCAGCGACCACGCGCGCTTCTGCAGAGGCTTCGCGATGTTGATACGCACCTCCTCGAAGCGACTGATATGCGCGACGATCTCCGCGAATTTATACGGGATCGGCCGGAAATAGCCGGGCCAGGACGCGCGTTTATGTGGCCACGAAAGCCAGACCGCGGTTTGGGGTTCCCACTCCGCGGGCATGCGGAATCCCAGCGCCGTCGGTGTCTCGACGTTTTTTGATTTCGAGGAAATGGCTGCCATGAATTAGAACGACCGATCGATAAAACGCTTGGTAAGTTCGCCGTACGCATCGATGCGACGATCGCGCAAGAACGGCCAGTGCGTGCGAGTCACGTCCACTTTGCCGAGTTCAACCGGGACAATGAGAATTTCTTCTTTGTCCGCGCTGGCTTTGGCGAGGATCTGACCGCTCGTGCCGGCGACAAAACTCTGTCCCCAGAACTCGAGTCCATCGCCGCCCACGCCCTCGATGACCTCGTGGCCGATGCGATTCACCGACGCGACATAGCAACCATTGGCCACCGCGTGCGAACGCTGGATCGTTTCCCAAGCGCCGTGCTGATTGGCGCCGTATTCCGCTTTTTCCGACGGATGCCAGCCGATCGCGGTGGGATAAAAGAGGATCTCTGCGCCTTGCATCGCGGTGAGACGCGCGCCTTCAGGATACCATTGGTCCCAACACACGAGCACGCCGATCTTGCCGTACCTCGTGTCCCACGCGCGGAAGCCGGTGTCGCCGGGCGTGAAGTAGAACTTTTCGTAGAACAGCGGATCGTCCGGAATGTGCATCTTGCGATACACGCCGAGCAGAGAGCCGTCGGCGTCGATGACGACCGCGGTGTTGTGATAAAGACCCGACGCGCGCTTCTCGAAAAGCGACGCAACGATCACGACCTTGTAGCGCTTCGCGAGTTTCTGAAACGCCGCCGTGCTCGGTCCGGGAATTGTTTCGGCGAGCTTGAAGTGCTCGTGATTCTCGCTCTGGCAGAAGTATTGCGAAGCAAACAATTCCTGCGTGCAGATGATCTGCGCGCCGCGTTTGGCCGCCTTCTCGGCGAGGGCGAGCGTTTTTTTGCGATTCTCCGCCGGATTCGCGGAGCAAGCATGCTGAAGGAGACCGAGCGTGACTTTGGACATGACAGATAAAACGGGTTGAAGCGACGCGGTGAGACGCGCCGCCGGTTTGCGTGCCGACAGACTGGGAACCAATTCAGCCCCGGCGGTTTTTCAATACACGACCTTGTTCAGCGGATATTCCACGATGCCTTCGGCGCCGAGCGACTTGAGGGCGGGAATAATTTCGCGAACAACATTCTCGTCGATGATCGTCTCGATCGCGATCCAGTCAGGATTGCTGAGCTGAGAAACGGTGGGATTGCGCAGCGCGGGCAATTTGTTTAGCACCGAATCGAGCGCGGATTTCGGCAAGTTGAGCTTCAACCCAACCTTCGAGCCCGCCTCCAACGCCGCGGTAAGCAGCATCGCAATGGTCTCGATTTTTTTGCGCTTCGCGGGATTCGCCCAGCTCGCCTTGTTGGCAATGAATTTCGTGTTGGTCGTGAGCAGCGTATCCACGATGCGAAGTTTGTTCGCGCGCAGTGAACTGCCGGTCTCGGTGATATCGACGATGGCATCGACCAAATCGGGCACTTTCACCTCGGTCGCGCCCCACGAAAACTCGACATCAACGGGGATGTTTTTCTGCGCGAAATAGCGTTTCACCGTGCCAACCATCTCGGTGGCGACGCGTTTGCCGGCGAGGTCTTCCGGCTTCTTCACCGGCGAACTCTCGGGCACGCAAAGCACCCAACGCGATTTTTGCACCGAAGCGCGGCTATAGATCAGATCGCAAACTTCGACAACGTCGGAGCCATTTTCCTGAATCCAGTCGTAGCCGGTCAGGCCGCAGTCGAAAAACCCGTGCTCGACGTAGCGGCTCACTTCTTGTGCACGCACGAAGCGACCATCGAGTTCCGGATCGTCGATCGACGGTTTATAGGAACGTGAACTCGTGGTGATTTTCCAGCCCGCCTTGGCGAACAGGTTTTTCGTGGACTCCTCGAGACTGCCCTTCGGCAGGCCGAGCATCAGGAGCGGTGTTTGATCAGACACGCCCACCACGCCACACACGCCCACCAGCGCCTTCAAGCTATTTCAGCACACTCGCGGCATTAGACGTGCTTTAGAAATGCGAATCCGTGTCGATGGCGGACTTGCGCGTTGTCTCTTTGCTTTGACACACCGCGCAACGGTTGTAAAAATTCCCTACGCCACACTAGACTATGCGATCCGCCCCAAAGCCATTGATCCTGATAGTGGAAGACGAGGAGGAGCTGGCCAAATTGATCAGCCTGCACTTGGAGGAGGCCGGTATGCAGACGCAATGGTATAACCGCTGCGCGCTCGCTGCCCGTTTCCTTAAGAAAAACTTCGCGAATCTCCTGCTACTCGATGTCAACCTCCCCGACCAATCGGGCTTCCAGCTCCTCGATGAACTGAAGAAGAGCGACATCTCGATCCCCACGATTTTCGTCACCGGCAACGCGCTCGAAACCAACAAGGTTCGCGGACTCGATATGGGGGGCGATGATTACATCACCAAACCTTTCAGTTACGCTGAATTGATCGCCCGCATCCGCGCCGTGCTCCGTCGCGCCGAATCCGTGGCCGATCTCAACGTCACGAAAAACGCCAAAATTAGCGACGAACCGTTTGAGTTCTGCGGCGCCAAGGTGACGCCTATCCGCCTCGAAATCGAATTCCCCAACGGCACCGTCACCAAGATCGGCCGCAAGGAGCTCGGTATCCTGTCCTACCTCAACCAGAATCAAGGAGTCGTGATCACCCGCAAGGCGCTGATTCACTCCGTCTGGGGCATCCACGCCGACGTGAAAAGCCGCTCGCTCGACCAGTACATCGTGAAGGTCCGCGAGCTTTTCCGCGCCAACGGCCTCAGCCTCGATTCGTTCCGCACGGTTCACAGCGTCGGCTACATCTTCGATCCACAAGGGATCTCGCAAGAAGGCCGTGAAGAACCCGAGAAACCCGCGACGGCAACCAACGGGAAAAAATAATCGCGACAAACAACACATTTCCCCCGTCCGCTTTTCACAAAAGCCGCGCCTCACCCGCGCGGCTTTTGTATTTGGTTTTTCAATACGCACCCGTAACCGCGGCGAACCGCGATCATCGCGAGGCCACAACGCGATGCGGATCGCGCTGTGGTGGATCGAACAGGTTTAGAACAACTCGCTCTGCACACCGCCGTAACGTTTGTGCGCCTCGGCGAGCGTGGATTTCATTTCCATCTCTTCGAGCGTGCGCAGCAGCACGTCCGGCTGGGCGGGTTTGCGATCGGCGGCCACCGGCGGCAGTGCGAGGTTGAGCGTCGTCAGCCGCAAGTTGATGCGCAGGATATCCGCCTTGGCGGGCACGATCTCGCGAAAGCGATCCGGTTTCAGCTCGGACGCGCGCTCGATGATGGCTTCGAGCGATCCAAAGGTTTCGAGCCATTTGACCGCCGTCTTGGGGCCGACACCGCCGACACCCGGAATATTATCCGACGCATCGCCGACCAACGCCAGATACTCGGCGATCTGCGACGGCGGCACGCCAAACTTCTCTTTCACGCCAGCCGCATCGAGCAATCGCCAACCAAGTTTCGGATTGGCCGAGGGCGGCGGCAGCATGATCTTGATGCGATCGTCCACGATCTGCGCGAAATCCTTATCGGAACTGACGATCAACACATCGTGCCCCGCACGTGCGAGCGCCACCGCTTCCGACGCGAGCAAGTCGTCCGATTCCACGCCATCCTGTTCGATGCCCGCCAGGCCCATCGCACGCGTCAGCGTTTTGATCACGGGCAATTGTTTCACCAACGCCTCCGGCATCTCCTGGCGCTGTGCTTTATATTCGGGATGCAAAACGAGGCGATCCTGCGAGCCGCCGAGATCGAAAAACACGAGCGTCGCGTCCGGACGTTCCTGATCGGCGAGCTTCCACAGCGATTTCACCCAACCATGCAGCGCGCCGGTCGGAAAACCATCCGCGCGCGTCAACTCGGGCAGCGCGAAGAAACAGCGGTAGGCGAGATTAAAGCCGTCGACCAAAAGCCATTTTGCCATGATGCGGCAGCCAAGCCGGCGCGGACTTCGGCGCAAACTCCAAAATGGTCCGAGCAAAATTCGCGCCGCACTCCTCGCGCTCCCGGCTGTTCGATTCCAGTCTTCCCAGCGTTGGCATTTCTTTCATTCACTGCCCTTCCGATGTCTGTTCCCGCCATTCCGTACAAAATCGCCGTTCTCGTTTTCCTCGAAAACTCCGCTGGCGAACAACTCCTTCTCCTCCGCGCCAAGCCACCGAATCTCGGCGCATGGAGCCCGATCGGGGGCAAACTCGAAACAGCGACCGGCGAATCTCCCTACGAATGCGCCGTGCGGGAAACGCGCGAAGAAACAGGACACCACATCACCCCGGCCGATCTCCATCTCTTCGGCATGATCGCGGAGAAAGCCTACGAAGGCGAATGCCACTGGCTGTTGTTTCTGTTTCATTGCCGCAAACCCATCGAGCAACTGCCCCCCTCGATGCGCGAGGGCCGCTTCGGGTTTTTCAGTCGCGCCGCCATCGAAACGCTCTCCCTGCCTGAAACCGATCGCACCGCGCTCTGGCCGATTTTCGACAAATACCGCGATCGCTTCGTCGCATTTCGCGCAAACTGCGATCCTGCGCAACCGCTCAAGATCGACATCGAAGAGGTCATCCCCGGATGACCTTTGGCCAAACAGGTGTACACTCGCCGACATCGCCGCGTGTGCACCCCGGCGCGGGGACAATTCACTTGATTTATGCCCCGCCCGACAAAAAAATGCTTTTTCCCTCTCTATCGCCCATTCTCCTGTGAGTACCAAACCGACTGCCACTCCCGACAAAAAGGACGCTTCCGGCTCCAGCCGTAACGCCCCGATCAACGCCAGTCTCAGCGCAGAAGCGCGCATCGAGCTCTACCGGAAGATGGTGCGTATCCGCCGCTTCGAGGAGCGCAGTCTGCGCGCCTACCAATCCAAGAAAATCGGCGGTTTTCTCCACCTCTACATCGGTCAGGAAGCCGTCGCCGTCGGCTGCTGTTCGCTCATGGGTGAAAACGATCACGTGATCACCGCCTATCGCGATCACGGTCACGCCATCGCCGTCGGCATGGACACCAAGCCGTTGATGGCCGAGCTCTATGGCAAGGTCACGGGTTGCTCCAAGGGCAAGGGCGGCTCGATGCACTATTTCGACCCTTCGCGTAATTACTGGGGCGGCCACGGCATCGTCGGCGGCCAGATCCCGCTCGGCACCGGTCTCGCCTACGCGCTGAAATACAAGGGACTCAAAGGCGCCGCCATGGCGTTCATGGGCGACGGCGCGGTAAACCAAGGCGCCGTGCACGAGGCGTACAATCTCGCCGCGCTATGGAATCTCCCGGTGATTTTCGTGATCGAAAACAACGGCTACTCCATGGGCACCAGCCAAGCACGCTCCTCCGCAGGCGAACTCGCCCGGCGCGCCGATGCCTACGACATGGCGTGGGACATCATTAACGGCCACGATCTCTACGAAGTCCGCGACAAGATGGATACGCTCCTCACTCGCGCCCGCGAAAAATCCCTGCCCGCCGTCGTCGAGATCAAGACCTACCGTTATCGCGGACACTCCGTGGCCGATCCGGACAAGACCTACCGTAACAAGGCCGAGATCGAAGAATATCAACGGACCAAGGATCCTATCACGCTGTTCCAGGAAACGCTCCTCGGCGAAGGCGTCCTCACACAGGAGATCATCGAGAAAATCGATACCGAAGCACGCGCCGAAGCGGAGCAAGCCGCCGAGTTCGCCGAAGCCAGCCCGTTCCCGACCGTCGAGGACATCCAGAAGGATGTTTATTGGGAGGCCGACAATCCCTCCGAACGCAAATCGCAGGGCCGCCTGTTCTTCAACTAAGAGCAAGTCGCGACACGCACACCGCGCGCACGCCACTCCTCCCCTGCTTCCTAACACCACTCGCTACTTTCCGCCGATGCCACTCATCACCTACCGCGAAGCCCTGCGCCACGCCATGGCTGAAGAACTCACCCGCGACGAAAACGTCGTCATCATGGGTGAAGAAGTCGCCCAGTTTAACGGCGCCTACAAAGTCACCGAGGGCCTCCTCGAAAAATTCGGCCCCAAACGCATCGTTGATACGCCGATCTCCGAAGCCGGCTTTATCGGCATGGGCGTCGGTGCTTCCATGCTCGGTATCCGCCCGGTGATGGAGCTCATGTTCTGGTCCTTCTACTCCGTCGCATTCGACCAGATCCTCAACAACGCCGCCAACATCCGCTACATGTCCGGCGGTCTCATCAACTGCCCGATCGTCATCCGCGGCCCGGCCAACGGCGGCACCAACGTCGGCGCCACGCATTCGCACACACCGGAAAACGTCCTCGCCAATCACCCCGGCGTTAAGGTCGTCGTTCCCTCGACGCCTTACGACGCGAAGGGCCTGCTCAAGTCCGCCATTCGCGATAACGACCCGGTGATGTTCCTCGAAAACACCATCCTGTACGGCGAAAAGGGCGAAGTCCCCGAGGAAGAATATCTCGTCCCGCTCGGCAAAGCCGACGTGAAGCGCGAAGGCACCGACCTCTCCATCATCACCTACGGCCGTTCGGTTCTCCACTCGTTGAAAGCCGCGGAAATCCTGGAAAAAGAGCACGACGTCTCCGTCGAGATCGTTGATCTCCGCAGCATCCGCCCGCTCGATTTCGACACCGTGCTCGCATCGGTGAAAAAGACCCACCGCGTTCTCATCGTCGAAGAGCAAAAACCCTTCGCTTCCGTCGGCGCTCAGCTCTCCGACATGATCCAGCGCGAAGCCTTCGACGAACTCGATGGCCCGATTCATCGTCTCTCCACTGTGGATGCGCCCGCGATCTACAGCCCGCCCGTCGAAATCGAACAACTGCCCAACCCGCAGCGCGTCCTCAAAGCCGCCCTCGAAGCACTGGCCTGAAACCAGCGCGAATTAAGAATGCAGACTTAAAGCATGAGAAATCCGCACTCGCGAAACTTATCCTTAACTCTGCTCCATTCCTAATTCTTCATTCAAAATTCTACATTCTCCTCCATGGCTCAAATCATCGAAATGCCCAAACTCAGCGACACCATGACGGTGGGCACGCTGGTAAAATGGCTCAAAAACGAAGGCGATACCGTTAAAACCGGCGACATGCTCGCCGAGGTCGAAACCGACAAAGCCACCATGGAGCTCGAGTGCTTCTTCGATGGCACCCTCTTGAAGATCTTCATGCCCGCCGGCAGTCAGGTCGCGATCGGCGAAGCCCTCTGTGCCGTCGGCAAACCCGGCGAAACCGTCGAGGCGCCGAAGAAGGCCGCACCCCCCGCTCAGGAAGAGCCGAAGAAAGAAGAGCCGAAACAATCCGCCGCCAAAGCGGAATCCGCTCCCGCGCCCGCGCAAAAGCCCGACACCGCTTCTCCCGCCGACACCAAGCCGTCCACGGAAACGAAATCCGCTCCGGCTCGCGCCGAGGGCGAACGCATCAAGATTTCCCCTCTCGCCAAAAAGCTCGCCGAAGAAAAAGGCATCGATCCCGCCCTCATCGAAGGCTCCGGCCCCGGTGGTCGCATCGTCCGCGCCGACGTCCTCGCCGCCGAAAAAGCCGGCGTTGGCAAGAAAGGCACGGGCAAAGCGTCGTCCGCCCCGTCCACCTTCACCGGCGGCAACGTTTCCCGCACCGGCCCGATTCAAGAAGAGCGCGCGGTTCCCGTTTCCAACATGCGCGGCGTCATCGCCAAGCGCATGGTCGAATCCACGACCACGATTCCGTACATCTACGTGGACATCGAAATCGACGTGGAGCCCCTCCTTGCCCTTCGCCAGCAGCTCAACACCGGACTCGAAAAGGAAGGCGTCAAACTCTCCGTCAACGACTTCGTCCTCAAGGCCTGCGCCGAAGCGCTTCGCCGCGTTCCCACCATCAACAGCTCGTGGGAGGGCAACCAAATCCGCTACTTCGGCGCCGCGCACATCGCCTTCGCCGTCGCGCTCGAAGACGGCCTTATCACGCCGGTCATCAAGGACGCGCACCAAAAGAGCGTTTTCCAGATCAGCAACGAAGCCAAGGCGCTCGGCAAAAAAGCCAAGGACAAGAAACTCCAGCCGCACGAATACACCGGCGGCACCTTCTGCGTTTCCAATCTCGGCATGATGGGCATCCCGCGCTTCACCGCGATCATCAACCCGCCCAACTCCGCAATCCTCGCGGTCGGCGCGGCCGTCGCGAAGCCGGTCATCAGGAACGGCCAGATCGTTCCCGGCCAGACCATGACTGTCACTCTCAGCGGTGACCATCGCGTGTTCGACGGAGCCGTCGGTGCGCAGTTCCTCAATGCATTGAAGAACATCCTCGAAGCGCCCGCCATCCTCCTCGTCTGACCGACGAAACGTTTTGTTTATCCCTTTCAGCGGCTTCGTGAAAACGAAGCCGCTTTTTTATGTATTGAAAAAACGAATACAGCCTGTCCCGCACGCCCAAACAAAAGACGCGCGCCCAACCTCACGTGGACGCGCGCCTCGCAAACTCAGCGGAGGTTACTCCGTTCAGCTTTCCGCGCGCTGTTTCGCATCGGCTTCGATGAAGGCCTTGATGCGGTTGAGCTCCGCTTTCACGCGTTCCTTCGTCGCCCCGAGTTCGGCGGCGCCGCCGGCTTTGTCCTGCGCGAAAAGATAAAACTTCATCTTCGGCTCCGTGCCGCTGCCGCGCGCCGCGAAGCTGTAACCGTTCGCGAGCGTGACGAAGTACAAATCCTGCGACGGGATCGTGTCGCCATCGGCATCGATCACCTTTTCGCGACCGAAGTCCTGGAATTTCGCCACCCCCACATCGCCAAACGCCTTCGGCGGCGCCGAGCGATATGTTTCGAGGATGCGTTTGATCTTCGCCGCGCCGGTGGCGCCTTCGTAGTAGAGATTGATCACGCCTTCGAGGAAGAAGCCGTGCTTCAGATAAATCTCATCGAGATATTCGGTGACGGTGAGACCTCGGTTCTTCACGTAAGCGCAGAGCTCGGCGAGCATGAGACACGCGGCGTTGCCGTCCTTGTCGCGCACGTAGTCGTTGCCGAGATAGCCGTAGCTTTCTTCACCGCCGAAGAGATAGAACGAGCTGTATTTCTGCAGCAGCTTCGCGCGCGTTTCGAACGGCGTCGCATCGTAATCGAGCGCGATGCCTTCTTCGGACAACAACCGCGCCTTCAACTGCTCTTCGTAACCGCGAATCTTCGCCGCGATCCATTTGAAGCCCGTGAGCGTGTTGATGACTTTCACGCCATGCGCGCGTCCGATCGCGTCCTGCAGCGGCGAGGTCACAAAGGTTTTCACGAGCACCGACGAATTTCCGCCTTCGGCCGGAATCCAGCCGAGCTCCTTGTATTTGCCGATTCGATACTCGGCGAGCATCGCGCCGATCTGATTGCCGGTGAGCAGCTCGATCGAGCCGTCGCGATTACGCACCGCGCAACCCATGCGATCGCAATCGGGATCGGTCGCCATCACCACATCGAGCTCTTTTTCCTCGGCAAGTTTCACCGCGAGCGACAGCGCTTCCGCATTCTCGGGATTCGGCGATTTCACCGTCGGGAAACGCGGATCAAACGTGATCTGCTCGCGCACTTCGTGCACGTCCGCACCCGCATGCAAAAGCAGCGGCACCGACGCGATGCCGCCGGTACCGTGGATGTTGGTGAACGCGATCTTGAGCTTCGTTTTCTTGAAAACGCTGCTGTCGATCACGGCCTTCGACGCCACCGACAGATACGCGTCATCCGCGGCCTTCCCGAGCGTGATGACGCCGGAAATATCCTTGTCGAGATACGCGCCGAGTTCGGCGAGCGGGATCGCATTCACTTCGGCCACGATACCTTTGTCATGCGGAGGCACCACTTGGCCGCCGTCTTCGAAGTAGGCTTTGAATCCGTTGTCGTGCGGGGGATTGTGGCTCGCGGTGATGACCACGCCGGCATGCGCCTTTAAATAACGCACCGTGAAACTGAGCTGCGGCGTCGAGCGCGGGCCATCGAAAATAAACGCATTGCCGCCGAGGCGCGTCCATGTGGACGCGGCGAGTTCGCAGAAGTGCCGCGAGAAATGCCGGACGTCGTGCGCGATCACGAGCTTCGGACGATCGAAGCGGTTTTCCTTCGTCAGATATTTTTGCGTGTAGCGGAAGAGTCCGATCGTCGCGCGCACGAGCGTGAAATCGTTGAGCACATTGCTGCCGACTGCGGGGTGCTCCGGCGTTTCTTGCGGCCCGAGTTTTCCCGTTTCGACCGACGTGGTGACCACGCCAATCGTACGACCGCGCATGCCACCCGTGCCGAATTCGAGATAACGATAAAAACGATCGTTCAACTCGGCCCACGCTTCTTTCTCGACGAGCTCGTTGATGCTCGCGATCGCCCACGCGGGCAACGAGGCTCCCAGCCATGCGCCGAGATTTTCGGCGGTGCTGGGAAGCAGTTGGCCCGATCGGGCGGCGGCTTGGATTTTATCGAGCGTGCTCATGCAGATGAATTCAAAGAGTGAAACGTCGGAGGAAGCGGATCTCGTGCCCGGTTACTCCAGATAGAGGCCGTCACTGACCGCGGGTTTGATCGGGAGTTTCCGCCACGAATCCGCGAACGAATCTTCGTCGTATCCAAAAAGCGGAGACACTTCGTACACACCTTTCGGCAGTCCCGTTTCGTCGGTCTCAAGTTCGACGCCATTCATCTTGAACCAGCGGGCAAACTGACGGAGCTGATCCTCGCGGCAGGTTTTCGGCGAATCGACGCCTTCTGCATTTTTTACCGGGCTGAAATCGTCCGCGCGACGCGTCTCGATGATCACGGGATTTTTCGCGAAAGGCAGCGCGTCGAAGACGAACATCTCGAATTTCACGCCATTCGGTTTTTCCGGTTTCACCGGATTGCCCGAAGCATCGACCGTCGGAATCTTTTTGTCCGCGCGGTGAAACGGCAGCGCCACGCCTTCGCCACCTTCGGCCATGCGACGGATGAATGCCGTGTTGAAAACATGGATCGCGATGCTGCCCGCGATGTAGCGCAGACGGCCTGTCGCGGGATCGACTTGCTCCTGATACGAAGCCGGCAAGTCGGAGTATTCGATCACGACATTGCGTCCATTCTGCACGCAGAAGTGGCCGACTTTTTCGCCCGCGTAAGCCTTGGGAACCATCTTGCTGCTCAGCTCGGAATTATTGAGCAGATGGAAACCGATGAAGGTCGGATCGATCACGCGGATGAGCGGATTATCCACCTGGAAATAGCTGAGCGTATCGATGCCCTCTTTCGCCATCAGATCGAGCGCGCCGCTGCGGGCCAGCGCACGCAACGATCCACCGTGGCCATCCGGGCTCATCGCGATCGAGCCGCGCGTTTCCAGCAAAATGCGTCCGTTGAAATCCACCGCAGGCATGCGGCCTTGGCGGAAGAAATGCACACGCGCGGACGAGAGTCCGAAGAAATCGTTTTCCTTAAAAAAGGCTTCGGTCGCCTCGTGATTCGCGTGGCTGGTCATGATGAACCAGTGGATCGGTTTTCCATAGCGCAGCCCGGCCGCGCGTATTTTCTCCGCGAACACTTGAAAGAGCGACTTCTGCTTGATGGGCGTGACGCGGAACGTGCCCTTCGGGCCATCGTAACCGAGACGTGTGCCCTGCCCGCCCGCGACCGTGAACGCCGCCACACGTCCCGCGCGCAAAGCGTCTTCGCCGACGCGTTTCGCTTCCGCCCATTTGGCGGGATCGCCGCCGTTTTCCGGAAGCGGCAAATAAGGCGCAGGCTCGAGGCCGTTCAAATCGATCGCACCCGCGCTCTTGGTAAGCAGCGTGCGATTGAGGCGATCGACTTCCCCGAGATCGATCTCGGAGGCTTCGTCGAGCAACCGCTTTTGCGCAGCCGCGTCGAGTTGGGAGTAGAACGCGAAAACCTGTCCCTGTCCGGCGCGTTCAAACGCTTCGATGATCGATGGAGTGGCCATGTGAAAACGTGTCGGGCCGAAATTGAGGAAACGCCTCCGGACCAGAGCAACGTTTATTCCCTCATCTCGGGGAATCCCTCAACGTCCGCTCGGTGCGCGCAGCAGATTTTCTTCTTGTTCTGAAAAGAGGAAGATGCGCTCGCCCGGTTTCGCGTAACCGAGATGACGACGAATCACCATCTCGACGTAATCGCGATCGGTGCGCAACCGCTCGAGGATCACTTCCTGTTCGCGCAGTTTTTGCTGCGCTTCGGCCAGGCGCACTTTCGCGTTCTGCTCGGCTTTCCGCAGGTGCAAATACTCCTCGCGCGATTTCCAAAGAAAAACGCCCGATCCCACGGCGATGCCTGCGAACAAAAGCAGATAGAGAAAAACGATCAGGCGGCGCAGATTCACAGTGGAGAAGGATGCGGACATAAACGCCCGCTGCGCCGTGATGTAAAGGAGCTTTCAAATCCCACCTCAGTCTTGCTCCCCGGTGCAAATTGACGTGCCTTTGCGCCCGCCCGCCCATACTCCAAACGCCCATGTATCAGAGTTTTTACGGATTTACGGAGATGCCGTTCAACATCACCCCCGATCCGAAATTCCTCTACCTCAGCCCCACACATCAAGAAGCCCTGCAACACCTCAAGTACGGCGTCGAACAACGCAAAGGCTTCATCGTGGTCGTCGGCGAAGTGGGTTGCGGAAAAACCACGCTCTGCCGCTGCTTTCTCAACGATCTCGATCCCGCCCGCTTCGACACCGCGCTCATCGTCAATCCTCGCGTCAACGAAACGCAGATGCTCCGCGCGATCCTCCAAGAGCTCGGCGAAACCACGCACGCCGACGATCCCAACGATCTCGTGCTGCAGATGACGCGTATCTTGCTCGACCGCATCGAACGCGGCCGCGACATCGTGCTCATCATCGACGAAGCGCAGAATCTCTCCTTCGAAGTGCTCGAACAGGTTCGTCTCCTTTCCAATCTCGAAACCGACAAACAAAAGCTCCTCCAAATCGTGCTCATGGGGCAGCCGGAGCTGAAAGACATTCTCAAGCGCGACGAACTCCGCCAACTGCGGCAACGCATTCTCGTTCACTGCGAACTCGCGCCGCTCACGCCCTACGATCTCGCGCACTATGTGAACCATCGCATGACCACCGCCGGCTGGAACGGCCGCCCCACCTTCACCAAATGGGCTATGCGTCTCATCCATCGTTTCTCGCGCGGCATTCCGCGCGTCGTGAATAATCTCTGCGACAAAGCTCTTCTCTCCGCTTATATTCGCGAGTCCGACGAGATCACCTACTGGGACGTCCACCGCGCGATCAAAGACGTGAAGAAACTCACCCGCTAACCATCCGCCGCCATGAGCCTGATCAACGACGCCCTCAAAAAAGCCCAGCATCGTCATGGCGACACGCCGCCGCCACCGCAATCGCGCGGCCCCGCTGCCGTCCCGGGGCGGTCCTCCGGCGGAAACTCGCGCGCAAAAATCATCCTGCTCTCGCTCGCCGGCGCCGCCGCGTGCATCGCGATCTCTTTCACGGCCGCACTTTATCTGCTTCGCGACTCCACACCTGCGCCCGCGCCAACGCCATCACCGTCTCCTGTCGTGGCCGCGCCAGCCACCACGCCGACAGTGGTTGCGCCCATCACACCCGCGGAGCCTGCGCCCTCGCCCGTGGTTATTGCGGAAAATCCTCAACCTAGCGGGCCCGCTCCTACCGACGTCGTGTCACCGATCGCCTCCTCACCCGTCGTCGAAGCGCCCCCCACCGCGCCAATCGTCGAGCCTGCGCCGACGATCAACCTCGGGGCGCGCATCCAGACTTTCATCGATCGTTTGCGCATTTCTGGTATCCGTATTTCGGATACAGGCAGTCGCGCGATTCTCAACGACCGGCTTTTCCGCGAAAACGATCTGATCGAACCTTCGCTCGGGCTGCGGCTCGCTTCCATTGAACCGGGCGTGCTCACCTTCGTTGACGAAAGTGGCGCGATCTACGTGCGCCGTTTTTGACCTCGCCGCGAGGCGGTCTTCGCCGTGCTTTCTCATTCAAAGCGCATTCGCACGATTCTCCTCCAAATCGGCGACGCCGTTCTCTTCGTCGCCGCCCTCGCGGTGGCCTATCTGCTGCGCGATAATTTTCCGTTCTTCGACCTCCCGCAGATCGAGCGTTTCCCAGAGCATCTCTGGCTCTTCCCCATCGTCGCGCTCTCCGGTCCGCTGATCTACGCGTCACAGGGTTTTTATCGTGAACCGCGTCTCAATGCTCGCCTCGGTGCCGTCTTCGCCGTCGCGCGCGGCATCGTGTTTCACGCCGTAGCGCTCGTGCTCATTCTGTTTTTGGTGCGCGCACAATACGCGCGTTCCGTCATCCTCCTCGCCTGCGGATTTGGCGGCCTCTTCGTTTATCTGCGCCAAGAGTGGACACGGCGTTTTCTCCTGCGATTTCGACGACGACGGGCTCGTCGCGACCGCATGCTCTGGGTCGGTTCCATCGACGAAAATGCGCGCCTGCGCGATGCGCTCTCCGATTTCGAACGCGACTTGATCGAAAGCGTCGGCGAGTTCGATCCGCGCACGGGTTCGATCGAAAATCTCGTGAGTTTGCTGCACGAACATTCCGTCAATGCCGTAATCGTGAATCTCGCCGGCAGCGACAATCACCGCCTGCAACCCGTGCTCACCGCGTGCGAACGCGAGGGCGTTTCCGTGATCGTGCGTCCCGGATTTTTCCCGCGTTCTCCGTTCGGCATGAGCATCGATTGGTTCGCGGGCGAACCGGTTATTCATTACACCGCACAAAGCGCGCCTCCGAGTCATCTGATCTGGAAACGTCTCATCGACATCATGGTCGCCGGCGTGCTCATGATCGCATTGCTGCCGCTCGCGTTGCTCATCGCCATTGCGATCAAACTCACGAGTCGTGGTCCGGTCTTGTTTCGCCAACAGCGCGCAGGACTCAACGGCGAGCCGTTTTGGTTGCTCAAGTTTCGCTCGATGCAGGTGAACGCCGAAAAGCGCCAGGCATCGCTCGCTACGCGCAACGAAATGAGCGGCCCTGTTTTTAAGATCGCCAACGATCCGCGTGTCACGCCGCTCGGCCGCTTTTTGCGCCGTCACAGTCTCGATGAAATCCCCCAACTATGGAACGTGCTGCGCGGTGAAATGAGCCTCGTGGGACCGCGTCCGCTGCCGATCGAAGAAGTGAAACGTATCAGCGATGACGCGCATCGTCGTCGTCTCAGCGTGCGTCCCGGGCTCACGTGTTTGTGGCAGATCAGTGGTCGCAACATCATCGCGGACTTCGAAGATTGGGTGCGCCTCGACCTCGCTTACATCGATCAATGGTCGCTCTGGTTGGATTTCAAAATCCTGCTCGGCACGATTCCCGTCGTTCTTTTCGGTCGCGGCGGACGCTAAACTCTTCGACATTTACCCGCAGCCCCGTTCCCGCTTCTCTCCGCAACCGTGGCGTCCCGTTTCCCCACCTCACCTGCCCCCGCCGCGTCGTTTCCTTCGCGCAAGAAACCCGCACGACTTCATCCGCTCGAGATCACGCTCGTCGGGTTGAGCGGCGCGCATCTGTGCTTCCTGCCGTGGGCGCTCGGCACGATGCATGTGTGGAGCCAAGTGTTGAGTTTTCTGCTCGCCGGAACGTGTTTCGCGATCGCGCTCGTGCCGCGCACACACATCGGCGAGTACAGCCGCGACGGGCGCAGCTATCGCTATTTGCCGGTGCGTCGTTTGCTGAAATTTCCCGGTTTCTGGCTCGGCCTCATTTTGCTCGCGTACGTTTTTGTCCAAGCAGTGAACCCGGCGTGGCGCTACATGCGCGAAGGAGATGCTTGGTGGATGGAACGCATCGATCATGTCGCGTGGTTGCCCGCGAGCGCCGATGCCCCATTCGCGATTTCCAACCCGTGGCGCGCGCTGCTTGTTTGGTCGTCGGCATGGATGACTGCGTGCGCGCTCTGGATCGGTCTGACGCGACGCGCGATGTTGCGCGGTTTGCTCTCGCTGCTCGTGCTCAACGCGACCTCGCTCGCGATAGTCGGCATTCTCCAACACGTCGCCGGTAACGGGAAAATTCTCTGGTTCATCGAGCCGAGTACGCACTACGCGGTCGCAACGTTTCTCTACAAAAACCACGCGGGCGCTTACTTTAATTTGCTTCTCGCGACTGCGCTCGCGGTCGCGGCGTGGCACCAACGGCATTCCGAACGTCACTTCGAACGCGCCAGTCCCGCGCCCGTGTTTGTGGTGTGCGCGGTGCTTCTCGCGCTGATCGTGGCTCTGAGTTTTTCGCGCGCGTCCACGTTGCTCATGCTGCTTTTTGGTGCGGTAAGCATCGTGATGGGCGTTCTCCATCTGTTGCGCAGCGCACGTCGTCCGAATCTCCCGCTCGTGGCAGCGATCGCGGTCTGCCTCGCGGGTCTTGTGTGGCTCAGCGCGCGTCAGCTACAACTCGCGCGAGCCGCGGATAAATTTCAGCAGCTTTTCCAATCCGATCGAGTGGCCTCGATCGAGTCGCGTCAGATCGCCGCGCAAGCGACCTGGGAGATGGCGCAAGCGCAACCGGTCACCGGTTGGGGCGCGGGTTGTTTCCGTTTTCTCTTCCCGCTCTTCCAACAAAACCATCCCGCCATCTATCAACCGGCGTGGGATCCCGGGCGCATGTTCTATTATGAACACGCGCATAACGACTACCTCCAGTTTCTCGCCGAGCTCGGCATCGTCGGTTCTCTTCCGCTGATCCTTCTGCTCGGTGCGGGTGTGTTCGCGTGGTGTCGCCGCCGCGCGTGGAAAAATTCTCCCGCGCTATTGCTGAGCCTCGGACTCGCACTGCTGCTCGCGCACTGCTGGATCGATTTTCATCTGCAAAATCCAGCAATCCTTCTCACGGCCTCCGCGCTCGCCGTGGTGCTTGTGCGTTGGATCGATCTCGAATCGAAACGTCGCAATCCGTGAAAAACGCGTCCGCACCACCCGGGCGCATCTTTAATCTTCGTACTCCCGCACGCTGAGCGGACGTCCGTTGTCCTTCGCGCCGAGACTCAGAATAAACGGCGCCGCTTTCTCCGCCCACGCTTCGGCTTTGCCATATTGCGCCGCACCATCCGCCCAGCACTGACGCAACATCTGCGTATCGATGACGCCGGGATTGAGCGGGATCGCCGCGAGGCCCGAGGGAAGTTCTTCCGCGAGCGCACGCGTCAATCCTTCGACCGCCCATTTCGACGCGCAGTAAGGCGCGACTTCCGGCGACACGGAGCGCCCCCAACCCGAACTGAAATTCACGATCACCCCTCGCTTCGCCGCGATCATCGCAGGCACAAACGCGCGCACGACGTTGGCGATGCCTTTCACGTTCACATCGATCACGCGCGAAAATTTATCCGCCGGCACTTCCCACAACGGCGCGGGATCGTTCATCACGCCGGCGTTGTTGATCAAAAAATCCGGCGCGCCGTGCACCGCCAAAACTTTCTCGGCCCAGAGATCGACCTTCGTCGGTTCGGAAACATCCACGACCGCGAAATCATGCGGCGCGGGATGCGTGAAGCGTAGATCGAAAATGCCGTCCGCGCCGCGACCGCAGCCGATCACCGTATGCCCCATCGCGATGTATTTTTCCGCGAGCGCACGACCGAGTCCGCGCGTGATTCCAGTGATGACGATTTTCAGCGGTTGAGAAGACGACATGGGAAACGCGCACACCGTACGAGCGCGCGGCGGCGATTCCAGTCACAAAACCAATTTACCAACGGCGGATCGTGATCACGATCTCCGCGCCATGTCGGCCTTCTTTCACCGTGAGCGCGCCGCCGTGGAGCCGCACTACTTCCTTCGCGATAAACACACCGATGCGGCCGTGCGTCGGCGTCGCGCCCGGCTCGGGCGCAGGCCACACGCCTTCCAGCGCGAGCCCTTCGCCGCGCAACGCGATCACCGCATGCTTCTCGGCGCCCGATCCGCCACGACTCAACGCGAGCATGAGACCGTTTTTGCCGAGACCCGGACGATTTTCCGCGACGCTTTCCACAATCGCTTCGAGTCCGAACTCGATCAGCTTCGGGACGACATCCAGCGTCACTTCGTCGGAATCTGTTTCGACCGCGATGCCGCAGTTGCGCGCGACGGCATGGACAAGTCCGCGCAGATCGATGCGCTCGGCGGTGGATTCGAGGAAAGTCGGAAGCGCGGCGAGCTGGCGGTTGATCGCCTCGAGCGCGCCGATGTCGCGACGGATCGCCGCGAGCAACACCGGCGAATTGGTTTCCGCGCCCGGCTTGTGACGTAGTGCCGTCAAGGATACAAGCGAGTTACCGAGCTCGTGATTCAGCGTGAGCGCGAGATCATGCAGCAGCGCGATGCGTTCGGCGCGTTGCGCATCGGGCATCGTGGTCGTAGCGGCGGTTTCCGTCGGCTGCAGGGCTTGCGCCGGTTGATGGCGCTCGAGCAAACGACGCAACACGCGGGCAAGTTTCCGCGCACGCGCGATATCGTCCGTCGCGTACGCTTGCCCGTCTTCGCGCAGGCCAAAACCGATCCAGCCCGCGAGATGTCCGTTGTCGTGCATCGGCACGAGCAGATGAAGTCCCCATTCGCCGAGTCGGCGGCGTATTGAAAGTTCCACTACAGGATCGACGTCCGCAATCGCTGTGCGTGCATCAATCACCACAGGATGCCGCGTCAGATGCCGCGCCAATACGTCGCTGTTTGCACAGAAGACATTTCCGCGATCCGCGCGCCAGCCGCCGTCGGCCGGCAGGAAAAACAGCACTTGCTCGGTATGCAGCCAGCGTCGCGCGCCACGACGAAACGCCGCCAGCAACTGCTCGCGATCATCCAGCGACTCGCCAACTTCGGACAACCATTCCCACCACGCTTCTTCGGAAGCAGCGGAGGGCTCGGTCGCTCGCGGTGCCTCAGCAACCACGGTCTGTTGTCGCGTTTGCGCGAGCTTCACCGAAGCGTCGTGCGTCGTGATCGTTTCCAGTAGCGGGAAAAATTCACCGAGTCGCGTGCGGCTCTCGTCGTGCGACAACACCACACGTACATCTGCGCCCGCGAGCGTCAGTTGTTCGTAGGCTTTGCCCGTGCGTTCACCCACCAACACAAGCAGAAACTCGCGGCACGATTGAGGAAGATCCCCCAGCGCCGCTTCGTCGATCACCACGATCGTTGGCAGCTCACGCGCCAAGCGCGCTCCGGCTTTCACCTCATTTAATGTCACCACTCGCGCCTCCGCCGGCACAAGCACCCACCACGCCCGAAGCAAATCGGGATCGCGCGTCGCTAAGAGGTAGGTGATGGCGGACATGGCAGGACGATTCGGAACGTCGCCCCGCGACCGGATTCGGGCGGGTCGGCGCTGATGCTCGCCTGCAGACTAGACAGTATGTCTTTGCAAATTGCTAGCCCTAAGCCAAAGCCGCTAGATTTTGTGGACTGAAAAGGTTGGAAAAGCCGCGCCCAGACTTCCGGCGTGAATCCCGGACCGTTGTCCTCTACCGCAATCTCCACACTATCAACAAGTTTCCGCGTAACAAATCGAATCCAGCGCTCGCCCTGACGCTTCTCCAACGCTTGAATGGCGTTAAAGCCTAAATTTAGCATAACTTGTTTAATTGCATTTGGATCGGTAAAAACACAGTCAGCTTCGTTGCTAAAATCAGTTAACAAACTAATCCCCTTATCCTCCGCTTTGGAGACCAATAAATCTAGGCAAGATGTGAGCAACGGATGTACTTCCACCGGCTTTGCGGTGAAGACACGCGGCGCAGAAAGATCCAGCAGTTGCTCCGTCAATCGATCGATTCGGCCGACTTCGTCGCCAATCAGACGAAAGAACTTATCGCGAAACGCCGGCTCTTGATAGTGATCCGGCAACAACTGCACGAAGGTCTTGATCGACACGAGCGGGTTGCGGATTTCGTGCGCGATACTCGCTCCCAACATGCCGACCGTCGCCAGTTGCTCTGCATGCTGCGTCTTGAGCAGATAGTGCGCACGCGAGAGCGAGTTCTCGATGATCGCGGCGAGCTGCAGCAATAATCCAATTTCTGGATACGTGTATGGACGCCGTGAATACGGCTCGCCGAGTCCCACCACAAACGCCGGCGATGGGCCGATGCTCGAGACGAGCACGCCGAGTTGATGTTTCGCCAACAGCTCTCCCAAGACTTTGCGCTCGGGTGTCGGCCGCTCGCGCTCAAGTCGCTCCGGTGTGATCCAGCGCAGCGATCCGAGCAGCTTCATCTCGGGCGAATCCGCCGCAAACTCAATGCCGTCGCCGGTCAGCCGTCCATTCGCGCCCATCAAGATCAACACGCGCTCGCAGCCCGCCCATTCGCGCAGCAATTGTAGATACGCTTCCCCCATCGCATCGGGACGCAGATTTTCGCGCGCCACTTCGAATGCAGCGTGGCGAATACGATTTCGGCGCGCCTGACGTTGAAACAACTCGTCGAACCACGGCGCGATTTCCGCGGCGATCCACAAACCGATCGCCAGCGCCAACACAAACGCCGCCGACCCCGGCATGAAGCGCTCCGCCACTTCCTGGAGTCCCCACACGAATAACGCCACCGTCGCCACCAATCCGATGCGCTCGAGCCCGAGCATCATGATGTGCTTGGCATTGAGAATGCGCGACGTCGTCACCGCCCAGATCGTGCCGCCCACACATAACACCACGACGATCGGCATCAAGCGCATCAGTCCCGCGTCCGGCAGCTGCGGATCGAGCGTCGCCATCGCGAGACCACACACCGCGCCCAACGCACCGCCGAGGATGAGGAGTTGTCCGTCGAGTCGACGTCCACCATCCAAACCGCGCATGCGCCAGTAAGCTGTTCCCATCAAGATCCCCGCGCTGACAAAATAACCGCCGGCAAACCAATAATACGCTGGTCCATAAACCACCGCGGGCGACGCGCTTCTCAGCGCATCACCCAAAAGAATAATCAACGCGAGCACGGCCCAGCCCGCGAGCCACGGCCACGACGCACGCAGATGCTGCGTCCGACGTTGCGCCGGGTACAGCACACCGGCGTGCCACATCCACCAATGCCAGATCAGGCCGGCTGCGGTGATCGCGCCTCCTTGTCGCCAGAGCGCTTCGGTTGGATGCGTGAACGCTTGATGCAACCACCACGCCCAAAGCGCGAAGTGCGCGCAAACCGCGGCCGCCATCCGATTGAGATGCCTCGCGGGATTCGTGCACAGCGCTGCCACGCCGATGACCACGGCTGCGATCAACGCCCAAAGTGCGGTGGTAAATGTCATCGCGCCATCAGCGTGTGAGCGCCCGCCGCTCGTCAACGCCTTTACCCACTCGTTGCGCGATCAACACGGTTGGATTCGTTCACGCGCGAGCGAGCGGAAAAACAATGCGCATGGTGGTGCCGCGCTTCGGCTCGCTTTCCACCGTGAGCGTGGCGCCGTGAACACCGAGCAGGTGACGACAAATGCCCAAGCCCAACCCGGTGCCATGTGTCTTGGTGGTGAAACCACCTTTCAACGCTTTGCGCGCGGTCTCCGCATCCATGCCTGCACCGTTATCAGTCACTGAAATTTCCAAGCGCTGATCCACCTCTTTGAAATTGATCACGACCTTCGTCGCCGCTGCTTCGAGCGCGTTTTTCAAGAGATTCTGAAACACTCGCGTCAGTTCGAATTGCGAACCGCGCACCATTGCGCGGGAGAGCCCGGTGAACTGAATCAGTGGATTGTTGAAAAAGATGACCTCCTTCACTTCCCGCACCAAAGTCACGACATCGAGCTCTACAAATTCCGCCGCCTTTCGTGTCGTTTGCCGCCAGTTGTCGGCGAGGTGATGACAATACTCCGATGCGCGACTGACGACTTCCGCGTAACTGCGCAATTTTTCCGCCTGCTCGGGATCGCGCCGCGCCGCCTTTTTCGCCTCCTGCACGAGCAAGGCCGCGTAACCTATCATCACGGTCAACGGATTTGCCAGATCGTGCACGAGCTCCACCGCCGCGCGCGCCTGCCAGATGTGCGGTTCATGGGCGACGATCTCGCGCTTCAACGCCGCGTTCATCTGCTCCATGTCGCGCGTCAGACGCGTTTGTTGCCGTCGCTCGCCGGCCGCCTGGGCCTGCTTGCGCACCGCCTGCATGAGCTCGGAGATATCCGGGGGCTTACGCAGATATTGATTGGCCCCGTGAAGCATCGACTGCTGGGCAGTTTGCAGTGTGCCATAGCCTGTGAGCATCACGATGGATACATCGCGATCGTGCTCGCGGATGGCCTGCAAGGTGCGAATGCCATCCATCTCGGGCATCCGGATGTCGAGCAATACCACAGAAAATGGGCGTTCCTGAATCCGCTTGATGCCTTCTGAGGGGCGTTCGGCCGTCACGACGTCGAATTCCGAGGAGAGCGTGTATGCGATGGATTCACGCGGTCCGTATTCGTCATCGACGATAAGCACCAAGGGTTTTTCAATCGTATCCGCGGGTGCGGACATGGCTGCTTCCGTGAACATAAGTGTCGAGCTGGACCGGCTGGGGTAAGGCCTGGGATTCGCTGACGTGCAGAGTCAACGGTGCGTGTGTTTGCCGACGCACAAACGCTGTGTCAAGAAGCGGACCACGCCAACAGGCCCTCTACATTCTTTTTTCTTCAGGTTGGTCGCGCACCGCAGCCTTGCACTCCCCCGCCCGCCTCAAACGCTCATCCCGTGGACATCGCGCTCATTCTCCTCGCTTCCGTTCTTTCCGTGGTGATCACCGCCCTGATCGTTCGCAGCCGGGCCACCGCCCAACTCAGCCTACTGGCCGAGCGTCTGCGCGCGCGTGAAGAGGAGCTCAGCCGTGCCCAAGCCGATCTCGCCAATTCCCGAGCCGAGGCGGCCCGTCTCGCCGCCGAAAACGTTCGACTCGAAACCTCTCTCTCCGCCGAACGCGCCGCGACCGAGGAGAAATTGCGCACGCTCACCGACGCCCACACGCGTCTCACCGCCGAGTTTAAGGCGCTCTCCGCCGATGCGTTGAAGAGTAATAACACCGCTTTTCTCGAGCTCGCCCGCGCGTCCCTCGCCCAATTTCAACAGAAAGCCGAGGGCGACCTCTCCGCGCGCCAACAAGCGATCGACGCCTTGGTAAAGCCGCTCAAGGAATCGCTCGAAAAAGTAGATGCCAAAATCGGCGAGATCGAACAGGCCCGCGCCCGTGCCTACGGTCAGCTCGGCCAACAACTTGAGGCCCTCGGTTCCGCGCAGATTCGCCTCCAAGCCGAAGCCGCCAAGTTATCCACCGCGCTCCGCTCCACCAGCTACGCCGGCAGTTGGGGCGAGCTTCAACTCCGCCGCGTCGTCGAACTCGCCGACATGCTTCCGTACGCGGACTTTTCCGAACAAGAAACTTCCGGTTCGCTCCGCGCCGACCTCGTCGTTCGCCTGCCCGGCGGCCAGCGCATCGTCGTCGATGCGAAGACTCCCGTGCAATCCTACCGCGAAGCGCTCGATGCGCCCGACGACGCCACGCGCACCCTGCGTCTCGCCGAACACGCGCAAAAAATCCGCGGCCACATCGATGCGCTCGGCGCGAAAAACTATTGGGAGCAATTTCAGCCCGCGCCCGAGTTCGTCGTGTTGTTTATTCCCGGCGACCATTTCCTCACCGCCGCGCTGCAAGCCGACAGCTCGCTGCTCGAACGCGCCATCTCGCGCAAGGTCCTGCTCGCCACGCCCACCACGCTCATCGCCCTGCTCAAAGCCGCCGCGTATGGCTGGCGCCAGGAAGCCGTTTCCAAAAACGCCGACGAAATCAGCCGCATCGGCCGCGAGCTTTTCGATCGTTTGAGCACCTTTTCCGATCATCTCGAAAAAATCGGCCGCGGACTCGAAAACGCCGTCAAGGGTTACAACTCCGCCATCGGTTCGCTCGAAAGCAATGTGCTTCCCGGCGCGCGCAAATTCGCGGAGCTCGGCGCGAAAGGTATCAAGGAATTGAATACACCCTCCACGGTCGAAACCGGCATCCGCGAGATCACACGTCGCACCTGATCACCATGCCGACTGCTCATCCCATCGAAGGTAACTGGCTGCCCTTTAAAGCCGAACTCGGCGGCCAAGCCGCGCCCGCGATGGCGCTTCAATCGATGCGTCTCACGCTGCGCGCCGGTCAATACTGGGTGCGCTTCGCGAGCGATATCCACGATCGCGGTCGTTACGAAATCTCCGAGAGCGGCGCGTTGCTCACGATCACGCTTCAAGGCGATCAGGGCGTGAATCGCGGACGAAAAATTCCCGCCATCTTCCAACTTGCCGGAGATCGTCTGCGCATCTGCTACGGTCTCGATGGCTGCGTTCCTGACGCATTCGCCACAGGCAGCGACGAACAGCGTTATCTCGTCACGTATCGTCGCGAAGAAGGCTGAAACGCCTCCGCATCCCGCACTTTGATCGCGCCGTTTTCAGCGAACAATCCGCGTCGCCCCGTTGGGCGTGAAACGCATTTCCGCCGGCACTTTGTCCATCGTCGTGAGCACTTCCTCGATCGTTCGCGAAGCGCCCGATTCATCCTGCGCGATGAAGCGGACTTTGATGGAGACTTGTTCGCGCAAAAATCCGCGGCGATTGGCCTGCACGATCACGTGACACGGGGTTTTCCCACAGGGCACGCCGTTGAGCACCGCGACCGCGCCCGACGGATCCGATTTCACAACGAGCAAGTATTCGCCCGGCTTGAGCACGACATTTTCCGTCGTGGTGCCATGCGGCACCGGCGTCGCGACCGCTCCCTCGGGTTTCTTGTCGGGCGCGAAACGCTTGTGGGTGGAGTGGGCACAGCCGGCGAAACAAAGTGCACCGAGCAGGAAACTGGAAGCAGCTCGTCGAAGTGTCATTGGGGCAAACGTTGGACCGCAGAAATTTCGAGAGTTCCTTAGCCGCCGCTCAAACCGCACGCGATGAATTTCACTCGTCGCGCACCTTTCCGCGCAGCGCTTTCACGACCGATTTGCGCCGCTTACCTTCCACTTGGAGCGCTTTCTGGCGGCGGCTCTTCGGACGCGCGCGGCGCTTCGCCTTGGCCGCGGCCTGACGTCGCTCAAACTCCGCCGCCGCAAAGCGCGCCGCGAGTTTTTCGCAAAGCTCTTCCCACGCCAGCTCGCGATTGGCCGACTGGGAACGTTCGCGTTGCATACGCACGTCCGTGCCCGTGGGTTCGTGACGCAGATGCACCGCCACGGAGGCTTTGTTGATCTTTTGCCCGCCGGGTCCGGAGCCGCGCACAAACCGTTCCGTGACATCGCCAGGCAACACGCCCAACGCATCAAGCTTGTCTTGGATTTGAGATGGCAACTCCATCGCGCACTCGTTTTTTCTCAGCGAAACATTCCCGGCGCAAGCGAGTCTTCGTCCGCCCGCTCCTTCCGGATTTCAGCCAGCGCCCCTTCTTTCACCCTTCACCGATCACCCTTCACTCTTTTTTCTCCCCCGCATGATCACAGGTCCTACTTGGTCTCAAAAACTCCGCGATGAAATCGGTAAGGCCGTCATCGGCCAGGATGCCATTGTGGAACGATTGCTCGTCGCCCTCCTCGCCAATGGCCACGTACTCCTCGAAGGCATGCCCGGCCTCGCGAAGACGCTGCTCGTCAAATCGCTGGGCACCGCTCTCGGCGTACAATTTGAGCGCATCCAGTTCACCCCCGACCTGCTCCCGAGCGACGTCGTCGGGACCATGATCTTCCAACCGAAAAACGGCGAGTTCACGGCGCACCGCGGTCCTATTTTCGCCAACCTCGTGCTCGCCGACGAAATCAACCGCGCCCCCGCCAAAGTCCAAAGCGCGCTTCTCGAAGCGATGCAGGAACGCCAGGTCACCATCGGCGGGCAAACGCATCCGCTGCCGCGGCCGTTCTTCGTCATGGCCACGCAAAATCCCGTCGAACAGGAAGGCACTTATCCGCTGCCCGAAGCGCAGACAGATCGTTTCCTATTCAAGCTGCTCGTCGATTATCCCACCGCCGACGAAGAGACGCAGATGATGGAACGCTGGGGCCAGGTCACGAAACAACCCGCGCTCGTTCCCGCCTCCAGCGGCGAAGAACTCCTCTCGCTGCGCGCCGAGGTCGACCGCGTGCATGTCGCGCCCTCCGTGCAAGCGTACATCCTCGCACTCGTCCGCGCCACCCGCGCACTCGCCGCCGATCCGCGCAATCAACTCAACCCCGGCGTGCGTTACCTGTCGTTCGGCGCTTCGCCGCGCGCCTCGCTCGCGCTCTTCCAAGCCAGCCGCGCCCTCGCCTGGCTCCGCGGACAAGATTTCGTGAGCCCCTCGCTCGTTCAAGAAATCGCGCCCGACGTCCTCCGCCACCGCATCGGCCTCACCTACGAAGCCGAAGCCGAGGAAATCACCACTGATAAAATCATCGCCGACATTCTGGAGAAAACCTCCGTGCCGAAGGTCTGAGTAAGGTGGTTATGAAAAAACTCCTTACCCTCACACTCGTCGCGTTTGCCGGCGCTTTTGCAGGCTGCGCGAGCTACATCACGCCCGGCGCCAAAGCCGATCTTCAAGCACTCGCGCCCGCGGATATTCAAAAGAGCTTTGCCACTCAGCCGTCCAATCCGTTTCCGGCCGCGATCGTCGGCGTGCGCGTACAGGCCGACAACTACTCCAATTACTTCATCGACCGCACGGGAGGACGTCATGGCCAGGGACGTTTCTCCGTCATCACCGTGCGCGAAGTCGAAGAGCAGGATGCGATCGATCGCATCACAAAATTTCCGCAGATCACCGGGGCCATCTCGCTCAATCGCATGCTCATTCCCGAGACGCTCAATTCATACGACGATCTCCGGACAGGTGCGGCGCAGCTCCGCGCCGATCTGATGTTTGTCTATACTTTCGACACTGCCTTCTTCGATCGCGACGCCGCCAAGCCGCTCTCCGTGATCACGCTCGGTCTCTCCCCCACGCGCAAGATCCGGGCAACCTCCACTGCTTCCGCGCTGCTCATCGATACACGAACGGGGTTTATCTATGGCGCATTCGAAGCCAGCGAAGCGCGTGATGTCCTCTCCACATCCTGGGGCTCGCGCGACTCTGCCGACGAAGCCCGCAAAGACGCTGAACGCGCAGCCTTCCGAAAGTTGGTAGCCGAGTTCGAAAAAACCTGGCCCGCCATTCTCCAGCGCGCCGGGAAAACGAGCTGAACTCAGGAGGAGATTTTCGAAACGTTATGAAAGCTCGCTGGCTCGTCGTCTCGCTGATCATCGCGTTTTCGACCGCGTTTGTGTTTTTTCAACGCGAAGCGCGCCTCGGCGAAATGCGCTCCGACGGCCCGGCGCTCGTGGTCCCCGCACAATCCACAAACGCTTCCGCCCGGGCCTCCGTATCCTCCGACACAGGTCCCGTCTCCGAAACCCCGGCGTCCCGCCCGCCCAGCGCCACCCCGCAGCCGCCCCCACTCGAAAATCGAGAGCGCAAAATCGAAAATGCTCCCGCTCTCTTGAGCGGGAGCTTCACCCGCGAAAACGACGCGCTCATCTACGATGCCGATGCGCGCCTGCGTTTACCCAACGACATCACGCTTTCCGCGCCGACCGGCGTCATGGTTTCCAATGAACAACAAACCGTCTTCGCTGGCGACATGGCGCTCGAAACCGCACGCAACACCATCGTCGCCCACGAAGCCGTGCTCGACACGACTTCGGGCCAGATGAGCGCGACCGTCGCGTCCATCAGTTTCACCAACGACCACAACCAACTCGTCCGCCTCACCGGCGAGAACATCACCCTCGAGTTGCCCGCCACAAAACCGGATCAGCCGACCACGATTCTTAGTGATGCGGTCAAAGTAGAAACGCTCCCTCCTTCCACCGCTCCGAACACGACCAACACCCGATAACGTTCTCACCGCGGCCCCCATCGCTCCGTCCTCCATCAAAAATCGAAAATGCCCACGCCTTCCCCCGCACAACCCGCTTCTCCGCAAAACCCGATCGCCCTTCTGCGACGGCTGGAGTGGCGCGTGCGGCACGCCGTCGAAAATGTCCTCAGCGGCGAATACCGCTCGGCTTTTCGCGGTCGCGGCATGGAGTTCGATCAGGTCGTGAAATACGCTTTCGGCGACGATGTCCGCGACATCGACTGGAACGTCACCGCGCGCCTCGGCGAACCATACCGCAAAAAGTTCGTCGAGGAGCGCGAGGTCACGCTGATGATCGTTTTCGAAGACACGCCGAGCCTGCAATTCGGCTCGGGTGCGCAATCAAAACGCGAAGCGCTTCTCGAACTCGCCGGCCTCGTGATGCTGCTCGGAGCGGTCAATCGCGATCGCGTAGGTTGTATCCACGTTTCCCCTACAGGCTATGTTTTCCGCGAACCCGTGCGCGGCCGCGGCCCGATCATGCACGCCGCCTCGACCTTGATCGCCCAGCCCGCGCCGCCTTTGGCAGCGATCGAAAACCGAGAATCCGAAACGTCTCCGATTCCTTGGCGCTTGCTCGCGAAGACCGCTCCCAAGCATAGCATTCTGATCTGGCTCGGCGATTTCGCTCCGCGTCCCACACCCGACGGTTGGGCGCTCATGCAGCGTCGTTACCAGACGATGGGGTTCCGCGTGGACGATCCGTGGGAACGCGAACTGCCCGGAACCGACACGCTCGCCGCTTACGATCCGGTCACCGGACGTCTCGTCACGCTCGAAGGCTCCGCAGCCGAACGCGCCGCGCATGCCGCCTGGCGCGAATCGCGCGAAGCCGCCTGGCGCGAACTTTTCCCCGACGCCCAAAGTCGTCTCGTCGTGAGCACCGAAGAAAACCGTCTCGACGCGCTCGTGCGTTTCTTCCGTCGCCGCATGGCGGGGCGCTGATGCGCGCAAACTCCAAACGCCCATGTTCAAACGTCCAAAAGATCCCAACCCGCTGACGCCTTGCCGCCAAGGCGCGCCGGCAGGCTTTTCAGGAGCGCCGGCCGGCTTGCCGCCATGGAACCATCTCCCCTTTCTCTGGCTTCTGGCATTTTGGCGTTTGGAATTTTCCTCTCCCGCCGACGATAACCCATCGACGATCATCCGCGCATGATGTTTTCCGCCACCGACATTGGTCACTGGTCACCGGTCATCAGCCACTCGCCCTTCGCGCTGATTCCAGCGTGGGAGCTCGGCAATGACTACCGTCTGGCCACGCCCGTGTGGTTGTTCGCGCTCTTATTGATTCCTTTCGCCCTGTGGCTGCGCAGCCGCCGTCCCGTATCCGTTTTATTGATACCGTTCGCGGCCGCATGGCATCGGCCCGCGCTCGCCAGCAACTCACGTCTTCCCGCATTGCTCGCGTGCCTCGGCCTGGCGGCCATCTCGATCGCACTCGCCCGTCCGCAAAAGATCGAAGATCGCCGCGAATCGCGTTCGCAAGGTTACGACATCATGCTCGCGATCGACCTTTCCTCGTCGATGCTCGCCGAGGACTACGAACGCAACGGCGCGCGCATCAACCGCCTGCAGGCCATCAAGCCGGTCGTTCAGGCCTTCATCCAGCAACGCGCCAACGATCGCATCGGCATGGTGATTTTCGCCGGTCGGGCTTACACGCTCGCGCCGCTCACCTTCGATCACGCTTGGCTCGAACGTCAGGCGGAGCGGCTGCGCATCGGTATGATTGAGGACGGCACCGCCATCGGCGACGGACTCGGCATCGCACTCACGCGTCTCGAACAATCCCAACGCGAATCCGGCGGTCGGCGCCAGGGTGCGTTCGTCGTCTTGATGACCGATGGCCGCAACAACCGCGGCACGCTCGCGCCGCTGCAGGCCGCCGAAATCGCCAAAGCGCGCGGCATCCCCGTTTATACCATCGGCTCCGGCAAAGACGGTTTTGTCCCCTTCCCTGTCTTGGATCAAAATGGTCGTCCGACCGGACGCTACCAACGCATGCCCGCCGACCTCGATGAAGGTACCTTGCGACGCATCGCGCTCATGACTGAAGGTCGTTACTTCCGCGCCGACGACGTGCGCACCACCGAAAGCGCGTTCGCCGCGATCGATCGCGCGCAGAAGATCGAGTTTCAAGCGAAGTCCTATCTGCTCACCCGAGAGCTTTTCGGATGGTTCGCCACCCCCGGACTGTTGTTGTTTGCGATCGCCATTTTCTTAATTCGCGGACGCGGCGCTCGTGCGTCGCCCGCTTTGAGTTCTCCCATTCCCGCTGCCCGATGACGTTTCACTGGCCGCTCATTCTTTGGTGTCTGACGATCCCCGCGCTGCTGTGGATCATCGCTTTTTTGCGCAACCGACGCGCCACCATCCGCCACAATACACCGACGAAGATCATCGAAGCGCAGGCGTATCGAAACACCCTCGTGGTCGGTCACGGCGGCGCACGCACACGGCGCCGCGTGCGTTGGCGTTTTTATCTCGGACTCGCCGCTGCGATCGTCGCATTCGCGCGTCCGCAATGGGGCCGCATCGATGAACCGATCTTCGACGAAGCCCGCGACATCCTGATCGCGCTCGATCTTTCGCGAAGCATGCACGCGACGGACGTGAAGCCTTCGCGCCTCGCCCGCGCGAAGCTCCTCATCGCCAGCCTGCTCGATCGTCTCGAAGGCGAGCGCGTCGGTCTCGTGGTTTTCGCGGGCACCGCGTTTTTGCAGAGTCCGCTCAGCGCCGATTACGAAATCCTGCGCGACTTCCTTCCCTCGCTCGACTCGGATCTTCTACCTCAAGGCGGCAGCAACTACCGTCAGTTGCTCGATACTTCGCTCGAAGCGTTCAGCCCAAGCAGCGCGGCCGATCGTTATCTCATCGTTCTCAGCGATGGCGAAGCAACCGACGAAGCATGGCGCGCCTCCGTGGATAAATTGAAAAAACAAAACGTGCGCGTGATCGGTCTCGGTGTTGGCACCGCCGACGGCTCGATGATCCCCGATGGTGCGGGAGGCTTCGTGAAAGACGAGCGCGGCGCCGTCGTGCTTTCGCGTCTCGAGAGCCGCACCTTGCAGGAACTCGCCGAAGCCACCAACGGCGTCTACACCGACGCCAGCACGTGGGTCGATCTACCACGCCTCATCGAGTCTACCGTCGAAACTGGTCGCAAAGAATTGCTCGCCGAGCGTCGACGCGTGCGCCTCGCGGAGCGTTTCCAATGGGCGCTCGCCCCCGCCCTGCTACTGCTCGCATGGAGTTTCTGGCGCGAGTTTCCCGTGCGCCCGCGCGTGCGCGATCTTCAGTTGAAAACATCCACACCGCCTCCACTTCCGCGCGCCGCCGCTTCGCCCACGCCACATAGCGCGTCAACGCCGCCGCCGTTACCCACCGTCGTCGCTCTCGTTCTCATCGGCCTCACATTTGGCACCGCACCGCGCATCTTCGCCCAAGAGCCAACCACGCCGCCCGACACCGCGACCATCGCCCAGCCGCTGAGTAAACTGGTTGCTCAACTCTCCGCCCGCCCCGCGCTCACCGCCGCGAATCACGCGGAGATCGCGCGCACCACGATCACCTACGGCGAACGTCTCGAAGCGATTCAGCATCCCGTTCCCGAGGGACCTGTTCGCGATGCGCTCCTCGCAGTAGATGCGGGCCAAAAACAAAACCCCGCCGCCGCCAATTGGGACGAACTTCGCGCGCGCCTCGAAAAGTTTCTCGAAAAGCCCGAGGACCAGCAGCAGGAACAGCAACAAGAACAAGAGAAGAAAGATCAGGAGAAAAAAGATCAGAAAGATAAATCCGATCAGCCTTCGTCACCGCAGTCTGGTGGAGAATCCGATCAGCAAAAAGATCAGGAAAAATCGGATAAGCAGGATTCGACCAATCAGCCTTCGCAGTCATCGCCATCGGGCGAACAATCGCAGGACAAACCACCACAACAACAACCCACGCCCGGCTCTTCCGCGTTTGGCGACATGCAAGAGCAGACCACGCCGCCGGATAAGCCCCAACAACCGTCTGAGCAGACAGAAGAATCGTCCGGTGAAACCCAAACCGTCGGCACGGCCCAGCAGCAAACCACGCCGGTCGATCCTTCGTTGTCGATCCCTCTCCAGAAACTTGAGCAGGTTCGCAATCAAGACTCACCCGCGCGTCTTTTCCAATTGATGCAAGATCCCAACGCCCAACCCGAGAAACCGGGCAAAGACTGGTAATCCGGCCATGCACTGTATCCGAAATTTCATTACCGTCCTTCTTCTCGCCTCGTTCGGCGTCTCGCTCGCCGCCCAGTCCGTGCGCTGGGAACCTTCCAGCGGCAGCCTGGCCCACAGCCAAACCAGCGAGCTTCAACTCGTCTTCGACGGTTGCGAACCTTCAGGCAACCCCGACATCCCCGAAGTCGATGGACTCGTAATTCAGCGCGGCGGTGAACGCCGCAGCACCACGATCATCAATGGCCGCATGTCACAACATGTCGCCATCGGTTACTACGTGCGGCCGACACAAAAAGCGCGGCTCACGATTCCTTCGTTTACCGTCGAGACCGACAAAGGACGGCTTACCGTGCCCGCCGCGTCCTTCGACGTCGGCGACGCCACCATCGGCGGAAGTCTCTCCCTCGATTCCGTCGTCAAGTCGCGCTTCATCCTCCCCGACGAAGTCTGGGCCGGTCAGGTTTTCCCGCTTCGTCAGCAACTGACGATTCTGCGACGCTACGCTTATTCCGCTCCGTCCGAACTCGATTGGGCGCCCGCGCCGTTTGTCATCGAAGCGTGGGATCGTCACCAGCCGCGCGAAAGCGTCATCAACGGCGAAAACCATGTCGAATTTCTTCAGGAAACACGCGCCTTTCTGCGCACGCCGGGCGTCGCCACCGGCAACACCGCCTCCCAGCTCATCAATATCATCAAGGGCACCGACATGTGGGGACGCCACAATCTCGACCAATTTTCCGTCAGCACCGACCGTCCGTCTGTATCCGTAAAACCACTACCGTCGGGCGCGCCGACATCCTTCAACGGCGCCGTGGGCGATTTTCGTCTCGAATCCAAAGTCGTTCCCGAATCGGCCGCCGTCGGCGAACCGATCACGTGGACGCTCTCGCTCTCCGGTACGGGCAACTGGCCGGATATTCCCGGACTGCCGCCCCGCGAGGTGTCGCGCGATTTCCGTGTCATTCAACCGCAAGCAAAGCGCGCATTCACGGACAACTCGCTCTTCGACGCCGTCCTCACCGAAGACGTCGTGCTCGTTCCCACCAAACCGGGCAACTACACCATCGGGCCCGCCAGCTTCTCATACTTCGATCCGGTGAAGGGCGCGTACCAAACCATCACCGCTCCGCGTACGACCCTCACGGTGACGGCCCCCATCGCTCCGCCACCGTCCACGTCAACGCCCCCCGCCAGCAACACGTCCACCGAAACAAACGCGGCCGCGCCGACACCTCCGGCAATCCCCGCACCACCCACGGGCATCCCGCGCGATCCACTTGCTGGATACGGCGATGCGCCCGCGCCACTCTCGCAGCGCGAGCTCATCCTGTGGGCGTCCGCACCGGCGCTTCCGCTGCTGCTTTTCTGGTTCGTACTCGCGCTTCTCCGCGCACGCAAAACCGACCCGTTCCGCCCGCGCCGCGAAGCTCGTGTCCGCATCGGCCATATTCTCTCGCAGCTCAAAACCACAAGCGACCGCGAACGCGTCCTGACGCTCCTCCAAAGCTGGCAGCGCGAAACCGCCGCTTTCTGGCCCCTCTCGTCGGCCGTGCCGACCGCGGATGATTTCCGCGCGTCGAACGATCCGGCCGGCAATACTTGGGCGGAACTCTGGGCGGATGCCGAACGTTGTATTTACCGCGCGGATACACCGCTGCCTTCCGATTGGATCAATCGCGCTGAAGCGGCCCTCGCGGCGCGTACGGTCCCGGGTTTCAGTCCGCTCAGCCTATTTCTCCCGCGCAACCTTCTGCCTTTTGCGGCCACGGTCGTTGTTGGTTTCAGCGCCTTTGCATCGGATCTTCCCGCACAGGATGCTGGCCGAGCGGCCTATGATCGCGCCGATTTCGCCGCCGCCGAAAACGCCTGGCGCGAGCGTCTCGCGCAAACGCCATCCGATTGGATCGCGCATCATAATCTCGCGCTCGCTCTCGCACAGCAAAACCGCTGGCAGGATGCCGCCGCGCATTCCGTCGCCGCCTTCGTGCAACATCCGGGCGACGACTCCGTGCGCTGGCATCTCGGCCTGATGTTGGAAAAAGCCGGCTACATGCCCGGCCCGCTGGCCGCCTTCATGAATCCGTCTCCGCTGCACACGCTCGCCCGCCACTATTCACCCACGATCTGGCAGTTCATCATCATTGGCGGTTCGTCCGTGCTCGCGCTCGCCATCGCGCTCGCGCTGCTGCGTCGCCACGGAGCGCGCAGCGCCATGCTTAAATATGCGCAATGGACGCTCGTACCGGCCGGGCTTCTGTTGCTGACGTTCGGCATTCTGTGTTTCCGAGTGTATGCACCGGCCAACGACGCCCGCGCGGTGATCGTTCGCAAACAATCCACGCTTCGCTCGATTCCCACCGAAGCCGACACCGAGCAAAAAACATCCCCGCTTTCCGCCGGCTCACTCGCGATCGTGGACAATACTTATCTCGGCTGGAGCCGTCTTTCGTTCGCCAACGGCCAGACCGGCTGGGTGCGTCACGAAGACGTCGTACGCTTGTGGGGCACGCGTAACCACTGACCAATGGTCGGTGCCAGCGCGCCACCCACAGCCCACTGGTCACTGATCATTCGTCATTCCGCGCGCCGCCGGCACGCGGCGTTTTTCTCGCCATCCGGAGCAATGACTCTTCGGTGCTGTATTCGGCGATTCGATCGAGTGGCACCCAACGCAGATCCTTCGATTCGGCCGTGATCATCAGCGGCTTGTGCCGATCCGCTTCCAACAGAAAGCGGATGTCGTAGTGCCAATGCTCCGGCTCGTTTTTCCGCGCGGGAATGCGGTGGCAATCCACGTCGAAGATCCCCGCATCCACAATCTGGATACACGTCAGACCCGACTCTTCCATCGCCTCACGTTGCGCCACTGCCAGAATATTCAAATCTCCGTCCGCATGGCCTCCCAATTGGAGCCAGCGATCCAGTTTGCGATGATGAGTCAGCAACACATGCATACGGTCCCGATCGACGATCCACGCCGATCCCGTGAGATGCCCGGCTTCCAAACTCCGCTCCGCGCAGCGCGGTTCTGTTTCAACAAACCGCAAAATCGTCCGCGTCATCGCAGCCTCGTGCGCATCGATCGCACGCGCCTGATGCGCAGCGAGTTTGCCTATCAGTGCTTCGCGCAAATCGCTCATTTCGTTTCGTACCACTTCACTTCGGCGAGCACCGGACGCTCTTCGATCGCGGGGAAAATATCCTCGATGCGATTAGCGAGTGTGAAGAGATCGAGATTGGAAGGCTTGTTGAACTTCTCTGCCACCATCTGACGGAAGATCGCCATTAAACCGTCGTAGAAACCGTCTTGGTTAAAAATCACACACGGCTTTCGAAGCACATCGAGCTGACGCAGCGTCAGGATCTCCATGATCTCCTCGAGCGTACCCCAGCCGCCTGGCAAGGTGAGAAACGCATCGGCGCGCGTTTCCATCAGCAGCTTGCGCTCACGCATGGTCACGACGGTCACCAACTCATCGGCTTCGGTAAACGCGAGCTCCTTCGCCTTCATAAAATCCGGAATGATGCCAACCACTCGCCCACCCGCGGCTTTCACGGCACGCGCCACAGCGCCCATCAATCCGGTGCGTCCGCCGCCATAGACCAGTCCCCAGCCGCGTTTCGCCATCTCCGTACCGATCTCGGTGGCCGCCGCATAATACTTAGGGTCGAGCCGGTCGCTGGAGGAACAATAAACGCAAAGCAGCTTGGAAGACATGCTAAGCGAAGAGTTGAGGCGCCGCCGTCGGGAGTTCAAACCTCAAACCCGACGTGCCTGCATCCACGCCCAATTCCTTCGACCAAGTCGCCCGCTCCGCACCTTACCGCGGTCGTCTCGCGCCGTCGCCGACCGGCCATTTGCACCTCGGACACGCGCGGACGTTTTGGATCGCCGCTCAGCGCGCGCGCGGCGCCAACGGCACCTTGATCCTGCGTAATGACGATTTGGATACAGCCCGCTGTCGCCCCGAATACACGCAAGCAATGCTGGAGGACCTACGCTGGCTCGGGCTTTCATGGGAAGAAGGCCCGGACGTCGGCGGTCCTCACGGTCCTTACAATCAAGCGGCGCGCAAGGCCATCTACCGCGAAGCTCTGGAGAGACTCCATGCGGCGGGATTGATTTTCCCCTGCACGCGATCGCGTCGCGACGTGATCGAAGCCGCTGGCGCTCCACACGAAGGCCACGCGGACGACGAACCGGTTTATCCCCTTCATTTCCGTCCATCGCTCGATGCGCCCATTCCGCCGCTGCCGCCGCGCGACATGCCGATTAATGTGAATTGGCGAATGCGCGTCCCCGAAGGAGAAACGATTTCGTTTCTCGATGGGCGACTCGGCTTGCAATCAGCGGTCGCGGCGCGCGATTTCGGCGACTTCCTCGTGTGGCGAAAAGACGACATGCCGAGTTATCAACTCGCCTGCACCGTCGACGATCACGCGATGGGCATCACCGAAGTCGTCCGCGGCGACGATCTCGTACGATCGACGTTTCGCCAGTTGCTGATCTACCACGCGCTCGGCTGGAACGCGCCGGCGTTTTATCACTGCGCACTTCTCAACGACGATGCCGGCCGGCGGCTCGCCAAACGTCACGATGCGCTCAGTCTGAGAACACTGCGCGCGCAAGGCGCATCGCCATCGCAACTGATCGCTTCGTTTTCCCGCTCATGAAAGTTACTCTTGGCGTCCTCAACATCTCCGATCGCGCGAGCGCCGGCATCTACGAAGACACTCCCGGGCAAAGCTGCGTGGCGCTTCTGCGAAGCTGGCTGCGCACGCCTTTCGACGTCGCGTATAAGGTCATTCCCGATGAGCGCGCTCAGATCGAAGCGGAACTCCGGCGTCTCGCCGACGAGGTTCAATGCGCACTCGTGGTCACCACCGGCGGCACCGGCCCCGCTCCACGCGATGTGACGCCGGAAGCGACCGAAGCCGTGTGCGAAAAAATGCTGCCCGGCTTCGGCGAACTCATGCGGGCGACGTCGTTGAAGTACGTTCCTACGGCGATCCTCTCGCGACAAACCGCGGGCATTCGCGGGCGCACCTTGATCGTGAATTTGCCGGGACGCCCGAAAGCTATTCGCGAAAATCTGGAGGCCGTATTTCCCGCCATCCCCTACTGCATCGACCTTATTGGCGGCCCCCGTCTGGAAGTGGACGAAACGCAGATAAAAACCTTCCGTCCACCAAGCTGACGTCTGACTGAAACATGGACATCGCGGACGCTATATGGGCTATTCTGTATTGGCGAAGTGAATACACCTTCGGGCAACAACGCGGTGGAAACGAACAACGCAGTCGGCCCAACAGTTTTTTCAGAGACGTGTACCCGGCTGGAGTTTGATGCTGGCATTTCCTGCACAGGGACATCGGTGCGGTTCACCCCACGTCGCCTCGCGGGCGCGCAGGCGCGCGTGGGACACCGAAAATACGGCATCATTCGACAGCGGGCGTTCTCGCTTTTATGCTGAGGCGAACCACTTCGACCGATGCCCTACCTCAAAATTCAGACAAATCTACCGCTCACCAAAGCCGCTGAGCGCACGGTGCTGAAAAACGCCTCCACGTTGGTCGCGACCGAATTAGAGAAGCGCGAGGAGTTTGTCATGATCGCCATCCAGCCTGATACGCCGATGTTGTTCGCCGGAAGCGACGAGCCGGTGGCGTTTCTCGAACTCAAAAGCGTGGGTCTGCCCGCCACCAAAACGAAGACGCTGTGTCGCTCGCTGTGTTCACTCATCGAGACCCATCTCGGTATCCCGCGTGAACGTGTGTACGTGAAATTCCTCGACGTGAAGCACGGCATGTGGGGCTGGAAGGGCGATATGTTTTAGCGCTGCGATACCGGGCGCATTAAACAAAAAACCCGGCGGAGTGTCCGCCGGGTCGAAAGATTTTTTGCTTTTACGGAAGCGCGAGAAGCTCGGCTTCGGTCCAAGGCGTCGCGCGCGACGCGCCGGCTTGTTCACGGATCTCCGTGACGCGCGCCGTGGTGATCGGATCGGCCGCGTTGCCCCATTCCTGACGAATGTAGGTCAACACCTGCGCGATACGTTCATCGGTCCAGTTGTAGCCGCCACCCGGAACTTTACCGAAAGCGGGCATGAGGCCATTATACTTATTGCCGGCAACCGTGACTTCGCCGCTCAGACCATTGAGAAGGATGCGGATCAGGCGTTCATCGCTGCCATTCACCCACTCGGAGTTTGCGAGCGGGGGGTACGTGCCGGGAAGGCCCGCGCCGTTCGCTTGGTGGCAGGTCGAGCAAGTCGCGTAGAGCTTCTTTCCGGCTGCGATGATCTGCTCAGGCGTGAGCTCTTTCGCGGCACCGGCACCGGGAGCCGTGGCCGGATCGTAGCGTTCATCGTAAACGAGCGCGGCTTCGCGGAAACTGAAGTTCGGACCGAGTCCGCCACGGTTGTGCACGAAATAAACCGACACGACAAAGATCACCGCGGCGATGAAGCCCAAGACAAACAGCGGCATCGGCGAATACCCCTCGGCCGGCTCAGGCTTTTCGCGCAGAAGGATCGCGTGGACCTGCTGGATTTTTTCATCCGAAGCAGCCGCCTGTTCGAGGGTATGTTTTTTGGGTTGGGGGTCCTGCGCGCTCATTGCTGGGCCTCCGAGTTCGTGTTCGCGGCATTGTCGCCGTTCTTCGCTTCAGGCTGAGGTTCCACGTAAACGCGGCTGGCCTCTTCGGGATACGTATAAACGTCCTTCAAGCTGAGCAGATATTCGATGAGGGCGTGACCGCGATCGGTGAGAACGATCTCGTAGCCTTCCGGCGGCTGGGCATCGGCTGGCAGCAAACGCTGTACCGCCCGTGGCGAGGGTTCGCCGACGATCTTGCGAGTCTCAAAGAGGAACTTGTACTTCGGCATGATCGAGCCCGGAGAGGTGATCTCGGGATCGTACAAGTGGCGAATATGCCATTCGCGGCCGCCTTCACCCGCGAAGCGGGCGCCGACATTGCGGAGGTCCGGACCGGTGCGCATGGTACCGAGCAGCACGCGGCGTTCGCGAATGTAGTCGCGAGCGACACTCTGACGTTCACCCCAGTTGCGGTCGATGTCGCCGCCGAAACCCGGACGACGGACTTGTTGCGTGTGGCAGTACATGCATCCGAGATCCTGATACACCAGCTTGCCTTGAGCGGCGACGCCAGGGATGGACTCGGGGAAGGCCTTGCCTTCGGATTCGTCAAACACCGGTTCCAAACTGCCGTAGGCGATCTGGTTCGTCAGCACGATGCCGGTCCAGGAAAACGCCAAGGCAAAGAAAACGCCGAGGAAGATAAGAGGGGCGCGATTCATCGAGAAGAGACCTCCAGATCGGGCTCCGGATTACGGAAGAGCGTCGGCGCCGTGTTGTGATCGGCGCGCGGACGCAGCAGCATCCAGACAAAATTGATGGCGAAGGCGAGGTGGCCGATGGTGATGAGGATGCCCGAATAACTACGGACGCGCAGGCCATCGAGCGTGGCGCGGACCACATCGGACTCTTCCATGCTCAGGAACGGAATGGCCGCGTTGTTCATCGCAAGACCCTGCTTGGTTCCGACCACCGAGAGCACGACCACCATGATCACGGCGCCGACCGCAGTCGTCCAGAAGTGCACGCTGATGAGCGTGGCCGAGGGCCATTCACGGTGCAGGATGCGCGGCATGATGTAGTAGATGGAGCCGAACATCACCATGGTGAAGAACGCGTACAGACCATGGTGCGAGTGGCCGACGATCGCGTGCGTGAAGTGAACAACTTCGCTGATGTTGCGATCGGCCATGAGAGAACCGAGCAAGCTCGCCAAGGTGTAGTTGACCGCGCCGAAGACGATGAAACGCAGCGTCGGGCTGTACTTCAGCGCCGAGAAGCTGCCGACCAACGTGAGGTGATGATTGATGGCGGTCACGACAACCGGGATCACCATCATGAAGCTGGCCGCGATACCTGCGGTGATCACCCAGGCCGGCACCGGACCGCCGACCAAGTGGTGCACGCCCGCCCAGTTGTAGAAGATCGCGAGCGACCAAAAGCCGAGCACGGACAGGTAGTAGCTGTGGATCGGCTTACCAAGGACCTTCGGAAGGAAATAATAAACCGCCGCCAGACCGATCGGCGTGAACCAGAGACCGAGCACGTTGTGCGCGAACCACCAGTTGACCAACGCCTGCACCGTGCCACGCGCCGGCGCGAAGATGATCATGATCTGCGCGATCGAGTAGAGCCACGGGAACCAGAAGAGCGCGGCAAAAATGTACCACTGCGACACGTAAATGTGCTGGGAACGTCCAAAGCGGAAAGTGATCACGGCCCATCCGCCCACGAGCGCGTAAGCCACAAACAAGATCGGCGTCGCATAGGTGGGCATTTCGAGCCATTCGATCGACGTGCTGTCGCCCGCGAGAATGCCCGTGATGCCGATGGTGACGCCGACATTCCAAAGCACGCCCGCCAGCATGAGCATGTTGCTGTGGCGCACGATCGAGCGCGCGAGACGCGCCATCAGCCAGAGCGCGACGGCGAAGGAGGCGTTGACGCTCCAGCCGTAAACCACGGCGTTCAAGTGCGCGGTGCGAACGCGGCCGAACGTCAGCCACTCGGCGTCTCCGAGAAACGCGGGGTTGTGAAGCTTGAAGGACGAGATCAGCGCAAACAACGTCCCGGCCAGAAGCCAAAGAAGCGAGGAGCCGAGGAAGAAAATCGCCGGCACCTTCGTGGAGGCGTCGATCTCGCTCAGCTCCGCGCGCGCGACCGTGTTCGGAGGCGTCGACGGACTGATCGATGCGGCTAGACTGGGAGCAGAGGCCATGGAAGAAATTAAGCGTAGCGAGGCGGTTGATTCACCGCTGAGCAAGATGTGCGCGACAATAATTAGCGCCGGTTAAGGAAGGGATTAGCGTTTTCTCTTGGGATTTTTGGGATCTTTGCCCGGAAAAAAATCCGTGGGCTCCCCGATCGGTTCTTTCTCGTCGAAAATGGAGGCGGCGCCTTTTTCGAAATCGCGGAGCTGGCCTTTCTTCGACGCCCAATTCAAGGCGTAAACAGCCGAGGCGGTGATCGCCACCGCCACGAGAAAAGCCAGACCGTAGAAGAACCATTCCATCGCGGAGTTACTTCTTCGCGTTGAGCTCTTGGATCGTGAGCTCAATCGCGCGATCGATCGGCAGGCGGACTACTCCACCCTGTTGATCGATCCACGCGTAAGTGGTGAGAGCGGCCTTTTCCTTGGCACGCAGATCGGCCAGACGCGCGGCGCGTTCTTCCGGACTCAGGGTGCCTTCTGCGATCGGACCGGCTTTTTGCGGCAGGTACGCGATGAAGAGAATGATCAGGAAGATCGCAAAACCACCGATGGCGGCGATCAGCGTCGTCCACAGTTTTTTGGAAGAAGCGTTATCACTCATGATGCGTGAGGCATTCGCCGATGCGAGGATCGCGGATAGGAACGAGTTTTTGCGTGGGCAGGCTGCGCAGGTACGACCAGACGCAGATGCCGCCGACACCGACCACCGAGCTCAGTACCCACACGAGGTTGAGCGAGAGGAAGGGCTCGGCATCGCCCGCCTCGTCCTTGAGGACCGGCATGATGTTATAGCAGAGGTCGACGAGGATGGTGATGAGCGTCGAATAGACGATGGGCTTCAGTTTGCCGACGTTCACTTTGTTTCGGTACGAGAGGAGGTAGAGGAACGGCAGGAGGAAGTGACCGAAGAGGATCACAAATCCGACCCATTTCCACTGGTTGGCGGTACCGTCGGACTGGATTTCACGCAGGTTATACCAGAAGGTTTCTTCGGGCACGTTGGCGTTCCAGATGAGGAAGTACTGTGAGAAGGTCACGTACGCCCAGAATACCGTGAAGGCGAAGATCAACTGACCGACTGAGTGGAGGTGGTTGGTGTTGAGCAGACCTTTGTAGTCGCCGCGGACGAGCAGCCACACCGAGATCAACACACCGATGCCGAGGGCGCCGCGCACGCAGTTGGCGAAGAACCACACGCCGTACATCGTGGAGAACCAGTGGTACTCGAGGCTCTTGATCCAGTAGATGGCCGCGAGCGTGAGCGAGATCGCCGTGAGCGCGATACCGAAGGCCGCGGTCTTGCGATTCATGTAGGTCCACTTGATGTCACCATCGACGTCCTGAGCAAAGGAAGCCTTGCGCAGACGCGCCGAGAGCCACCACCAGATCAGGAAAAAGCCAATGGTCATGTACGTGAACATCGGTAGATTGAGGAAGCCCGACTTCTTTACGTACAAAACGTCTTCGCCCACCGTGCCGTGGCCACCGTGCAAGACGTGGTCGGGATTCATCCACGACCAAATCTGATCATGCGAGCCGGTCCACGAAAGAACGATGAGCGGAAGGAAGAGCAGGCCGAGCCACGGGAACACCGCGATCCAGTGCTCGAACTGGCGGCGGAGAAGCACGGACCAGGAGGCGTCGAAGATGTGGTGAATCATCACCCACATCAGCATACCGATGGCGATGGCGATCCAGAAACTGAGACCGACCAGATAAGAAATGGCGGCGGCGTGCACACCGGAAACGGCGAAACCGACGCCGGAGACGGCGAGGCCCACCAGACCGATGACGAGCGCTTTGCCCGCGCCATTAACGGGGCTGGCCGTCGAAAGAGAAAGAGGAGCGGATGCTGCGTGCGTGCTCATTGAATACCAAGCTCCGATTTGTGAGAGGCGGGAACGTCGTTGAGGGTGCCGGTTTGGGCGCGCTGCAGGGCGCGGACGTAGGCGATGACCGCCCAGCGTTCTTCGGCGTTCAGCTTGTCGGCATACGAGAGCATGTTGCCCTTGCCGTGGACGATGGTGTTGTAGATCTCGCCTTCCGGCATGTTGCGGAGGCGATCGTCGTGGTAAGTCGGCGTGGCGCCCATGCCGTAAGACTTGGTGATGCCGTTGCCGTCACCCACCGCACCGTGACACGGAAGGCAGGAAACGTTGTAGCGTGCACGACCGAGCTCCAAGAAGCGCGCATCGATCGAAAGCGACGAAGGGAAACCGCTCGCGAACGAACCATCGGCGGCTTTGCCGGTGTAGAGGTGCGCATCATCGCGGAGATCACCACGAGCCACGACGCCGGGCGGGATCGGGCGATCCGCGCGTCCATCGGCGAAGAAGGCGCTGGCGGCTTGCGGCTTGTATTTGGCCTGCCGGTCCATGTCGGGGAAGACCTCCAACGGCGGTTTAGTCGAGGTGGAGCCGCGGAATCCGAGAATGGAAACCGTGGCGACGACCACGAAGGCGAGAACGAGATAGGCGTAACGCATGGGTCAGGCTTCCAGCTCGGTGATGGCTTTGCCGCCGGCTTTTTCGAGCAGGGCCCGCGTGGCGGTTGGGTTGAACTTGGGATCGCGCGAATCGATCACGATGAAGAACTGGTCATCCATGCCGCGATGGATCTGGTCGTATTTGAGGACCGGATGGTAGTGCATGGGAAGGCGGTTGAGGAAAAACATGCCTCCGATGGTCGCGAAGGCCGTGAAGAGAATCGTCAGCTCGTACGAGACCGGAAACGCGAAGAGCGGGCTGAAGAACGGCTTGCCACCCACGATCAGCGGGTAGTCGTAGCTGTTCATAAACCAGATCATGCTCATGCCGGTGGTGAAGCCGATGAGGCCGCCCGCGAGCGAAAAACGCGGGACGATCGAGCGCTTCACACCCATGGCCTTGTCGAGGCCGTGAATGGGAAACGGGGTGATGCAATCCCAGGATTTATATCCCGCATCGCGCACCTTCTCCGCCGCGTGCATGACGTCGGCGGGGGTGTCGAACGTGGCGATCAGGCCATATGGTTGTGCTGCCATTTTCTCAGGTGAGATTTGAAGGTTGGGACGCGAATGACGGCTTAGTGTTTGTCATGGCCGTGACCGGCATGAGCGTCGGCCTGTGGAGTGACCGCCTTGATTTCCGCCATCGGCATGATGGGCAGGAAGCGGATGAACAGGAGGAACAGCACCGAGAACACGCCGAACGTGCCGAAGAAGGTGAAGATCTCGACGATCGACGGGCTGTAATAGCCCCAGCTCGACGGCAGGAAGTCTCGGGCGAGCGAGGTCACGATGATGACAAAGCGCTCGAACCACATGCCGACGTTGACGAAGATCGAGAGCACCCAGACCAGCCAGGTGTTTTCGCGGACCTTGCGGAACCAGAAGAACTGCGGCGTGATGACGTTGCAGCCGATCATGATCCAGTAAGCCCAGGCGTAGTTGCCGAACGCGCGGTTGATGAAGGCGAATCCTTCATACGGGTTCGCGCCGTACCACGCGATGAAGAACTCCATGCCGTAGGCGTAGCCCACGATGGTGCCCGTCGCGAGGGTGATCTTACACATACAGTCGATGTGGTACTGCGTGATCAGATCCTCGAGTCTGTAGATCGCGCGGAGCGGGAGCATGAGCGTGAGCACCATGCCGAAGCCCGAGAAGATCGCGCCGGCCACGAAGTACGGCGGGAAGATCGTGGTGTGCCAGCCCGGGAGCAGCGAGACCGCAAAGTCGAACGACACGATGGTGTGCACCGAAAGAACCAGCGGCGTGGAAACGCCGGCGAGGATCAGGTACGCCATTTCATAATTGCTCCAGTGGCGGTTGGAACCGCGCCAGCCCATGGCGAAGAAACCGTAGATCGCCGAGCGGAGCTTGTTGCCCGCGCGGAAGAAACGGTCGCGGAGCACCGCGAGGTCAGGGATCAGGCCGACGTACCAGAAGAGCACGGAAACCGTGCCGTAGGTCGAAACCGCAAACACGTCCCACTCCAGCGGCGAACGGAAGTTCTGCCAGATGTAGTTGGCGTTGGGAATCGGGAAAAGATACCAGGCGAACCAGACGCGACCGACGTGGAAGACCGGGAAGATCGCGGCGCAAACCACCGCGAAAATCGTCATGGCCTCGGCCGCGCGATTGATCGACGTACGCCATTTCTGACGCAGCAAACAGAGAATCGCGGAGATGAGAGTACCGGCGTGACCGATACCGATCCAGAACACGAAGTTCACGATATCCCACGCCCAGTTGACCGGGTTGGCATGTCCCCAGACGCCGACGCCGGTGGCCACCAGATAGGTGATGCCCGCGACGGTGAACGAGGCGACGAAGCACGCGAGGATGAAGCACACCCACCACCATGTGGGCGTCTTGCCCTCGATGATGGAGCAAACCTTTTCGGTGATCCACGCGAAGCTGCGGTCGTTTTCGACCAGCTTGGCGCGCGGGAGCTCCGCGGGTTTGATTTCATTGAGAACCGCCGGGGCGGCATGATCAGAGGCGTGAGCCATTAGCTAAGTCCTCCGATACGCTGAAGGTTTTGGAGCGAGGTGTGGCCGTGCTCATGAGTGGCAGGAGCGCCGTGACTGTGTCCATGCGCGTCGTGGCCGTGGCCATGATCGCCATGAGAGGGATGATTCTTGTTTTCGTATTCCTGACGGCTGAAGGGCGTCTTGATCGCCGCGTAGTCAGGCATCTGCGGATTGGGATTACGCAGCTTGCCGAGATACGTGGTGCGCGGACGGGTGTTGAGGTAGCCGAGCAGCGAATAATCCTGCTCGCGGGCTTTCGCCTTCGATACCTCGCTGTTCGGGTCCGTAATGTCGCCGAAGTACACGCCGTCGACCGGGCAGGCCTGTTGGCAAGCGACCTTGATGGTGCCATCCGGCACTTTCACGTCGCCCGAGTCCTTGGCCTTCACCTTCTGCGCGATCTTGGCCTGCTGGATGCGCTGCACGCAGTACGTGCACTTCTCCATCACGCCGCGCATGCGCACGGTGACGTCGGGATTCTTCACCATCTTGACCAACTCGGGCATGCCGCTCTCGCCGAGCGGTCCCATATAAAGCTGATCGAGCTGGCGTTTGTTCCAATCGAAGAAGTTGAAACGACGGACCTTGTACGGGCAGTTGTTCGCGCAATAGCGGGTACCGATGCAACGGTTGTACGCCATGGCGTTGAGGCCTTCCTCGTCGTGAACGGTCGCGTTGACCGGGCACACCGTCTCGCAAGGCGCGGTTTCGCAATGCAAGCAGGCGACCGGCTGGAGCGAGACTTGGGGATCCTCGGGAATTTCTTTGTTACCCGGGCCGCCGAACGCAGCGCCTTCGGCTTTGCCGTCGGAATAGTAACGATCGAGACGGATCCAGTGCATCTCGCGACCGCGAAGGACTTGGTCCTTGCCCACGATCGGGATGTTATTCTCGGCCTGACAGGCGATGATACACGCGTTACAACCGATGCAGGTGTTCAGGTCGACGACCATGCCCCACTGGTGAACGCCGTTGAACTCGGGCGTCTTGTACAGCGAGCCGCCGCGGGGAAGCGTCGTGGCGCGGGTGGCGTTGAGCTTCGCGCGCTCTTCGCGAGAGAGTTTGTTGTCGTTGGTCGGCGTGTTGTCCGCGCCGTAGATCGCGGGCGAATGCGATTCGGTGCCGATTTCATCAACGAAGCCCGGATTCTTCAGGTACTCGTCGAAGTTCGCTTCGCGAACGATGTCGCGGCCTTCCATCGACCAGTGCTCCTGCGTGTTCGCGAGGAGATAACGCTGATCGGTGACCTTGAGCGACGCGCCAACGGCGAAGGCCGGAGCATCGGAGGTGCGGATCGGGTAAGCGTTGAAACCCTGGCCCTTCCCTACTCGACCGGAAACCGTCCGGCCGTAACCGAGCGGAACGACGATGGTGTAATTGGAAAGACCCGGCTGAATGTGCAACGGACCGGTGATCGTGCGGCCGTTGAGCGTGAGCTCGGCCAGATGCGCTTTTTCTTTGCCGACCTCGAATTCGGCCGTCTCCACGCGGGCGACTTGAAGCGCCGTGCCACCAGGATAAACACCGAGTTCGCGAGCGAGCGCGGGGCTGATGAGGATGGCGTTGTCCCACGCGATCTTCGTGATCGGGTCCGGACATTCCTGCAGCCAGCCGTTGTTGGCGAAGCGACCGTCGTCGACCTTCTGGTCGGTCGTGAAGCGCACTTCGAGATTGTCCTTCGAAAGCGCCGGATAACGCGGCGTGGTATTGAGCAAGCGCGAGAGTCCGCCGGCGCTGAGGCTGACAGAGACTTTCGGATAACCGCTGCCTGCCAGCAGACCGTCGTGAAGGAATTTGCGGAAAGCCGCCTCATCGCCACCGGCCAGACCGGTGATGGTCTGATGAACCAGCGTGTAAGGATCGGTCGTGGCTTCACCCGCGATGCGCGCAAGCACCTCAATATCCGTGAGGCCGTTGAACAGCGGGAGGATCATCGGCTGCACCGCGACGATGGTGCCATCGGCCGTGCGGGCATCGCCCCACGATTCGAGGTAGTGCGTCGCTGCGATGTGCGCCGAGGCCAACTGCGACGTTTCGTCGACGTAATAACCGTAACGAATCACTTCGCCGACCGACTTCTGCAACGAGGCCCAATCGAGATCGGCGGGAGCGTTGTAGACGGGATTGCCGCCGAAAACGACGAGCGTCTTGACCGAGCCGGCCTTGATCGCGTTGGCGAGATCGCCGATCGACGCCGCATCCGACGCGGGCACTTCGAGGAAATCGATCGTCTGGCCCACGTTGCCGAGCGCGACGTTGATCGCGTAGGCAATCGCGTGGACTTCCGCGGGCAAATGCGCGCCGGCGACGACGAGCGATTGGCCGCGATGGCTGCGGAGATCTTCCGCACAGGCGGCGATCCACTTGTCCTTGTCCTTGAAATCCAGTCCCTGCGCGAGCGGAGCGAATGCGCTGTCGCCCGTGATCTGCGCGGCGATGGCCGCAGCGAGACCGAGCATGTGGCTCGTGGCGAGACGCAGACGATGATCCGCCATACCGCCGGTGAGCGTGAACGCGCTCTCGGCAACATACAGACGGTTCATTTCATCCTTCACCGAAGTGACCTTGCGGCCCTTCGCGAACTCGCGGGAATAATAGAGACTCGCGGCTTCGGCGTGGAAGAAGTCCGCATCCAAAGAAAGGATACGCTTCGCCTTAGCGAATTGGTAATGCGGTTGGACATTGCGTCCGAACACCGCTTGCGCAGCCGCGGCGGGCGGCGTTTCGCGCACGGGCTCGTACTCGGCCCAGATCGCGCGCGGGAATTTCGCCTTCAAACGGCGAACAAGCGCTTCGCGCGTCGGCGAACCCGATTCTTCAGCGAGGAACGCGAGACCTTCGCCCTGCGAATCGGTGTAAGCGCGACCGATGCCGGAGAGTTTGTCCTGCACCGCCGCGACCGTCGCCGCGCGACCGCCGAGCGTGTGCGTGGTGGCGCGGTCCGGATCGTAGAGATCAAGAACCGACGCTTGCACGAAAGCATTGGTGCCACCGCCGTAGGGCGCGTAGCTGGGATTGCCTTCGAGTTTGGTTGGACGGCCTTGATGCGTCTCGGCGAGGACCGGCACCGCCGATTTGCGGATGGGCATCGCGGTCGCGAAATAGAGCGGCAGGCCCGGGACAACGCCTTCCACGGATTTTCCGTAGGGAAGAATGTGCGCTTCGGGACGGCGGCAGCCCGCGGCAAGACCCACGCCACCGAGGGCGAAGGACGCGGCCATGAGCTTGAAGAAGTGGCGACGATCAACGCCCTGGAGCTCGGAGGCGCCTTCGGGGAACTCTCGTTGGAGATGTTCCTGGAAGCCCGGCGTGGCGGCCATCTCATCGAGACTGCGCCAGTATTTGGGACCGTTCAGCTGCTCGCTGGGGGAAGGTTCGGGATGGACAACTTTGCGTTTCATCGATGGCAGCCGGTGCAGCTTTGCGGAGGCGTGATGTGGTTATTCTTAACGAAGTCCTGGGCCCACTTGGCGTGTTCAGAAGCCTGGGCAGGCGTCCAATTCAGATTCGTGATTTGATCCAGCGGGCGCACGTGCGAGGCGGGATCGCGATGGCAATCAAGACAGAAACCCATGCTCAAAGGCTTTTCGTGGCGGACCACTTCCATCTCGTTCACCTTGCCATGGCACTCGACGCACGAGATGCCGCGGTTCACGTGAACGGCGTGGTTGAAATAAACGTAGTCCGGCACTTGGTGAACTTTCACCCACTTGATCGGATCGCCGGAAGCGAAGCTCTCGCGCACAGGGGCGAGCGCCGGGCTGTCGGGCAGGATCTGGTTGTGGCAGTTCATGCAGGTCTGCGCCGTGGGCACCGTGGAGGTCGCGCCCTTGTCGACGCCGACGTGGCAGTAACGGCAATCGATGCCGAGCTGACCGGCGTGAAGCGCGTGACTGAACGGCACCGGTTGCACCGGCGCGTATCCAATCCGTGTATACTTCGGTGTGGCGTAGTACGTGGTGGCAGCCGTGACCACACCCACGAGAACGAGCACGAAGATGATGATCTGGAGCGGCAGCTTGTTGGCCGACTTCGGGAAGATATGCGACATAAGCCGGAGTGTGCGTTAAACCGTATCGCTCGAACGGGCGACGGCGCGCGTCTCCGTGCGCACTTGGAACGGAGCGGATGCCGAAACCGGAGCAGCCGCAGGGGACGGGGATTTGGCCAGCAACCTAGGTGCGATGCCGGCGGCAGCCAGCAAACCCAGGAACTTGGCAAAGAAACTCTTTCGCGAGTGATGAGTGCTCACAGTTCTTCGTAAAAAGTTAAAGTCGCACGCAGCGAAGGCCGCGTGAATTCGATTGTAAACCAAAATTTAGGAAACGGGATTTTTTTAGAATGCAAAGTTAAGCGGGCCCGGGGGGCTGTGAGGGTTTTGCTAATCCCGAACATGCCGACCTGCGCGCATTTTGCGAACAACCGCGCGCGTCATTCGTCACACGAAAACGCCATCGCGCATCGGTCGCACGTGATCGCAACGCGCAGCGATCTCCGGATTGTGTGTGACCAACACGATCGCCTGTCCATGCTCGCGCGCGAGCCGCACCATGAGATCGAAAACAAGCGCGGAGTTTTTCACGTCGAGATTTCCCGTCGGCTCATCGGCGAGAAGAATCGACGGTTGATTCGCGAGCGCACGCGCGATGGCCACGCGTTGCTGTTCACCGCCGGAAAGATGTGTCGCGAGGCGATGCGTCTTCGCGCCGAGCCCCACCGCGTCGAGCAACATGCGCGCACGCGCTTCCATCTCCGCCGGACGCAGACGTCCGAGTTTGCGCATCGGAATCATCACATTCTCCAACGCAGTGAACTCGAGCATCAGGAAGTGAAACTGAAACACGAAGCCGATGTGCGCGTTGCGCGTGGCGGTGCGCTCGGCGTCGTCGGCTGTCGCGAGATTTTTTCCGCCGATCCAAATTTCCCCCGCATCCGGCCGATCGAGCAGCCCCAACAAATAAAGCAGCGTGCTCTTGCCGCAGCCCGACGGACCGACGATCGCCGTCACCGTGCTCGGTGCGGCTGAGAAAGACACTTCGCGCAATACCTGCACCCGCCCCTCGCCTTCTCCGAGGAAACGCACGAGTCCATCGCAACGAATCGCTTCGCCGCGCATCGCTGCGGCATCGCGGGAAGATGGGATGACGTCGCTCATTGAGAAGCTCCCCGGATGATGGCCGCCGGTTCAAGTCGTGCCGCACGTCGCGACGGAAGCCAGCTGGCGATAAAAACAACCACCAACGCCGCCAAGGCCGCGCCGATGTAGTGATCGAAATTCCACGCCACAACGACGTGATCCGTCACAAAAATACCGCGCACCGCGATCGGCACGCTCGAAACCACGTACGTGCTCACCATACCGATGGCCCATCCCGCGAGCACGCCGATGCCGAGAACGAGCAATCCCTGCAGCATGAAGATCGCCGCGATGTCTTCGCGCGTGAAACCCATCGAACGCAGAATCGCGATGTCCTTCGTTTTCTCCATGACGATCATCGCGAGCGTATTGAACATACCGAGGCCCGACACGATGATGATCGTTGAAACCATGATCGCCGCCGCGGCGCGAAAAAAGACGAAGAGGTCGAGATACAGCTTTTCGCGATACTGCCACTCCGTCGCGCGGTGACTCACGACACGCTCGATTTGTTTCGCGACTTCCGGCGCGCGATCCGGATCGTGCAACGCGATCTGAAGCAGGCTCGCGCCATACGGACGTTTCAACAACAGCCGCGATTCGCCGATGTGCAGAAAAATCCGCACGCGATCGATTTCGCGCACACCCGTTTCATAAATCGCCGACACACGATAACGCGTCGATTGTCCCGCATACGTGAGCACCACCGAATTGCCCGGACTCACGCGAAGACGTTCCGCCAGATCGCGGCCCATTAAGATGCCCGACGGCGTGCTTCGAAAATCGTCGAGACTGCCCATGACGATCTGTTCGCCGAGCTTCGACACGCGCAGATGATCGTCGAGTTCGATGCCCATCACCTGCGCATCGCCCTCACGCGTCGCCGACTGAATACGCACGCTTCCGCGCAACACTTCGGACACGCCGAGAATCTCGGGAAAACGCTCCAACGTCTCGCGCAACAGGCGCGGTTCGCTCACGCCTTCTTGATAACGCCGATTCGCTTCGATCACGACGCGTTCCACTTCCTCGCCCGTTCCGGCTTCCTCGATCGCGAACGTCGTCGTCAGCGATTGAAACTTATCCTCCACGCGAATCGCGCCGTCGGTGCCGAGAATCGTCTGAATAAAAAACGCCTGAAAGCCCGTCGTCACCGCTTGGGTGAGCACGATGAAGCCCACGCCAAACGCGATGCCCACGAGGCTCATCGCCATCGAGCGTTTCTTCGCGAGAAGAAACCGTAGCGCGATCTGAAGATTCGTGCGCATCAGCGACTCTTTTCTCTCTGCACACGCACGCGCTGACCATCGCGAAACGCCACAACATTCGTCACGATCACGTCTTCGCCTTCCTCGGCTCCGCGAATGATCTGCGTGCTGTTCAACCCGCTGTAGCCAATCACGACCGGTCGCAACGTCGCACGACCATCTTTCACGACAAAGACATTGTGCCCGACCATCGCGCGCTTGTCCGCGAGCAGCACGTTTTCCTCTTTCGCCACGATGATCGTCGCTTCGCCGGTGAGCCCCGGCGCGAGCGTGGTTTGCTCATCGAGATCGAGTTCAAGGTACGCGATGTAGCGCTTCGTGCGTTCGTCGGCGCCAGGCAGCACGCGATCGACCGTGCCTTTGATCGTCTTTCCACCGTAGCCGAGAAGCTGAACGTTCACGGGCAATCCCGGACGCACACCGGCAAAATGTTCCTCGCCGATCTGCGCTTCCACGACTCGCGATTTCGAAATGATGTGCGCGAGCATGTGCCCCTCGCCCACCAACTCGCCGGTGTTGGCAAAAATTTCCGAAACCGTTCCGTCCGCCGGCGCGATCACGCGCGTTTTTTCGAGCTGACGACGTTTCACCTTCAGCTGGTTTTCGAGCGAATCGAGTTTGCGCTGATTTTCGATGTCCTCGAAAGCCTTGCGATCATTGAGCTCCTCCACGCGACGCTTCGCGCGATCGAGCTCCACTTGCGCAAGCGTCCCCTGCTCCACGAGTCGCGTGTAATTGCGAACCGTTTCCTCGGCGGTCGCGATTTCGAAACGCACGGGCGAACCGACATCGATGCGCGCTTTCTCCGCCTTATATTCCGCTTCGATGCGCTCGATCTCGATCTCGATATCCTTCGGATCGATTTCGAACAACACATCACCGGCTTTCACCTCGGAACCGCGGCGGACGGCGCTTCTTAAAATCACGCCGCGCGTCTCGCTTTTGATCTCCATGCGAAACTCCGCACTCACGAGCACATTCGCCGGCGCGATCTGCATCGCCGTGCCACGCTTCAACGGCGCGACCACCGCGACGGGCTGGCTTTGCCAATAACCAAACCACACACCCGCGCCCAGCAACACAACCAGCCCGCCGAGCACACCCCATTTTGTCGAAGACTTCATGAAAAATTTTTCTCTATTGATGCTTCACTGGCCGAACTCGCGCACCGCCGGATCGAGCCCGCGATTCGACAGATACGTGGCCACCGCGAGGTAGAAATTCGCACGCGCGCCATTCACCGCTTCGAGCGCCGCGCGCTCGGCCTGTCTCGCCACTTCGAGTTGTTGCGCGGGCAGCCAGCCGGCTTTCACGTCCTTCTCGATCGCCTCGATCGAGCCGCGCGCGCCAGAAATACCTATCTCTGCTTGCTCGAGCTGACGCCAGACGACTTGCAGATGGGTAACTTCGGAACGGCGTTCATCCGCTTCCTGCTGAATCGCCAGATCGCGGTCTTTTTCATACACACGCAGACGAGCAAGCGACGCGCGCTTCGCCGCTTTGGTGCTGAAGCCGTCGAACAACTGCCAGTTCACCGTCGCATACGCGCTCCACGTCGTGATGAGCGCTTTCGGCCCGAGCGCGTTGTTGTCGGGGTTTTTGTTGTCCTGACTCACACTGAAATCGAGCCCGAGCTTCGGACGCAGGCGCGTGCTCTCGATCTCATAACGAAGCCGCTCCGCACGGATCGCGTCCTCGGCATTCTGCAAACGCACCGACGGCAAAGCGGGATCACCGGTGCCCGCGAGGTTTTTCACCACGGTTGCGAGTTCGCCGGGTTTCGGCAGTTCGTCGACTACGGACGGCAACTGATCGATCGGCACGCCGGAAATACGCGACAGATCGCGACGATAAATATCCCAACTGCGCTCCAGTTGCTGCAGACTCATCTCCGTCGCGGTGATCTGCACATCGATGGTCGAAGTTTCCGCCGAAGCGGCGAATCCATCCGCCACTTGCTTCCTCGCGTGTTCGAGCTGGCGTCGAAGATCCTCAAGACGTCGCCGCGTCGATTCGATCGACGCATTCACATTTACCAACGTGAAATACCGGCTGCGCAAATCCACCGCGAGGAGACGACGCGTCTCTTCGATATTTCGCGCCGAGATCGCGTGGCTGAGTTTCGCCACCTCGTAATTCTTAGTGAGCGCGCCCCAGTGGAAGATCGGCTGCGAAATGCCAGCACTATAGAGAACAGCCGCCAACGTGCGGTCCGAATCCACACCGCCATCGGTGCGCTGTTCCATGATAACACCGGTGCTCACATAAGCCCGTGCACTGGGAAGCATCGGCGCGCGCGCGGCCATCGCGTGCGCTTCGGCCTGTTCCGTTTCCCAACGGCGCATCAACATCGTCGGCGCTTCGCGCAAGCTGCGCTTCAAAAACGCATCCAGCTCGGGCAAGGCCCGTTCGGGCAACGCCTCGATGAGCGCATCGGGCGCAGCCACGGCGGCGGCCATCAAACTCCCGCCTCCCGCCAGGGACGCGAGCGCCATCCAGATCAAGCAGGGACGCATCAGAGACATTCGCAAAATGGTATCAGTGAAAAATCGGGGAAGAACCGTCGAGCACACGATTCACGCCGCCGAAGACGAGCGGAAATTATGCATCGATCGCAATCGACGATCCCCTCGCGTCGGAAAATGTTCCGTTCGGGCAAACTCGCTCAAAGCGTGCTATAATCGCGGCCGTATGATTTTCCTTCGCAGCATCGAGCGGCTGAGCGGCGAACCTGAAAGCTATACCCATAACCCGTTTGCCATTCCCCGTCTTGTTTCCCTGCGCACGCTCGCTTTCACCGCCCCGGTCACTTTTTTCGCCGGCGAAAACGCCTCCGGTCCCTCCACCCTCCTCGAAGCGCTCGCCCTCCGCGCACGCCTGCCGATGCCGACCGAGCTGCCGCCCGAGCACGAGCCTTCACTCGCTTCCAGCCACCGGCTCGCGCGCAATCTCAACCTTCACTGGTCCCCGAAAACGCCCTACGGCGCGTATCTGCGCTCCTGCGACCTGCACGGCCGCGGCGCGGGTTGCTTGGAGCTCTTGCGGGAGCGATGCGTTCCCGGCGGTCTCCACTTATTGGATACACCCGAATGCGCCTTTCCGCCCAAGCGACAGATGGAGTTTCTTTCTTTCCTCAAAACCCTCGTCGCCGAAAACGCCCAATTCATCATCGCGACCAACTCGCCCATCGTTCTGGCGTTTCCCGGCGCGCAAATCCTCGACTTCGATCAGCCGCAGGTCGCCGCCTGCGAATACGACCAAGTGCCTGTGGTGAAATTCATGCGCGGTTTCCTCAGCGCGCCCGACGAATTCGTCTGGAAGCTTTGAAGACGTTTCGGAAGCTCAAATTCCACGCTTCCGCTCCCGGCGGATTTCGCCTTCGCTGCGCGATCTCCGCCTATGCGCTTCCATAAATACCACGCTCTCGGCAACGACTACATCGTGCTCGATCCAGCGGATTTCCCGTCGTGGAAATCCGCGCCCACCACGGAGCAGATCCGCGTGATCTGCCATCGCAATTTCGGCGTCGGCTCCGACGGCATCCTCTGGGGTCCGCTGCTGTCGTCCTCCTGCGACTTTGGATTGCGCATCTTCAATCCCGATGGCTCGGAAGCCGAAAAGTCCGGCAACGGTCTGCGCATCTTTTCCCGCTACTTGTGGGACAGCGGCCTCGTGAAAAAGCCTGAGTTCACGATCGAGGTCCCCGGCGGTCGCGTGAAATCTGTCATCAAAGAAAACGGCGCCCTCATCACCGTCGCCATGGGCACGGTTTCGTTCGATAGCGCCAAAATCCCCGTCAATCTCGACGGCCCCGCGCGCGAGGTGCTCAACGAAAAGATCACCATCCTCGATCGCGAGTTCACCTACTGCGCCGCCACGATCGGCAATCCGCACTGCGTGCTGCCATTGCCCGAGATCAACGCCGAGCTCGCGCATCGCTACGGCCCGCATCTTGAGGTGCATCCCAATTTCCCGCGCAAAACCAACGTGCAGTTCCTGCAGGTGCTCGATCGCAAAAACATCCGCATTGAGATCTGGGAACGCGGCGCCGGTTACACGCTCGCGTCCGGCTCCAGTTCCAGCGCCGCCGCCGCGGTCGCGCGCCGCCTCGGTTTGGTCGATGCCGAACTGACCGTGCACATGCCCGGCGGTCGCATCGGCATCGAGATCGACGATCAATTTTCGATCATGATGACCGGCACCGTGAATCGCGTCGCCGATGGCCTCATGAACGAAGAACTGTTCGCCGTCACCGTTTGATCCTCTTCCGCGGACGGCATCATTGCGCCGATGTCGTCCGCGCGTTCTCCCTCAGCCTCGCCGCTGAAAATCCCCTTCGTCCCCGCGCAATCTCTCGCTTGCCCGTCCCCTTTTCGCCCCTCACCGTCGCTTTTTGGACATGGCATTTCCCACTCTTCCCGCCTGCCTCGACCGGCGCGATCTCCGCCCGGAGGAACTCGCCCAAAATCCCGACGCCGCTCTCCTGCGTATCTACGCGTGGATGCAGCTCGCCCGTACGGCCGACAATCGCATCCTCGATCTTTTCCGTCAGGGCCTGATCAAAGGCACTGTCACCGGCGGCCAGGGCAACGAAGGTCTCTGCGTCCCGATCGCGCTTCTCGCGGACAAATCGGTCGACGTGATTTCGTTTACCCACCGCGGCTTGGGCGGCCATCTCGTTTGGAGCGATCATCTCTGCGATCATCTGAACCAATATTTCGCCAACGCGCACAGCCCCACCAAAGCGCGCGAGGGCAACATCCACCACGGCGATCCGAAAAACCGTTCGCTGCCGATGATCAGCCATCTCGGCGCGATGCTTTCCAATGTGCTCGGTTCGACCGATTCTCAGCGCCGCCTCGGCAAAAAAGCCGTCGGGTTCACTTTCTTCGGCGACGGCGCCTCCAGCACGGGCGACATCCACGAATCGCTCAATCTCGCGTCGCTGCTGTCGCTGCCCGTTCTCTTTGTCATCGAGAACAACCAATACGCGTATTCGACGCCGCTTAACGAGCAATTCGCCGCCGGCACCGAACTGTGGAAACGCGCCGCGGGGTACGGCATCGAAGCCGCCAGTATTGATTGTTCGGATACAGAAGCGACCACCCGCGCGCTCGGCGAAGCCATCGAACGCGTTCGCACCACCGGTCGCCCGTTCCTCATCGAAGCGCACACGCTGCGTCTCCGCGGTCACGCCGCCTACGACACCGCCGATTATCTTCTGCCCGGCGAAAGCGATTCATTCTTCACGCGCGATCCGCTTCCGCGTCTGCGCACGCGCCTCGCCGCCGCCGGTCATGGCGCGCAACTCGATGCGGTCGACACCGAGCTCGCCGCCTTCGTCGAAGCATGCATCAAAGTGGCCCTCGCCGTTCCGCGCCCGAGTCCCGCGGGCATGGAGGCCGATCTTTTTGCGCCCGATACGGCCCCGATCGATTGGAAACCCGAGCCGTCGTCACCGCAGCACGTCACGTTCGCGCAGGCGCTCAATCTCGCCCATCGCAAGATCCTCAGCGAGCGGCCCGAGGCGATTGTCCTCGGCCAGGACATCGGCACTTACGGCGGCGCGTTCAAGGTCACGGACGGTTTGCTCAAGGACTTCGGCCGTAGTCGTGTTTTCAATACACCGCTCGCCGAAAGCGCCTGCACCGGCTACGCGATCGGTCTCGCGCTCAACGGTCATCGTCCGATCGAAGAGTTTCAGTTCGCCGATTTCTGCACCGAAGCCATCACGCAGATCACGCTCAACGCCGCCACGTATCATTTCCGCTCGGGCGCGCGCGTGCCAATCGTCTTCCGTCTGCCCAGCGGCGGCGGTCTCACCTTCGGCTCCTTCCACTCGCAGGAACTCGATTCCTTCCTGCTCTCCATGCCAGGACTCAAGGCGCTTTATCCGAGCACGCCGCAGGATGCGTTCAACGCCCTCCTCGCCGCGTACGAAGACGACAATCCCGTGCTCCTCTTCGAACACAAAGGCCTCTATCGCCGCGGCAAATTCAACGTCGTCTGGGACCCCAACTACCGCGACATCTGGCAGCCGCGCCTCGTGCGCTCCGGCGATTTCGCCACGCTCGTGACTTATGGCGAAATGGTGCATCTCGCCGAGGACGTCGCCGCGTATTTTGAAACTGAATACGAGCGCGCGTTCGACATCTTCGATCTGCGCGCACTTTCCCCGCTGCGTCTCGACGCGATCCGCGAATCGCTCGCCCGCACGCGGCGCTTGATCGTGTTGCACGAAGGGCGTCGCAATCACGGCTTCGGCGCGGAGCTTGTCGCGCGTCTCGCCGAAGAAATGTTCTTCGATCTCGAAGCGCCGCCGCTGCGCATCGCCTCGCTCGATCTGCCCGTTCCTTTCGCGCCGGAGCTCGAGCATGCGTTCCGCCCGACCAAAGAGAGCGTCATCGAGCGCATCGCCAACTGGATGGGCTGAGTCCGCGCGTCTTTTTTCCCGCTTCCCGCCGTGGCCAAAGAACCCAAAGCAACCAAGCCCCGACGCGTATCCGCCCGCACGGCCCGCGCCGTCTCGCGCACGTCGAAAATCGAGAACAAACAATCGAAGATCAGTCCGCGTCGTTGGGCGGCGATTCGTCTGCTCGCGATGGACGTCGATGGCGTGCTCACCGACGGCTCGCTGCACATCAGCTCCGATGGCTCGGAAACGAAGATCTTCAGCGTGCTCGATGGCATGGGCCTCGGCCGCTGCCTGCGTTCAGGCATCGATATCGCGTGGATTTCCGGTCGCCACTCCGGCGCCACGACCGTGCGCGCGAGCGAACTCAAAATCCCCCATCTGCTCCAAGGTCGCGTCGACAAACATGTCGCGCTCAAGGAGCTCGCCGACCGTCTCGGCATCCCCGCGTCGGAATGCGTTTACATCGGCGATGACGACATCGATGCCGCCGCCATTCGCTGGGCCGGCATCGGCGTCTCCGTGCCCGGCGCGATGCCCGCCGCGCTCGCGGCTGCTGACTATGTCACGACGCGGCTTCCCGGCTACGGCGCCGTTCGAGAGGTTTGTGAACACATCTTCGCGGCCCGCGGTCTGACTTTCGTTCCATGAGATCGTCATTTCGTTTTCTCCGCGTGTGCACGGCCGTCGCGCTGACGTTGCTCGGAGTTTCCTCCGCGTCCGCCCAATCGTCGGTCGTGGCCAACGCACCGGTGAAAAATTTCCGCCTGCCGACTTTCGACGACGCTGGTAATCGCGTGCTGCTCATCCGCGGCGGCGAAGCCCGCTACATCAGCCACTCGCAAATCGACATTCTCGATCTCAATTTCACGCAGTTCGCGGGCGATGGCAGCACCGACACCGTCAATCTCCTGCTCGCGCCCTCCGCCACACTCAACATCTCCGGGAAAGGCCGCTACCTCGTCTCCGGCAAAGAAGGCGTCCGCCTCATTTCCAAAAACGCCGACGTCACCGGCGAAGACTGGTCCTACGATCACGAGGAAAACAAAAAACTCGGTCGCCTCATCCTCCGCCAAAACGTCCGCGTCGTCATCCGCGCACCGATAAAAGGTATTCTCAACTAATGAAACGCATCCCGCTTCTGCCCGTCCTTCTTCTCGCGTGCGGCCCGGCGCTTTTGCCTGCGCAAGCCGCGACTCCGCCGGCGCCGTCTGCCGAACCCGTCGAAACGGTCATCGAATCCCAGTACGCCGAACTCTGGAGCAATAACGACGACACCGAGACGAATCTGCTCCTGCGCGGCAATGTCGTCGTCACCGCCACCAATCTCCGCATCACCTGCGACCGAATCGACGCCGTGCTCGAAGGCGAAAACGCGCCCGCCCGTCCCGCCGCCGAACAGGGCACGGCCGACGATATTGAGCGTTTCAAATCCATCGTCGCCACCGGCAAGGTCCGCATTCTCCAAGGCCAACGCGAAGCGCACTGCGAGCGCGCCGAGATTCTTCCGCGCGAAGGAAAAGTTGTCCTCACCGGCGCCGAGGGACAACCGCCCGTGATCATGGACCATGATTTCAAAGTCACTTGGATCGCGGATCCCGCGATCCTGCTCAAAGGCGAACGCCGCGTGCTGGGAGAAAACGTTCGCATCGTCGGCCCGGCGATCAAGGATCTCGGCTTCGACAAAAACGCCTCGAGCTCCCAATCCGACGCTTCTTCCGGCCAATGAGTTCTTCGCCCTCGCCCGCGTCTTCCGCCACGCCCGAGATTTCCACGCAAGGCCTCGTCAAAACCTACGGCCTGCGCAACGTCGTCAACGGCGTCGATATCAACGTGCGCGCCGGCGAAGTGGTCGGGCTGCTCGGCCCCAATGGCGCCGGCAAAACCACGTCGTTCTACATGATCGTCGGCCTCGTCCCCGCGACCGCCGGCAAGGTCTTCATCAATGGCCGCGACGCCACCCGCCTTCGCATGCACGAACGTGCGCGTCTAGGCGTCGGCTATCTCCCGCAAGAGGCGTCGATTTTCCGCAAACTCACCGTCGAGGAAAACATCCTCGCCATCGTCGAGACCATCGGCCTCTCGCGCGACGAACGCCCGGCTCGCGTCCGCCAACATCTCGAAGAACTCCATCTCACGCACGTCGCGAAACAAAAAGCCTACACGCTGTCCGGCGGCGAACGTCGTCGTCTCGAAATCGCGCGGGCGCTCGTCACACAGCCGAAGTTCCTGCTCATGGACGAACCTTTCGCGGGCGTGGATCCGATCTCGGTCGCCGAAGTGCAAAAGATGATCCTTGCGCTCAAAGCACGCGGCATCGGCATCCTCATCACCGACCACCAAGTGCGCGAAACGCTCTCCATCGTCGACCGCGCCTACATCATTCACCAAGGCAAAGTCCTCACCTCCGGCACCAGCAGCTTCCTCATCAACGACCCACAAGCGCGCGAATTCTACCTCGGCAAAGACTTCAATTTGTAAGTCCGAAAACCGAATTCCGAAGGCAGAAACAGAAGTCACTCTCAAGTTTTCCGAAACCCACATCCTAAATCCACGCCCTCCGAACCGTCCGGCATTCGCCCTTCGGAATTCAGATCTGACTCTTCCCCATGCCCAAATCCATCCAAGGCATCACCGTCGCCCACTTCTTCGATACCTACCGCGAGCGTCTCAAGATGGAGCTCGCTTTCGGCGGCAATGGACTGCACCGCATGATTCGCGAGGGCTCGATCAACCGCCCCGCGCTCGCGCTCACGGGCTTCTTCAAATATTTCGCCAACAAACGCATTCAGGTTCTCGGCGCAGCGGAGATGACCTACCTCAAATCGCTCAGCCAGGAACGCCAGATCGAGATCCTGCATGCCATGGTCGACCGGCAGATTCCCTGCCTCGTCCTCACGCGCAGTTATCAACCCACGCCGGCGATGATCACCGTCGCGAGCCAGCGAAAACTCCCCGTGTTCCGCACGTCGCTGATCACGATGAATTTTATCAACCTCGCCACGCTCTGCATCGACAACGAGTTCGCACCCTCCGTCACCGAGCACGCCACCACGCTCGATATTCGCGGCATCGGCGTGATGCTTCGCGGCTCCAGCGGCGTCGGCAAAAGCGAATGCGCGCTCGCCCTCATCGAGCGTGGCCACTCGCTCGTCGCGGACGATCTCACCGTCATCAAACTCCTCGACGAACGCGAACTCATGGCTTCGAGCCGCCCACTCAATCGCGGCTACATGGAGTGTCGCGGCATCGGCATCATCAACATCTCCGACATGTTCGGCGTGAAAAGCGTGCGCGCCGAAAAGCGTATCGACCTCGTCGTCTCGCTCTACGAGTGGACGCCCGACGCCATCGAGGAACGCACGGGCCTCGAAGAAAACTTCTACGAGATTCTCAATCTCAAGATCCCGCACATCATTCTCTACGTGCGTCCCGGCCGCGACATGGCCCGCCTCGTCGAGGTCGCCGCGCTCACGCAAGCGCTGAAGAAAATGGGCCACGATCCCGCCAAGGATTTCAACGACCGCCTCATCGCATACATGACGCAGCAAGCCGAGATCCCCACGCGCACCGTCCACCTCGACGCCCCGCGCTCGGCCGAAGATCGCGAATAAGTTCGCCGCACAATCTCCCGGCGCAGCGGCTTTTCTCACAACGCGCGAAATTATCATCGCGCCCACGCGGCCATTTCCTGCAAAGGATGGACGCGTTTTCTCAAGGAATGTCCGCCGAGCCCGACAAAATCACCGCCGCCACCGTGCGCGCCGATTTCAACGATCCGGTCACGGTCGTTCACTATGCGCGCGCCGCGCATTTCCTCGGCCTCTGGGAATCCGAGCGCATCCTGATCGAGCGTTTCTTTCCGGATAAAAACGCGCCTTTGCTCGAAGCCGGTTGTGGCGCGGGTCGCGCGACGCTCGGCCTGTGGCATCTCGGTTATCGCGATCTCACCGCATTCGATTTCGCCGAGGAACTTCTCGAACAGGCACGCCATCTCGCGATCGAACAAGGCGCGACCGCCATTCGCTTCTTCCACGCCGACGCGACCAGGCTCACGTCCGTTCTGACCGCGCCCACGCCGGAGTCCGCTTCGTCATCCTCTTCAACTCAGAATCCTCCACCGGTGCCCGGCGCCTTCGGTGGCGCGCTCTTTCTTTTCAATGGATTGATGCAAATTCCTGGTCGCGAAAATCGTCGCGCCGCGCTGCGCGAACTTCACGCCGTGTGCCGTCCCGGTGCGCCGCTGTTGTTCACCACCCACGATCGCGACGTGTCGCCGACGGAGCGCGCTTTGTGGCGGCTCGAGGCCGTGCGCTGGGAACAAGGTTCGCGAGATCCGCGCTTGCTCGAGTTCGGCGACCGCTACTTCGAAGACGAAACCGGGCGCACATTCATGCATCTTCCCGATCGCGACGAAATCCTCGCCGATCTCGTCTCCACGGGCTGGATACACGCGTTCGATGCCTTGCGTCGTCAGATCGCCCGCGAATCGCGTGCCGTGCGCGATTTTTCGGACGAATGCCGGTTTTGGGCCGCTCGTCGCGGTTGAGCGCTCCGCGGCCCGCTCGCTTGCGCTCGGCGCGCGCATGCTTCATCCTCCGATCTTTTTCTCATGTTCACGCTCACCGACCGCACCTGGCTTTGGTTCGCCGCCGTCTTTTATCTGGCGGGCTTCGCGCTGGGCACGATCTCGCTGCTCCGCCAGCGGCGCCACTCGCGCGCTGTGATGTATTTCCTCGTTTCGGTCGGTTTCTGTCTGCAGACCTTCGGCCTCTATCTGCGCGGACTCGAGGTCAAAGGCTGCCCCATCGGCAACACGTTCGAAATCTTTCAATTCACCGCCTGGTCCGCCACGTCGCTCTATCTCGTCGTCGGCGCGACGTTTCGCCTGAGTCTGCTCGGATATTTCACCTCGTGTTTGGCCACAACGTTGACGCTCGTGTCGCTTTCAGTGCCGGCGTTCGACGCCGTGCGCCGCGTCGGGATTTTTCCAGATCCCTGGATCGAGTTTCACGCCGCCCTCGCCATCTTCAGCTACGGTGTCTTCGGCCTCCTCGCCCTGACGTCAATCATGTATCTGCTGCAGGTGTACAGCCTGCAAAACCATCGCTTGCGCGGGCTGTTTTCGTTCCTGCCGTCGATCATCGATCTCGATCAGATTAATCTGCGCCTGCTCAAAACCGGCTTCTATCTGATGTCGGCATCACTCGTGGTCGGCTCCGTTTATTGGCTGCGCGACACCAGCGCCGTCAACGCCCTCAAGCTCAGTATCACCTTCGCCATCTGGCTCGCGTACACGGTCACGTTCGCGCTGCGTGTGTTTAGCATGCTCGTCGCCAAGCGCCTGGCGTGGACGTGCATCATCCTCTTTGCCGTGGCGTTGATTTCGCTGCGCTTCGTCAGTTCTTCGCGGCCCGCGCCAACTCCGCCCGATCAACCGGCGGCATCCGCAACCGCGTCCACGTATCCATGAGCGAACTACCGCAGTCCTCACAGGCGGCGTTGTTCCTGCTCGGCGCCAGCCACCACACTGCTCCACTCGAGCTGCGTGAGAAACTCGCCCTCACGCCTGAAAAACTTGCCGCGTTTCAAGCCCGGCTCGCCGCGTTGGACGGACTCAACGAATTCACCGTGCTCAACACCTGCAATCGCGTCGAATTCTACGGCGTCGCCAATCACAGCACCGCGATCGAGCGTTTGCAGCACGAGTTCTGCGCCTTCCAGGATTTTCCCGTCGAAGAATTCGCGCGTATTCGCCAGCACGCCACCGGCGCCGAAGCCATTCGCCATCTCATCGAAGTTTCCGCCGGTCTGCAGTCCCAGATGCTCGGCGAAACTGAAATCCTCGGTCAGATCAAAGACGCGTACGCGGAAAGCCAGTCACGCCGCACCGTCGGGCCCGTGCTCAATCGCGTGTTTCAAAAGACCTTTCAGCACGCCAAGTACATCCGCAGCCACACCGCAATCACCGAGGGACAAATCAGCGTCGCCAACGTCGCGGTCGATCTCGCGTTGAAAATCTTCGGCCAGCTTCGCGACACCCGCATTCTTCTCCTCGGCGCCGGCGATATCGGCGAAAAAACCGCCAAGGCTTTCCAAAGTCGCGGCGCGGGTTCGCTCACCGTCGCAAGCCGCACGATGGAGCGCGCGATGGAGTTCGCCAAAACCTTCCACGGCGCCGCGATTCCCTTCGAGTTCGCGCCGCAACACTTGTCCGACTTCGACATCGTCGTCTGCTCAACCGCCGCGCCCGAAGCCATCATCACGCGCGCCGATGTTCAGGCCGCGATGAGGAAACGCCGCGCGCAGCCGCTCTTCTTCATCGATCTGGCTCTGCCGCGCGATGTCGCGCCCGATGTCGCGTCGCTTCAAAATGTCTTCGTCTACAACCTCGACGATCTCGCGCGCATCGCCGCCGAGAATCTCGCCGCGCGCGAGGCCGAGGTTTCGAAGGCACGCGCCATCGTTCGCGAAAAAGCCGAAGCGCTCTGGAAGCAAGTCGCGCCGCACGTGCCAGGAAGCTGACACCGCCGCGATCGACACAAGCATCGCACATCGGGCGTTCTCCCATGCGTTCGTCCTAGGAACCTTACCCGGCCCGTCGCGCACCATGGTGCATGCGCGAACTTCGCATCGGCATCTCGGGTTGGACGTATCCGCCGTGGCGCGGCGTGTTTTATCCGCGCGATCTCGTGCAAAAACACGAACTCGCTTTCGCCTCGCGTCAGGTAAACGCGATCGAGATCAACGGTTCATTTTATTCGCTGCAAACGCCGGCCAGCTACGCGCGTTGGCGCGACGCCACGCCTCCGGGTTTTCTCTTCGCGATCAAAGCGCCGCGCTTCATCACCCACCTCAAACGTTTGCGCGATATCGAGACGCCGCTCGCCAACTTCTTCGCGTCCGGCTTGTTCGCGCTTCGCGAAAAAATCGGCCCCCTCCTCTGGCAGTTCCCACCCAACTTCGCCTTCGACGAAAAACGTTTCGAAACGTTTTTCCAACTTCTCCCGCGCGACACGCGCGCCGCCGCCAAACTCGCACGGCGTCACGATGCCCATGTTGCCGGGCGGGCGCTTACACGCATTGATCGCAATCGTCCGCTGCATCACGTCCTCGAGGTTCGCCATCCGTCGTTCGTTTCCGAGGCGTACATCGCCCTGCTTCGTCGTTACGACATCGGTAGTGTTATCGCGGATACAGCCGGTCGCTGGCCGTTCATGGAAGATATCACCTCCGACACCGTGTACATTCGTCTGCACGGCGACGAAGAACTGTACGTGAGCGGCTACACCGAAAAAGCGCTCTGCGAATGGGCGCGCAAAATTCGCGTCTGGCATCGCGGCGGCACGCCAGCTCACACGCGTCTTATCGCTTCTCGCGCGGCCCGCGCTCCGCAAGGACGCGCCGTCTTCGTGTTCTTCGACAACGACGTGAAAGTGCGCGCACCTCACGACGCGATGCAGCTCGCTCACAAACTCGGCATCACTCCGAAACCAGTGTCCAAAGATCCGTTTCCCGACGTGCCGGAGGTCCCACGCGTCAGCTGGCCGCCGGTCTCGAACAAGAAGCGATCCGGCAAGAAATCGACGCGTTAAGCGTTCATCTGCCGCAGCACCCAATCGGCCGCATTTCCCGTCGCCGTTTGGCGCAGCAAACTCCGCAAGCGCTCCGCTTGCGCGACCGTGCGTTCACGACGCGCAGGATTGCCGACGCATTCGCTCAGCTCGCGCGCGAGCGTTTCGGACGTCGCCGCGCCTTGAATGTACTCGGGATACATCGGTTCCTTGAGCAGCAAATTCGCGATGCCTAGATACGGTACTTTCACGAGCATGCGTCCGAGCCAGTACGTCACCGGATTCGCACGATAAACGACCGCGCCCGGAATACCTGCGAGCGCGCAGTGCATCGACATCGTGCCCGAGCTCGTCAGCACCGCAGACGCCGCGATGGTTTCGCCTTTCGCGGGACGCAGCAGTCGCACATTCGCAGGCGGATTCGCCGCGCGCAAAACGGCTTCGATCTCCGCGCTCGGATAAATCACCACCGCCGGTCGTTCCGCGTAACGCGCATATCCACGCAACATCACGGGAAAAATGCGCGCCACTGCCTGCTTGCGACTGCCCGGCAGCAGCAACACGGGCGCCGCAGGATCGTACGTCACGGGCGCCACATGATCGTCGTCGAGGAATGGATGCCCGACAAACTCCGGGCGCAACGTCGTGTCGGCGTAACACTCGATCTCGAACGGAAAAATCACCGCGAGCGCATCAAGATGTTTCGCCATCGTGAAACGCCGCTTCGCTTTCCACGCCCAAATCTGCGGCGAGATATAAAACAACAGACGAATGTCGCCGCCCGACTTCGCCGCGAGTCCGCGCTCGTTCAGCGCGCGCGCGATGCGCAGGTTCATGCCGGGATAATCCACAAACACGATCGCACGCGGACGATGTGTTTCGATCCAACGCAGCGTTTCATCGAAAAGCGCTTTGAAGAAGGAGTAGTTCTTCAACACTTCAACAAAACCAACGACGGACGATGCCGTCATGTCGTGCAAAAGCTGGGCGCCCGCGGCCGCAAGCTCAGGTCCGCCGAGTGCGCAGATCTCGAGCTCGGGACGCTGTATCCGTAAATCCCGGACAACTTTCGCGGCGTGCTGATCGCCCGAGTGCTCACCTGCTATGATGAGCAAATCGACACGGCCTGACTTTGGCCGTGAAAACTGAATCGGCTGTTCTTCCTGCCTCATTTTTTAATTACGCAGGCCCAGAGGACGCTGAGCCCCGACATGCGTCGAAGCCACACTTCCGCTCTCTGTGCGCTCTGTATATCCGTAGTTCAATTTTCCGTCAGCGCTTCGCGTTGCGAATTTGATCGGTGATCGTGATCGCGACTTCCAGCGCGCTCTTGCCGAGCGCGGCGCCGACTTTGGGTTGCTTGGCGCTCTTCACGCTCTCGACGAAATCCGTGAGTTCGAGCAGCAGCGGTTCGCCTTTTTCGATGGGAATATCGATCACCGGCACGCCGCTGGGATCGCCAGGCTTGGCGAGGCCGATCTTCATTTTGAGGCCGTAAGCGATGAGGTCGCTCTTCTTCACGAGGTGGCCCTTTTGATTCATGAAATCGAGCGAGAGATAGGCGTTGTCCTGGAACACGCGGATCTCGCGATTGCGTTTCATGCTCATGCGGCTCGCGCTCAGATTGGCCACGCAGCCGTTTTCAAATTCGATGCGCGCGTTCGCGATGTCCTCGGTTTTCGAGAGAACATTCACCCCCACGCTGTCGATTTTGCGAATCGGCGATTTCACCAGAGCGAGCACGATGCCGATGTCGTGTATCATTAAATCCAATACAACCCCGACCTCGGTCCCGCGCGTCTGGTAAGGCGCCAGCCGCTCTGTGGTGATGTACGCGGGACGATTCGCTTCTTTTTCCAGAAAACTCATCACGGGATTGAAGTGCTCCACATGCCCGACCTGGACGATGCACTGGTTTCGCTGCGCCGCCGCGAGCACTTGCTCGGCTTCTTCGAGAGAGGCGCAGAGCGGTTTTTCGATCAACAGATGGCACTTCTGATCGAGCAGCGGCACCGCTACTTCGGCGTGACGATCGGTCGGCACGACGACCGAAACGGCGTCGCACACCTCGCCCAACTCGGCGATGCTCGCGAAACGGCGACACTTATACTTCTCGCAAATCTCGGCCGCACGCTCGTCGTTCGTTTCGTAGATGCCGGCAAATTCCACGCCCGGCAGCGTCGAATAAATGCGCGCGTGATGCTGCCCGAGCGAGCCGACGCCCACGACACCGCAAACCACCTTGGGAGAGGAAAAGCCAAACATGCCGCCATCGCACGCACTCCGCGCAATCGTGGCAATGCGGGAATGGTGCTTTCATGGTGCAATCGCGTCTGGCCGCGCCGCTACGATGCGGGACTCAAAACCCCTTCATGTAGCAGAAACTTCCGAGCGCACCGCGACGCATGCGCGGCATTATGCGTCACGAGCACCAGCGCGGTTTTGGTTTCATCGCACAGGCCGAGCAGCACATCGATCACACCGTCGCCGGTTTTCTCGTCGAGATTTCCCGTCGGTTCGTCCGCCAGCAACAGCCGCGGAGAATTGATCAGCGCGCGTGCCACCGCCACGCGCTGACGTTCGCCGCCCGAGAGTTGCGCGGGCACGTGATGCGCGCGGTCCGCCAAGCCCACGCGGCGCAACAGCTCGGTCGCACGCTGACGCGTCTCTGCGTTCAACACCCCGGCCACGCGCGCCGCCATCAGCACGTTTTCGTACGCGTTTAATTCGGGGATCAGATAAAACGATTGGAAAACAATACCGATCAATCGTCCGCGCGCCGCCGCATCGATGCGGGTGCGTCCTTCCAACTCGATGCGTCCCGCGTCGGGCGCATCCAAGCCCGCGAACAAATTCAGCAACGTCGATTTACCCGAACCCGATTCGCCGCGAATGCTCGCGCTCTCGCCCGCAGAAATCGCGAACGCAACGTCGCGCAACACCTCAATCTTCCGGTCTCCGCTCGTGAAACTCTTCCGCACGCCCTCCACACGCAGGATCGGCTCGTTGATTTCATTCAGTTTCATTTCCGGAATTCCGACACTTGGGAGTTCAGCGTTAGCGTTGAATATTGAGCGTTCGCAGCGAGTAAGCGCATCGCGCCTCACTCGCTGCGCAGCGCCTCCACGGGTTTTAGTTTCGCTGCGCGCCACGCCGCGATGAATCCCGCAAGCGTCGCCATCGAGATCGCGTATCCGGCGATGCCCGCGATCTCGCCCGCGGTGATGTGTGCCGGCACCTGCGTGAATTGATAAATCGCCACCATTTCCTCCCAGCTCCCCGTGATGCTGCCAAGTGCGCGGAAGATCGAATCGATGTTGGCGAGCGTCAGAAATCCCGCGGCGAGTCCGGCCAATGTCCCGAGCGTGCCGACGATGAAACCTTGCAGACAAAATCCCGCCGCAGTCTGCCACGCACTCGCGCCGAGCGCTCCGAGCAAACCTATCTCGCGCGTCTTGCGCACCACCGCGATGAGCAGCAACGCGGTCACCAGAAACATCGCGATCAACACCACAAACGAGACCATCAGCGTGACCATGATTTTCTCCATCTGCAGCGCGAAGAGAAATCCGGGATGCGCTTCCATCCATGTGCTCGCGTACAGACCACTCGTCGCCGGCAACGTGGCGTTGATGCGTTGCGCGGCCTCGACGACATCTTCGCCGGGAGCGAGCTTCACGTTATAGCCATGAACGGCTTCGCCCAGATCGTAGAGATCTTGCATCCGGCGAAGCGTCACGATCGCGACAGAACCATCGAGTTGTTGATGACCGATTTCGAAGATGCCCACAACCGTGAGCTCGGTCGGCAACATGATCTCGTCCCGCTGCCATTTTTCCAAAGTCGCCGGCGAAATCACTTCCACATTGCTGCCGATCCACACACCGAGCGACGCCGCCAGTCCTCGACTCAAAATCACCGTGTCGTCGTCGAGATCGTCAAGCGAGCCCGCGATGATGTGACGGCGCAGCGGGATCACGTTTTCCACGCGCCGTATATCCACTCCTTGGATACCGGGAAACGTCGGCTTGTTGCCCACACGCAGCATCACGATGCCTTCCGCCGACGGAGACGTCGCGACCACGCCGGGAATCGCCTCGAGATGTTTCATCACTTCCGCCGGCTGACGCGACAGACCGCGGGCGCGCACCTGGATGTCGCCCTGCGTGTCGACGATCAACCCGCGATACTTGTGACCGAAGCCGCCCATCACACCCGTGACGACAACCAGCAGCCACACACCGGCGGCCACGCCCAGCACCGAGATCGCCGTGAAAAACGTCAGCCGTTTCCCCGTCGGGAAAAGCTGTTTCAGGGCGAGGTAGAGATACCAGGGCATGGGGCGAATGCAGAATTAAGAATCAAGCATGCAGAATGACACGAGCCCGCAGAACTCCGACTCATTCATCATTCTACATTCATCATTCTTCCTTCTTCGTCCTCAGCTGCGGGTAAAGAATCACGTCGCGAATGCTCTCGGCTCCGGTGAGCAGAATGCAGAGGCGATCAATGCCGATGCCCATGCCACCCGCCGGCGGCATGCCGTGTTCGAGCGCGAGGAGGAAATCTTGATCGACCTTCTGTTGTTCTTCCCCGGCCTGCTTCTCGAACATCTCACGCTGCACATCCGGATCGTTTTGTTCGGAATACGCGGGCGCGATTTCCATGCCGCCGATGATCAACTCAAACACATCGATCGTCGTCGGATCGTCGGGCGTGATCTTCGCCAGCGGACAAAGCTCCTTCGGCAGATGCGTGACGAACGTCGGCTGGATGAGGCTCGGCTCGATCTTCTTGGAGAAAATTTCGTTGGTGATCTCGAAGTCTTCCCACGCGGGATTCACGGAGAGCCCGAGTTTTTCCACGCCGGCGATTTTCTCGGCCTTGCTGCGCTCGAACCACTGCGGATCGCCGGTCGCTTCGCGGATGAGATCCTTGTACTTCACCTCGCGCCACTCGGCGCCGAAGTCGATCGCTTCACCGCTCGCGGCGTGCTTGATCTTCATCGTCGGCTGACCGGCTTCATCCACCGGCTTCACGACATCGCGCACGAGATGACGCATCAAATCCTGCACGAGCGTCATCATGCCGCGGTAATCGCTGTAAGCCTGATAAACCTCCAGCATCGTAAACTCCGGGTTGTGACGGCGCGACACGCCTTCGTTGCGGAAATTACGTCCGATCTCGAACACGCGATCGAAGCCGCCGACGAGCATGCGCTTCAGATAAAGTTCGAGCGAAATGCGCAGCACGAAATCCGTGCCGAGCGCGTTGTGATGCGTTTGAAACGGACGCGCCGCCGCGCCGCCCGCCACGCCTTGCAACACCGGCGTTTCGACTTCGAGAAATTCGCGATCTTCAAGGAAACGTCGCACCGCCGACACGATCTTCGAGCGCAACATCAGGCGATGACGCGACTCGGCGTTCACGATGAGATCGAGGTAACGCTGACGATACACCTGCTCGGCATCGCTCAACCCGTGCCATTTTTCCGGCAACGGACGCAACGCCTTCGACACCAGCGTGAACGACTCCACGCGCACGGTGATCTCGCCGGTCTTCGTCTTAAACAACGAACCGCTGACGCCGATGATGTCGCCCAGATCGAGCGACTTCTTGAACACACCGTAGCGTTCCTCGCCGAGCACATCGCGGCGGAAATAGAGCTGAATCTGCCCCTGCTGATCCTGGATCTTCACGAACGAGCTGCCGCCCTGCACGCGAAACGTCACCAGACGCCCCGCCACCGTCACCGCCGTCGTGTAGTCCTGGCCATCGACGTACAGCGCTTTCGCGTCCTGCGAAAAATGCGTCACGTTCACATTCGCGCGAAACGGATCGAAACCGCCCGCTCGCATATCGGCGAGCTTCTGCCGGCGCACGGCGTGTTGATCGTGGGAAATATCGGTGGGAATGTCGCTCATGGAACAGGCGACCTTGCCCGCCGCATCCCGCTCGCGCAAACGCATTTTCCATCACGCCTTCAGCCACTCGTCACTGGCCACTGGTCATTAGTCATCGGTCATTCGTCATTGGTCACGCTCCTCCTTTGCATTCTCGGCGTTCTTGGTATTCAACTATCCGCTGTCATGTCTTCGTCCTCCGCGTCCTTTCCCGCTTCGCCATCGCCCGCCACCTCGGCCGCGTCCTCCACGCTTGATTGGGGCCGCACGCGTTACGAAGCCGCCTGGCACTGGCAGGAAGAGCTCGTTGTCCAACGACAGGAAAACAAGATCGGCGACACGCTCGTCTTCACTGAGCACGATCCGGTTTTTACCATCGGCCAACGCGCCGGAGCCGACGCCAACCTCGTCTGGACGCCGCAGCAACTCGCCGCGCAAGGCATCGAAGTCGTGAAAACCAACCGCGGCGGCGACATCACCTATCACGGGCCCGGCCAGATCGTCGGCTACCCGATCGTCTCGCTCCTCCCGCGCAAAGACCTGCACGCGTACCTGCGCTTTCTCGAACAAGTCCTCATCAACGCCGTCGGTTGCCTCGGCCTCGCCGCCGCCCGCCGCCCCGGCAAAACCGGCATCTGGCTCGGTCCGCGCAAAATCGCCGCCATCGGCGTCGCCGTGAAAAGGTGGACCACCTACCACGGCTTCGCTCTCAACGTGAATGCCAACCTCGCCCACTTCGGCGGCATCATCCCCTGCGGCATCAGCCCGACCGACGGCACCGTCACCTCGATGCAAGCCGAACTCGGCGGCCAACCGCTCGACCTCGAAGAGGTGAAACGCGTCCTCGCGCACGAGTTCTGGACCCTCCTGCCCGAATTCCTCGCCGGGAAATAAGCCCAAACCTGCACCCTAAATGGTCCTCGCTGTTAAAAAATAAGGCTGCACGACCCACTCGCATTCGTTTTTCTCCTCTTTCCGCACGCTCATGGACACCGCTCGCAAACCCGCCTGGCTCCGCGCCAAACTCCCTTCCGGCCCCGGCTACTCCGCCGTCAATAAACTCGTGGGCGAGCACAAGCTCCACACCGTATGCCAGAGCGCCCAGTGCCCCAATCTCGGCGAATGCTGGTCCCGCGGCACCGCCACGCTCATGATCCTCGGCAACATCTGCACGCGCTCCTGCAACTTCTGCGCGATCCAGACCGGCCGCCCGACCGAGCTCGACCTCGGCGAACCCGCACGCGTCGCCGAAGCCGTCGCCACCATGAATCTCCGCCATTGCGTCATCACCTCCGTCGCACGCGACGAGTTGAAGGACGGCGGCGCCAGCGTCTGGGCCGCGACCATCCGCGCCATCCGCTATCGCAACCCCAACACCGCCATCGAGGTGCTCGTCCCCGACTTCAAGGAAAACTTCGAGCACATCGACATCGTCCTCGATGCGAAGCCGGACATTTTTAACCACAACATCGAAACCGTGGAGCGCCTGCAAAAACCCGTCCGCGTGCAGGCCCGTTACGATCGCTCACGCGCAGTCCTCCGCCATGCGAAGAACCGCGGTTTCACCACCAAAACCGGCATCATGCTCGGCCTCGGCGAAGAGCCGCACGAAATCGAGCAAACGCTGCGCGACATCGCCGCGGACAAAACCGATATCGTCACCATCGGCCAGTATCTCCAACCCACGCCCAAGCATTGGCCGGTGAAGCGCTGGGCCACGCCGGAAGAATTTCTTCACTGGAAAAAATTCGGCCTCAGCCTCGGCATCGGCGTTGTCGAATCCGGCGCCATGGTCCGCTCCAGCTACCACGCCGACGAGCAATCGGAGAAGTACACCGGCACCGCGCACCTCAACACGCAAAACGCCCTCGCCAGCGCCTGAGCCAACTCCCGCTTGGACGTTGGAGGTTGGTCGCCATTCAGCTTCGAGCGTCCGTCGCCCGCTTCGTCCCCGCCAGCAGCACATTCCCATAAGGCGTGCCTTGTCCCATCGGCCAGCTTTCGACGCTGAGCCCATGGCTTTCCAGCAACGTTTTCCAACCCGCGGCCGTCCGGAAACAAAACCCTTTCGACGAATACCCGAAGAAAAACGCCTTCGCGCGATTAGCGAAATTCACCGCCTGAAATCGCCAGCCCGCGGACGCATCCGCTTCGCGCACGAGTAAAGTTCCGCCCGTCTCCAACGCCGCGACGAGTCCGCGCACCAGCGCTTCCTGATCCGACGCCGGCATCATATGCAACACGTCGAAAACCAAAATCGTCCGCGCCGTCGGCAACGCTTCCCTGCGCGCGTCTGCTGCGATGATCTCCGCGACATCGTCCAACGCGCGCCGCGCAATCTCCGCGACCTTCGGACGCAACTCCACGCCCACCAATCGCCCGCTGTCGGAAGCGCCGCCCGCCCGCGCCTCCGCGATCAACGCCAGCATCAGTCCCTGCCCGCACCCGAGATCGATCACCGTGCCTCCGCGCGACAACCACGGTCCCGCCAACACCGCGCGATACACCGGATCGCCGCGCAACTTTCCGCGCGCAAACTGCCGCGCCGTGACTCCACACGACCGGTAGCGCAGCACCGCAGATTTCACCCAAGCATCAAACATCGCGCCACCGTGCCGCACCGCCCCATCGCCTCAAGCGCTAATAAGCAGCTCCCGCTTTGCCCCACCCCATAAGTCCTACAGATCCCATAAGTCCCATAAGCCTATAAACTACCATCCTTCTCCGCCCACCCGCGCCGAAACCCACGATGCACATTGCTGACCTTTCCCACCTGACAATTTCTGAAATTTCAGTTTTTTCTGAAATTACAAATACACCCGCAGCAAACCGACCGCTTTCATGAAACTCACGTCGACCACGAAAAAATTTATCCTCCACTGGGGCGAGATGGGCACACGCTGGGGCATCAGCCGCTCGGTCGCGCAGATTCACGCCTTGCTGCTCATTTCGCCTGAGCCGATTCCCGCCGACGAAATCGCCACCACGCTCGAGATCGCCCGCTCGGCCGTCAGCGCTGGCATCAAGGAACTGCAGAGCTGGGGACTCATCCGCATCGTCCATCACATGGGCGACCGCCGCGATCATTTCACCACGCTCGACGATGTCTGGGAAACCTTCCTGCTCATCCTTCGCGAACGCCGACGCCGCGAGCTCGAACCCACCGTCGCCGTTCTCCGCGAATGCGCCGCCGAAGCCGCGTCCACGAAAGCAATTCCCGCCACCACACTCAAACGGTTCTCCGACCTCGCCGAGCTGCTCGAGCTCACCGACCGCTGGTGTGATCGCGCGCAATCGCTCTCCCCCGCCGGCCTCAAGCGCCTGGCCAACCTCGGCGACAAAGTTTTCAAGCTCCTCGGCTAAGCCGGAAGCGCCACCTCCCCCCGGGCTCTTCACTACACCAGCCCCCAATCCTGTCTCAACGCCTGCGCCAAACCACCACCCCATGAATATGCCAACACGTTTCGCGCTCAACGCGCTCCTTCCTCCATTGATCGGCGCCTTCTTCGTGGCCGTTTACGAAACGGCCATGCACGGTAGCACGCTTGCGGAGCTGCCCCTGACCACCGTCGCGGTTGCATTATATGCGTGGATCATCGCCGCCTTACCCAGCGCCCTTCACGCGATCCTCATGGAAATCGTCTATCGCTACGCATCGCCGCGATCGATCCACGCGGTCTTGTGGTCGACGTTAAGCGGATTTTTCGCCGGCGTTTTCCTCGGCTATCTCATACTGCCCGCCTTCATCATACCGCCTTCCGCCTTTTACCCGATCATCGGCCTGCTCACGGGTGGCCTGCTCGGCGGATTGCTTGCGCTGACCGAAAGAAGGTTTTCTCAAAAGCCCATCACGGCCTGATCTCGCCACACTCGGCCGCAACGATCTCGACCATGAAACTCATCCTCGCCGGCGCGACCGGACAGATCGGACGCATGCTGTTGCGCGATTTGGCAGGCGAGCGCGACGCATCGCACGAACTCATCATGCTCACGCGTGCGACAAAATCGCTCCCGGCGGAAACTCGGCTTCCCGGCGTCCGCGTGATTACATGGGACGCCCGTTCACTCGGCCCTTGGGCCGACGAAATCGATGGCGCGGATGCCGTGATCAATCTCGCCGGGCGTTCCGTTAATTGCCGCCACACGAAAACCAATCTCGCGGAGATGCTTTCGTCCCGCGTCGAGTCCACACGCGTCATCGGCGAAGCGATCGCGCGCGCAAAACAACCTCCGCGTGTGTGGCTGCAAATGAGCACCGCCACGATCTACGCGCATCGTTTCGACGCCCCCAACGACGATATGACGGGCATTCTCGGCGGCTCGGAGCCCGATGCGCCTCGTTATTGGGACAAATCCATCGAGATCGCCCGCGCTTGGGAAGAAACGCTTTTCGCCTCCCCCACACCACGCACACGCAAGGTCGCCCTGCGCGCCGCCATGGTCATGAGTCCCGATCGTAGTGGAGTTTTCGATACACTTGCCCGACTCGCGCAACGCGGACTCGGCGGTGCGCACGGCTCGGGACGCCAATACGTGTCGTGGATTCATGAATACGACTTCGTAGCCGCCATCCGTTTCCTGCTCGCACACGAAGAACTTTCCGGCCCGGTGAATCTCTCTTCGCCCGAGCCACTCACGAATCATGCGTTTCAACAAATCCTGCGCCACGCACTCCTCGCGCCGTTCGGTCTCCGCTCGCCCGAGTGGTTATTAAAAATCGGTGCATTTTTCCTGCGCACCGATGTCGAACTGCTCCTGAAAAGTCGTCGTGTGATTCCTCGCCGCCTGCTCGAAGCCGGTTTCCGTTTTCGCTATCCCGACTGGCCCTCCGCTGCGATCGCACTCGCCTCGCGTCGCGCGGTTTCCAAATAACCCATGCCGGCCACCTTTCCACAGCATCCGCGTGTCCGTTTAAGAAAACCGTCCATCGCGAAGATCGCCGCCTTTCGCGAAGCCAACGCGTCTGCGCCTTTCGCCTACGCCGCCGTGGGGCAAACCCACCTGGACGTCTCACGCGCGCCCGCGCGTTATCAACTCGATCACAATCGCCATCTGCTCGGCCACGGGGATATCGTCTGGCGCCGCGCGTGCGATGCGCTGCGTGATTGGCGGATGTTTCCGTCCGCATGGGCCACCATCGCACCCACCGATGCCCCCATCGTCCCGGGCCTCACCTTGACGATGCTCGCTCGAGGATACGGCTGCTGGTGGCTCAATGCTTGTCGCATCGTTTACGTGATCGATACCACATCGACGAACGATCGCATGCGTCGTTTTGGTTTCGCCTACGGCACGCTGCCCGCGCACGTCGAAGAAGGCGAAGAACGTTTTCTCATCGAGATGCTCGATGACGGTTCAGTGTGGTACGATTTGCGCGCGTTTTCGCGTCCACGTTTCTGGCCCGTCCGGCTCGCGACGCCGCTCGCTCGACGTCTTCAGCACCGTTTCATCCGCGCATCGCAGCAAGCCTTGCACTCCGCGGTTCACACACGCGCTGCTTAGTGTCCGATGTGCGTTTTCGCGAAGCGCCTGCGCAACTTCGAGGTTCACACCAGGCTGGCATTGCACACGCTGTCATCATCAGCGCGCGCTGCGCCGATTGCTTTCATCATGAAGACACGTCGCGAAATCGTCGAAAACTGGCTGCCTCGCTACACCGGCGTTCCGCTCAAGGAATTCGGTGACCACATTTTGCTCACGAACTTTCAGTTGTACGTGAAGCTCTTTGCGAAATGGCATGGCGTGCGTGTGCGTGGACGCGATCGCGCGATGCCCAACGCGACCAAAGGTCGCATCACGATCATCAACTTCGGCATGGGCAGCGCCAACGCGGCGACGGTCATGGATCTGCTCAGCGCGATTCACCCCAAGGCCGTGCTCTTCCTCGGCAAATGCGGCGGCATCAAACATCGCGCCGAGATCGGCGACCTCATCCTCCCCATCGCCGCCATCCGCGGTGAAGGCACGAGCAACGACTACATGCCGCCCGAAGTCCCCGCGCTGCCTTCGTTCGCGCTACAGAAAGCGATCTCCACGTCGATCCGCGACTTCTCGCGCGATTACTGGACCGGCACCGTGTACACCACCAACCGCCGCGTGTGGGAACATGACGACGAGTTCAAAGCCTATCTCCAACGCGTGCACGCCATGTGCATCGACATGGAAACGGCCACCATCTTCACCGCCGGTTTCTACAACGAGCTCACCACCGGCGCGCTCCTCCTCGTGAGCGATCAGCCGATGACCCCCGAAGGCGTGAAAACCGAATACAGCGACCGCGTCGTCAACGCCGCCTACGTCGAAGACCATCTCAAGATCGGCATCGCCTCGCTCAAGCAGCTCATCAACCAGGGACTCACGCTCAAGCACCTGAAGTTCTGAGAGCGCGGTCGCAGACACGGCGCGCCGCTCGATCGTTCAGGCTCTTCGCCGCGCGAGTTTTTCGCGGATGTGATCCACGCGCAGCAGTGTATCCGTGAATCGGATACGCAGCGACCATCTCAGTCCGCGCAGCCAGCCTTCCGGCCAGTGCGGCTTTCGCGCGCGGATGGCGAGCAAGCGGTCGATCACGTAATTAAACTGCCGTTCCTCCGCGAACCACTGCAGCCAGGCTTCGCGGGCCAAGCGGCCCTTCTCCACGGCTTCGGTTTCGCGGTCAGCCAAAATCTCCCACAAGCGTCCGGCGTCGCGCTCCGGGATTTGGATGCAGAACTCGCCCCAACGCGGCCCTTCGGGATACACGTAGCCGTCCGCCAGCACTACGGGACAAACGCCGAGCTGCATCATTTCGAAGAGCCGGATCGAGGGCTTGCGCAGGCCGCGTGGACAGATCCCGAAATATGCGTCGCGCGCAGATTCTATATAACGCTTCAGCGCGTGCTCACGTTCTTCGCCGGTTGTCTTCCAATGATCGTATGCGCCGGTGTCTTCGATCAGCGCGCGTTTGCCCTGCCATACTTGTGGCAATCGCAGGATTGTTTTCCGCACAGGATGACTGTCGCGCCCTAAAAACGAGAATAGCCAAGGACGCTCCGCGGCGGGCAGCGGAAGTTGAGGCGAGACGAGCGGGTTCGTGTGATGCGGCGGCCAATACAGTCCCGCGCGATAGCGTCCCGCTCCCAATCGCAATCGCGGCGTCTCCGTGTAGATGCCCGGCAGCAATCCGTACGGTTCGTGCCAGTGGTAAACGGTGAAACAATCCTCCGGGCGCTGCTTCGGAAGCGGATTGTCGCGCAGGCTTCGATAATGGCCGCCGGACTCCAGATCCGTGAAGATCACCAGTTCAGCTTCCGCGGGATTTTCCGTGAGTTCATGCAAACGCGGCTGCGATCGCGCATGCAGGGCGCGCAAGGCCGGGCCGTCCTGTTGTCCTACCTTCGCTAGGCTGATGATGGCGACCCTCATTCGGGTGCACGCTGGCCGCCGCCACGAAGTCCCGCAAGACCGTCATTCCCCAAACTTGCGTTCGAGTGTGCTCGCACCCATGCCGATCCGTTTTCTTCATTCGTCTCGTGTCGTCTCCAGCCAACCGCCGTTTTCGCCGCCCGCGCTCCTTTCGCCTTTGGATCGCGTATGTCTGCGCGGCCAAAATCCTGGCGATCGTTCTTCTTGCGCTGCAGCACACGGCAGCGGCGGTGATCTTGTTTTTTAGCCCATCGCCTTGGTTGATCTGGCAATTTCTCGTGCCGACTTCCCGCGGCTTCGGTCCGTCGATCTGCCGTTTCCGCACCGATCGACGCGAGGTCTGGCTGACCATCGACGACGGTCCGGATCCCGCCACGACGCCCCGCGTGCTCGATTTGCTCGACCGCTACCACGCCCGCGCGACCTTCTTTGTGATCGGCGAAAAAGTTGCACGGCATCCCGAGCTCATCCGCGAAATTGTTCAACGCGGACACACCGTCGGGAATCACACGCATACGCATCCGCAGGGGAATTTTTGGAACGCCGATGATGCGCGCACGCGCGACGAAATCCTCCGCTGCGCCGCCGCGCTCGAAGCCGCCGGCGCTCCACCCACGCGCTGGTTTCGCCCGCCGGGGGGACTCAAAAGTCTCGCGCTTCATCGAAATCTCGCCGCTCTCGACCGCGAACTCGTGCTCTGGAGCGCGCGCGGTTACGACACGCAGGTACGCGAGCCCAGCCGCGCCGTGCGGCGTATCCAAAAACGCACGACACCCGGCGCGATCATTCTTCTTCACGAAAGTGGTCCGCGGAACTCGCCGCGCTTGGACGTGATCGCGCAGCTTCTCGAATACCTGCGCGCCGACGGTTACACGTGCGTGATCCCGTCCGAAGAGAGTTTAATCCGGCGCTAAAAACCGATTCGCGCTCGACGCGACTCGCGACGACCCCAGAGTGGCACCCCGCATGTCCGGACACGCCCGCCCCCCAGAATTTCCGCCCGCTCCTCGCTCCTTTTTCCATGCTCTGTTTTGCTTCGCAGCGCTGCTGACTTTCGCCGGCTGCAGTTCCAATCAATCGGAGAACGGCAACTCCGGGAACTCCTCGCAACTTTCGCGTCCCACGCGTCCGCAAAACGCCGTCGCGCAATCGCCGATTCAGCCCGCTTCGCCGTCGCCCGTGCAGCCCGCGCAAACCGGCGTGATGCTCGGCATCGACGTGCTCGCCGCGCAAAATTTCGCGCCCATCGCCGGCAAACGCGTCGGCGTTCTCACGCATCCGGCCGGCGTCAACCGCCACGGCGTCAGCACCGTCGATGTGCTTTTTAAGGCCCCCAATGTTCAGCTCGTCGCGTTGTTCGGTCCCGAGCACGGCATCTACGGCAACACGCCCGCGTCGATCAACATCGCCGACTCCGTCGACAAACGCACCGGCCTGCCCGCGTATTCGTTGTACGGAAAAAATCGTCGCCCGACCAAGGAGCAGCTCGCCGGCCTCGATGCGCTGCTCATCGACATGCAGGATATCGGCGTGCGTTCGTACACCTACTCCGTGTGCATGAAGTACGCGATCGAAGCCTGCTTCGAACATGGCGTCGAAGTGATCGTGCTCGATCGGCCCAATCCGCTCGGCGGCCTCAAGGTCGATGGCCCGATGCTCGACCGCCAGTTTTTCAGCGGTGTGGGCCAATACGAGATGCCCTACGTGCACGGCCTGACCATGGGCGAACTCGCGCGCATGGCCGCGGGCACGCCCGGCGCGCTCGAGATAAGCGAAGCCGTCCGCCTGCGCGGCAAACTCACCGTCATTCCAATGCAAGGCTGGCGCCGCTCCATGCGCTGGCCGGAAACGGGTCTGCGCTTTGTCCCTACGTCGCCCAACATCCCGGATTTTGCCGCCTGCGTCGGCTACGCGATGACGGGGCTCGGCTGCCAGATCGGCGGGTTTTCTCACGGCATCGGCACGCAATATCCGTTCCGCGGCGTTTCGACGAAACTGCGTTCCGTCGATCAACTGCACAAGGATCTCGTCGCGCTGCGCCTGCCCGGACTTTCGTTCAAACGCGTTTCCCTCACCTCGCCCACCGGCGCCGCCATGGGCATCGGCATCTACGTCGAAGTGAGCGATTGGGACGACTGGAATCCCACCGAGCTGAGCTTCCACCTCATGCGTCTCGCCGCGCACTATAACGCCAAAAACCCTTTCGCCGCCGCCTCGGCGGACGCCGCGCTGCTCTTCAACAAACACACCGGCTCGCTCGAATGGTGGAACGCGCTCAAACGCGACGGCGCCCGCGTGGACGTCGAAGGCTTTTTCCGCAAATGGAAACGCGAGGCCCACGCCTTCCAGCAAAACAGCCGCCGTTTCTGGCTGTACAACTGAGGCTTCGCGCGCGATTGGCGCCGGACTTTCTGTTCGCTATCGCTTTTTTTCCGACCACCCGCACGCTGCGCACGCCATGAGCAGCAGCGTAGCGACTGATTCCCTCGTCGATTGGGTTTCCCGCGCGGTGGGCAACCTCGAAAATCGTCCCTCGTGGGACGACTATTTCATGGCCACCGCCCTCCTGCTGTCCACGCGTTCTCCGTGCGAACGCCTCCACGTCGGCTGCGTCATCGTCAGCGGCGGCGATCGCAAAAACCGCATCGTGGCTGCCGGCTACAACGGCTTTCTCCCCGGCACGCCCCATGTATCGCGCGTGCGCGATGGGCACGAACAAGCGACCGTCCACGCCGAACAAAACGCCATCGCCGACGCCGCCCGTCGCGGCAGCCCGGTCGAAGGCTGCATCGCGTACGTGACTCATTTCCCCTGCATCAATTGCGCGAAGATTCTGGCCGCCTCCGGCATTGCGGAAATCCGTTATCGGTCCGATTATCACAACGATCCGCTGGTCGCTCCGTTGCTGGCAGACGCCGGCATCCAGGTGACCCGCCTCGATTGAACGATGCGCGAACCGTCTCATCTGCCCTCCGCCCTCGCCGGGGCGCTGCTCCTCGCACATCCCGGGTTGAAGGACGCCAACTTCCGGCGCTCCGTGGTGCTGCTTTCCGCCCACGATGAAAAAGGTGCCATGGGCATCATCCTCAATCGTCCGCTGCATAAACGCCTCGGCCAGCTCGACGCCCAGTTCGCGCTCAGCCCCCTCGCCAACGTACCGCTTTTTCACGGCGGTCCGGTCGACACGGATCGTTTGCTGCTCTGCGCCTGGCGCTTCCACACCGACGGCAGCGGCTTCCAACTGCTCTTCGGCATAGATCCGCTAAAAGCCGAAGAAATCCTCGCCGAAGGCGGCCTGCATCTTCGCGCCTTCCTCGGTTATTCCGGCTGGTCCGCCGGACAGTTGGAAAACGAGCTCGCCCAGCACACCTGGGTCATCAGCCCGCTCATGGCGCCGACGCTCGATCTCGATCAGGACGAATCTCTTTGGCGCACCATCCTCAGCGGCATCAATCCGCAGTGGAAACTCCTCGCCGGTGAACCCGACGATCCTGAGCGCAACTGACGCCGATGTGCGCAGGTTGCATCGACTTGGGCACGCCCTTCGCCGCCGCGTGCGTCACTTCACAAGATTCCGTTTGACAGTGTCTCCCCCGGACGGTGTTTTCAGCCCTTTTATGAAAGTTGTCTCCTCCATCAAATCCGCGAAGAAGCGTCACCCGGCGTGCCAAGTCGTCCGTCGCCGTGGCAAGATCTACGTGATCAACAAAGTCGAGCCCCGCTACAAAGCGCGTCAGGGCTGATTTTCTAACCTCTTTCTTTTCCAACCGTGAAAGCCGAAGGCCATCCCACTCTCAATAACGTTTGCTTCCTCGACGTCGGTACCGGCAAACGCTTCCTCACCAAGTCCACCATGAAGTCGGCTCGTAAAGAGAAGATCGACGGTCAGGACTACTACGTTGTCGTCCGCGACGTGACCATGGATTCGCACCCGGCCTACACCGGCGAAAAGCGCCTGGTCGACACCGCCGGCCGCGTCGAGAAATTCACCACGAAGTTCAAGCGCGCCCGCTCCGCCAAATAAGGCAAAGAGACAACTTCCCCGCTTTCGAAGCCCTCCCCTTCCACGGGAGGGCTTTTTTACGACCTCCTCGCGTCCTTGAGCGCTCTCGGCAGTTGCCAATTCAGGCTTTCATGCCCACCTCTTACGCCCTCTATCGCCGTGCCAGATCCCGTCGCCGTCAATTCCATGTTTGCCCGCATCGCGCGTCGCTACGACGTCGCGAACCACTTGCTGAGTGGCTGCTTGGATTTCGGCTGGCGCCGCAAACTCGTCGCCGCCGTGCGCCGCGCCTCGCCGCAGGACATTCTCGATCTCGCCACCGGCAGCGGCGACGTCGCGTTCGCGCTGAGCGATAAACTTCCGCCCACCGTCAGCATCCTCGGCATGGATTTCTGCCAACCGATGCTCGACGAAGCGGAGATAAAAAAACGCCAGAGCCGCCGCTTCGACAACGTCGCTTTCCGCCAAGGCGACGCCCTCGCGCTTGCTTTGCTCGACGCGAGTCTCGATGCGATCACGATTTCCTTTGGCCTGCGCAACTTCGCGGATCGCCACCGCGCCTTGACCGAGATGCACCGCACGCTTCGTCCCGGCGGACATCTTTTTATCCTCGAGTTTTCGCAGCCGTACCGCTGGTTCCGACCTTTCTACTTTTTCTATCTGCGCCGCATCCTTCCCTGGATCGCGGGCGCGATCACCGGCGATCGCGCCGCGTACGAATACCTCAACCAGACGATCCAACAATTCCCGGATCGCGCGGGCCTCTCGAAAGAAATCCTCGCCGCCGGTTTCTCCTCCGTAAAAGCGCGCGGGCTCACCTTCGGCAGCGTTGCTCTGCACGAAGCGGTCAAATAACCGCCGTCGCTGCGACGCCAGTCACAGCGCACTCAACTTTTCGGAATCAGCGGCGTTTCCCATCGGGAGGCGTGTACCCACGTCGCCTCAAATCCTGGCACGTCGATGAGGATGCGCGGCGCTTTATCACCGGCCACTCCATCGATCTTCACAAACCAGTTTCCTTCCCGGCGACTGAACGTCAGCGTCAACGCTCCCCAAGCCGTCGCCGTCGGCCCGAAGAAGAAATGCTCGCTGTTCTCGAACCACGCCGCGGGCAGTCCTGCGCCAACGACCAGATTGTCGGCTTCTTCCCGCAAAAACAGCGCGCGCATCATCAGCACCCATTCCGCGGCCGCCCACGCGTGCTGACCATCGCCCATGCATCCGCCGCCCGTCCGCGGATGAATCGCCTCGGGCCAATGTCCCGTCGGCGACGCCAGTCGTGCGACCGATTCTATCAGCTCCAGATAACGCGGATCGCCCTGACGCAAAAAGGTCTGGGCCAGCGCGAGCGTGAGATAGGCGTTCACCCCCGAATGAATGATGTCCTGGAAAAATCCGCCCGCGTGCCGGCAGTTTTTCCAAAGCCAGTCCGCCGTGAGTTGGAAGTTGCGCGGCCCCACTTCGTCGAGCTGCAAGGGATAATCCGCCACCAACGAACCGATCGCACCCGCATCCATGCGCCGATAAGGCGACGCCGGTAGTCCCTGCGCGGATACAGAATTCGGAATCGCCGAAAGGCTGTTGCGCACATCGCGCCAGAAAATCTCCGCCTCCTGCATGTGATGCACCGCGTGTTCCGTGTCTCCACGTCGCTGATACATTGCCGAAAGCGCTTTGAGTCCACCGATGCCCCAGAAGTCGTCCCAATAATAATAATCGTTCGGCCCCAAATGCTCCGCGCTAAAACCCGGCGGCAACAATCCCGAGTGACGTCCTCCACGCGATTTCATGCGTTTGCGCGCGATCCATTGCCCGCCGCGCTCGAGCGCATTCATCAGCGCCTTCGACACCAATGCACCCGACGCACGCTCCAGTTTGTCCGCGATCCAAAGCACCTGCCCGTTCGCATCCCATTCACCTTCCTGCGAATGAAAATAACCGTCCGAACGCTGACGCAGCGGGAAACGCTCCAGCGCATGACGTGCGCGATCGTGGAGATTTGCCGCGATCAGCGCATTCATGATCAAACACGCATCTCGAAACCAAAAACGGCGGTAGGTGTAGGGGCCGGGATAAATTTCTCCCGGCGAGAGCAACACGAGCGTGCGCAACGCCGTCTCGTACAAACGCACCCAATCTCGTTGCGGCACGTCGAGTCGCGGCGTCGCCGCCAATGCATCGCTCCACGCGATCACCTGCGGCATCGGCTCCTTCGGCCGCACCAACGCCATCGTCGCGCCGACGGATTGTAGTTCTCCCGTGGATACAGGAAACACCGCCGCCGCCGTGGCGAGACCCGACGAACATTTGATGCGCCCGACCGTCGGATCGGCTGGCAGATTGTCGGCCAGTTGCGTCCCGACATCGCCCTGTTGAAAATTCGAGAACACCCAGTCCTGCGGTGGCGAAGACAACTTGAGCGGCACGTTCGACCCCACGGCCAGCCGTCCATCGTCCGTGCGATGAATTTCGTCGATGAAACTCACGCCCTCTGGATTCGCCGGACGCACGGCAAGTACCAGCCGTCCCGGTCGCGTTGTCTCGACTTGCGCCTCGAGTTTTAGTTCGGGTCCACCTTCCGCCGACTCCACCCACGCCCGCGTGGTCAGGGCTACGTCCGCGCGTAGCGTGCGCGTGATGACTTCCAAACCGCGATCGAACGAAAGCTCCTGTTCACCGTCTTTGATGCGCGAGGGATAAAGCGGTTCGCCTTCGTCTGGATAAAACCACCAGTCGAGCGACCAGCGATCTTCGCGCGGCGTCACCAGTCCACGTGGATCCACGACCGGAAATGTATTCATTCCGGGGATACCGATCGCGGTCCAGTTGCGATGCGTGAGATTGACGTGACTGAAGGAAAACGCGCGCGGCAAAAACGAATCGTCGCCCGGGTCAAACTGCCGCGCCACCCAGTACGGCCACACCCAGTCGAGATTGTTTTGGATGACCTTCGTGTTGATCAGTCCGCGTGCATGAAAAACCACGCCGGCGCGAATCAGCTCGATGGGTTCCTGCACTTCCGACGGCTGCGAAAACTGCCGCATCCGCGCGAGGAACTCGAAGGGATCGATGAATCCCCGCGAGCGCGCGGCGCGTCGCAACAAGTACCGCCAGGGAAGCCATGAACGCATGAGAAAAAAGATTTTGAGAGCGCTAAGATTCTGGCGTCGGCCTCGCGATCGACTGCTGGCGTCCCCGATCGCCGCGCAGGTCAAGAGTCCAATTTAGCCGTAAGATCGGCGATGGCGGTATTCACTCGTTGCCACGCGGTGTTCAGCTCCGCCTTCACCGAATTCCACGTTTCTTCAGAGGCGTTGCCCAGCGCTTCGATCTTTTGATCGAGCACCGCGCGCGCATTGCGCAGCTCCGTCAAGGCCGCGTCGACCGAAGGCCGCATGTCTTCAACAACCGATTCCTTCTTCGCGGACCATTGTTCGATCGTGGCATCGAGCGAACGTTCTGCCGCCGCCATACGCTCGCGCACCGCCGCTCGTTGCGCGTAGGTGGCCTCGCGCGATTTTTCCCACGCTTCCGCGAGCGAAGCGCGGATATCTGTAGCCGCGCCGTGGATACGCTCGCCGACCGTCACGCGCGGCTTGATCGCCGATGGCGCGGGAACCGTATTCGGCCCGGTTTGGTCAGGCGGAGCGGCGTGGGTGCGCTCTTTGCAACCGTTGAAAACAAGCGCGGAAAACACGATCAGGAGCAGATGACGAGAGGGGTTAATTTTCATGAGAGGAAATTTTTCCGAAGTGACAGAGACGTGGTTTGCCAGCGGCGTGCCAACGGATCGCCGCTATCGCAGGGGCTTGCGCGCGAATGAATTGCGGCCCCCTCAGCGTTACGCGTTTTCGGCGCAGGCGCAAATTGCACGCCTTCAATTTCAGCGCGGTTGCATTCTGCGCGCGCCAAAAACTCACGCGACCGGCAGCGTCACCCAAAACGATGCGCCGTGACCCGGCTCGGATTTGCAATCGAGCGTGCCACCCATCGTCTGGATCAAATCGCGCGCGATCGAAAGACCGAGACCTGTGCTCGATTCGCCCGCAGTGGGACGCGCGCTGAGGCGTTTGTAAGGTTTGAACAAATCCTTCAGGTCCGCGGCGGTGAGACCGGGTCCTTGATCGTCCACGGTCACCCGCAGGAAGTTCATCGATTGCTCGTCGGGCCCCACGCGAATGGTCACATGCGCACCCGGCGGCGAGAACTTGATGGCGTTGGAAACGATGTTGCCGAGCACTTGGCCGAGGCCGTGGTAATCGGCGACCACCGGCGGCAACTCGTCGAGATTACTGAGGCATGTGACCGTCTGCTTCTTCGCGTGCGCGCTCGCGAGGTTGATACGCATCACTTGAGTGAGCACTTCGCCGAGATCGACCGGCTCGACTTGCAGCTGACTCAAACGCGCTTCTGCCGCATCGCGCTCGAGCCGGCTTTGGATGAATTTCAGCAGGCCATTGCACGATTCCAAAATCGTATCGACCAACTCGCCGCGCGGATCGTCGCCGCCCACGCCTTGATCGCGCAGCATGTATGCGCTGAAGCGGATCGACGAAATAGGATTCTTCAAATCGTGCGCCACCGCACTCATGAGTTCGTTCTTCTGCTGAATGATGCGCTCCAATTCGTCGCGCGTGCGCTTGAGATCCACATGCGTGCGCACACGTGCGAGCAGCTCCGCCGTGTTGAAGGGTTTGTTGACGAAATCCACCGCTCCTTCGGTGAGCGCCTTGGCCGCGAGTTCCGATTCGTTGGCCGCGGTGAGGAAGATCACCGGCAAGTGCAGCATGCGCGGGTCTTTTTTGATGCGTCGGCAAACTTCGAGTCCGTCCATGCCGGGCATCATCAAATCGAGCAGCACAAGATCGGGCAGACGCGCCGCCAGACGCTCCAACGCCGCTTCGCCGCTCGTGGCAAAGAGCACTTCGTATCCTTTTCGCGACAGGATCGAGCCGACGAGTTGAACATTGCGCGGCAAGTCATCCACAACCAGGACGACGCCACCATAGCCGGTGGTGGTGCGGATCATAAGGATTCCGCGCCTCCTGCCAGACGAGCGATCTCGGCAACCAACGTGGGGAACTTTTTCATCGTCTTCTCCTGTGCATGGATGTCGATCGTCTCAACTTCCGCGAGCAGTTTCCGTGCATATTCGCTGAGAGGTGCACACTGCTCGCATTCAGCTTCATCGAGTAGATTGCGCGCGAAGCTCTCCATTTCGCGCATGCCCATCGATTTTGAGAGACGCGGCCAAGTATCGGTTTCAAGCGCGCGCAATCGTTTCACCAGCTCCCGCCAAGAGCCAGCAACCATCGGCGGCGCGGCTTCCGAAGAAACGACCAAGGGAGATGTCGTACCGCGCGTGCGCGGCACCACGGGCAGCAACTCCTCCAACGTCGCATACAACGCGTCACGCGTGATCGGCTTGCGCATGAAGCCTTCAAATTGGTCGCGCAGCGCGTCTTCTTCCGCGGGCGAGCTCGACGCGCTGATGGCGACCACGGGAATCGTCGCCGTGGCTTCGTCTTCCTTGATCTTTCGTCGCGCGGTGTCGCCATCCATGTCCGGCATGCGCAGATCCATGAACACGAGATCCGGCTGAAATTTCTTGGCCATCGCCACACCTTCTTCGCCGGTGCTCGCGTACAACAAACGGTGTTTCGTGCCTTCGAAATACCCCTGCATCAGATCCCGATTGATCGACAGATCGTCCACGACCAAGAGCAGGCTCGGACGCAAGCGATCGAGATCCTTGGACGCCGCAATCGACTCCTCGTCATCCGGCATTTCCGACGAAAGCGGCACGCGTGGAAACTCGAAGGAAAAAACCGAGCCTTTCCCCACTTCACTCTCTAAGCTGAGCTTGCCGCCCAATAGCCCCGTAAGGCGTCGCGTGATGCCGAGTCCGAGCCCCGTGCCGGCGTACGGGCTTTCCGTCGCGCGCACCTGGCGGAACGGTTCGAAGATCAATTCGTGGTGCTCGGGCGCGATGCCGATGCCTGTATCCGAAATTTGGATATACAGTGTGAGCGTTGTCTCGTCGCCTTCCGTGAGCCGGCTCCATGCGCGCACTTTCACGAAACCTTGCGGTGTGAACTTCAGCGCGTTGCCAACGACATTAAACAAAATCTGCCTCAAGCGCACCGCGTCGAACGAGATCGATGGCGGCACGCTTTCATCGACGTCGAAGCTCAGATCGAGCCCGCGTTCCTCGGCCTGATGTTCAAAGATCGTGGCGATGTTTCCAAACACCGCGCGCAGCGACATCGGTTTAAAACTCAGATCGAGACGCCCCGCTTCGATCTTTGAGAGGTCGAGGATGTCGTTGATCATCGAGAGCAACGCCTTGCCGCTCGTGTTGATCGCATCGACGTACTGAATCTGTTTCGGCGTGGTCGCGATGCCGCGCAGGAGTTCCGCAAAACCCAACACGGCGTTCATGGGTGTGCGGATTTCGTGACTCATGTTCGCCAGAAACTCGCTCTTTTCGCGATCGGATTGCTCCGCTTGTTCTTTGGCGCGCAACAATTCGGCCTCGCGTTTCAAAGCGATGAGTGCGCGCCTCATCAGCGTGAACGAGTTGGCGCCGAGGACGAGGGCCATGCCGCCCGAAAGCACGATCATCAACGCGGTCGTCCACAGCTCGCGTCGCATGATGTTTTCGCGATGTTCGAGAAGCGCCGTTTCTTCGGCATGAATCACGCGCACGAGCGCATCGATCTCGGCCATTTGCCGCAGGCCGACCACCCCCACTTGCCGATCTTCCCCGCCGCCGTATTCCTCCACGCTCGCGCGCAAAGTCGCCAGACGCGCCTCGACCAGTCGCGACAATTGCAAGCTTCGCTCGCGCTGACGGGGACTGGTTTCGACCAATTTTTCCAGCGCGGTTAAATGACTCCGCACCGCCGCTTCCGACGAAAAATACGAATCGCGGTAGATCGACGCGCCACTGATGAGAAACGCGCGTTGATCGAGCTCCGCGTCTTTGATCAACGACGCCGCGCGACTCGTCGCTTCGAGCACGCGATACGTTTCATTGACCCACGTGAGTCGTTCATACGCGCGCCATCCCGCCCGCGAGCCGGTGATGATGGACAGCACCAACAGCACCGCAGCCGCTGCCAGCAATCCCGCATGCCAGTAACGAAGAATGGTCTTTTTCATGGAACGGCCTGGCCCTGCCAGCGTTGGCACAGTACGCGCCGCTCCAGACCGGTTCCACTTCATTCTGCGCGGTTAAGATCATAATCGGTCGCGCCCGCCGTACCCGTCGTCGGGCGTATCGGGAACAACCGCTCCGTGTCCTAGACTGTTTCCGCGCGCTGATTCACGCCGCGCGCGAACCAACCACCGGTGGCGACTTTGGAGAGACGCTGATCGACATTTCCAGCGAGACGCACCAGATCGCCAAAAATATCCGCGACGCGATCTTCGCCGATGACTTTCGCGAACTGCCGCGCCGTGCCATAACCCGCGATCTGGTAGTGCGCGACGCGTTGGGCATTTGCGATCAACGCCGCATCGATCACGTAAGGATCGCCATATTTCGCAACGGTCTCGCGCGCTTCGCGGATCAATCCGCGCATGGCTTCACAAGTGACGCCGGTCGGCTCGACATTGAGGTGCGTGCAGGCGTGCTCGAGCCAGCTGATGTTCGCGTCGGTGAGTTCGATCGCGTCGGTGAGCTCCTTGCGGAGCTCTTCATCGGTGGCGCTTTCCAGCATCGTCGGCAGGATGCCGCGATACTGTGTCTCGGCGTTGTGGAGATCGCGCGTCTGCTCGATGAGGAGATCGCGGAGAGAATTAAGCGCGGAGGAAGGCATGGGTGGAATGGGGTTGAAGGGAAGAAACCGGACTATCAGGCCATTGCGAAAGCCGCCGTGGCTGCGACTGCTACGGGGCTCTCACGAGGGCGCGGACGGGCCGCGACAGCGTTTAGATTCAATTCTAAACCGATCCACTCGCGGGCCCACGCGCGCAAATAATGCGAGGTTTGGGTAAGGCCGAGTTGCGTGGCCGAGGTCGCGAGCGACATGCAATGCATTTCCAAGTACCTCGCGGAGCGGCGAAGCATGCCGATCACGCCGGCCACATCGAGGCGCCGGCCGCCGGCGGCGTCCATGAGCGCGCCTTTCAGCAGCGGATCTGCGGGCGTGCCACCTTTCGGCTCTTGGATGCGCGCGCGACGCAGCAGATCCTCGATCGGGTCAAATCCCGAGCAGTTGATCTGAGCGATCAAACCCGCGAGCGACGCGAGGTCCTGCGACTCAAGTTCCATGGCCAGACGGGCGACGTTTTTTTCCAAAACAAGCGCGCTCGCATGCAGCGAACGCAGGTCGTGAGCGATCAGTTTTAGAAGCGTGTTTTCGCGGGTCATGATTGGTTTGTTTTAGGTTTTATAAGAAAATTCGGCGTCCAATTCGCACTGGCTGTGCCAACTCACCCCAAGCCGCTTTTCGCTGTATTAAGCTTCTGAATACAAAGGGATTATTTCTCGCAAAAAACTCCCCGGCGTCCGCGTGCTCAGGCGCGACTGCATCTTGCACAGAGGCTCGCGAAGCGCCGGTTGCGTTTTGCACGCGATCCACTTGCGTGAACGGGATGCGCACTCGGTTTCCGTCGGGTTTCCTCGCGTAATGGGATTATGGCAGGCTTCGTGCGCAAACGGCGCTATGACTTCTCCCGTTTCTCCCGCCATTCGCCGCCGGCGCATCGCCATCGTCGCCTTGGGCATCGGCATCGCCATCGCATTTGTCACCGCGACGCATCTCGGCGGCGGCGATCGTTGGAAAGCAATGGTCGAAAATCTGTCGGAGCCGTGGCTGCTGCTTTGCTTTGCGCTGCTTCCGCTCACGGGTTTTCCGCTGACGTTGTTGCTCCTCGCGGTGGGCGCACGCTTCGGCGTGATGAACGGTCTCTGCCTCACCGCCGCGATGACGGCGGTTCACCTGGTGCTAAGCTACCCGGTCGCCAAATGGGTGCGACGGCCCGTGACCTCACTGCTCGCCAAAGCAGGCTGGACGCTCCCGGAACTCGACCGTCGCACCACCTGGCCTTTCTCCGTGTGGGTCGCGCTCGCGCCGGGCCTTTCGTACACATTAAAAAACTACGCCGTTCCTCTCGCGGGCACATCGTTCGGCGTGTACTTCGCGACGTTTCTTCCGATCCATCTCGCGACCTCCACCCTCGGGCTGATGCTCGGCGGAGCGACCATGCATCTTTCCTGGTCCGTCGGCATCGGGATCGCGATCTACGCACTCGTCGTGGCGCTCGTTACCCACTGGCTGGCGATCCGATTTAAGGAGCATCACCGTCAAATCGCGAAGGAGCATAAAACGCTTCCGCAAGAACTGCCCTCGCCTTCCGCGTAACGCGTTTAGGTGCGCGAGACGCCGCCCACCGCTCAAGCGTGCTCCGCGGCCCCGCCCGCAGGAGCGCTGACGGACAGCGGCGTCGCCAATGCGTCCGCGCGGGTGACCTCTTTCGACGCCGCTTCCGCGATCAACCGCAGATCAGCAGCAACCGGCAGATGATCCGACGCCATGCGCGTGAGATGATCCTCCAACACCTTCACGCCGCACACTTCGAAATGGGACGACACAAAAATGTGATCGATGCGCCGCAGCGGCCAGCGCGCGGGAAATGTTCGCCGCGCCAAATGTCCCGGAGCACACGCTTGCACGTCGCGCATCATCGTCGCGAGCCGGCGATATTCGCGTGAGCCCGGCGGGAAATTCATATCACCGCAAAGGATCACCGGCTGATCCGTGCCGATGCCGCCGAGCCATTCGGGTTCGAGCAAGTGCGCGATTTGCGCCGCCTGTTCCGCCGAGCCCAAACCGAGATGCGTGGACAACAACTGCACTTCTCGCCCGAGCCACGGCAAGGTCACCCACATCGCTTCGCGCGGCTCGCCCCGTGTGCGTCCTCCGCGCGGCAATACCGCGCGCCGGATCAAGCGAATCGGTTGGCGCGACAACACGCCGTGTCCGTACTTCGCATGACCCGACGTGACCGCCGGACAGAAATACGCGTACATCTTCAAACGCTCCGCGATCACCGCGAGTTGGTCTTCGCCGCGCGAGCGTTCGTGACCAGAATCGAGTTCCTGCAACGCGACCACATCCGGATCGAGGCGCTCGAGCACACGCGCGATGCGCGTCGGCGAAATGCGTCCGTCGCCTCCGCGGCAACTGTGCACATTGTACGTCACGACGCGCAACGACACCGCTTCCGGCGAGGGCCGACGACGTCGATGACTTCGCAAGATCGCGCCGCTTTCCGATCGACCCAACGCCCGCAGCGCCGCCGCGCGCAAGACCGACGGACGGATGTATTCGTGCGCGCTTTCCGGCAGCCACACATTCGCGGGCAACAGCGCAAACCCCTGCGTCTCTTGCGGCGTCGGGCCGGCATGGGAGCCGTTTTCGTGAGCAAAGGTCCAGCACTCGCCTTTCGTTCCCCAGCCGAGCACGACCAGATCGCCCGCGTGCGGATTGTTGCACAAACGCACCAAATCCTCGGCCACCTCGGCGCGATGATCGCCTTCAAATGGAAGTCCTTCCGGCACATCCGGCAGCGCTTGTGTGCCGCCCGCGTGCAGCCAATCGACGCGTCCGTCTTCGCGACGGATCAACACGCCGCCTACACCATCCGCCACCAGCGCTGCAGCCAGGCGCCGACGCGCGGCTTCGCCGAGTTCGCGTCCAAAATAAATATGGCCCACGGGACCGAGCGCCGCGACCGCAAACTCCTGCGTTTCAAACACGCTGAGTTGTGCTTCCGCGCGATGCATGCGCTCACGTGCCGCCGCGCGCGGACCGCCCGCCCAGTGACCGGCCGAAGGCCGTTGTTGCGGACGCACGCCCGGCGCTGCTTTGACCGCATCCTGCGCGGGCCAATGTTTGCGCACCAACCCTTCGAGTCCACCGGGCACGGCATGCATCAGCGACTTCGCACGCGTCTGTCCGTGGTCGCTATAAATCCAAATTTCATAGTCGCGACGCGCCGAGCGTCGCGCAGCGCGGTGCAGCTCGCGGATCGAGTTATCGATGCCTTTCAGCGTCCAATGCGCAAAAGCCGAGTCCGGTCCGCGCCGATGCGACTGTTCATCGTACCCGAGGAAGTTCACATGCACGATCGGCAGGCCGCGCGTGACATCCACTCGCGCGCCGAGCGTCACGAGTTCGCGCAAACCCACGCACACAAACACACGCGCGAAGAGAAAAAACACTTCGCGCCAGAGATTGCGGCTCTGCCTGAAAACGCCCTGCAACGCATCGCGCAGCCCGATCACGATCTCCAGCAGCAGCAGGCCGATCAGTTTCACGAACACATCGAAGTGCAGAAACATAAACGTGAGCAAAGCGCGCACCTTTCCCGTCCGCCACATGTCGCCGATGCCGATGCTCGCTCCGCAGAAATGACTTTCTTCCTGCGCCGCGCCGCCCGTGTAGATGTTGCTCCACGAGCTGCCGCCTTTCAGAAGTCCGATCGCCTGCGTGCTCAAGTCCGCCTCGATCCGTTTCGCCCAATCCGGATGCATCATCATGCCGATGCCGCCTACACGCTTGTCGAGAAAACTAAACGCCGGCACCGCGCCGCGCACGCCGTAGAATAACTCCGCCTGCACCGCCGGCGTGCTCGACGGCAATCCGGGGTAAAATGTGTGCATGTGATAACCGCGTTTCAGCAGATGCTTCAGAAACGGCATGCGACCGCGCGCCATCGCGCGCTCGAGTTGCACGCGGCTGAGTCCATCGATCTGAATCATCAACAGCCCATGCGCATGCGGGGCGTCCTTGGTCGCGCGCAGGCCAAACCCGCGCATCGCCCATTCATTTCGGCTGAAGCGGCGTCGCCACCGCCACCATGCGGCTTCTAGTCGTGCGAGCATGGCGTATCATCCGCTGGCCAGATGCGTGAGCGGCGAGGTCATGGCTTTGACCGCCGCGCCGACTTTGTCGGCCACGAGTTGGGCTTCGATCGCGAGTCGTTCGCGCGTGCGTTCCCACAAGGTGTGCTCTTCCGTGCGCGGGTCTTCGCGACGATACGCGTCGCGCACTTCGCGATAAAAATCGAGCGCACGCGCCGCCGTCACGCGTCGGTCAAATTCCGCCGCGCGCAATGTCGCGGCTTCGCGCCACGCGTTGTTTTTTTCCGCATCGGCCACCACATCGCGCAGCGCTCGTGCGAAATCGTCCGCGCTCGCATCGGCGTCGAGCAGACGTCCTTCGCGTTGGTCGCGCACGATCTCGCGCGCACCGGTGGCATCGAGCGCGATCACCGAATTTCCCGCAGCCATCGCTTCGGCGAGCACCATCCCTTGGGTTTCACTTTGCGAGGCGAAAGCAAAGACATCCATCGACGCATACGCGTCGTGCAAGGCACTTCCGGTTAGTTTGCCTGCAAAACGTACACGCGCGGCCACGCCGTTTTCCGCAAAGACTTTTTCCATCTCCTCGCGCGACGGGCCTTCGCCCACGACCAACAACCAAGCGTCGGTCTCTTGTTTTAACGTGCGCGCAATCGCGTCCGCGAGATAGGGCAGATTTTTTTCCGGCGCCAGACGACCGACATGACCGATCACACGCGCGTCGCCCGGAAGTTTCCAACGACGACGCCCACGCACGCGATTGCCCGAGGCGAGCGCTCCCGTGTCGATGCCCGTCGGCACCACTTTGATGGGACTGATCACACCTCGCGAAACGAGCAGCGACGCGATGCTTTCGCTCGGCGCGATCACACCATGGCAGCGATTCGCGAAACGCGTGGAGAGCTCGATCACAAACTCCTTCAGTCGCGGCGAGTCGAAGGGCACGTAGTGCGTGTATTGTTCGTACAACGTGTGGTGCGTGAACACCACCGGCGCGCCGGTCACGGCGGCTACGCGAAGCGCGGTGTCGCCGAGCAAAAAGGGATGATGCGCGTGGATCAGATCCGGTTTGAACGCGGCGATGCCATCCATCGTCTCCGCGCTCAGCGGCAGGCTCACCGAAAAATCGCTGCCGTTGAAATTCTGCAGCGCGGGCACGCGGATCACGGAGCGTTCGATGCGCGGCGGTGCGACGCCTTCGGGGAATTCCGGTGCTACTACTCTCACACGCTGCCGAAGACGTCGGTAGTCTTCGAGAAACGTCTGGACGGATTTGGCGACTCCGCCGACGTGCGGAAGAAACGTGTTAGTGAAGAAGCAGATTTTCATGGGCGATATCCTTCCTCATTTCGCGTGCCAGCGGACGTTTCGCGGACGTACGCCGAGGTAATCCATTATAACGCGCCTGCGCTCGGTTGCGATTTGCAGCTTAAAAAAAAGCGCGCTCCCCGCGAAATGCATACTCGGCGCTCACGCGCCTCCCTCGCTACATCCGCCATTTCTCCATCCATTCGGCCGCCATTGCGCGCCGATTACCCCGCCAATCTTCCCCAACCGCTTCGCCATCGCCGCGCGATCTCGCGCGACGGCAATGGCATGCGGACCTACATTAAGCCGGCACGTTTTTCGCCGCCCGCGTCTCGAGCGTATGCGTGACCATGCCGAGACGTTTCCGTTTGCGATAGAGCGTCGCAATATCGATGCCGAGGATGCGCGCGGCTTGATCGAGACTGTCGACCTTCGCGACCACGCGGCGAATGTGTTCTTCCTCCAACCGATCGATCGTCACGAAATGGCCGGGGCGCACCGCCGAGTCCTCGCCTTTGGCGTGATACTCCTCGGGCAAATCCGCGAGTTGGATCTCGTCGCCCGACGCGAGGATGACCGCGCGTTCCACGACGTTGCGCAGTTCGCGGAGATTGCCCGGCCACGCGTAATCCGCGAGCGCCATCGCCGCTTCTTTGGAAAACCTGAGTTTCGTCTGCCCTTTAGCCGTGGCGAAAAAGCGCAGGTAGTTTTCGAGCAACACCGGCAAATCGCCCGGACGATCCACCAGCGCCGGCATTTCGACGGTGATGACTTTGAGACGATAAAACAGATCCTCGCGGAAACGTCCCGCCGCGACTTCTTTCGCGAGATCGCGATTGGTGGCGGCGATCAGCCGCACATCGGCTTTGCGCGTGCGGGTGTCGCCGACACGTTCGTATTCGCGGTCCTGAAGCAGGCGCAGGAGCTTCGGCTGAATCTCCATGGGCACTTCGCCGATTTCATCGAGAAACAACGTGCCGCCTTCCGCCGCCGCGACTTTACCCCACGTGTCTTTGAGGGCGCCCGTGAACGAGCCTTTCACGTGGCCGAACAATTCGCTCTCGAGCAGTTCGCGCGACAAACTCGGACAGTTGATCGTGACGAATGGTTTTTCCGCGCGCGTGCTGCGTTCATGAATCGCGCGGCCGAGGACGGTCTTGCCGGTGCCGCTCGGCCCAAGAATGAGCACCGTCGCCTCCGAAGCCGCCGCGCGAAACGCAACGTCGAAGGCTTTCTTCATCGCCGGCTCATTCGACTCTAGCAGCAGCGCCGGTTGATTCGCCACGCGGCCTTCGAGATCGCGCATGCGCGTTTGCAGACGGCGCTGTTGTTCGATGCGCGCGAGCTTCTGTTTGATATCTTCGGGGATGAAAGGCTTCTGGATGTAATCGTGCGCGCCCCGCCGCATCGCTTCCACCGCCGCTTCCACCGACGTCTGCGCCGTGAAAACGATCACGGGGATGTCGATGCCCATCTCGGGCAGTTTCGGTAAGAAATCCAAGCCGCTCTCGTTTCCCAGCATCACGTCCAGGAACATCGCTTCGATCGGCTCCTCCTCCAAAATGCGCTCTGCCTGTTTTGTGTTGTTCGCGATAAAGGTCTCATGGCCCATCGCGCGGAGCGCGTAGGATGTGGACTTTTGCACGCTCACTTGGTCATCAACGATCAATATGTTCATAGAAAGGTGTGGGTATTGCTGAAACGTTGACGCCAACTCCGTGCCGCGGCGCGATTCGTAGCGCAAATTGCACTCGCGCCGCGCTTTTCTACGATCAGTTGATTTTTAAGTATTTAGTCTCAAGCATCTTGAGAGATATTCCCCGAGAGAGATTTTTTGCATGAGCAATCGGGGTATTGGTGCGAACCTCCTGCATAAATGCAGGCTGCAACTGGTTTTCCGTCCAGCAAGTGCATAATGCATTGCGCGAAGGCCGCATTTTAGCGCGCCCGCGCAAGCCGCGTTACACCAAGCTCATCGGATCGACGTCGAGCACCTGCACCACGTCGTCCGGCCAGGCAAATTCTGCCCGCAGACGGGAGAGGTCTGCCACGACTTTCGTGACCTGCGTGGTAAAATACCACAGCTGCCAGCGATACTCGTCTTTGATCTTTTCGATTGGCGATGGTGAGGGACCGCGTAGCTCCACGCGATTGCCCAGCTCGGCTTCGACACGGCGCGCCCATTGCTCCGCGAAGAACTGCAGTTTTTCGGGATTCGGCCCACGGAAACTGTGATGGATCAAATGCCGATACGGCGGATAGCCAAACTGCCCGCGCATCTTCAACTCGCTCGCCGCGAACCCCTCGAAGTCCGCGTGACGCGAAAATTGAATCGCCTCCGCTTCGGGCGTGAAAGTTTGCACCACCACTTCTCCCGCGCGATCCCCACGGCCGGCGCGTCCCGCCACCTGCACGAGCAATTGGAACGTCCGCTCGTTGGCGCGAAAATCCGGCACATGCATCGAGATGTCCGCATCGATCAGGCCGACCAGCGTCACGTTCGGAAAATCGAGCCCCTTGCCGATCATCTGCGTGCCGACGAGGATATCGATTTTGCCCGCGCGGAAATCGCCGAGCACCTGGCGGAAACGATGTTTCTTCGACATCGTGTCCGTATCCATTCTTTCAATACGCGCACGCGGCACCACGCGGCGCACGGCTTCTTCCACACGCTGCGTGCCGAGTCCGCGCCAGCGGATTTTCACTGAGCGACACTTCGGACACGACAACGGCGCCGGGCGCTCCGTGCCGCACAAGTGACAGCGCAACATCTCGTCCGCGCGGTGGTACGTCATCGAGATACTGCAATGTTCGCATTCTTCGACGTGCCCGCATTCCGTGCACATCATCGACGAGGAATAACCGCGGCGATTGATAAACAGGATCGTCTGCTCGCGTCGCTCGAAACGTGCCTGCATCGCATTCACCAACCGGCGCGAAAGCGTCGTCATGCCGCGCGAGCGCATCACTTCGATGCGCATGTCCACGATGTCGATGTCGGGCAGTTTCCGCGCATCCACCCGCTGCGTAAGCTGCAGCAGCCGGTATTTGCCGGAGGACGCGTTGGCGAACGACTCGAGCGATGGCGTCGCCGAGCCGAGCAAACAAAGCGCGTTCGCTAGCTTCGCGCGCATCACCGCCACATCGCGGCCGTGATAACGCGGCGTCTCGTCCTGCTTGTACGCCGGCTCATGCTCTTCGTCGACGACGATGAGGCGGAGATTTTGCACGGGCGCAAAAATCGCCGAGCGCGCGCCCACGACCACACGCGCTTCGCCCGACGCCAGCGCGTGCCAGCCGTCGATACGTTCGCCTTCGCTCAAATGGCTGTGCCAGACGACGGTTTTTTGTCCCGGGGCGATCGCTTCGAGACGGCCGCGCAAACGCGCCACCGTTTGCGGCGTCAGCGCGACTTCGGGCACAAGAAAAATCACGCCGCCGCCCGCCGCCAGCGCCTCGTGCACCGCATGCAGATACACCTCGGTTTTCCCCGAACCCGTCACGCCATGAAGCAGCGTCACGCCAAACGTCTGCTCGCGCAGGCTTTTCACCAGCGCTTCGCCTGCGGCGACTTGTTGCGGATTCAGCACCGGCGGCAACGCTGCCACCGTCTCGCCCGCCGCCCAATCGTCCGCGTATGCCACGCGCTCCACGCGCTTCGTTTCTTCACGCACGATACCGCGCTTCACGAGCGCCGCGGCCACGGCCGGCGTGATGCCGAGACGATTCAACACGAGGCTCTTTTTCTGCGGTTTAAATTGCTGCTCCAAAAACCGGTACAACTTCGCCTGTTGCGGTGCGCGACGTTCGAGTTTTTCGAATTCGTCCGCAGGCAGTTTTTGCGCGATGGACAATTGTTTTTCGACCTTGAGACCGGCTTCGTTGCGGACCGCGGCGGGCAACATCGTCTCGATGATCGTATCGATGCCGCACGCATAGTAGGCCGCCATCCAACGCGCCAGTCCGAGCAAATCCGGCGTGAGCGCGGGAAACGGCTGCACGAGCTGGGCGATGGTTTTTAGTTTCTCCAGCGGAAAACCTTTCGGCTCCCCGATCTCGCCGACAATGCCGAGATGCAGACGGTTCACGATCGGTATGCGCACGAGCGACCCGATGCCGACAGCCTCGGTCAGCGCGGGCGGCACACGATAGTGGAGAAGCTTATCGAAACCCGCGAGCGGGTGCACACCGACGATCATGAGACCGGCCATGACGCCGCGCCCCGCGCATCGATGCAAGGGGGAAGAGAGGAAACGAGGAATGACGAATCTCGAAGGCCGAATGACGAAGGACGGAGAAAATGATCAGTGACCAATGGCCGTGACCGGTGGGAAAAACCTCTTCCCACATCAGTCTGCCCCTTTTGGTCATCAGTCATTGGCACTCCTCATTGGTCATTCCCCATTAAGCATTTCCCCTTTCCCTCTTCCCCCGTCACTCGTCCAACACCGCCCACCGCTTCCCCACCTTCTTGACAGAGCCGGGCGCTAACCCGAACTTCCTCGCTGTGACCAACGAAGCTGCCCGCGAAAAATTTCAGTCGTACCTCGCCCGCAAAGGCCTTCGCGTGACCGGACAGCGTCTGGCCATCTTCGAAGCTGCTTTCTCCCAAAAAGAGCATTTCACCGCCGAAGAACTGCTCGACCACGCCCGCGCGATCGACGACTCCGTGTCGCGCGCCACCGTGTATCGCACGCTTCCGATCATGACCGAGGCCGCGCTCGTCCGCGAAGTCGATATCGGCAAGAACCTGAAATACTATCTGCCCAACGCCGACAACAACACGCAGGTGGCTCAGGTCATCTGCATGGATTGCGACAAGATCTTCGAAATCGCCGCTCCTTTCATGGAGTGGTACGGTGCCACCGTTTCTTCCAAGCTCGGCCTGACTCCCGTCTCTCAACGCCTTCAGGTCAGCGCGCAGTGCAACGCATTCCGGCAAACCGGCGCGTGCAAAAATCGATCCTGAGTCTGGCCAGGCATGGGCAAGCATTCCGATCCGGCCTTCGAGATCTCCTTCTTCGAATCGGTTTTCCGTCACGATCCCCGCAATCCCGAGGTGATCGAACTCCTCGGCGGTCTCTACACACGCGTAGGCCGCATCGCCGATGGCCTTCGCATGGATCGCAAGCTCGTGAAGCTGCTCCCGGAAAACGCCACCGCGCACTACAATCTCGCGTGCAGCCTCGCGCTCTCGAAACGCAAAGCCGACGCGCTGAAATCCCTCCGCGACGCCGTCGATCTCGGCTACGACGACTACGCGTGGATGTCGCAAGATCCGGACTTGGAAGAGCTCAAAAACGACCCACAGTTCAAAGCCATCCTCGCACGCTTGAATCCGGAAAGCTGAGTGAGCGGGGGAAGCGCAGAAGCGGAGCAAGAGGATTAAACGGCGTAAGCCGGTAAGCGACAGCTGGTATCCAATTCCGGCCTTTCCTCCCCCGCCCCGAGCCCTCGCCTTTCCTTGATCCACATCATGTGCGGGCGGGAGTTTTCGTAACGCGGGGTTGCCAGCACCGCTCGCGGTGCGCATTGCTAACCACTCTTTCCATCATGCCAGTCCTCGACTACGAGCCGCACGTCCTCGCTCCACGCGCGAAGGCTCCCGCCCTCACGCCGATCCAGGAGGAAATCCTCGCCCTCAAACGCGAACGCAACGCCGTCATCCTCGCGCACAACTACCAAGTCGAGGCCATCCAGCAGGTCGCCGACTACGTGGGCGATTCCCTCGGTCTCGCGTATCAGGCGCAGGCATCGCAGGCCGACGTGATTCTTTTCTGCGGCGTCCATTTCATGGCCGAAACCGCGAAGATCGTGAATCCGTCTCGCACAGTTCTTCTGCCCGATCTCAACGCCGGCTGCTCGCTCTCCGATTCCTGTCCCGCCGATCGTCTCGCCGCGTACAAGGCCGCGAATCCCGACGTATATGTCGTCGCCTACATCAATTGCTCGGCCGCGGTGAAAGCGCTGTGCGATGTCATCTGCACCAGCGGCAACGCCGTTAAAATCGTTAACCAAATCCCGGCCGATCGAGAGATCCTTTTCGTTCCCGACCAAAATCTCGGCCAGTGGGTCTCGCAGAAAACCGGACGCAAGATGCGCCTGTGGCCCGGCAGCTGTTACGCGCATGTGCAGTTCACCGTAAAAGCGCTGGAGAAAGTGCGCGCGCAATTCCCGAACGCGCCCGTCGTCGCCCACCCGGAATGCGTGCAAGCCGTACGCGATCTCGCGGACGAAGTTTGCTCGACCGAACTCATGGTGAAGTTCGCCCGTGAAACGCCCGCGAAAGAAATCATCGTCGTCACCGAAAGCGGCATGCTTCATCGCCTGCAACGCGAAGTGCCCGACAAAACATTTATCGCCGGCCCGACCGATAGCTGCGCCTGCAACGATTGCCGCTTCATGAAAATGAACACGATCGAGAAGGTGCGCGACGCGCTCAAAACCATGAGCCCGCAAATCGAGTTGCCCGAATCAATCCGCACCGCCGCGCTCACGCCCATCCAGCGCATGCTCGATTGGAGCAAGCGGTGATGGAAAGAGCGTAAGAGGATAAGAAGTGTAAGAGGAGCAAGCGGCGTAAGCGCACTTGCTCCACCGATCACGCAACGCCCGCCGTTCAGCCGGCGCTCTCCTTTGGATGTCATGTCACCCATTGGACGTTCAGCGTTGGACGTTGGAAGTTGAACGCTGCGCGTTCCCGCTCCCTGCGCAGGCAGGGCCATTCGGCCCTATCAGACCAGGGACCAATAACCGACCATCGACCCTACCGCGCCGCGCCGCGTTTCGCTAAACTCGACGCATGGATTTTCCTCGCGATTCTTTCTGCCCCCCCCGCCCGCGTTCGTCGCGCAAGCGCGGTGTTTCGCTCGTGGAGGTGATGATCGCCGCCACGATTTTCACCGTGCTCGCCATGTCGGCGACGGCGATGTTCCTGCAAAATCAACGCGCCTCCATCGCCATTCGTTACCGTACCCAAGTCACGAATACCGCGCTCAACATCCTCGAGCAGCTCCGTCTTAAAAACTACACCGAGCTCGAAACGCTGCACAAAAACGCGCTCGCAAGTCCCACAGGCACGCACACGACGCTCGTCCTCATCGCCGATCCCGCGTACACGCCGCCGACGCCCAATCCGTACGCGTCATATAACTTTCCCTCCGGTCTTCGTCCGGTGGAGCTCATTCTGAATGTCGTGGATGGCGAGGTCATCAACACCACCTACACCAACGTCGATGTGCCGATGGAGAGTGAAGCCAAGGCCACCAAACTCCCCACACGCTACTGGCTCACGCTCCGTTACAACGACCAACGGGATCCCGATCCCGAGCTCGGTGGCATCGTCCAAGCCATGGAGGTCGCTCTCGTTTATCAATGGCGCATGCCGCAACGCACCGACTGGCAGGAAGGCACCGTGCGCCTCGCCGTCGTAAATCCGCAAGCCCTCAAGTCCACCGCCAAGCCATGAAACTCTTTCGCTCTTCCTCTCGCAAACGCGGTTACACGCTCACCGAAATTCTCATCGCCTCCAGCATCAGCGTAGCCGTCGGCGGCGCCGCCATGTGGTTCCTGGTCGAGGGCTCTCGTTCCTCCGTCAAATCCACCAACACCTCCATCAACGACCTCTCTCAGTGGAGCATCTTCACCGCCATCTCGGTGGACTCGAAAACCGCCAATGGCATGGCCGTGTACAAGGATTTCACCAAGGACGACATGAAGGACTCCACCGTGCGCCTCAACAACGGCGAGCGCGGCAACGTCCTCATCCTCACCCGCGGCAAAGCCCTCGCCGGCTCCACCGCCACGTCCTACACGCAGGTCACCGGCTACGTCTTCACGCCTTCCAAGAAGACACTCCGCAAATTCGTGTACAATGTGCCCACCTCCGAACAGGGCGATCCCGCCACCAACACGAAGCCCAAGACCCTCGAGGAAATCCTCGTCGATAACTTCGACACTTTCTCGTTCCGCAACGTCGCCGATAACCTCCAGCCGACCGATTCCGGCGTCGGCGTTTTCCTCGTCCGCGAACGCGGCCACTCTGGCATTCTCACCGTCGAATCCATCCAAGGCGACGGCAACAAACGCGCCGTGAGCAAAAAGCTCATCGACGCCTCCTTCTTCATCCGCGGCTGATCCCCTTCGTCCTCTTCGCTCCATGAAAACCAATTCCCAAGGCTCCATCCTCGCCGGCGTGATGATGACCACGCTGATCATCGCCATCGTGGCCGCGTCCGTGATGAGTCTCCTCAACACGCAGCGGCGCATCAACGTCCAGCGCGAACTCCAGCTCCAGGCCAACGCCGCCGCCGAGACCGCGCTCGATTACGTGTATTCGTATATCATCAACGACATCGAGCGACACACCCTCGCCAACTCCACCCACGTCCCCGCCCCCGCTGCATCCGCGAAAACGTTCCCGTTGGACGATCTTCCCGAGGTCAAAAAATTCCTCCTCGGCAATGTCGTGCTTTCCTCCGGCATCGAAGGCACGCCCGGCGTCCTCACACTCGATGATCTCGAAGTTCGCGTGCTGCCGCCCACACAGCAAAAACGCTATCGCGTCGATGGCAACGATCCCGCCAACGCCAACGACCCCAACAAAGACCAATGGGTCAACGAAAGTCTCGTGCCCATCGTCGCCAAAGTCACCGCCCGCCAAGGCAAACAGCACTACACCGCCTACGTCCACAAGGGCATCTCCACGCGCGAAATCGCGCTCTTCCAGTACTCGATTTTCTTCCAAGGCCAGCTGCATCTCCACCGCGGTTTCCGTCCCATGGGCGGCGTTCACGCCAACGGAAATCTCTTCCTCAACGCGCACAACGGCGACGGCGCCATCTACAACGGTGCCGTCACCACCGCTTCGCATTTCTATCGCGGCTCGACCTTTGATGGCGGCGGCACCGGCGCGGATGCCTTCGGTTACGTGCCCGTCGATTCCACCGGCCGCGCGGACTTCAGTCCGGCATACAGCGTGAAGCCCGTCGCCACCGGCGGCTCCAGCGATCTTCGTATCTACACCGAAACGTCAGGTACCACGCATAAATACGTGAACGTGGACACCACTCTCGATAGCCGCAAAGCCACGTGGAAAGAGGATGCCACCAAACTCTTCAAAGGTCACCTCGAAGACCGCGCTCACCTCGTCCCCGAACTCACCCCCGTCGGTTCCGAAGGTTACCGGCAAGACGTCAAAGCGACGACCAACGTCAATGAGTTCAACAACGCTCCTTACGCGCTCATCGAACCCAATCTCCCCGTCGGCCACGAGTCCCACAAAGAATCGCTCGAAAACTCCCTCCAAGCCAAAGCCAGTCTGATCTTCATCGTTGAACACAACGATCATGTATCCGGCTCCGACCTTCGAACCACCAATGGCACCAGTATCAACGGTAGTCATATGCCGGGAGGCGCCAATCCCAAGGCCGACTACCTAATCGATACGGACGACGATAATAACTACGGCGGCTCCGAACCGCGCGTGGCCAATCCGTGGAAAACCTTTATCGTCCGCGCGTATAAAGTTTCCCCCAACTGGGATCGTAGCCTCGGCACCGATATCCACGGGCTCGACGCCACAGGAAACCCTTATCTCCAACCGATACCTTTGCCGAGTGGCGTCATCGGCGCTGCCGATCCTACGGTTTCTCGCATTCTCTCCGATGGTGTCTTTGAAGACTTCGATATCGTTTTAGAGGCCGGCACAACCAGCGCATACTCCGCTACCGGCACCTCTCATATAGATAAGATTCCTGGCATCGCCGCTACCAGCGGAACCGGGAGCAACAAAACGAAGCTCCAACATAACGACCAACGCGTGAAGGTCGTGAAGGGTTTGTTCGACTCTCGACTCGGCCGCCCAGTCGTCCCGCTCACGATCAACATCGCCAAACTGAAATATGTTCTCGAAGCCCCGATCGGTTCGCTCACCGGTGCCGATCGCGATTTCCGGGAAGCGTTCGATCCCACCGAAAACATCGGTTCCGCGGCAGCTCCTCGCAAACGCTGGAACGGTCTTGTCTACGTGGAGTTCCCCACATCGCTCGTCCTACAAAACGCGCTCACGCCCGCCACCAATACTCTGCCGATCACGGGTGCAGGAAGCACCGGCGCCAGCCGCCGCTTTGCCTACGGCACAAAAGAAAAACGTCATCCGGACCGCTGGTTCCATCACGACCACGAAAGTCGCGGTGATCGCGCCGATAGTCTCCTCAAAGGCATCGTCCCCCTCGCTCCGGAACTGCGCGACTATCCCGATTCGAATCACGTGATCCAAGAATCACCCTCCGTGAAGAAAATCTCCTCTTCGGAGTACGGCGACATTTCGACCATCCTCAACGAACGCTACGCCATCCCGGCTCTCCAGATCATCAACGGCCGCGAGTTGCCGCATCCGAACAAGAGCGATCCGCAGGAAGGCTTCACCATCGCCACCAACGCCCCCGTGTATCTGGTCGGCAACTACAACTCCGACGGCGATCACTCCACCGGCACCAAGATCTCCGACACTTCGCCGGACGCCTATTCGGTCAAAGATCCTGGCATCGACGAAATCCCCGCAGCCATTTTCTGCGACACCTTCACCGTGCTGTCCAACGGCTGGGGCGAAGTGCCCTCAGGCTTCACCCGCAGCAACCGTGAAAACAGCTTCTACGGTAAGAACAACGGATCCACGCGAAGCAGCGGTTCTACTTCGGGTTCGCCGGGCACGGTCGGCTCGCCCCCCGGCCGCCCGGCTCGTGAGCGCGCTCAAAAGACGTTCACCTACGGTTCGACTACCATCACGTATCCAAAGACAAAAACTCAGGTGGAAATCTCCGCGTGTATCGCTACCGGCGAATATCCCATCTTCGAATTCTTCACCCATGCATTGGAGGACTGGCGACCGGCCGGAGGCACGCCCATCGTCGTCAAAGGCTCGTTGGTCGGCATGTACCACGCCGAAATCCAGCACATCAAGCAGGCCTACGGCCGCACCGTGACCAAAGACATTCAAACCTACTACAACGAACACGGTGCCTACGCCTTCGTCTCCTCGCGCTATCACAAGATGCTTTACGACGGCGACTTTCCGCCCGGCACGCCGATGGCCTACGTCACCGCTCCGCGCGAATTCCGCCTGCTCCGTCGCGGTGACCCCGACGACGAAAAACTCATCACCGACGCCGGCTTCTAAGGTAAGCGTTTTTGGGAGCGCCGGCCGCCGGCCGGCCTCTCCGAAAACCGTCGGCGCTTCCGCTTACAGATTCGTCATTGGTCATTCGTCATTCAAAACTCCGCCTCCCCCCCTTTTCCCCCGTCACCCTTCACGCTTCATTCGCATCCACGCAAACAACGCCGCCGCCGCGCGACCGCGATGGCTGATGCGATTCTTTTCCTCCTCCGCCATTTCCGCGAGGCTGCGTGTCTCCCCTTCGGGAATAAACAACGGATCGTAACCGAATCCCGCCCCGCCGCGCGGCTCAGCGAGCAAACGCCCGTCGCAGCGCCCTTCAAACACCTGCTCGACGCCCTCCGGTCCGCGCAGCACCAGCACGCATACAAAGTGCGCAGCGTACGCCGGGAGCGCCGGCGGCTCGCCGGCATTCCGATCGCCAGAAGACGGCGGG